>JAAIGF010136698.1_pt1 | contig 64888 bp, 50 predicted proteins | sample 6487441 | NCBI WGS metagenome assembly JAAIGF01 (sample SAMN13974129, study PRJNA590717) | phyllosphere metagenome | biome: pepper field; feature: multiple bacterial spot infested pepper fields; material: pepper leaves; isolation source: leaves from pepper fields | host: Capsicum annuum ...
AAGAACCCAAGGAAGCAAGGTTCTCCTGTCTCATGAAGGTGGTTTGTCGCACGAAGCCTTCACACAAAAACAACGCGCTTCGAAAGCTGGAATAACATCGAAATCCTGACTTGGGATTTCGATATGATTCCTAGGCTTTACCCTCCACATAAAAAGCCCTCGCATATCGTTTTTTTTTCCACCACTACATGAGACATTTTAATTTATCGCTTGGCTAAGTTGTGGACGCTCGCGATATTAAACGCTCCGCGATTAACGTCATCAACGTTTCATCAAGCGATAGAAGACAAGCAATTGACGCGGGCTGTGCGATGGAAGGGCATGAGAAATTGTTATAAAAAAATACAAAAGGATTTTTTTATAACAATTTCTAGCCTGCGCGGCAATTGGCTTGTGTGGGAAGGATGCGTGCGAAAGATCGCCTCGATGAAACAAGGACTTTTTTGAATACTTTTTGTGTCCAGACAAAAAGTATTGCCCTGTCCCGGCGAGGGACAAAAAGCGACATACGACTCCGCTGGAGTCGAAATCCCATATCATTTCAATCTTCTATACATATGTGACCTCGCTGAGGTCATTAAAAAAAAGCGCTTGGCTAAGTTGTGAGCGCAATCGTTCATAATCGCTTCGTGAGCAACATCATCAACGTTTCATCAAGCGATGGAAAAAAAAGGACGCGGGTCGTGCACATTATTAGCCTGATTGATCTCAAACAATCTATTTAACGTCGATAATAAACACAAAAAAAGCGTTTACATACATAAACGCTTTTTTTTGTGTCCTCGGCGGGGGTCGAACCCACATCTTCAGAACCGGAATCTGAAATTCTATCCATTGAACTACGAAGACTTCGCGTGCAAAAATAACACTTTTTGACATAGTTTATGCCTTTATTTTAAATATTATTTTTGCATGCGACGACGATGAGCTTGCTTTTTTATGTTACCACAAGATAGTCATCGACTTAGTGATCGTGATCGCCTTCATTAACCAAATGTACGCTAACTTTCAAGTCCAGATCGTTAGCACCTGTGAATTGAGTATAGTTCGCATTGTTCCAATCGGCGGCAGTGATATTGGCTTTCACACCATCATTCAAGTGACGCAAGATATAGTTTAACGTAAACGTGTTGGCTGTAGCATTTACCGTTAGGTAGCCAGTAACCCCAACGTTAACGGAAGCTCCGCTAGCGTCTACATCAGCGTATTCATAAGACAACGCATTTGCTGGAGCGCCTAAAATAAAGGCTTGGTGAATATCTGCACGCGAAATAAACGTTTGCTGAGTTTCGCGACCGGCAAAGTCTGTCGCTACAAGTTGTAAACGGTAACTTTTACCAACTTCGAGATGTAAATGTTCACCTACCGGTGGAAGCATATTAGCCCCAGAGAACGTAACCTCGGATGTTTCAGGATTGTTAATGTCGTGGTAGTGCGCGTGATCGCCATGTTCTTCACGTTCTACTTCTGTAAAAATTAATTTGGCCACACCCACTTCTTCTTGGTCAATTTCTGGCGTAGGATCGTCTTTAGAACAAGATGTAGCGAAGATGATCATGGATAGCGCGATAATAGCAAGATTAAATTTTTTCATGTGATTAAAATTAGAATTGATAAGAAATTTTTAAATTAATGTTTCGGCCCATTTGATGCGTATAGTACCGCAAACGGTCCAGGTAATCCTTGTATTCACGATTGAATACATTATCTACCGAAAGCAATATAGCTAGCTTCCGGTCCGTAGCAAGATCAAATTGCTTACTGGCAACGACGTCGATCAAGTGATAAGCCGGTGGCGGAGCCTGATAGTCTGAGTTAGGCTCGTAGCGCGTTTGCTCAGCGACAAAACGGTGCGCTACTTTGAGGTAACTCAAGGCCTCCGCGTTACTTTTATATCTCCACGTAAGGCCATGTTGCAATCGATCTGCCGGGATGTACGGTAAATAGTTTTTCAACGATAAGTTTTTAGCGCGCACCAGGGAAGCACTTACATCATATTGCAATTGTTCATTTATCAAATAAGCAAGACGTAGATCTGCCCCATAAAACAAAGCATCGTGTTGTTGGTAAACGAATAAAGGAAAGGTGCCTCTTATCGTTTGCCTTACCGAGTCGGGATTAGGCTGCGCGTAAATATAGTCATACAACATTTGCGCATAAGCGTCCAAAGTCACGTTGATCTTATCGGTGTTGAGGATAAAGGAGTTGATCCATTTCAAGCCTTTTTCACTTTTCAGTTGTTCGTTTCCGAGCTCGTAGGTGGCACTGCCGTGGTGCACACCGTCGCTATACAATTCGTTTACCGATGGTGCTCTCCACGCTAAACCAATGTTGCTTTTCCAGCTCAGCGTTGGTGTAAAGTGGTAAAGTATGCCGATGGTTCCAGAGGTGTTATGAAATGTTCGTGTATCTTCTAGCAGGTATTGCGGAATACTACCATCTGCATTGACGACATCACGTCGGTAGCGAAATCCAGCAACGTCAAGATATTTGAAATCGTAACGGGCGCCAGCTTCGGCATGCAATCGGCCGATGTGAAACTGATGAATACCAAATAACCCTACTGTGTAGTTGTCGAAATTTGGAATAATCGGCGTTGTACCGGTGCCGGGTGTATTATTATTGACTTGGCTTAATGCCTGTACACCCAATGAGCTATTTTTCTCTTTAAATAAGACATCCAAACTTTGTGTGTTCAATACCATGTCCGCCATCGGCGTGTCATCTGACGCTACACGACGCACATCGTATTCACGACGGTGGTTGCGCTGGAAACCGTATTGAACCTCCAAGCTGCGATCGGCCTGGAAGAAATGCTTCCAGGTAGCTTTGGCAAGATCGTGACTGACCTTTTGACGGGGTGCTTTAATAGCATAACTAAAAGCATAATCCTCAAACGGACGGCCATTTGCGATACGTGCATAAATATCGTCAATCGTGCCAATATGGGCGCCTTCAAAAATTCCTAGCGTCGTACCGAAATGACTGTAAAACGCCTCGAAATTGTTTTTACCCATTTGATAAGTCAGCGCCCCGCTATAGTTTAGCTCTTCCACACCCGTGTTACCGACTTGATAACGCGGAGCTGCATAATTACCAAGTTTTTTGCCCGACGACTGTATACGCCAGCCCAGATTGGGCAACAAGGTAGTGCCTCCTTCCAGCAACGCATGCAACGTGCCGCCACGTCCATTCGTTTGCCCGATGGCATCGATCTTTCCCGATAGCGCTTTACTCGTACCAATAGGATTGGGCGATACGAGGACTACACCACCGAGCGCATCTGCTCCATATCGCACACCTTGCGCACCCTTGATCACTTCCAGTCGGTCGCCTATGAAAGGATCAATCTCCGGAGCGTGCTCTACGCCCCATTGTTGTCCTTCCTGACGGATGCCGTTATTCAGTATCAGGATTCGGTTACTGTGCAATCCGTTAATCACGGGTTTAACGATGCTATTTCCCATGCCGATTGTGGATACGCCTGAAATGGCCAATAACGATTCGGCAAGTGTTTTTCCTTTGTTTTCCTGCAGTTCCTGAGCTGATAGCCCATGCGTACTTTGCGAAAGCGCAGCTTGTTGCTGGCCGATGATCGTGATATCTTGTAAGTGTATCGCGTCGGGAGTTAACGTCAGGACGAGGCTACTGTCATTGTGGAGATCCAGCACGAGTGCCTGTTCACGATAACCCAAATGCGTTAACGTGAGCGTATAGTTTCCCTCGCATAACTTACTAAACTCGAAGTTGCCTTCTTGATCGGTTGTGGTTGTCCGACTTTTGGTCAGCCGCACGATCACACCGCTTAACACTTCGCCATTCGTTGACTTTACCTGACCACGAACGTGGATAGCACAATTGTCTTGAGCCTGCGCAGATAGTCCTAAAAGGAACATCCACAGCAGTAGCCCAATGCCTACTCTTAACATGTATATTTTACTTATTGTTGTATAAAACTGATTTACCGTGTTTATACAAGAAATGGAGGGTCTTTATTGCTTTTTCGTAAAAGCGTGATGCTTTGGTAGCGGTTGTTAACTGTCGCGCTATTTAAATGAACGAGTATATTTTCCGCCACGTCAGGTAGTGGCGTATAAATTGTTAAATCAGGTGTGACTTGATGCGAGACAAACCAGCAAAGGGAACAATCGTCTGCGGCTGTAGATTGCTGATGCGTATCGTGCGGTGTCCTGGTTTCGCAGGTATGCTGGTGACGCGTGTCATGCGTATATTGGAGCGCACTGGTCGATAGTAGACCAATGAGTCCGATAACTACATACATATATAGCAATATCTGTTTCACCATAACGAACTACAAATATAGAGTAAATGCAACGCTATTGCAAATTTAATCCAAGAGAAAAAAACTCCATCGTTGATTGCGGCTTCTTACGAGCGCGGATGATACTGCGTAATGATAGACTGCAGGTAATCTTTGTCGATATGGGTGTATATTTCTGTGGTCGTGATACTTTCGTGTCCCAACATATCTTGCACAGCACGTAGATCAGCACCGCCCTCAACGAGGTGTGAGGCGAAGGAGTGGCGAAATGTGTGCGGGCTTATCGGCTTCGAAAGTCCTGTTTTTTTCGCAAGCTCTTTGATAATTAGAAAGACCATTACTCGGGTGAGCTGTTTACCACGCCTATTTAAGAATACGACATCGGTTGCTTCGGCATGCACAGGTATATGCGGACGGATTTCATCAAGGTAGATTTTGATGTATTTGATGGCGGTGCTGCCAATCGGAATGAGCCGTTCTTTATTGCCTTTGCCTTCTACTTTTATAAATTCAATATCGAGGAAGAGGTTGGATATTTTTAAATTGACCAGCTCGGATACGCGCAGACCACATCCATACAAAATTTCCAAGATCGCTTTGTTTCGCGCACCTTCCAATGTAGAAAGGTCGATGGCATTGATCAGCGCCTCGATCTCCTGGATATTTAATACGCTTGGTATCTTTCTGTTCAAACGAGGCGACTCCAGCAATGCTGCAGGGTTGCTTTTTATTTGATATTCTATTTCTAAAAAACTGAAAAAGGTTTTCAATCCGGAAAGCAGCCGCGCCTGGGTAAAGGGAGAAATGTTGAATTCGTTTATAAAAATGAGGAATTGCTGTATAGTTCGGGTGTCGATATCTTCCAACGCTAGCTGTTTGTATGCACAATATGATTCCAGCTTTTGTACGTCGTTTAAATAGGCTTCAACAGAGTTGCTGGAAAGATTACGTTCAAGCTGTAAATAGCGTTTAAAATCTTGTTTTGCCAAATCCCATTTCATGAGGTAAAGGTAGTAAAAATTGATTTTTCTTTTTCGTGGTTGAAATAGCGGCTTGTTGGGCACATTATGCTGTTTTGACCTCAGCGAGGTCATATATGTATAGCAAAAGATGGTAATTTTGTTTTTAGACTCCAGCGGAGTCGTATGTCGCTTTTTGTCCCTCGCCGGGACAGGGCAATACTTTTTGTCTGGACACAAAAAGTATTCAAAAAAGTCCTTGTTTCATCGAGGCGATTTGTCGCACCATCCTTCGCACACAAGCCAATTGCCGCACAGGCTAGAAATTGTTATAAAAAATCCTTTTGTATTTTTTTATAACAATTTCTCATGCCTTCCCATCGCAAATCCTGCGTCAATTGCTTGTCTCCCATCGCTTGATGAAACGTCGATGACGTTGTTCGCAAGCGTCTAATGTCGCGAGCGTGCACAATTCTGAAAGCCCGCTTACAAAAGCGGTTGACCTCAGCGAGGTCACATATGTATAGAAGATTGAAATGATATGGTATTTCGACTCCAGCGGAGTCGTATGTCGCTTTTTTTGCCCCTCCCCGGGACAGGCCAATACTTTTTGTACTGCACAATTTTGGAATAAAAAAGGCAGCTGTATCAATACCGCTGCCCTTAAAAAAAACTTGTATTACGATTAGTAAACATCACCGCCTACACCGTCAACAGTTTGTGTTGTGTCTGTTGAGTTTTCCGGTGCCTTATCGATCAATTCCATAAATTGATCTAGCTTAGGTGTGATGATAATCTGTGTACGACGGTTACGCGCTTTCCCATCTGGCGACGTATTTTCCGCAATTGGGTTGTACTGACCGCGACCACCTGCCGTTAATCGTTTTGGATCTACGCCATATTGATTTTGCAAAGCCTGCACAACCGACGAAGCACGTAAGGTACTTAAATCCCAGTTGTTACGGATATTCGGTTTAGAAATCGGATCGGTATCGGTGTTACCTTCGATCAACACCTCGTAGTCTTTGTAATCTTGAATGATTTTGGCAATTTTATTCAAGGTTTCACCTGCTTTGTCAGAAATCTCATAACTACCTGATTTATAAAGCATGTTATCAGACAACGAAATATACACGACACCTTTTAAGACCTTCACATCCACATCGCGTAGCTCTTCGCGGCTTAGGGAGCGTGTCAGGTTATTCGTTAATACCACGTTGAGCGAGTCACTCTTATTCTTGGTATTTACCAAATGCTGTATATACTTATTAGATGCATTAATCTCGTCAACCAATTTCGAAATATTCGCATTCCCTTGGCTGTTTTGGTTTATACTCAGATCCAACGTGCCCTGCAAACGCGCCAACGATTCTTTGAGTGAGGCGTTGTTTTTGCGTTCATACTCGAGTTGATCTTCTAAACTTTTTATCCGTGAGCGTGCTTCGGTAAGGTCCATTTGACCTTTTTGGTAAGCCGCTGCTAAATCCTGATGCTGTGTCTGTAAAGCTGTGTATTTTTTGTTACTCACACAGCTTGCTAGAAACAAGCCAGACAGCAGGATGCCCATTGTAATTATTCTTCCGTTTTTCATACGATAGCATTTTTGTTGGCAATAAAGTTACAAAAGTAATGCCTAAACAAAATGACGTAAATTATTAATAATTGTTAAATACGAATAGCCCCGTCACCACTGGGCTTACACGCGATTAGCGCATATAATAAGTAAAAAATAAGATCGCAGCCGGGGAGACTTCGATCTTACATCAACTAACCAATTATTAACCTATTTTTTAGGATTAATAATCATCAATTTGTGCAGCAAAAAAATTGCTTTTTTTCTTCCATTTCAAAGTAAACGATACAGCGCAATGATCGGAAAGGGCTTGACCTTGGCTGTTGGAAAATTGCTGCTTTTCAATTTTATACGAGCGCGGGGTAAATTCTATATAAGGGCTATTACGAAAAAAAATCTTGTCAATACTTTCACAACTATCGGTAAGCGTCAGCTTATTTTGGGCAACGAAGTTGCTGTCGACTACGGGCCGTTTCCCCTGTTTGATTGCGGTTAGCCAAGCGTCTTGTAAATTGACGGATTCGGCAAATACCTGCACATTATCCCACGACGCCGCATAATGTGCGTTGAAATCGCCCATCACCAATACCGCCTCCTTGTTGGAATGTTTGCGTATATAAGCGGCAAGCTGTTTAAAATTATGCTTCCTTGCCGCTGCTGCTGCCACATTATCCTGCGAAGTAGCGTGCACGTTGTAGACATCCATCGTGATTCCATTGCCCAGTTGCAGCCGCACCATCGAAAAACCCTTTGCCGCAAGGCAATCCGAACCGTGGCAATCTGTCCAGGCAATACGCGCAGATTTGATGATCGGATATTTAGACAAGGTATTCAATCCATCCCCGTAGGGAATAGCTTCTTTATGTTTCGTGCGGTAAGGATGTTGATTTCCGCCGTCGTATAAATCCCGATGGTAATGAAAATCTTCCTGTACATTTACAATATCAAAGGCATTGAGCTTTTTAGATATTTCGCGCATACTGGTCGAGCGCGGTGTTTCTGCAGCCGAAATCATATCGGGCAGCCCTGCGACATTATACGTCAATAACGTGAGTTCGCCTTCGGAAACATCGTGGGTCGACACCGTAGAGGCATAAGCCGCATTAGAAGAATGACCGCCTGTCTGGCAGCTTCTCGTTAGGTAGGTATATGCGCCCAAAAGCAGCAAAACGGCAACAATTCTTGCCCATTTACGCCTATTTTGCCAAACAACATCCAAGTTCATTTGATAAAGCGGTTGATCTACTCCAAAGCTACGGTCGTTATATTATCTGTTTGTAAAGTATCAATGAATCTTTTATATAGGAATTATGTCCAAATTGTAAAGCATCAGCCTAAATTTCATAAAGGATTAATATGCAGTGACTATTAACCTAATATCCGCTTATTATTTTCGAAAAAAAACAACGAAACCTCACTATATGATAAAAGTAGCTTTCTTCGCAGAGATATTGATAGAGGAGTTTGATGGAGCGTCGCGCACCATGTTCCAGATCATAAACAGAATTGATCAAAAAAAATTTTCCTATCTTTTTGTTTATGGAAAAGGTCCTGAACAACTCGAAGACCACGCCTGCTTACGTATACCTACTTTAAATACCGGACTGAACAAAGACTACAGTTTTACGATGCCCTTACTCGTGAAGGAGCAGCTTAAACAAGAATTAGACAGCTTTCAGCCCGATGTTATCCATATCGCAACGCCTTCGCTACTGGGCTTTTTTGCCCTGCGCTACGCACGTGAAAGAAATATACCGGTGATCAGCATCTACCACACCAATTTTATTTCGTATATACCTTACTACTTACGCAAACTACCGTTTCTCATAAAACCCGTTCAACGCTGGCTGGTCGCGGCCAGTCGCAGATTTTACAACGGCTGTGAGCAAATTTACGTTCCCTCGCCAGCGATGGTGCGCGAGTTAGAACAGTTTGGAATAGCGTACAACAAGATGTCGCTATGGCAGCGCGGCATCGATCTTAACCTATTTACGCCAAAAAAGCGTGACAGCAATTACGTACAGGCGATAACCGGCAACGAAAAGCCCAACATTCTTTTTGCCAGCCGCTTAGTATGGGAAAAAAATGTGCAGACGTTAATCGAGATCTATCAGCGCTTGCAGCGTGCTGATTTAGCACATAACTTGATTATCGCCGGAGATGGCGCCGCTACGGAAGAGCTGAAAAAACAAATGCCCAAAGCTTTCTTTCTTGGGAAGTTGGAACACGAAGATTTAGCGAAGCTTTATGCATCGAGCGACGTATTTGTTTTCACCTCGACCTCGGAAACTTACGGCAATGTCGTAATCGAAGCGATGGCATCCGGACTGCCTTGCGTTATAGCAGATGGCGGCGGCAGCGCCGACCTCGTGCGGCACCGCCATACGGGATATAAATGCGTGCCCAAATCTGCAGAAGACTATCTTATTCACATCAAACTATTGTTGAGCGATCCGGAGTTGCACCAGGTGATTCAAAATGCCGCACTTGCGCAGGTGCAGGAATTGGATTGGGAAAAATTAACGAACCGCTATTTTGACGATGTTAAAGGCTTAGCGGATAACACCAGTAAGGACTTGGTATGGACCGTTTGCTAAACAAGCGTAATGGGTTAAAGGGCCTCATTTTGGCTTGCATCCTTATTCCGATCGGGGTTTTTATCGCAAATACGGATTTTAAGCTCGTCTGGCAGGAAATTTCAAAAATTGGCTTTCGCTTTGTTTACCTTATTTTATCGACCTTCGCAGCCTACTTTATCGGCACGCTAGCTTGGTGGATTTGTCTGGATAAAGAACGCAAACGCATTCGTATTATGCAACTGTTTGTGGTACGACAAGTTGGCGAAACTGTTGGACTTTATAACCCTTCCAGTGTGGTAGGTGGTGATCTGCTAAAAAATCGACTGCTTAGACCTTACGCCATATCGCCCGCGACGGCAGCAGAATCTATCTTCGTATCGCGCATAACGGTCGTTCTTTCGCAACTATTACTTTTTATTATTGCTGGCATCTGGTTACTTTTTTACGCAGCAGACAAGCTTCCTACTGTTATGCATTACGTCCTGTTCGTCGCGATCGTCGTCCTGCTGTTAGTAAAAATAATGCTGCTGCGCTTACTGAATCAAAAAGCAATAATCAAGGAAGACGCTACGATAGCAACAGCAAACACATCCATATGGCGCAAAGTCGTGCAAAAAGCTAAATTTTTGCTAGCCGAAGCTAAGCAGTTTTATCAAGAAAAACCGTTGCGCTTTTGGCAATCCTACGCCCTATCACTCTTGCACTGGATTATTGGCAGTTTGGAGTTTTACCTGATCTTGCTTTTTCTAGGCTTTGACATCCATATTATGCATGGCGTGCTGCTAGATATGGGCGTTATTATCGTCAAAAGTTTTGGCGCTTTCGTGCCCGGGCAGCTTGGTATCGAAGAGCTGGGAAACAAATTGGTGCTAACTGCTGTGGGCATACAGGCAACATCAGTGTGGCTTGCTGTGTCTATTTTACGGCGCACAAGACAGCTATTTTGGATTTTTATTGGATTTATTTGTTATGGTTTCGTCAGGAAATCTGTAACACTAAACTTGCTTGATCATGGAAGTATTATTCGTTAGCCACAAATTTCCTCCATCCACGGGCGGCATGGAAAAACAAAGTTATGAATTGATTAACGGTATGCAAAAATGTGCGGTTGTGCACAAGATTGTACACACCGGTGAGGAAACTTACCTTCAATTTTTCCGGCGCCTCAACGACCGTATACTAAAGGCCATACACTGCCATCCGAATATTTCGATCATCCATTTTAACGACGGGCTGATTGCAGCGCTGAGTTTATGGCACAGCGGCTACAGTCATATAAAACGCGTGGTAACCGTGCACGGATTGGACGTTGTTTTCCCCTTACCGCTTTACCAACGCTTCATCTTGCGTAAATTCAACCGTTTTGACCATATCATTGCCGTTAGTGATGCCACAGCACAGGCCATCGTAGCCCGCGGTGTAGATAAACATAAGGTTTCGGTCGTGGCAAACGGTATCGACCATGAGTTATCCAACACTTTTCCGCAAGATAGTTGGAAAAAACTACTTCAAAAATACAATTTACCGACAGACAAAAAAGTCTTGGTAACGTTAGGCCGCCCCGTCAAGCGAAAAGGCTTTTCCTGGTTTATCCGCGAGGTGCTTCCCTCCCTTCCAGATGACACTCTGATGTTGATGGCAGGACCATTTCAGCAGGAACCAAATAACCAGGAGCGTTGGTTATCGCGTTTACCAAAAAGCTGGCAACACCTCTGTATGCTATTTTTAGGCTTTCCTTCTGATCAGGTTGAACTGCGCGAACTTTTGCAAGATGACCGATTTGCAAACCGCCTTCGGCATTTGGGCAAACTTCCTTTGGACGATCTGAAGATATTGCTGAGCCACGCCACAGCGTTTCTCATGCCCAATATCAAAATCGAAGGTGATATGGAAGGGTTTGGATTGGTTTGTTTAGAAGCGAGTATGTGCGGTACATTAGTGCTCGCTTCCGACATTGAAGGCATTACCGATGCAATCATTCACCAGAAAAACGGACTGCAAGTGGCACACCAAAATGCCGCGGCCTGGAGAAATACAATCAACGAAGTGTTAGCAGGTGAACTTAGTTATATGGAGCGCCGGGAAGCTTTTCGCGCGTTTACGTTGGCAAATTTTAGCTGGGAAAAAATGGTCCATGGCTATGCCAATCTTTTTCAATCGATCAGTCAGCAGTCTCCTGCTTCCTGATTTTTGTATCGAGAAGCAGCTTTAATCAAACAGCTCCGAACAGACGCCATGCGCCGCTAATCGGGTGCGTGCAGCGTTCGTATTTCTACGCCCTTTGCTTTCTGCAAAAACGTGATCGATGTACTTCCACCCGGAAAATTTAATTCTACATGTAAGATATCCGCCCCATTTGGCGTGTAACTCACCGCAAACGGATAATCGCCAAAAGAGGTATCGCGGGCCACGGTTGGCAAGCTATCCTGCAGAAATTTACCATCGTCGTTATCGCTATTTTTTTTCCGAAAAGCGGTATAAGCCTCCGAAAGACGATAGCCCGACCAAAAACAGACGGTCGTAAATCCTTCTTCCATACTTCCAAATGGTTCTTCGCACGTTACCAATTGCTTGCCAACAGATTCCGTATCCGACGGCTTATTTAACGAACTATCCAAAAGCGCGATCGGTAATTTTGCCGTATCTTCTTCGCTAACCGTTGTATCGACTTGCACCAATGCGTCATTTCTAGTGCCTGTCGACGTATAGGAAAGCAAACAAAACGTAAAGGCTATAAAGACGAGCTTCGGCAGACCATAGCTTATCTTTCGATAGGCCGAGATCCACAACAAAAACCAAGGAAGCATCATGAGTAAAAAAATGAATGCGTTCTCAACCGTCGGCCTGCCATCGGTACTGCTGTACAGTACATAGGCCGCAAAAGCTACGGGCAACAAAAACCAGCAACACCAACGCTTCCAGCCGATCTGGAAAAATGCTGTGGCCGATAACAGGCTCGTTAACGCACAGATGCTAAGACCTAGATTGCAAAATATCGTTAATCCGTAAGCTATCGCGCCGGGATTTAAATCGTTCGTGCTGTTACTATTCGCTTCTTTGGTAAAAAACACATAAAAAAACACCAACAGCAACGAGAACAAAGAAGCCCCTAGCCCTACGTATGCAATCTTCATTAATATTTTGCTTTTACTTACCTCCATCATGCTAGCCTAAAAACTGACCTGGATAAAACGATGCAACAAAAAAAGATGTCCAAGAAAACGAAATGAAATGCCGCCGTTGTTTTCCAAAAGTTCGTTCAGAATAATCCTAATACTTAGACACGGAGATACAATATTGGTGCCGTTTCACCATCAACCTTTGTCCAAAGCACGCGATGGATAACAGATTGACGAATGGATCGTGCAAAATCGGGAACATTCATTCCCTGAAATAGGGTATTGATCGATAGTGTTTCACCTATGCTGGGCAGCACAGCGTGGTCCCAGGTTACTTCCGTCGTGCCGTGATCTTCATGTCCGTGAAAGGCTATGTATATTTTCGTTTCTAGCTTCTTCATCAGTGTATTAACCCGTGCATTTGGAAAGAAGTTTTATAAAAAAATAAAAACCTGTTGATATAAAAGATAGTTTCTTGCGAAATCAGCTTGCTATCGTATGTATTGTAGCATGTTGGCCGGCGTATGCTTCCTGAATCCTTCTTGTTGATACGTCATACAACCAAGATTCAGCTAACAGCTACTGTGCGTTTCATCTCTCGGAGCGATTCACGCTCGCTTTTAGTTACAAAACGGGAAAATGCATCAGCATATTAGCCTGCCTTAATTTGGTTTAGACGTTAATAACCGCCATAAAATAGGAAATTTTTGTGGCACACCGTCAAAACCGAAACGAAAAGCCAATGATGGTAAACTCCTTATCGTCTGATAAGCGAGAAGGTTTTACCGCAGCAAACAGTATAATTAACCTGATCTTGGATTCCTAGCTTAATACCTCAAAGACGGATCTGCTTTTACTGCCAAAGAAATCATCGTACAGTAAAAAATTACACTGGCCTTAAAAAAATATACAGACCATCGGCTGGTTACAGAGATAAAAGCCTTACAAGCCTTAATAAAACAAGCGAAAACAAAAATTGCAAAATAAAATAATTCCACATATCTTTACTTTACAAAATATTAACCATGGAATCATTATCAATTGAAGCTTCTGTAATAGAATTATATGAAAAATTATATAACGATGTCCCAGCATCGCGCGTGCGCTACGCTGAAATCGTTATGGGCGGCATGGTTTACGCTGTAATCTGCAATTATGGCTTGGTTACAAAAAATGAGGTGGATTATATTATCTATGATCGTAATGAATTTTATTCCAAATTGATCGATAAAATTACGACCATAATAGCACCAAAGTTTGCCAGCTATAGCGACGGCGATTATTCAACGCAGGTTAAACTAATTGAAGGAATTTTTAAGGTGGACTTTTATCTAAAAAAAGATAACAGAGAGGCAATCGTTATTAAAAGTGTTTTCTATTAAGCGGATTCTACTGCTAAAATAAGGCAAAAAAAGAAGGCTGCGCTCTGGCGAGGCAGCCGTTCTAGCTAACTAAACAACAATACCGGTGGTGGTATTTAATTTTTAATATTATTTATTCGCTGGCGTTAATGTGACGATGATCTCATTTTCCAACAGCGGTAATTTTTTCACGTACTTGTTCAAGGCAGTTACGCGTGTCTTGTCCAGTAACGTCGGATAGCTTAGCCATGCCCATAATGGCTCCTGCTTTTCAAGTTGACCTTTCAGATAGCTTAACCAAAACTGGTTAGACGTTGATTGAAGCTCGACCGTGCGCTTCTCTTCTGCCACAAATTTGCTCAACTCGTCTACCACAATGCCTTCCTGAACAATTTTTGCCAGCTCCTCCCGTACGGCCGTAATCAATTCATCTTCTCTTTTCGGATCACAGTCAAAAGAAATCACCACCGCAAAAAAGCCCAGTGGCTGCTTTGCCTTCGTAAGTTGCACAGACGGAGAATATACACCGCTTTCGCGCTTGCGTAGACGCTCCATCAAACGAAGCTCTACAGCCGTTTTTAACGCATCGAGATATATATTATTTTGCATGCTGTAACGATACTTCCCGCTATAAACCAGTTGCACGGTTCCTTTATCGCCTGCACCTAAAGTCAGATCTTTACGAATTTTTCCTTCTGGAACCCGAATGTTTAAATCAATGGCCTCTTCCCTTGTTGCCGTTGCCGGCAAAGAGCCGAGGTACAACTCGGTTAATGCTTTTAGCGAATCGAGATTAAAATTGCCGACAAATACGAAATTAAAGTCGCCCGCATTGGCAAACCGCTCCTGAAAAATGTGCGCCACACGATCGGCTCGTATTTGTCCTAAAGTCTGTACCGAAGTTGGCTGGCGTCTAAAATGATAACCGCCCAACACATTGCCAACCGTATCGGCGAAAACCTGCTTTGGATCAGCATCTCGATTGCGCATAGCTTCTTTAGAACGATCCATAATGATGTGAAACCGCGCGGTATCCAATCTTGCCGACGCCATATATTGATGCGTCAATCCCAAGGCTGTTTCCAACGCCGCTGCCGAACTCGCGCCACTAATACCTTCCTCCCGATCAGCAATGTAAGGACGCACTTGCACAGCCTTAGCGTTTAGAAATTGCGCCAATTGATTGGCATTTAATTGTCCAACACCGCTATTCAGTACAAACGTGCTGGCATTTACAGCCGAATAATAATCAGCATCGCCATATAAGGATGCACCACCGCGACTAAAACCCGTAAACAAGATTTCATTATTTTTAAAATCAGTGGCTTTAGCATAGATATTAACGCCATTACGCAGCGTCCATTGGGTAAAGCCTATCGCTGCATGTTGCTGGACTTTTTTAACCGTCCCCGCGATCGGCTTTTCCCTAAACAACGCTAAGCTATCGCGCTGTTGCACATACGGGCGGATCTCCATCGCCGCAGCCTCAGCTTGCCAGGTCAACAGATCTTGTTTGGAAGGAAGTACAATACCGTCATCAGCACCCAACACCAAAGCGACAACATCTTTCGCTACCAAAAAATCGTTCAAGTACTGTCGGATATCTTGCGTCGTTATTTGATCAAGCAATTGCGTGGTTAACGCGATCTCCTGCTCGACAGCTTGAAAAGCTGTGCCCTGTAAGAAATATTGCAAGTAGTCTTCCACAAAATTGATGGACGGAATCTTGTCTTTTTCGGAAAGCTGCAACGACAGCTGGGTGCGCAGGCGTTCTTTTACATCCTGAAACTCATCCGCCGTAAAACCATGCCGTTGGATGCGTAACAGTTCGGTCCAGGCCGCTTTAAAGCCAGCATCCAACTTGTCTGGGCGCAGAGCAACGCGTACATTAAGCGTAGTAATATCATCAATAAAATCGCCTGCGCTTACGCTCATACTACGATAAGATGGCTCTCCTGCACGTGCTATCTCTTGAAAACGAGAAGCAAGCAAACTGTTACTCAACTGCCTGACCAATTGACCTTTAAAACCAGCAACATCCTTAACCGGCGCTGCTTTTCGTTTGTAAAAAAACTCGAGCTGATACGATGAAAACTCCTTATCTTTTACCTGGACGTACCGCAAGCTGTCAATTAAATCAATCGAATATTGCGGTCGAGCCGGCGCCTTGGCGGGCATCTTCAGATCGCCAAACAAGGCTTTAATTTGCTGTTCTACCTGAGCAACATCGATATCACCAACGACGATAAGAGCTTGTAAATCCGGTCGATACCAGCGCTTATAGAAATCACGTATCCGTGTTATATCGGCCTTCGCGATCACCTCTTCCAGGCCAATAGGCGCCCGCTCGGCATAGCGAGAGAAGTTATACAATGCAGGTAGATACTTTTCCCGCATACGCCCGCTAGCATTTTGCTGCAGGCGTTTCTCTTCCAAAATAACGCCGCGTTCTTTTTCAAACTCCTGCTCATCTAAAATCGCCTCGGATGCCCAATCACGCATAATCTGCAACCCATTTTTCCAAAGATCAGGTTGATCCGTTGGGATAGGCAATTGGTACACAGTTTCATCAAAAGATGTGTACGCATTGAGATCTGCACCAAATTTTACTCCGGCACCTTCTAAATAATTGATCAATTCGTTTTTCGGGAAGTGTGTTGTTCCCTTAAAATTCATGTGCTCCAGAAAATGTGCTAAACCACGTTCTTTTTCTTCTTCCAGAATAGATCCTACCTTATTGGCCAAATAGAGCACCGCTCTGTTTTTTGGGTAAGTATTGGCTTTGATAAAATAGCGAAATCCGTTGGGCAATTCGCCCATCCTGACAGTGGTATCTAAGGATAAATCCTGTGCACAAACGCTGTTTATTATAAACAAGCCAACGAAAGCGCCTATAAATAGATTTTTAAACTGCATATTATCTTCTTTTTCTTCTAATCAAGACCGTAATCACGCTGCCGGCGATCAGTTTCGGCAATACGGCTAACCAGCCCCATTTGATAAGCTCCAGCTGCGTCGCGTTAACATTTCCTACGTCAATAGGTTGTTCACGCGTGGTTTCAATTGGATATTCATTAGCACTAAACCAACGGAAAAGATCAGTCATCACCGAGAAATTTGCTGTCCGGGGAGACTGGCGCATAAGCTCTGCATTATTGATAAAGTCTGCATCGCCGACCACCAGCACGCGTTGCTCGTCGTTCTTCACTTTTCTCGTCAAGGCCAGCGCTAAGGGAAACGATTTCTTTTGTTCGTTGCTGCGTACGTCTAGCAAGGGTTGATTTCTGTCGATTTGCAAATCATTCTGCTTCCAAGTGCTGGCCGCTTGCGTTACTAAAAGCGGTCTGCTTACAAATGGACTATTAGGCAATACAGAAAGCGCCGTTGCCGTAGGCATCGAGACAAATACACTATCATTATGCAAAAAACTGCTCTCTCCGACCGTTTCCAGCCAGTTTGCTTTGGAAACATTGGCCAAAATAAAATCACGCTCGTAGTTGGCACTTTGCTGCACCATCAAACCATTGTCCATCTGAACATGCAGCAAGCTTAAAATTGGGTCAATAAAAGCTTTGTGTTCCGGTTCGGCCAAAATCAACAGGTTGCCACCATTATCGATGTAGTTTTGCAGGCTTCGCAGCTCTTCCTGATCAAAAGCTTGCATAGGATCTGCGATCACCAAAATGTTCACCTTACTTCCGGCAGTCAATTGCTTCAATTCGATTGATTCTACATCAAAACCTTGGTTGACCAGAGCATAGCGGAAAGCAATCTCCGTAGTTGCGACCTGATAATCGCGATCTCCAGAGCGTTGTATGCTGCGTTCGTTATGCCCCGTCACGAAAGCTACTTTCGGAGCCGGCACCAATAAACGTTTGAATGCAGCTGATGTCTCTTTTTCATTTGGATGACGGAACATATCGTCGTAAACACGCAGATAAACCTGTTTATCTTTATAGGTTAACTTACGCACAAAACGATTGCGCTCGGGCGTTAAATTAATCTGTTCTTTGATCTGTGCAGGCGTCAAGAACATCGAAAAGGGCAATTTGTTGATCTTCGCCATTTTACGCGCAATCTCCTCATCGCTAGCACCCGGATTTTCCTTATAAAGTCGTTCATTTGTGCTATGATCCCAATAATATACGTAGTCCATTTTTAGATACGGCATATAGCGCAAATACATATCAAATCGCTTTTTATCGCTATTGTGTGAGGCCGGTAAACCGGAATAATAGTTATCATCCAGCAAGTTTACATAGGTAGTGATGTGAACAGGCTCCTCAAATTGTTTAATAATAGCTTGGCTGGCGGGTGTTAACGTACGGGTTTTATTTGCCGTCATGTCTTTATAGACGATAAATTGCGGCAAAGAGGTTACATAACCAATCAACAGCATAATTGCAATAAAACCAGCATAGCGTACAGCCTTATTGATAGCCGTAAGCGTTTGCCGCTCAAATTGCAGTTTTAAATAGGTTAAGCCTAAGAACAGTGTGATGACAATTAGAAAATAAAAGATATCATTACTGCCCAACAAGCCGTTTATCGACTCTTCTACCCGACCGGAGATCGATAGAAAGTACGTAATATCCCGTACGAAAGCAATATCTTGCCACAGTCCGCCGATAAAATTTAAGGCTGCCAGTACCACCAGCGTGCTGATGGCGGCCACGACTTGATAGGTCGTTAAGCTGGACATAAACAATCCGATCGCCGCATACGAGCAGATGAGTAAATAAAGACCAATAATACCGGAAAGGATAAGCGTAAATTCCGAATTTTTAATCGTGAAAAGCGACAAAAGTCCTAAACCTAAGAATACGCCAATCAATATTAAGCAGTACGCCATCATGGCTAAATACTTACCAATGATAATTTCGCTCACTTTAATAGGCGACGAATAAAGTAACTTGATGGAACCACTGCTTGTTTCCCGACTAATCAATCCCATCGTGAGTAGCGGAATATATAGATACAGGTATTCTTGCATTTGCGGAAATAGCGAGCGGAAGCCGGAGAAGATACGCATGGTCGCTCCAGCCACACTTTGCCCCATTTCCTGCCCCTGGTAAATACGCTCCAGTGTGCTGTGGTATTGCCAGCCTGCTTGCACGATCAAAACAATCAGCACGATCCAAGCTACCGGCGAATAAAACAATTGGCTTAATTCTATTTTAGCTATACGTAAGGTAGTTTTCATGATTTCTTGTTAGGCGTTTTATTTGAAAGTTGTGCAAAAATTTGATCCAGCGAGCTTTTTTCCAACGTAAGTTCTTTTAAGCGCCAACCGTTGTGTACGCTAGCTTCGACTAAGCGCTCGCTAATATCGGAAGCTTCCGAAAAACGAATTCTGAATTGCTGTGCGGAAAGCACTTCCACAGCAGTCACTCCTGCAACAGCTTTTAGCGCTTCCGGAATTGGCGGATTAGCCATATGCATCACCAAGCTATCTGGCTCGATATAGTTATTAAAAGCATCCATCGTATTTTCAAATACCATGACGCCATTTTCAATCATTTTTACCTGCTCGCAGGTGGCCTGAACCTCCGACAAAATATGCGAAGAAAAAATAACCGACTTCTCCTCACCAATTTCTTTGATCAGCTTTCGTACTTCGATGATTTGATTGGGATCAAGTCCGTTAGTCGGTTCATCCAAAACAACCAATTTGGGTTCGTGGATAATTGCCTGCGCAATGCCTACCCGTTGTTTGTAACCACCGGATAAGTTGGCAATTAAGCGATTTCTAAAATGTGCGACGCCACATTTCGCCATCGCCTTATCCACCGCCTTTTGTATATCTTTCTTCGGTATCAGGCGAAGATGCGCGCATTGCGTCAAATATTCATTCACCGTAAGATCCAGATAGAGCGGCGCATTTTGCGGCAAAAAACCAATAAGCTTCTTGGCTGCTATCGGATCTTTGCGCATATCATATCCGCCGATAGTTACTTCGCCCTTTACTTGGTTTAACACCCCACACATGATGTTCATCGTGGTAGATTTACCAGCTCCATTAGAGCCTAGCAAACCCAGGACGCCAAACTCATTAATCTCAAAATCGATATCTTGAATCGCCCAGGCGGTGCCATAGCGATGCCATAAATGGGATATCTTAACTATTGTGTTTTCCATATAAAAATGTGCGTACGCAGGGAGCCGAGCATAGCTGCTCGACTCCCATTGTGCTGTTTTTCACGTTAACTATTTCTATTTATCTGTATCCGTCATTTTGCGACAAATTGGGATTGGTGTCTCGCGCACCTTGTGGAATTGGGTAAAGTTGCGCAAACGACTGCCATGTTGCTGGTCTAAGTGCGCCCATCACCGCATTGGCTAAACCTTTGCGCTTGATGGTATACCAACGCGCGCCTTGTTCGCAAAAAAGCTCGGTTTGTCGCTCTTTCAACAGTGCTGTATTCAAATCGGCACCGCTGGCGAGATCGGCTAAACCCGCACGACGACGAATGGCATTAATATCCGCACGCGCGCCTGTAGCATTTCCTGTCTCCAGCCTGGCTTCCGCACGAATCAGGTATTGCTCTGCCAGCCGCAAAACCATGGGTACTTCTACCCTGCCGGATGCTGTAGCCGTCGTTTGATTGGAATTTTGGTATTTGTAAGCGAGGTAATAATCAGCACCGCCAACATTGCGATCTCTGATCCATGTTGATCGGCGTAAATCACCGGCTTCAAAAGCAGCGATTTGCGCAGTTGTCAACGAATAATTGGGTACGCTAGTCGCGCTCTGCGGTATAAAGGTAGAACCTTCTGTTGTATAGCCATTAGTTGCATTTAATGCAGGCCCTAGTTGCAAAATCGCTTCTGACGAGTTTCGAAGAAAAACATTGCCTAACTGCGCTGACGGCACAAGCGTATAACGCGCGGTTTGCGCCAATACCGCCTCGGCATTGGTCAATGCTTGGTTATAGTCTGCAACGTGTAGATAGACACGAGCCAACAGCGCCGCAGCGGCCGCACGATTTACCTGCATCCGGTTGACGGTCGCATAATCTTCTGCTAACAATCCTTTTGCTTCTTCCAGATCGGCAATAATCTGCGTGTAAATGCTGGCCGATGCTGTTCTGGGCAGCAAACTCGTGACACTTGCATCCGTAATCAACACCAGCGGCACATCGCCAAACATATTAACCAAATGAAAATAGCAGTAAGCACGCATTGTTAAAGCTTCGCCGCGCATTTGTTGCACTAGCGCAGCAGGCAGAAAACTGTTATCCTGCACACCAGCCAAGATACTGTTCCAGCGGTAAATTGATGCGTAAACATCGGCCCAAATGCTGGAAAGTGCTGTCGTCGTAACCGGATCGTAGACATTGGTTTGCACATCGGTAAATTGGGCGGCTGATGTGTAGCGCACTTCGCCGGCCGCCATGCCATTAAAACTGGTCAAGGTAAATGCAAACGTGTTGTTGCTGCTCATTTGGCTGTAGGCGCCAGACAAGGCCATCTTAGCGGCATCTGACGAGCGGAACACCACCACTGATGGACGCTCGTTGAGCGGTGCATCGATTTCCAATAAGCTTTCGCAACTGGTGAATGACGTTGCAGCCAAGAGCAAAAAGAATATATAATTTTTTGTGAATTTCATAAATACAAGCATTAAAATGTTAATTGAACCGACCCAACAATAGTACGTAATGGCGGTAAGGATAGTCCTTGCGATTCCGGATCGAAACCAAAATAGTCTGTGAACGTCAACAGGTTGTGCCCCTGCACTTGCAAACGCAGATTTTTAAGTTTCAAACGCTCGATAAACTGGCCGCGCAAATCGTAAGAAAGACTAACATTTTTTAGACGGATAAAGGAAGCATCGACCAACATCGCATCAGAACTCACATAATTCGAAAAGGCTGTAAACGGCGGGCCAAATACCGCTAAGGCTTGCGGTTGATTTGGCAACCCTGCCTCTAAATAATCCATGATAGGCTCTTTCGCATAATTCGTCATATCATACCCAGGATTGTAGAATGAGCTTGCCAAAATCGATCTCCCTTTTTGCTTTACAAACTGGAACAGAAAATCCAAGGTAAAATCTTTGTAGGCAAGCGTATTGGAAATACCGCCGTAATATTTCGGAAGATTTGTGCCTTTATACGACCTATCGCCGCGCCCGATCTCAAACAAACCGAAGTTAATCGATCCGTTCCCGTTTTTATCGGCGACAGTCGGCAATCCGGTTGCAGGATCAAAGCCGGTATAATCATATAAATAGAAACCCGTTAGCGGATTGCCAACTATATACTGCGTGTAATAAGATGTTCGTTCGATATTTGGAAATTCGGCCAGGCGATTTCTATTAAACGAGATATTGAAATCTGTGCTCCAGCGAAAATCCTTTGTGCGAATTTGCTGACTACCTAGCGTAAATTCCCAACCTTTGTTTTCTACTAAGGCCGGGAAATTTGCCTGGTAGCTTGTGAACCCAGCTTGTGGACTCAAGCTGTAATTGATCAACTGGTTATCACTCAAGTTACGGTAGTAAGCCGCAGAAAGCGAAATACGGTCTTTCAACAGCGCTACATCCATTGCCACTTCAAATTTTCGCGTCGATTCCCACTGGTAGTTGCTATTCGCCAGGCGCGTTGGCACCATACCTGCTATACCGTTGTATAAATAGCTTACTGACGAATATGAATCGAAATACTGATAATCACCTATCTTGTCATTCCCTACCCATCCGTAGCTGAAACGTATTTTGGCAAAACTGATAACCGGGATGGCTTTGAAAAACGATTCTTCCGACAAAACCCAGGCTGCACCAAAGGAACCGAAATTACCGTAACGGGAGTTAGCTGCAAATCTGGACGAACCATCACGACGAAAGTTAATATTAGCGATATACTTGTTACCTATATTATAGTTGACACGGCTAAACAACGAGGCATACTTATATTCGCTGGAATTTCTAGACGTGCTGATGGTGGCGGCAGAACCGATGTTTTCCAGAAAATCATCCGACGGAAATTCGCGGGCAGAGGTGTAAAAAGGCTGTTTGGACAGCGTATGTTGCCAGGTGGCACCAACCAGCGCACTGAATTTACCAGGGCCGATATCGGTGTTGTAATTAAGCTGCGGCTCAATCGTGTAATTATGATTGGACGTTAGCGCAAAAATAGCAGAGGAAACATTGCTGCTGATGGCCGGATCCATAGACGATCGCGGTGCCAGACGCTTTTGATCCGCGTCAGCCCGGCCATAGCCGATACTCGTTTTAAATGAAAGTCCTTTCCAAATGCGGTAATCCAGGTTTAGGTTGGCCACCAAATTGGAACCTTTATTTTCAACAATTTGATTGAGCTGTCCCAGCGGATTAGCTGGCACACCAAAACTTAAGCCGCTCCAATACAAACTACCGTCCTCGTTATAAAGCGGATAGTTTGGCGGTAAATTGTATGCTATTGATGTTTGATCCAAGACCGATACATTGTTGTTATCAGCCGAGTAAATCGCACTGAAACCTATGGTAAAGCGATCATCCAGCGTTTTATGTTGCAGGTTAAAGTTTAGCGCTGTACGATCATAACCTTGGTCGCCTACAAATACATTTCCTTCTTTGTGATAAGTACCACTTAGCCGGAAGTTGGTACGTTGATCACCCCCGCCAACAGATAAATTCGCATCGGTGGTTTTTGCCGTATTACCGATAAGCAATTTTTGAAAATCAGTGTAGGCATTTTGATCCCAACGCGTAAGATCATAAGCATTTGCGCTTTCCGGTGTATTATTGGCATTAATGGCAGCCGCGTTTTCAAAAGCGCGACGACGCATCGCAAGATATTGATCTGTATTTAAGGTCTCTACAAAGTTAGCAACCTTTGCTGCGCCCGTTCTAAACAACGCATCAAACTGCGTTTTGCCTGCTTTTCCTTTTTTTGTCGTAATCAATACGACACCATTTGCAGCGCGTGATCCATAGATAGCCGTCGCATCCGCATCTTTTAACACGTCGATGCTTTCAATATCCATCGGGTTAATTAGATTTAACGGACTCGTAGCGCCACTCGCGCCCACTAGGCCCGTCCCTACAGAAGAGCTGATCGCATCGGAAGAAAAAGGCACACCATCAACAATAAAAAGCGGCGCATTTCTATTGATTGCACTTCCCGGTGTTGTTATCGCATTATTTCCCCGTATGCTGATCGACATCGGGCTGCCTGGCAAACCATTCGCCTGGTTCACATAAATACCCGGAATCCGACCTTGAAGCGCATTAGCGACATTCGTAGTAGGCGTGTTTTGTATATCTTTTGCCGTAATACTAAACGAAGAACCGGTGGTTGTCCGCTTAGTCGTCGTTCCGTAACCAATCACCAATACCTCATCCAGGTTTGATGGATCTTCTTCTAAAACTACCCGCAACCGATTATTACGCTGGCTCTTACGTTCTATTTTTTTATAACCGATGTAGTGAAACTCGAGGGAATAATGATCGTCGATAATCCCGATACTAAAAAATCCTTGATCGTCGGTTTGTACCATGTTCGTAGCATTACGCACGCTCACCGTTACACCGGGCAATCCTTTACCCTGCTCATCGGTCACGATACCAGATTGCACAAAGCCGTTAAGATTGACCGCTACAGTTGGCGCTGGATCGTTTGCTGATGCTGCTGTTCGTTGACGTAATACGACATATTGATTGTCTACAAAATCAAATTGCAGTTGATAAGGAGCGAGCACTTGCGAAAGTACAGACTGCAAGGTGCCTTCAAAAGTGCCGTTTACGCGAACGGCAGATTTCATCTGTCCATCATTATAGACAAAGCGCACGCCCGATTTGGATTCCAGCAATTTAAGTGCCTTCGACAAGCTGCTGTTTGAAAACTTAACTTGGATCTGCTCATTCAAAACCTGCCCTTGTACAGCAGAAATAAATAACAAGAGTGAGAAAACTAAGGCAACACGGCGGCTGCGCAAAAACGGTGTAAAAAGGTCGCGAGATTTACTATTTATGCATCCCTTAATAGAAACATAACGCTTCCTTGTCAAATTTTTTATATACATTTGATAGGTTAATTTTTTAGAGTAAAATTAATTAGACCAAGAATTTTTGCGGGGGTGTTGCGAGCATCTCCGCATTTCTTTTTGGCTTTGGTTGTTAGTTCATGTTAGTGTCGGATTATTTGCTTTTCTAAATAGGTTAAAAACAGCCTCCTCCTGTTAGTCTGATTGTTTGATCTTTGATTTTATAGGTTGCGTTTATGGATAAGCTTAACAATTTCAACGATGTTTCCAACGATTGATCCGTCAGATCCGCGGTAACATTGCACGAGCGGTATTCACCCGTATAGCCTTCGAACGTTACGTTAAACTTTTCCTCAAATCTCTTCATAATGTCTTCCACCGGCTGCGACACAAAATTCATGTCGTACTCCGTGCCTTTGGTCAATTCGCCAATGGTGGTTACCGGGCGTATCTCCACGCTCTTGGCCGCAACATCCGTTAGCGTATGCAACGAACTGTTAGCCGTCACCACATATTTTTTCGCGACCACCATTCCTTTTGATTTCTTCGCCACCTCGACTTTGCCTGTGAGCACGTCTAGATTAAGCTCGCCGGTTTGGCGATCCACTTTCAGATTGAAACTTGTGCCGAGCACCTGTGTAGTATAATCGCCAGATCGAATGATAAAAGGTTTGCTTTTATCTTTGCTGATTTCAAATAACGCTTCGCCGATAAGTTCTACTTCGCGCGTTTTGCCTGCAAACGTTTTAGGATAGGTTAATGTGCTATTGCCTTTAAGCCAAACGATCGATTGGTCTGGGAGGATTACCTTCGTGACCTCTTGCCCTACTTTGTGTTCTGCCAAAACAGCATCTACCCTTCCTTCGTTTAAACCCAAATAAGGATAGGCAAAGAAAAACAGCAATAATACTGCCGCCGCCGCTGTAACCGACCAGACTAATTTTCGGTAGCGGCCTTTATGAGGCTCTGCCGAAAAATCTTCATTAACCGCCGTCTCCACCGCATGCAACATCCGCCCCTTCAGCATCTCTTCCGTTTCTCCATACCAATACAACTCCTCAGGAAGCTCCTGCTCATACCAGGCGTCAAGCAAGCTACGCTCGGCTTCCGTTAAGGAACCAGCGCGCCATTTAAGCATTAAGAATTTGATATTTTCAGGAATGTTTGCCATTCTAATCTGTTTGTCTATCTATATAGCGTGCTAAAAACAACAAACTACGTACGTGAAAAAAATATTTTTTTATCTATTTACGGCCTAAGCATCAAAATATGCAAAGAACAACCGCAAAAATTACAAAAAGAATAAGATATTAAACCTTTGGATGGTCTTTTTAATAATGCCTACTGCCTTGCTTATTTGCGTTTCTACGGTTCTGTGCGAAATATCCAGCTCATGCGCAATTTGCTTGGCACTCATGCCTTCGTCACGACTCATTTTAAAAATTAGTCGGCACTTTTCCGGCAATCCATTAATAATTTCGTTGATGTTTGATTCCAGCTCTTTCAGTTCCATACGGCCCATATCCGTTTCATCGAGCGGTAAAAGTCCTACAGCAGCGTCATCAAGCTCGACATAAGCCGAACGTTTTATCCAGGTATCGATAAACTGAAGAATCTCATACCGAAGCGCGGTATAAAGATACGTGCGAAATGAAGCACGAAGTTGGATATTATCCCGCCGCCGCCACAAGTTGATAAATAAGGTTTGTACAACTTCTTCTGCATCTTCTTGCCGTTCGAGTTTGTGGAGCGCCTTTTTAATTAAATTTAACCAATACCGATCATAGAGCTGTGCAAACGCAGCACGACTACCTTGTTGGCACAAGAGTAGCAATTCTTCATCAGATCGTTCGGCCAGATTCACGTTTTTGTTGTTTGCGAGTTTGTAAATATAGAGAATGTTTAAACTAAAAAAAAAGAAGTTCTATTCATTATATTCACCCTAATCAGCGCTGTCAGCCAAAATAATCAACGATACGATACTTATTAAATAACGATATGATCGAAAACTCGACTCTGGAGTGATCTGAAATAGCAGACATTTTTTAGTTAGCCAATTCGGAAAAAATTTCTGCAGACAATTTTACGATATGACAAATATATGTCAGTCGGTTTAAAAATAAGTTTTAGTTTTGTCTAACGCTGTTAAATATTTTTATAGCATTAAAGATGGGAAGCAAAGAACGCATACAAAGACAAAAGGAAAGCAACCGGAACAATATTCTGGAAGCCGCACTGGGCATCGTTAAACAAGACGGATGGCAGGCGCTGAGTATGCGTAAAATAGCCGAACAGATTGAGTACACCGCTCCGATGATTTACGAGTATTTTGCCAATAAAGAAGCCATCTTGAACGAACTTGCTAGACAAGGGCACTTACTTTTGGCAAAAGAAGTAAACAAAGCAAAGGGCAAACACACCGAACTCGACCAACAACTCGAAGCCATGTGGATCAGTTATTGGGATTTTGCTTTCCATGAGCGTGAACTTTACCAATTGATGTTTGGTGTAGGCACAGCTTGTTGCGTAGGCGGTAAGTTGAATGGCGTGGAGTCTTTCAGCGATCTTATCGCGGCGACCATCAAAGACATCATGGCTGATAAAGCACCATCGGATGAATTAGTTTGTAGAAAGTACTTCACGTTTTGGTCCATTATACACGGTTTGATCTCGATCAATCTCGTGGATAAAGGAAATGGCCCGACGACAAACGACCAGGTGCTTAAAGATGCCATTTATGGTATTACCCGCTCCTTATACGACTAAATTTTTTTACCAAAAAAAAACAACGTAATACTATTTAACACCGTCAAATAATCCAATCAATCGACATTAACAAGCCATCTCGCTTTTTCTTTTTCCAATAATACACAGTATACAAACATGACAACTTATCCATTAACAAAACTGACCAAACATGTAGTTTCTAAATTTAACAGTGTTAAATTATCTACACTCGTAAAATACATAGTGCTTATCATCCCTATTTTGCTTTATAGCTGCAGCACAAGTAGCAGCCAAACGCCTGAAAAACAGACGGCAGTTGCTGTGCCGGTGCTAACTATACCTACGGGGACGCAGGCTATCGAAACGGAATATCCGGCGAGTATTGAAGCGACAGCCAATATCGAAGTGCGGCCGCAGGTAGCCGGCATACTCGAACAATTATTTGTAGATGAAGGTGCAAAAGTTAGTAAAGGCCAGCTGTTATTCAAGATTGACAGTCGCCCTTATCGCGAACAGCTTAACCAGGCAAAAGCCAATCTTTTGGCTGCTGAGGCGGCACTTGAAAATGCCGAATTGGAAGTCGAAAAGAAAACGCGTCTGGTGGAAAACAAGGTGTTAACAGACTTTCAACTAAAATCTGCCCTGAGCGCGCGCAATATCGCTCGGTCGAATGTCGAAATGGCAAAATCTGCTGTCGAATCGGCTAAAATTAATTTGGATTATACCAGCGTGCGCGCGGCAACTGCGGGTTATATTGGTCGGTTACAACGAAAACAGGGAAGCTTAGTCAGTCCATCCGATCAACAACCTTTGACTACGCTATCAGACGTACATGATCTGCATGTCTATTTTTCGCTGGGCGAGAAAGACTTCGTCTCCTTTACCAACGAATCTGCAGGCAAAAGCATGGAAGAAAAATTGAAACTGCTGCCCGCCGTTTCCCTGATTCTCGCCGATGAGCGGGTTTATGAGCATCCCGGAAAAATCGATATGGTAGACGGACAATTTGATAAAAATACCGGTGCTATCAGCATTCGCGCTACGTTTCCGAATCCGCAAGGAACGCTTCGAAATGGCAATACCGGACGTATACGTATGGAAAAAAGCTACCAAAACGCGGTGCTCGTCCCGCAAGCTGCGACCGTCGAAATACAGGACAAAGTTTTTGTCTTTTCAGTAAGCAAAGACAACAGCGTCTCGCAACAATCCTTAGCCATCATTGGTAAACAAGGCAGCAATTATCTGGTTGCAGGCGGTCTGCAACCAGGTGCCAAAATCGTATCCAAAGGGATGGATTTATTAAAAGACGGACAGAAAATTACGCCGCAGGAGGAAACATCAACAAACTAATTTAATCTCAACGCATCAACACCATGCTAAAAACTTTTATAGAACGTCCTGTACTTTCTACGGTTATCTCGATTCTACTTGTCATACTCGGTGTGATCGGGATTTTGAAGCTTCCGCTACAACAATTTCCAGAAATAGCGCCGCCGGCAGTTCAGGTAACCGCACTGTATCCGGGAGCCAACGCAGAAACTGTCTTGCGCGCTGTAGCGCCTTCACTGGAAGAATCGATAAACGGCGTAGAGAATATGAGCTACATGAGCTCTACCGCTAGTAATGACGGCTCACTGATGATTACCGTATATTTTAAACTCGGTACCGACCCTGATCAAGCCGCAGTAAACGTACAGAATCGTGTCGCGCAGGCAACCAGTCAGCTACCGAGCGAAGTGGTACAAGCCGGCGTCACCACAGCAAAACAGCAAAACAGTTTGATTATGGTACTCGATCTTTATACCGAAGGCGAGCAGTATGATCAAACCTTTATCAACAATTACGCGCAGATCAATATCATTCCGGAATTAAAACGTATTCCCGGCGTTGGTCAGGCCATCGCATTTGGTGGGAATAAAGATTACGCCATGCGGGTGTGGTTAAACCCAAGCCAAATGGCGACTTACCGCTTAACACCGGCCGAGGTTATGGCTGCTATTCAGGATAAAAATCTGGAAGCCGCGCCAGGTAAATTTGGCGAAAATACTAAGGAAGCCTTTGAATTTATTATCAAATATAAAGGAAAGTTAAATGAACCTGCAGCCTATGAAAATATCATTATTCGTTCGAATAATGATGGTTCCATCCTGCGCTTAAAAGATGTTGGCCGCGTCGAGCTAGGCGCCTATACTTACGCCAGCGGAACACGTATCAATGGAAAAACAGGTTTGAATATCGGGATTATGCAAAACTCCGGCTCTAATGCCAACGAGATTCAGATAGCCATACAGGAGCTCATGGACAAAGCATCGCTCAGCTTTCCAAAAGGCGTCAAATACCTCGTGCTTTACAATACGAAAGACGCCTTAGATCAATCGATCGATCAAGTGAAGCAAACGCTTATTGAAGCATTTATTCTGGTATTTTTAGTCGTATTTTTATTTCTGCAAGACTTTCGTTCTACGCTCATTCCAGCCATTGCAGTTCCTGTAGCTATTGTTGGTACATTTTTCTTTATGCAATTGTTTGGTTTTTCCATCAATCTATTGACCTTATTTGCCCTGGTATTGGCCATTGGTATTGTGGTTGATGATGCCATTGTCGTGGTGGAGGCCGTGCATAGTAAAATGGAACACGGCAATCTACCACCAAAAGTGGCTACCACCTCGGCCATGAGCGAAATTACCGGCGCCATTATCTCGATTACCTTGGTGATGTCGGCCGTTTTTCTTCCGATCGGCTTTATGGAAGGATCCACAGGACTTTTCTATCGACAATTTGCTTTTACACTGGCCATCGCGATCGTCATTTCTGCCATCAATGCATTAACATTGAGCCCGGCATTATGTGCACTCTTGTTAAAACCAGTGCAGCACGGCAGCTCTGCCAGCAAAAAGCTAAATTTTAAAGAACGCTTTTTTGCAGGTTTTAATGTGGGATTTGATAAAGTAACCAACAATTATCTTGGCGGCTTACGCTTTCTGATCCGTAAAAAATGGTTAGGCTTAGGCGCGCTTGCGCTACTCGTTGCCCTGACGATCTTCATGATACAGCGCACGCCTACGGCATTTATCCCGTCAGAAGATCAGGGATTCGTCGCCGTATCGGTATCGCTACCTGCTGGCGCATCGTTAGACAGAACATCCAATGCGCTTAAGGAAGCGGAAGGACAACTGCAAAATGCGCCATTTACCAAAACCTTAAATGTCATATCGGGTTTTAACATTCTTACTCAGGCCACCAGTCCTTCATCTGGCGTTGCCTTTATCTTGTTGAAACCGCATAAAGATCGCGGACCACAAAAAGATATTGACGCCATTATGGCAGACATTACGGCCCGTCTCGGAACAATCAAAGGCGCTAACTTTTTCGTATTCACCTTTCCTACCGTACCCGGCTTTAGCAACGTAGATGGCTTAGATATGGTATTGCAAGACCGTACCGGCGGTAAATTAGATAAATTCAGCGGCGTTGGTCAAAACTTCCTGGCGCAACTCATGCAGCGGCCAGAAATCATGATGGCTTTCACAACCTTTCGGGCAGATTATCCACAATATGAGCTGCAAGTCGATGATGTAAAAGCCGAGCAGATTGGCGTAAAGACCAAAGATATTTTACAAACGATGCAGGGTTATTTCGGGAGTGCACAAGCGTCTGATTTCAATCGCTTTGGCAAATATTACCGGGTGATGGTGCAGGCCGACTTTGAAAATCGTCGGGAAACCGCAGCGATGGATGGCATCTTTGTAAAAAATGTGCAAGGAGAAATGGTGCCCATAAACACCCTGGTACAGTTGAAACGTGTGTATGGACCAGAAACCGTGTCTCGATACAATTTGTTTAATTCCATCGGCATCAATGCCATTCCAAATGCAGGTTACAGTTCCGGCGATGCTATTCGCGCGGTTGAAGAAGTCGCTGCAGCACATCTTCCCGGCGGCTACACTTACGAATTTTCGGGCATGACAAAGGAAGAGATCGTTTCGGGCGGACAATCGACGCTTATTTTTATACTCTGTCTAGTCTTCGTTTACTTTTTACTTGCTGCACAATATGAAAGTTACTTGATACCCTTAGCGGTCATTCTCTCTATCCCGACAGGTATATTTGGTGTTTTTGCAGCGATTGGCCTGACAGGCATTTCTAACAACATTTATGTGCAGGTTTCCTTAGTCATGCTGATCGGTTTGCTGGCAAAAAATGCGATTTTGATTGTGGAGTTTGCGCTCCAGGGACGAAAAAACGGCTTGTCTATTGCCGCTGCGGCGCTTGAAGCTTCCAAACTGCGTTTACGCCCGATTATCATGACCTCGCTGGCTTTTATCGCCGGCATGATACCGATGATGGGCGCGGTCGGTCCTTCTGCGCAAGGTAATCACGCCATCAGTATAGCCGCAGCTGGCGGAATGGCCGCTGGCGTTATTTTAGGCTTATTTATTATTCCGATTCTTTTTATTGTTTTCCAAGCCATACAAGAAAAATTTACACGCAAAGAAAACCAAGCGGCTTCCGGTCACACGGTAGACAATCAACAAGCGCTCGCTGAAGCGCAGCTTTAAATTTACTATCCTTACCATGAGAATAAAACGTAACTTCTTATTTTCGCTTGGCGCTTCAGCGCTGCTGTGGGCTTGCCAGGCGCAACGCGTCCAACACGAAATAACACCGCCCCTGCCGGAGGCTTATCGCACGGAGCAACAGGTCAATCGCGATAGCAGCATGGCCAATATCCAATGGCGTGATTTTTTTACCGATGCCGTGCTACGTGATCTGATTGACACGGCACTGGCGAACAATGTAGATATGCAGCTAGCGCTGAAAAATATGGAAGCCGCTGAACTGGAATTTAAGCGCGCCAAAGCGGGCTTATTGCCTAATTTGCAATTGCAAATCCAGGCAAATACCACCAACCCATCGAACAACAGTTTGAATGGCGTCAGTCTTTCCCAGTTTTTGGGGCAAAACCATATCGAAGACTATAATGCTGCACTGGGACTTTCTTGGGAAGCGGATATTTGGGGAAAAATAAAAAATCAAAAAGCGGCAGCACGCGCTATTTATTTACAAACCGCGGAGGCACAGCACGCCATTCAAACGCAGTTGGTTAATCAGGTAGCCAAGGCATATTACCGTTTGCTGATGCTCTATGATGCTCAGGAAATCGCTGCGCGAAGCTTAACCTTGAGCGAAAACAGCCTTACACTCGCGCAATATCAATATGAAGTGGGCGATATCAGCCTGTTAGCCATTGAACAGCTTGCTGCGCAAAAACTAGCCGCAGCATCGTTGATTCCGGATTTTAAGCAGCAAATTGCCTTACAGGAGAATGCGCTCCGTATTTTAAGCGGTCAACTGCCCGCACGAATTGACACCAAAAGTAAATTGCGCGATGTAGCCTTACCAGCAATGGTTAATGTCGGCATTCCGATACAACTGTTGAGCAAACGGCCGGATATCAAACAACGGGAGCTGGCTATTCGCGCGGCAGCAGCCAACGAGCAGGCCGCGCGCGCGCACATGTATCCTTCGCTCGTGATCAGCGCACAGGCAGGTGTCAATGCGTTGACAGCGAGCAACTGGTTTACGATACCGGCTTCGCTTTTCGGATCATTAACTGGTGGATTAACGCAACCCATTTTGCAAAAAAGACAATTACGCACACAGTATGAGCTGGCGCAGGTTGATTATGAAAAGAGTGTGATCCTCTTCAGGCAGGCTGTATTAAATGCTACTGGCGAAGTTTCAGACGCGCTAATCTCCATCGCGCATCTGGCCGAAAGAGAAAACGTGCTATTGGAAAGAACCAATAGACTACAAAACGCGATTAAAAATGCAGATCTATTATTCGAAACAGGCTCCGCAAACTATCTTGATGTAGTAGCTGCACAAAGCAATGCCTTACAAAGCGAACTTGAATTGGTGCAAATACGCCAGTCAGAGCTGGCGGCTGCCGTTGATCTTTACCGATCGCTGGGCGGTGGTTGGCAATAAGCCGTAAAGCGAGCGCCGTATTCAACTGTTAAAGTGACTCGGCGCTCGTTTATTGTGGCTTCGTTTCCATTGATATATTATGAGCCTACGAGACCAACAACGGTACACCAACCGCTTACCAAAAGCACAAAAGTCAAAAAATAAACAGGTAAAAACGTAAATTTGCGCTGCTGGGCGAGTCTAAAAGCATGATAGCCCTACACACTACAACGTATGCAGCAACCCACAGCCGAAGCCATCAAAGAAATATTTGATCCGTTTTATCAAGCAGACGCCAGCTTATGGACGATATTTGCCGAGCATGTTAAAATTCGAACGTTTAAGAAAAACGAGATCGTAAAAGCCCACGCGCATACCGAAAAGTTTATTAATATTTTATCGGTCGGATCGGTTGGTCATTTTGTGCAAACGGCAGAAAAAGATGTCTGCATTAATCTATATTACGAAAAGCAATTTTTTAGTGACTACCTATCTTTTCTGACACAAGCGCCGAGCATTATCAAAACACAGGCGCTCGAAGATTGCACCATTTGGTCTATTCATCATCAGGATTTACAAGCGCTTTATGCACGATCTACAACGGGTTTATCGATTGGCAAAGCGATATCAGAAGCCATGTTTATCCGTAAACAACATGAGCAAATTAATCTGCTTACCCTTTCGCCCACGCAACGGTATCTCAAGCTGATAAAGGATAGACCGGAAGTTTTTCAACGCACTTCCCTAAAAATTATTTGTTCTTATCTAGGCGTCACCGCAGAAAGCTTGAGCCGAATCAGAAAAAAAATCGGATAAAGGATATTTCTTACCTTTCGTCAATTTTTTACAAATTCCGTTGGTTTACTTTTGCCGTATAAATCAATACGCATGAAAAACAAACCAAATTACGTCGCCATTATTGTATTCTATATTCTTGCCATAGCACTACGCTACATCAGCAACAAAACAGCGCTGTTGAGCACAGTACCCAACGAAATTATTCGCATCGTTTTACAAGGCGCCGGGCCGGCAATAGGCGCGGGCATTGCCATGCTAATTTTTAAGATTAAGCCGGTGCTCTCTTTAAAAGGAAATTACAACACGTTGATTGTACCCATCCTGTTGTATTGGTTTTCGCCAATTGCACTGATCACTGTCGTGCAATACCTTAGCAACGGTTCCATTGCTGTAATCAGTGTATTTTCGATTTTACTTTATGGCCTTCTCGAAGAAGTTGGCTGGCGAGGATTTTTGCGACAACAGCTTAAACCACTGCCGGCATGGATCAATATATTCATCGTGGCTACGCTTTGGTTCGTTTGGCATTTAAATTTTGAATTGACAAGCGCCAACCTATTTTTCTTCGGAATATTGCTGCTCGGAAGTTGGGGAATCGGAAAAGTGGCCGACAGTACACAATCCTTACTGGCCGTTGCTGCCTTCCACTCGCTCAACAACTTTTTCATGCAGTTGAATGGCACAAAAATAGCCATATTGTTGGCCTTACTCTTGCTATGGGTACTCCACTTAATCAATAAAAAAAAGCAAAAAGCCAAGATCGTATAAAATTGCCCACAAAAGTTCCGTTGAATCTGCTAGATTAATATATTGTTAAAATAAAAACACCAGAATATAAAATAATTATAAAATAAACCGATTTATTTGTTTTAAGCTAAATTCTAACCATTTTTTAATTTAAAAAATAGCTAATATTTACTATTTTCACTAGCAATATTAGCTTTTATGAGAAGTATTAATTTAAAACAGCATAAAGCATTGGTCGGTGGCTTAGAAAATTTAAAAGAATTATTAGCTAGTTGCGAAAATAATTTGGAAAATGATCAAGATAAGCAAGCGATTGAAAAAGGCTTGGCACAATTGGTAAGCACGTATCAAAAATACGAAACGTTGCTTACGCAGATTTCTATGATGACCGTTCAATATGAAGATATTCACCGACGCGTTCGATCTAAAACGCTTGCTCCGCTCCTACGCAGCTTGAAGAAAAAAATGGAAATCGATTCACCGGAGTATTTTCTACTGCGTGAAACGCTTAACGGTACAAAAGAACTGTAAGGCCCGATATTGTTATAAAATAATCGAGTCCTGTACGTGACGGACTCGATCGGATAACGTTTAAAAAATGGCTTAAATGGCTACATTTAAGATCTAGTAAAGAAAGGCTTCATCTCATCCTCTATCTGCTTACGTAGCTCCACCAATTTTTTCGCATATATTTCCTGCTGTTTTTCCTCTTCTGTTTCCGGCACCCACTTCGGCACTTTTACCGATTTACCATCATCATCCACCGCTACAAAAACAATAATACAATGCGTTTTCTTCTCGAATTCAAAACTTTTTAGGTTTCTGGAAAAAACATTGATCGCAATATGCATACTTGTTGACCCGGTATAGATCACGTGCGCCTCTACTTTTACGATCTGACCAATTTTTATCGGTTTGTAAAAACGTATGCCGCCGACATACACCGTCACTGCATAACTACCACTCCACGCACTGGCACAAGCATATCCGGCTTGATCGATCCACTTCATGACGCTTCCGCCATGCACATTGCCGCCATAATTCACATCGGTAGGCTCGGAAATAAATTGAAAAACAATGGATTTATTGGGCATAAAACTAGTTTATTTAAAAATGAACAAATTATGAGAACTCATGATGCTAAAGCCTTGCTATAAACGTACGAAACGTAGCGCCGTCGCAAAATAAGCAAAAGAACGTGGCCGTAGACCACGTTCTTTTTTAAAGATAAGTAACCAAATTAAAAAATAAAAGTTAATGCTTAACAATTTTTACAGGTTTACCTCCACAAGCTATCGCCAGCGAAAATTATTTATGCATTATTGCATCTGCATGCCTTCCATCGAATTTTGATTTCTGTTTTTCTTAAACATATTCATGTCCATTTTTCCAAACCGGATGGCAAAGTTCAATTTAACGATTTGCGGGTTCGTTAACCGGTAATACGTTTGCGAAAAACCTTCGCCAAAAGATACCATCGTATTGCCCCTTGTGCGCAAAATATCGTTGACAGAAAGGGTTAGCGAAGCGATATCATTTTTCAAGAAGCTTTTCTTAATCGCTACATCAAGACCGTAGAACGGCTCGATATAGCCTTGAGACGAACTCTGGGCAGTAGACGGCGGACCAAAAGTTTGCTGTTGCGTTACCGGCATATTAGTCTTTCCCTGATATTCAAAAGCCACCTGCATCGTCCAGCTCTTCTTGAACGTAAAATTATTGTTCAGCTTTCCAAAAACCGTCCACAACGGGTCTTGCCCCGTTCCCGCCTCATCAACAGTAATGCGCGAATTGTAGAAGTTCAGGTCTGCCGTAAGATCCCACCATTTTTTAAGGTTGGTAGTATACGTAAACTCTGCACCGTAATTCTGGCTGGAGCTGGCATTGATATACGTATTGATAAAATCCAGGTTTCCCGTTACCGGGTTGATCTCTTGCGACAGAAACCGCGTAATCAAATCGTTGGTATACTTGTAATAAACCGAAGCTAGAAACGTACCCTTGTTGCCCGTACGGCTGTAGTTAAACTCGCCAGAGGTCGTAAATTCAGGCACAAGATCGGCGTTACCACGCGTAATATTTAAGCTATCCGTATAATCCACGAACGGAATCAGCTGAAAGAAATTAGGGCGGTTTACACGTCGCGTTCCCGAAATTTGGATTTGATCCTTATCAGACAACTTTTTACTCAAAAAGATCGATGGAAACAAGCTCAGCGGGTAGCGGTTACTGAACTGCTCTCCTGTATTTAACAATTCGCCATCGTACGTAGAGTTTTCTGCACGCAAACCAATTTTGTACGAAAACAGCTTCTCAAAATCGCCAGCAAGCGATGCGTAAGCTGCATAAACACTATTTTTACTATCGTAGTTGGATGATGCCGAAGAGATATTCTCAAAATCAGTTTCACCCACAGCTTTCAACAAATTTTCGTTGAGGTTGGCAATGTTATTGATTTGCGCTCGAAGTCCTGTCTCCAACTTCATCCCGTTTTTAAAGGGCTTTACATAATCTACTTGCGTCGTCATAAACTGACTTTCGCCCGATCCAATATTCCGTTGCAGCTGCGTCGCGGCAGTCTGTCCGCCAGCATTGAGGTAATTGGTAGTGTATAGCCCATCCATTTCATTTCTAACGCCGAAATAATTAAAGTCTGCGGTCAGCTCCTCACCTTCAGTTTTAAATTTGTGCGTCAAGCCAGCTTGCAGGCCTCTCGGCTTAAAACTACGCTCCGTTTCGGAGATACGATCGCTCGTCGACGCTGTGCCAGCGGTCGTGTTCACAATACGCGTATTCTCTACCGGTTCAAAACGACCACCAGCCAATATTCCCGCCAAGGAAAGTGTTGTGCGCTCAGACAGGTCGTAGTCGATTCCTAATCGACCGAAAGTCATCATACCACGGGTTTTACTATCGATATCTTGCGTCACGAGCGAATTTACGCCATCCAGCGTACTGTTTCGTTCGCTATTTCCCTCGGTGTTATTACGCATCCGCATATTCATCGCCGTAAGCGACACATTGACTTTATTTTGGCGCGCATTTAAGCTTCCCATAAAGTTGGTTCCGCCAAAACGATCTGCGCCAAAATTGACCATCCCGTTATAACCCGTTTTCTTATTCTTTTTCAAGATAATGTTCAAGATGCCAGCCATACTTCCCGAAGCATCGTATTTTGCCGAAGGATTCGTGATTACTTCCACTTTTTCAATCACGTCTGCCGGAATCTGGTCAAGTGATAAGGTTGTAGGTCGGCCGTCAACAAAAATAGTCGGCGCAGCGTTTCTCAATTTAACATTTCCATCAATATCCACTTGAATAGATGGCATATTCCGGAGTACGTCGACGGCCGTACCACCAGCAGAAACAATATTTTTTTCGACGTTAAATACTTTTTTGTCGATATCAATTTCCAACAATGCTTTGCGCGCTGTTACGGTTACCGCATCAATTTCTGTAGCATCATAGCCCACCGTGATCGTGCCCAAATCCTTGTTAAACGCTGCCGCAAATTTAGCCATCATGGCTGGGTCAGGTGCTTTGCCCGGCTCCATTTTCATTGTGCTGTCGCGCTTTGGCATCTCGTAAACTACGGGCATCTCGATAGTGGTGTAACCTATCGAACTTATTTTTAGCGTAAGCTTTTCCCGAATAGGCACAGCCGTAAACGCAAAACTGCCGCTTGCAGACGAGCTGGCGGTTTGCACTAAGATATCTTTTGCCTTACCGGTCAAACTATCCTGCGTTGTTTTTAACAAAACAATGGAAGCTTGCGCTAAAGGCTTGCCTTCGTCATCCACTAATTTACCCGAAAGTTTACCGTCTGCCATCATCGCTCCTGGCGGGCGGCCTGCGTTAGGCGCTTGTGAAAAAGCGGTACACACGGAAAGGGTAAAGGCAATAACAAACCATATTTTTTTCATCTTCTCTACATTAATTTAAATCTCCAGCTATTGCTTTATGCTGTTTTTTTCTGGAAACTGAGCAAAAGTGAAAACAATTCTATTACTATACAAGTATTTGTAGACGAATGATACGCTTGTGTATACCAACACGTGGGAATAATGTGACAACCTGTGCTAAAAAGCGGCTCAAGCTAGATGCTCTTTATACTTTCTGTATACTTTTTACCAATGGGTAATGCCACATTATCGAGAAAAATTTTGGTCGGTTGCAGTGCCGTTACCCGTGCTTTGTTGACGATAAAAGAATTGTGAATACGTGCAAAGCTAGCCGCCGGCAGCTTGCTTTCCATACCGCGTAAGTTACTGCGCGTAAGAAGCGGATGCGCACGATTGACCAAATAAATCTTCACGTAATCTTTTAATCCCTCTATATAAAGGATGTCTCGCACCAACAACTTAATTTTTTGGTACTCCACGTTGACCACAATGTAGTCTTCCGGTTGGCTAGCTTGTTGATTTTCGCGTAAGCGCAGCTGGTCTTCTACTTTTTTGATCGCTACGGCTAAACGCTCTTTTCGAATGGGCTTCATCAAGTAGTCCACCACATTCAGCTCAAATCCTTCCAGCGCATACTGGTGAAAGGCTGTTGTGAAAATAATCAATGGTCCGTTATTCAGGCCACGAACGAATTGCGTACCAAGCATTTCGGGCATCTGAATATCCGAAAAAATCAAATCTACGGCATGCTCGGCCAGAAAATCGATCACCGCAAGCGGACTACTGAACTTCGCCAGGACTTCAATTTGTGGAAATTGTAACAAGTCATCTTCCAGAATATTAAGCGCAAAAGGCTCGTCATCGATCAGTATACAGCTAATTTTCATCGAGATAGAGATCTAGTGTTACATCAAAAAATCCATTCGACTGCTCAATCAAAAGGGTATATTTATTAGGGTATAAGAGTTCCAGTCGCCTACGGATATTGCTAAGCCCAATTCCATCGGTAGTTTTCGCAGTACCTTGCGAAAGTATACGGTTATGCGAGCGGAAACCTATGCCTCCGGCAATATTGATAAATGCAAAACGGATGGACGGCTCAGTTTTACTATCGACACCGTATTTAAATGCATTTTCCACGAAATGGATAAACAATAGCGGATGAATCAATCGATTTTTCAGATCCGGTTGTACATCCAGTACGACATCTCCCGCTACCGGAAGCCGAAGGCTTTGCAACTCCATAAAATTTTTGAGGTGCTCAATCTCGCGCTGCAGTTCCACGCGATTATTTTCTACTTCGTAGATAATATAACGTAAAATCTCGGACAACTTGATGATGGAATCTTCTGACGCGGCTGGTTGCTTTCTTACCTGCCAGCGTATATTGTTTAACGTATTGAACAGAAAATGTGGACTAATCTGCAACTTCAGCAGGTTGAGTTCGGCCGTAGTCTTTTCCAGTTCGATCTGCTTGTTCAGCTCCTTTTGTCTCGCCTGCTCGTTGTAAAAAAACAACATATTTCCGATCACTATACACAGAAAATAAATAATGGTTGGCCCAACAAAAATACGCACAAAAAGTACCCCCTCTTTCTTCAACCTTTCCAGGTCGCCCGTAGGATTAAAATGTACAATAAGGTAGTTAATTACCAAATAGGCGCTTAAACCTAGCAGCACAAACGACAGAAATTTGATACGCTTTCTAAAAAAATATTTGGGCCCGGCGTAAGCGGTAAGCAAGTAAAAACTGAGCGCCAAAAAACCGACACTAACGATATGCGAAATTAAAAAATAAGGTTCAAAATCCTTTATCTTCTCCGGCTCATACAGATAAGTGACAAACGGAAAAAGCAACAACAACATCCATATGATGATATGCAAATAGTAATATTTAAAAAGTTTACCAACCATAGGGATGCCTTCATTAAGATTATTATCGTTGTAAGTGTAGGTAATATTTTACGATAATCAAAACAATTGCCGCAGGAAAACCAGTCCCAGCAGCTGTCTATCGAATAGATTAACCGAGCAAGTATTTCAGCGACATATGATCGGCTGCTTCATTTGCGTAAGTTCGCGGTTCTTGCAGAAGACTACAGCGATTTTCCTTTGCAGGTCTTTATGTAAAACAATCAGCGTTTTTACAACAAGCTATCATCAGAACCAGCGGTGTTCAGGCACATGCTTACTGTACAATATCGATGGCAAACAGGCGCTGTAGATAGCTCAGCATTTAAATATATTTCTAAAAATAAGCTATTACAAACCAAATCTAGTGAAGCAGTTTTTTATAAAAAACGTAACAAAATGCATACAGACAACACCTAATATACAGGCCATTTGGTCGTTACAGAAAAAAGAACTACATTCGATTTTATAAACATTAAACGTTTTAGTAAATATAATCCAACAAATATTTACGTCCGCTAACAAGATAAACCACCTATGGAAAGAAGAACATTTTTACGTGCGCTACAGCTTGGCCTCGTATCTACAGCAGTAATTAACGACCCTTTATTTGGATCATCTCTTGATTTATTTCCAAAAACTTCAGTAGACCAGGAACTAGCCTACCACCGCATTCAGGATATCAAATTTTCATCGGTAGCGCTGCGTTATCCGCGTTTGGTTGGCAAAAATGCGCGACTCGGTTTGCATGGATACGGTCCGGATGTGGAGATTTGTGTCATCAAAACCGATAAAGGCGCAAGCGGCTGGGCATCGTTGCGTGGTTCAAGGAAAGAAGCGCAGCAACTGGCGAGCACGATGGTGGGCAAGACTGTTGCTGATTTTTTTCAACAAGACATCGGTATCAAGGATGATAACTACATTCCGTTCGATATAGCATTACACGATCTTGCAGGCGTAATTGTCGATAAACCGGTGTATAGCTTGCTCGGAAAGACAAAACCCATCATAAACGACTGTTATAGCGGCATGATCTACTTTGACGATCTTGAGCCGGAAGGAAAGCCGGCAGGTATAGACAAAGTTTTGGAAGAATGCGCGGCAGACTACCGCTTGGGCTATCGCCAGTTTAAACTAAAAATTGGTCGTGGACATCGATGGATGCCCTTTGAGCAAGGGTTACAACGCGATATAGAAATCACCAACAAAGTGGCCGCTGCTTTTCCCGATTGCAAAATACTGGTTGACGGCAACAACGGCTTTTCCGTAGATCAATTTATTCGCTACATGCAAGGTATTCGCGGTGTTAAACTTTTTTGGATCGAAGAACCGTTTCACGAAACGGAAACGGATTATCGCAAGCTGCGAAGCTGGCTGAAAGATGAAGGAATCGAAACACTTTTAGCAGATGGCGAAGCCGACCCAGATCCTGCTTTGCTTCAATCGCTCATCGAAAAAAAGCTGCTCGATGTGCACCTCACAGATATTGAAGGACTTGGTTTCACGAATTGGCGTAAACTGATGCCAAACTTGAAGCGCTGGGGAGCACAAGCTTCGCCGCACGCCTGGGGCTCTTTATTAAAAACACATTACACGGCGCAACTTTCCGCAGCGTTGGGCAATACAGTCACGATAGAAGGTGTATCCAGTACATCGGAAGATGTCGACCTATCGGGCTATTATTTAAAAAATGGAAAGCTTTTCTTGCCAAACAAACCTGGATTTGGGATGCCGCTATTGAAACAAGTGTAATAAAGGTTATCGAGCTCAGTTGTAAATAGTGATGTGTTGTAAGTTCCCCGACGGGACGAAGCAATACTTTTTGTCTGGACACAAAAAGCATTCAAAAAAGTCCTTGTTTCATCGAGGCGATTTGTCGCACCATCCTTCCCACACAAGCCAATGGACGCGAATGTTCACAAGATTGCAAAGCGCTATAGCAAAATGTCTCATGTAGTAGATTGACCTCAGCGGGGTCATATATTTATAGAAAATGTTGTTTTTCTTTTTTTCGACTCCGTAGGAGTCGTATATCACAGTTGTCCGTTTCCGGCACGGGGACTTCCTTTTGAAGGCCAAAAGGAAGCAAAAGCCTTTTGTTTCATCGAGGCGATTTGTCGCACGATCCTTCTCACACAAACCAATTGCCGCGCAGGCTAGAAATTGTTATTAAAAAATCCTTTTGTATTTTTTAATAACAATTTCTCATGCCTTCCCAACGCAAAACCTGCGTCAATTGCTTGTCACCCATCGCTTGATGAAACGTTGAAGACGTTGTTTGCTAGCGTTTGATAACGCGAGCGTTCACAAAACTTCGCAAAGCTATATATTAAAATGTCTCATGTAGTGGTGGGGAAAAGCAATGCGCTCGGGTTTTGTGGGGAGGGATAAAGCCTAGGAATCATATCGAAATCCCCTATAAGGGTTTCGATGTTATTCCAGCTTTCGAAGCGCCTTGCTTTTTGTGTGAGGGCTTTGTGCGACAAACCACCTTCAGGAGACAAGAGAACCTTGCTTCCTTGGGTTCTTCCAAGGAAGGCCTTGCCGCGGCGAGCGGCGGAAAGGTTTGTGTGGAGGGAAAAAGATCCTTTCAACATATTTTTTGTCCCTTTCCGGGACGGGGACTTCCTTTTGAAGGCCAAAAGGAAGCAAAAGCCTGTTGTTTCATCGAGGCGATTTGTCGCACCATCCTTCCCACACAAGCCAGTTGCCGCTCAGGCTAGAAATTGTTATTAAAAAATCCTTTTGTATTTTTTAACAACAATTTCTCATGCCTTCCCAACGCAAAACCTGCGTCAATTGCCTGTCTCCCATCGCTTGATGAAACGTTAATAACGTTTTTCGCTGAGCGTTTATCGATGCCAGGCGTTCACAACTTCGCAAAGCGATAATCTACTGTTTTGACCTCAGGGAGGTCATATATTTATAGAAAAGGTTGTTTTTCATTTTTTCGACTCCGTAGGAGTCGTATATCACACAAACTCGCATCAATCGCTTGTCTCCCAACACTTGGTGAAACGTAGATGACGTTATCCTCGAGACGTTATTGACCGTAGGGTTGAAAATTTCACATCGATACCACGGGTATCATCAAATTACTTCATAAAAAAAAGCGCTACCAGCCTTAAACGATCCAAAGATCGGTTAAGGCGGTAGCGCTTTTTAAACACACCTATCTCCTAGAGACGTTTCACGCGAATATTTCTAAAAAACACTTCCGTACCATGACCTAAAAAGCCGATATGGCCCGTGCTGTTTCTTAATCCGGGATGTTCTTTCTTATCGAGCGTACCATTTTTGGAAGCCGCAGCCAGGTCGCCGTCCAAGATCACCACGCCATTCAGCGTTACTTTGATTTTGCTCCCTTTCAGCCATATCTCCTGGCTATTCCATTCGCCCATCGGCTTCATGGCAGCACGCTTGGCCGGAATGATGCCGTAGGCTGAGCCGTGATACTGATAGTCGTGCAGATTCTTGTAAATATCCGCATCATTATCCAAAATCTGAATCTCCGTACCAGCATACGCCGCATCGCCTTCCAATGGCGTGCGGATTCCTACGCCATTGTTTGCTCCGGGTGTCAATTTAAAATCAAAGCGATACACAAAATCAGCATATTGCTCTTTCGTGTACAGGTTTTTGCCAAACTTAGCGTCCGGATTAGCGCGAATATATCCTTCCGGATTAATCTCGTAAGCGCTTGTTGCTGTCCATTTATCCAAGTTAGTGCCATCGAACAACAAATCAAAACCTTCCGACTTTTCGGCGGCTGTTAACCTTGTCACTTCTTTACGCGCCAGCTCTTTAACATAAATTTCCCGATACCACACGCGCGAGCCATGCGCTTGCAGCTCGATCTGCTCAGTCGGAAAAATAGACTGATTACGGTCCCAATAGTTCTCCAGCACCACGTTATCCACCACCAACTCGCCATTCAACCAAACGGATACCTGCTCACCAACCATACGAATTTTAAACGTATTCCATTCGCCAAGCGCATTATCGGCTACCTTTAACGGATCTTTCGCATGTTTTTGGTTATTATACAATCCACCCGATCCGACCTGCGCACCAACATTGGTACGCGAGATATCCCAAATCTGCACTTGCGGTGTACCGCGTAAATAAACGCCAGCATCTGGTTCCTTGCCATTCGGGTCAAGCTTCCAATCGACCAACATTTCAAAATCGCCATACTGCTTTATCGTCGCGATGTTGTCACCATGCCCCGTAAAAACCAAATCGCCATTTTCAACTTTCCAATTTGCCCGCATTTCCTGATCGGCAACACGTTGCTTATCGGCCAATGCCTTTTCCGATAGCTTAGCTCGCTTAATCGGGTCGTCTACCAAACCTTTCCAGCCCGTCAAATTTACGCCGTTGAAAATCGACACATACCCCTCACCCTTCGGCATCTCTGCCAAATGCCGAACAATCGCTTCCCGCAAATACGAACTCTCACTGCCGGAAAGGTTGGCCATCGCCTTTTCGAGGATAGCACGCACATCAGCGCCGATATACGCTTTGTTATCCATCGCGATATTCATGGCTGTACCAGTCGCAGCGCGTTTCAATTCGTTATCATCCAGAAATTTCCCTGCAAAGATTAACGCCTGATACGTTTCCGTAGCCTGCAAACTCGCTAACACCGTTCTTTTTTGCGCAGCGTTTTGCGCCAGCGCAAATGCATCTTTGAGATAAAGTGTTTTCTGCTCGGCGGTTTCTTCGCTGCTATTGATCTGTTTGATCAATCCCGAGAAAACAACATCGAAATTAGTTCCCTTTTCCGTACGAGATAGACCTATCAATATCGATAGCGCTTCGGGATTGCTCCAGTTCGCCAACGATTTTATCGCCGCATCACGTACAGCAGCATTTGCCAGATAGCCGTTCACCGCATCCAGCGCTTCGTTGCCGCCAAGGCCCGCCAACACCGGAAAAAAGTTGGCCGCCACAGCCGCTTCATAACGCGCAATAGCAGCAACAAGTTCCGTAATTTGCTGATCCTTATTATCCGTATCGTTCAGCGCATTGACCAAAGCCCATTGCAGTTGCGGCGCATCCGCGGCATTCGATTTTGCCAATAGATCAACCAAAGTTGGCACATCAGCAGCCGTTGCCACATTAGGCAATACCTGAAGCGCAGCCGATTTTACCGCCGCATCGTTTGTTGAAAGCAGGGGAATAACGGCCTTTGACGAAGCATCATCCATACGTGTGCCAAGCACGTTCAACAACGCGAGTTGCGTCTTGCTGTCCGCGCCAGCCAGCGCAGCGTTTACCTGCGTAATCGTATGGGTATCTTTTGAACTCAATAATAAATCAACGATACCTTTCAGCACCTCCGTATTGGCGCCATCAATAGCTTGAATGAGCCCCGAACTATTGCTGCCTTTTGCAATTGTCGACCAGGCCCGCAATCCAGCGATCTTCGCCTGCGGATCATTTACTGAAGCGAGCTGAGTTTTGATCAGCGTTGTGTCTGCTGCCGCCGCCTTTACCGCTAAATAGTTAAAAATACTCTCTTGCACCGCTGGCGAAGCACCTTTTAATGCCTTAATCAGCTTGGTGGTTTCAGCGGCCGTCGCTTGCTCGCGCAACAAACGCAATGCCGTAGCCCGGTATTGCGCATTGGCAGACAAAGCGCCTTTCATCAATTGCTTTTTCGCTTTCCTGGAATCTATCGCTGTCAATAAATCCAATGCACCAGCCTGTAAAGTTATCGCGTTAGCGTTTACGGCGCCTTTCATTACCTGATTGATCACCGATAAGGCCAGTTTTTGGTTATTCGTTTCCGCCAGGTTAGCCGCGTAAGCCAAGGTCAGTCCGCCGACATTACTTTTATCAAACTGGTAGTTTACCGCCTTTAATTTCTCCAAAAAATAAGGAGCAGACTTCGCGCCTGCAATTTTACTAAGTGCCGTGTAGGCATTACGTTGAAAATTTTCAGACGGGTACTTCTGCAACAATGCAATAATAGCCTCCTCTTGGTCTTTCGCCTTTAAATCACCTAATGCAGCAACAAGCGCTACAACTTCCTGCTCTGTGGTGGCTCCTTGTAGCGCTGTAGCAAGTGCCTGCGCCGCTTCTTCCGTTCGAATTCCATTTAGCGCCATTGCCGCCTTATCCAATAATTCGGTATCTTTCAAATAAGGCACCACAGCAGGGATCGCCTCGTTTTTAGAAACCTGCTTTATCAGCTGCAAAACGAAACCTTTATCTTGCTTATCCGTCAGTTGCTCTAAAGCACCTACCAGGCCGTTAGAAAATTTCAGCCGAAGGCTCTCTTTATTCGCTTGCAACACATAAAATCCATACGAATTTGCAGCATATTCTATTCCGCTGCGACTTGCACCTTTGGATCGTAGACCCAAAAGAAGCTGCGTAATATCTTCAGAAGTAAACGATTCCAGTTCGTGCATGGCCGAAGCAAACTTGGCTTCCTCTTCTGCAGGTTGTTGCGCCAGTACGTCGGCTATTTTGGTGGCCGTCGTTCTGTTGGCCGGTTGCTGCGCATGCGCGAGCAGCTGCACAAACAGAAGTGCGGAAAGTGTATTAAATACTTTTTTCATTTTCTATCTAGGTGTTAGATGGTCCACGGACCACGCATAGGTTGATTAATCAAGCGATTTGCCGCTTCGTCGTTAATAAACTCCTGCTTTTGCGAGTCAAACGCCAACGTACGATTTAAACGCAAAGCCGCCAAACCTAAATTAACCAAGGTTGCCGAGTAATATCCGTTTTGCTCGTTCAAGGCGAATTTCTGTCTCGTCCTACAAGCCTCGACAAAATCAGTCACCTGCGGTGCAGGCTCTGGATACTGCGCTAATTTGCGTTCCAAATCGGGAATATCGGAAACAAATCCTTTATAAAGCTTGCCCTTTGGCCCTTCAATATAAGCCAAACCTTCTTCTGTACCTGCACCATCCAACACGATTTGGCAACCGTCTGCATAAGTATAGGTAATCTTGCGCCAGGTACCCACCGCATCATAATGCTGCTGCGGCGCATCAACTTCGATTTTGACCGGACTTTCATTATCCTTGCCCAGAAAATACTGCACGGGATCCAAATAATGTTGCCCCATATCGCCCAATCCGCCTCCATCATAATCCCAATAACCGCGAAACGTCGTATGCACACGATGTGTACTATAGGGTTTATGCGGCGCAGGACCAAGCCACATATCGTAATCCAGCTCTTTAGGCACCTGTTCTACCGGCAAATCTTCTTTTCCTATCCAAAAGAATTTCCAGTCAAATCCCGTGTGTTTACTGATCGTCACCTTCAATGGCCAACCCAACATTCCCGTATCGACCAACTTTTTGATCTTTTTTACCGGCACGTTCATACCGTAAAAATTATCGGCAAAACGAAACCAGGTATTCAACCGAAAAACATTGCCGTGCACTTCCACCGCTTCTTTCACCTTCTTACCTTCACCGATAGTGCGCGTCATGGGTTTTTCACACCAAATATCCTTGCCCGATCGCGCGGCCTCCACGGCCATAATACCATGCCAATGCGGCGGTGTGGCAATGTGGACAATATCAACTTCCGGGTTTTGAATCAGCTCACGGTAGTCGTGATGCTCCTTGATTCCGCCGCCAAGCTCCTGTTGCGCAATCGCAAGGTGTCGGGTATCTACATCACAAATGGCTACGGTTTTTGTGCCAGCATAAGCAAAGTGGCCTCTGCCCATGGATCCAACACCGATAACACCTTTTGTTAGATGATCACTCGGCGCCAGAAAACCTTTACCGCCCAACACGTGACGGGGCACAATGGTAAAGGCTGCAGCTCCAATCAACGTTTTTTTGATAAAATCACGTCTTGAACTGTTTTTTTCTTTCATTTTCTATCTATTAGCTAGTATAAATTAGCTTCCAAGTTAACAAACTTTATACTCAATACCTAGATTGTCACATAATTGTTGATATTTCAGCGGGATATTATCGCTGATAATCATGTCGATTTTGACGAGATCAGCAATTTTCCCTAGACTCTTTCGATCAAACTTGGAAAAATCAGCCAGTACAATCACCTTGTGCACCGATTCCATCATTTTACGGTTCAGCAGCGCCTCCTGGGCATTGGTCGTCGTTATTCCGAAATCGGCATCAATACCATCGACGCCAAGAAAAAGTTTTGAACAAAAAAAATCGCCCAATAAGGCTTCCGCATAGCTGCCCATAATAGAAGAAGACGTTTTGCGTACCGGCCCACCAAGTTGTATGATGTCCACCGTGTCGTGCTTGATCAGCTCCATTGTGACGTTTATTGCCGATGTAATTACTGTCAAGTGCTCTTGCGGAACAATTTGACGCGCAAAAAACTGCATGGTCGTGCCCGAGGCAATAATGATAGAATCGTTAGGCTCGACCAGTTTGGCCGCCTCCCAGCCGATACGTTCTTTGGCATCCGCATGAAGCAGTGCTTTCTCGTTGATCGGTCGGTCTTTCTGATACGGATTTACGCTGGTGGCTCCGCCATGTGTGCGATGCAACATGCCTTCATCTTCCAAAAATTGGAGATCTTTTCGAATCGTGACAGACGATACCTGCAATTCAGCGCATAGATCGACGACCGATACATGACCGTTTTTTTCGATTTTTTTAATAATTAGTTGATGACGCTCCACGTTGTTCATAGCCACAAGATAAGCAATCCTTTTAAAACGATCCTTTTCGAAAGAAAAAAAACAGATAAAGTTTCGTTTGTTTACGTTTTTTATTAAATTTACTTCATAACAAAGAATAACGAAAGAAATCAACATGAATTTTAAACGAATCGAAGCCATAAAGCGCCTGAATGAAACGCCTCAATGGGATATCGCCATTATCGGAGGCGGTGCTACAGGGCTCGGTATAGCTGTGGATGCGGCATCTCGCGGTTATAAAGCAATCTTGTTGGAGAAATACGATTTTGCGAAAGGCACCTCCAGCAAAAGCACCAAACTGGTGCACGGCGGTGTGCGCTACTTAGCTAACGGCGATGTAAAATTGGTATTTTCTGCGTTAAAGGAACGTGGGTTGATTTTTCAAAACGCACCTCATGTATCGTTTGTGCAAAGTTTTGTCATCCCGTCTTACAGCTTTTTCAACAAAATGAAGTTCTTGATCGGCCTCAAACTATACGATTGGATGGCAGGTAAGTTACGCATCGGCAAGTCGCGTTTATTGAATAAGGCGGAGGTAAAAGAGAAACTACCAAAAGTAAAAATAAAAGGCTTGCAAGGCGGAATTCAATATTTTGACGGACAGTTTGACGATGCCCGGCTAGCTATTAACTTGGCGCAAACAGCTGCCGAACATGGCGCGGCCTTATTAAACTATGCAGATGTCACGGCCATCAACAAATCAGCGGATGGAACCGTTAGCGGTTTAACCTTTACCGATCAGGAAAGCAACATTTCGCATACCGTATCTGCGCGTGTGGTAATCAACGCCACCGGTATTTTTGTAGATGAAATCTTAAAGATGGATAGCGCAGCGCACAAAAACCTTGTTCGCCCTAGCCAAGGTGCCCATATTGTGATCGATAAAAAATTCTTGGGCAATCGCGATGCCCTGATGATACCCGAAACAAGTGATGGTCGTGTACTATTTGGTGTGCCCTGGCACGACAAAGTGCTTTTAGGCACGACCGATACACCGCTTGATGCTCATCAGATCGAGCCAAGACCACTGGAAGAAGAAATTGACTTCATTTTGTCTACAGCCAACGATTATTTAGATGGCGCGCCAACCCGCGCCGATATCAAAAGTATATTCGCGGGCTTGCGTCCCCTTGCTGCACCGACACACGGCGACGGCAACAGCACCAAAGAAATATCGCGCGATCACAAGCTAATCAAAAGCGATTCAGGCCTGATAACCATTACCGGCGGCAAATGGACAACCTACCGGAAAATGGGCGAAGAGACAGTGGACTTGGCCATACAAACCGGACAGTTAAACCCGGCGGAATGTAAAACAACACATTTGCAACTTCACGGCTATAGCACCGATAAGCAAGCCGGACACTGGCAAGTATACGGCGCAGACCTGCACCATATCCAGGCATTGATGACCGAACGGCCAGCTTATGCAGAAAAAATACACGATAACTATGATTTTCGGGTGGCCGAAGTAGTGTGGGCCTGCCAACATGAAATGATCGTTAAAGTAGAAGATTTTTTGGCTCGCCGGATTCGCCTCACCATTTTGGATGCGCAGGCTTCTTTAGAAACTGCACCAATCGTGGCGAAAGTCATGGCCGAGCAACTGGGCAAAGATGAACATTGGATCAGTCAAGAATTGGCCGATTATAAGGAACTTGTAAAACGATACTTAATTTAATAAGCAACACAGTATATAAACCAGTAAAGCATGAGAAAAGAGTTTATTTTAGCTTTAGACCAAGGCACCACAAGCTCACGCGCTATCCTATTCAATAAAAAAGGGGAAATTGAAAACGTAGCGCAAAAAGAATTTACCCAGATATTTCCAAAATCAGGTTGGGTGGAGCATGATGCCCGCGAGATATGGTCAACCCAGTTGGCCGTACTGACTGAAGTCATTGCACAATCCAAGATAAAATTAGAGGCTATTAAGGCCATCGGTATAACTAACCAACGGGAAACGACCGTGGTGTGGAATAGAAAAACAGGTGAGCCTATTTACAATGCCATCGTTTGGCAAGACCGCCGTACAGCGGAATATTGTCAAGGGATAGCAAAAAAAGGATTGGCGCAGACCATTCAAGATAAAACAGGCTTATTGATCGATGCCTACTTTTCGGCATCCAAAATAAATTGGATTTTGACACACCTGCGCGGCGCACGAAAGCTGGCGGCACAGGGCGATCTCGCTTTTGGCACCATCGATAGCTGGCTGGTATACAACCTGACCAACGGAGAAAAACACATCACCGACGTGACCAACGCTTCGCGTACGCTGCTTTTCAATATTCACGATCTATCCTGGGATAAAGAGCTGCTCGATATCTTTGATATTCCAGAATCAATGTTGCCCACCGTATGTAGCAGCTCCGAGATTTACGGTGAAACGAGTACCGAGCTTGGCAGCCGACCGATACCGATTGCTGGCATTGCCGGCGATCAGCAAGCCGCCCTATTTGGTCAGCTCTGCACACAAAAAGGCATGGTAAAAAACACCTATGGCACTGGTTGTTTCCTGTTGATGAATATCGGCAAAAAACCGGTGATATCCACGCATAAACTCGTGACCACCATCGCCTGGAAAATAGGCAATGAGGTAAATTATGCCTTAGAAGGCAGTATCTTTATTGGCGGAGCCGTGGTGCAGTGGCTACGTGACGAACTTGGCATTATTAAACATGCAGCCGACATTGAATCCCTGGCAACTAGTGTAGACAGCACCGAAGGCGTATATGTCGTTCCTGCATTTTCCGGCTTGGGCGCCCCACATTGGAACGCTGAAGCAAGAGGAACGATTGTAGGCCTTTCGCGCGGTTCGAGTGATGCCCATGTTGCCCGGGCTTCACTGGAAAGCGTCGCGTATCAAACCTTCGACATTTTGCAAGCCATGGAGATGGATTCTAAGTCAAAAATCAAGGAGCTACGCGTAGACGGTGGTGCGACGCAAAACAACTTTTTAATGCAATTTCAGGCTGATATTTTAAAAACGAACGTGATACGTCCAGCCATAACCGAAACCACCGCCCTTGGTGCGGCCTTTTTAGCCGGGCTAGCAGTAGGCTTTTGGAAAGATATAGACCAGTTGCAGGCACTTTGGAAAGAAGATAAAACCTTCGTGTTTGACAAAAGCAAAAAGTTTAAAACCGAGCTGCACGAATGGAAAAGAGCAACGGAAACCGTCAAGTTCTGGGCAGAATATAAATAAAGTTACGCTAACCATAAACTTTAGATAATGACAGCATTTTTAGCAGAACTTATTGGCACAGGCGCCATGATTTTGTTAGGTGGCGGCGTGGTAGCCAATGTGGTATTGAAAGATACCAAAGGTAATAATTCGGGATGGATTGTGATTTGTACAGCCTGGGCAATGGCTGTATTTGTTGGCGTTACGATCGCTGGCCCTTACAGCGGTGCACACCTCAACAGCGCCGTAACTATAGCCAATCTTGCGCTGGGAAAACTCGATGTCTGGACTTCCCTATCGTACATTGCTGCGCAATTTTTGGGAGCCATGATTGGCGCGTTCTTGGTCTGGCTGATGTACAAAGATCATTTCGATCGCACGGATGATGCCGGAGCCAAGCAAGCTGTATTTTGTACGGCGCCGGCTATTCGAAATCTGCCGATCAACCTGATTAGCGAAATTATCGGCACAGCTGTTTTGATTTTTACTATTCTTCATTTTACAGAACCTAAAATGGGCGATTCTACGCCTATCGGTTTGGGTGCTATCGGTGCCATTCCTGTTTCCTTTTTAGTTTGGGTAATCGGTTTATCACTCGGCGGAACAACAGGTTATGCGATTAATCCGGCACGCGACCTCGGTCCGCGAATTATGCACGCACTTCTGCCGATACGGCAAAAAGCAGCCTTCGATCCGGGTTATGCCTGGGTACCTGTGGTGGGGCCAATTACGGGCGCGTTGCTCGCTGTCGCGCTATATTTATGGATCTATTAATAGCAGATCAGCGCATCTTTATGGCGAGATTAAGCCAACATAAAAAATAGCAGAATAAGGTGTCCAAAGAGTGATTAAATTTCGTCATTGCTTCTTCGTCGTGCCGCCTCATCGCAATGATACGCTCTACGTAAAGAACACCGATATCGAATACGCCGTCATCGCGATGAGGCACGAAGAAGCGATCGTAGGAATTTGTAGATTTAATAGGCTGATTGTAAGTTATCGCGTTATGATTGCTTCTTCGTCGCGCCGCCTCATCGCAATGACGCATTTTGAAGTTAATCGATTAGCTTTTTAGACAGACTCTTCTGCCGTTTAATAGCCAATCCCTTATAATTACCAAATTACGGCCAGGTTGGCGTACCAAAGCTGGCCGATAAATATAAAACTTTATGTAGGCGCCAGGTGTTCTCCCTTTAATAACAAAAAATAGCAATCAGGATGAAAAAATCAATTTTTAAACTTCTTCATAAAATTAATAAAGCTGTGCTACCCAAACTCTCGCAAAAAGACCCGGCGAAATTAGAAAAATGGCAACAAGCCATTATCGCTTACCGTTATTATGTGCTCACCCAATCGTTGGATTAGTCGGTTTCCTTCTTTGACACACTCGTCAGAATAGTACCGTCAGCTTTAATATGCATTTCCGTTTGCGGATACGGGATCGAAATACCTTTGGCATCCAACGCCAGCTTGATACGCTCGCGCAAACCATCATGGGTGCCCCAATATTGCTCTCTCTTCACCCAGCCTCTTACGGTTAGATTTACCGAGCTGTCTGCCAGTGCACCAACAAAAACTTCCGGAGCCGGTGTCGTCTGTATACGATCATCACTTTGAATAAGCTCCAATATCGTATCCTTCGCTATCTTAATATTATCTTCGTAAGCGATACCAATAATCAACTCAAAACGCCTTGATACCACTTTTGTATAATTTTTTATCACCGAGTTGGCCAACGTTCCGTTTGGACTGAATACTTTAATACCATCGCCGCTAACAAATGTGGTATACAAGATATCAATACGCTCTACCGAACCCTCGGCGCCGTTGTTGCTCGCGATGTAATCGCCCACCTCAAACGGACGAAAAAGCAGGATCAAAACGCCTCCCGCAAAGTTTGACAAGCTTCCCTGAAGTGCTAAGCCTACAGCCAATCCAAAAGCCGATAATGCGGCAATAAAGGATGTGGTTTGTATACCCATCGTATTGGCTACCGTAAGAAAGAGCAAACAATACAGGGAAAACTTGATGATACTGGCCAAAAAACTACGAATCGACCGATCTACATTTTTACGTTCAAATCGCTTTTCGATCAAACGGAGCGTAAGGCCGATTAAGTATCGCCCGACAACCAATATTACCAGTGCTATAGCAATGGCAGGCAATTTAAGAATCACCAGGTCAATTAATTTCTCTATACTAGTTTCGAATTTTTCCATAAAACAAAAATAAAATTTTATTGCGGTAGCCAAAGCTTTTAATAATATTTAGCCTATCTTTAACGTATGTCTTGGATATATTTGGATAATAACGCGACCACCAAAATAGATCCCGCTGTTTTGGATACCATGTTGCCCTACCTACAAGAGTCTTACGGCAACGCTTCCAGTGTACAGCATCGCATCGGTCGCGAAGCGAATCAAGCGGTAAGTACAGCCCGACATCAAATAGCGGCTAAGTTAGGCTGCAAAGACAACGAAGTATTTTTCACATCTGGCGCTACCGAGAGCATCAATATGGTGTTGCGCGGCATTGCGGACAGCTACACGAAAAAGGGCAAGCATATCATTACCTGTGTTACCGAGCATAAAGCCGTACTGGCCACTTGCGATATACTTGCGCGTAAGGGTTTCGAAATTACACTGCTTCCTGTTAATAGTGCAGGCGAGATCGACTTGCAATTGTTAGAAGAGAGCATCCGGGCCGACACCGTGCTGGTGTGCCTTATGGCAGCCAATAATGAAACGGGCGTTATCCATCCTATTGATGAGATCGCGCAAATTTGCCAGCGCAAAGATGTGCTTTATTTTTGCGACGCAACGCAACTTATAGGCAAACAAGATATTAATTTACAAACCCTTCCGATCGATATATTAACTTTTAGTGCGCATAAAATCCATGGGCCAAAGGGCGTTGGCGCATTGTTTATCCGCCGTAAAAGCAAGCCGATACAGATTCCGGCGTTGATCAGCGGTGGTAAACAAGAGCACGGACTTCGCGGCGGCACACTAAATGTACCGAACATTGTGGCTTGTGGCAAAGCCATCGAAATCAGTAAAGTCAATACACAAATTAAAATATTTCGTGATAGGCTGGAACAACAGATTCTGGCACGCATTCCGCAAACTTTTGTACACGGTGCGACGGCCACCCGACTCGATAATACCAGTTTTATTGCCTTTAGACATATAAAATCTGCCGAGTTGATGACCAGTATGCCACAACTTGCACTTTCTTCCGGATCGGCCTGCGCATCAGGATTGCTAGACCCCTCGCATGTGCTGAAAGGGATGCACGTGAGCGATGACGATGCTTTTAGCAGCATCAGGTTTAGTCTGAGCAAGTTTACCGAGCTTGGAGAAATAGAACAAGCGATTGAAGAGATTGTTGCCACAGTAGAACAAGTCAGGAGCCTATCCCCGGTTTGGAAACTGTACAAAAACGGTTTAATTGACTAACATTTTGACAATCGTTTAACCTTCACCACTTGTATTTGGGCAGGAGAATAGCGATTTTTGTATAAACAAGGAAGAAACATCATGAACGCAATGGTCACCATCACAGATAAAGCAAAACAACGTATCGAACAGATTATGCAGGAGGAAAACTACGACCAAAGCTACTTTGTGCGCGTGGCGGTCGGTAGCGGTGGCTGTTCTGGGCTCTCTTATAAGTTAGATTTTGACAACGAAGAAAAAAAAGGCGATCAATTTTGCGAAGATAAGGGTGTAAAAATTTGTCTTGATATCAAGTCATACCTATACCTTGCCGGTACGGAGCTGGATTATACGGACGGATTAAGCGGAAAGGGTTTCGAATTTAATAACCCTAACGCATCCCGCACCTGTGCATGCGGCGAAAGTTTCTCCGTGTAATTAGCATTAAATTCGCCAATTGCTCTAGCGAAAGTAACACTTTCCCGCATAGGGGATTTACGAGATAAAAAAACAGCTGTCACCTGGAGGTGATAGCTGTTTTTTTTAAAACAATGCGGATGCTACTAGGTAGTTTTCACAGCCGCTCCGCACCTTTTTCAGTAATCCCGAAGCTATTGATTAACAGCAACAGCAAACTATTTCACCTTTCCTCCGTTTTAACCTAAAAACTACCGCATGAAAAACCGCTTGATAAACAGTCTTTTATTGTGCAGCATGTTGAGCATTTTAGCCTGTCAACAGGCAAATAAAGCAACGCTGGATAATCAAATGGACAGCGACAGCACGAAAAGTACCGCGATGGAGCAGATAGACAAAAAAAGCGCATCACCCATCATCTTTGAGCGCAGCAAGGTGCAAGGCGAGAAAGACACGTTGAGCTTCGAGGTGCCGCGTGCTTGTGCTGTCCATATTACGCTGGCGACCGAAACCGCATCAAGCAATATCCGGATAAATCAGCTTGTAAAGCCTGACGGACAGACAGACGGTCCTTTTGGAAAAACGCTGACAGACAGCTTGACCGAAACCGGCACCTACCAATTGGTTATTGCAGAAAGCTTAATGGCTGAAAACCCTTATACTGGGCCGTATACGCTCCGAATCGAATTGAAATAACGCGATTCGTTCGCGTTATTCTATTAAATTTAGTTAATTTGCATCTTCAATTGGAATAGAATAGAAAAACAATATGATCATACAACCACGTGTAAGAGGATTTATCTGTTTGACGTCGCACCCCGAGGGAACGGCAGCACATGTTAAACAACAGATAGACTACGTAAAATCCAAAGGCGAAATTAAAAACGGGCCAAAGAAAGTATTAGTAATCGGTGCTTCCACTGGTTTTGGTTTGGCTTCACGTATTTCCGCTGCATTTGGCTCCGAAGCAGCAACCATCGGTGTCTTTTTTGAGAAACCTGCGGCACCTGGAAAACCGGGTACAGCTGGTTGGTACAATAGCGCCGCTTTTGAAAAACAAGCACAGGAAGCGGGCTTATATGCAAAAAGTATTAACGGTGATGCTTTCTCTGACGAGGTAAAAAAACAAACTATAGCGCTGATCAAAGAAGATTTAGGACAGGTTGACTTAGTCGTGTATTCATTAGCATCGCCGCGTCGTACGCATCCTAAAACCGGTGTAGCACATGCCTCGGTATTAAAACCAATCGGTCAAGCATTTACCAACAAAACAGTCGATTTCCACGCAGGTGTAGTGTCTGATATTTCTATCCAACCGGTAGAAAACGAGGAGGATATCAACAATACAGTTGCCGTCATGGGCGGTGAAGATTGGAAATTCTGGATCGAAGCGCTAAAAGAAGAAGGCGTATTAGCAGAAGGCGTAAAAACTGTCGCTTATTCGTACATCGGCCCTGAATTGACCTATCCTATTTACCGCAATGGTACTATCGGCAAAGCGAAAGATGATTTGGAAGCAACCGTACCGGTATTGAACGATCTTTTGGCTGATCTTAACGGTGTAAGTTATGTATCCGTAAATAAAGCATTAGTTACCCAATCGAGTTCAGCCATCCCTGTGGTGCCATTATATATTTCGCTTTTATACAAAGTAATGAAAGCAAAAGGTATCCACGAAGGAACGATCGAGCAGATGCAACGTTTATTTGCCGAACGCTTATACAACGATGTTACACCAGCTTTAGACGAAAAAGGCAGAATACGGGTAGACGATTTGGAGATGCGTGAAGACGTGCAGGCAGAAGTCGCTCAACTTTGGGAAGAAGCAACGACCGAAAATCTTGAAGAGATTTCTGATATTGCCGGATACCGCAACGATTTCTTTAACTTATTCGGCTTTAATATCGATCAAATCGATTACGAAGCAGAAACCAACGAAGTCGTTAATGTGCCAAGCATCCAGGCATAACTGCTAAAAAAATAAAGCCAGAAGGTGCCTCTTTACAGAGACACCTTCTTTCATTTAAAAACAGATCGACTACCCCACATATAACCTGATGAAATACTGCTTTCTACTCGTTGCAGCCTTACTGCTAGGTCAACAAAATTTCGCCCAATCGTATCTGATCACGTACGAGCGCAGCTATAATGGAAAAACAACAGCCGACGAAGATCCGCTATTGGTGTATAGCAACGCAGATCAAACCGTTGTCACCACCCGCGCGGCCACACAATCTAGCGCGCCTTATCCTTACGAAACGTATTACGTAGATCGGAAAAACAAGGATCACTACTTTAAGCTCACCACATTCTCTGCCAGCAAAGAGCTCGCTACGTTAGATACACTTTTACTAAAGCGCAACAGCCTCACACTTACCACCGAAACGAAAACCATACTGGGCTACGTTTGTAAAAAAGCGCAGACATCGGTCAATTCCAATACCATCGAATTGTGGTATACAAATGAGTTGGGCGTGAAGGGAGCGCCAAACGAACTCGGACAAAATCTGGGTTTGGTGTTGGAATATGTGCGCAATGGCAACAGTAAAATCACGGCGACGGCGGTAGAAAAGATAAAAAAGATTCCTGAGCATGTAGCCTTGCGCCACTTTGAAAATGTAGTTGATGGCCTAAGCTACCAAGACGAGCTTTGGAAAAGTCGTTTCATTCGGGTTCCGGTTTTTACAAACGAGCAGATTCGATTTTCCGAGCAAACGACATCCGATAGTATCTTGCGCTTTGCCCACGGCACGGTCATCGTCAAAAAAGTAAAAGTGCCCAAGGTAGCAGCCAACAGCCAGGTCTTTGTCCAACTAATTGAAAAATCAAACGGCGATGCTTATGACCGCACCGGATCGGTCTTTATGATTGCGACCGATCAAGCTCAGAATTTCCTGGATGGCATGCAAAACGGAATGCAAACCCTACCGATGTATAGCAACGGCGATGGCGAAAATTATCCGGGTATGGTGCGTACCGATGGCTTCTCGCCCATTTACGAGCTGATGCGTTTTTTCACGCCCTTCGGCGTGGCACATTTTAACGACCGCTTAACGTTGAAAGATAAAACGTGGCAAGATTCTGTGATCTATCGGCAGGATATCTCCGAGTTTTTATCGGTGATGGCCGATCAGGAAATCTACATCGGCACGTATATCGGCAATTACGATCAGGGCGGCCACAAAGTAAGCTTGGAGCTGAGCATTCACCCGGGCGCGTCGCAGCAGCAGGCCACCAAGGTGCTGCCACTCTTTAACAGTACAAACGTTATGGAAATGGGCGGTCAAACTTACGCCCGATTCTTTAGCCAAGAAAAAGGATTGGAAGTCGAATTTGAACTTGCTGACGATGCCGATAATGTGCAACTACGCTACATCACGACCGGGCACGGCGGTTGGGGCAATGGCGATGAGTTTGTACCTAAAGCAAATAGCATTTACCTGGATGACCAGCTCGCCTTCCAATTTACACCTTGGCGTACCGATTGCGGCTCTTACCGTTTATACAATCCGGTGTCCGGAAACTTTCAAAATGGGCTTTCCTCTTCAGACCTCAGTCGTTCGAACTGGTGCCCGGGCACCATCACCACGCCAAATTACATTGCCTTAGGCGATTTAAAAGCAGGTAAACATCGCATACGGGTGCACATTCCGCAAGGCGACCCTGAAGGAAGCAGCTTTAGCTTTTGGAATGTTTCGGGCGTACTGCTTTACAACAAATAAACAGCACCTGAGCATGGCTGAAAAGCAAATCGGGTAAATAAAAAAATGCGTCATTGCAAGAAGATAAAACAAAGCAATGACGCATTTTTTTTATGCAGGACGGATTTCCTTTAGCGATGGCTCGGGCGCTCTTCGCCTAGGTCTTCTCGCCACAAAATAGATCGGGGCTAGCCGTTTTCTACGCTTAACGTCCCTTTTTAAAGATCAAATGATCCAAACTAAATTTTCCAGGACCTAGCAAGAAAATGCTGATGTAACCGATCAAGAACGCTGTCGCCAATTCGTGCTTACCAAAAAATTCCCAGTTGTGTACAGACATAATAACCAGGGTAGTCACCAAAAGCGGAATGCTGGCCAGGCGTGTTAACAACCCAAATATGAGCAAAATCGAACAAAACAGCTCTGCAAAGATGGCCAAACTTAACGATACCGTTCCGCCAAGACCAAGAAAGTCCATAAACTCGTCTTTTCTTTCGTTAAAGCTGATCAGTTTAGCATAACCATGAGAAGGAATCATCAATATCCCAAAACCTACACGTAAAATAAGCGCGGCAAGACTGGACGCTGTAGAACCAGCACCTGCCGATAAAAAAAATTTCTTCATATACATCGTAAATTAGCTACAGCACAAATATAAAATATCAAACCATTATTTAGAAAGATTCTAACCTAATTAAACAACTTTACACAAAAAAAGCGCTGTGCCTTATCCGTTAGATGGACAAGGCACAACGCTTATATGTAATTAAAAAATTGCGCTTTACCTCTTACGATTAACGCAGATGCGCGCGTAACATCCACGCCGTTTTTTCGTGCTGCTCCATAATACCTACCAGAAAATCTTCTGTTCCGGCATCCTTATGTGTTTCACCGATAAGGTCAATTTGCTCGCGAATGTAGACGATAATAGCCTCGAAGTCAGACAGTAATTCTCGGATATATCCCTGGCTGTCATTTTTCGTATGGCGTATCTCCGACAGTTCGCTCAGCGCCAAAAATTCCCGCATCGTACCCACTGCGTAGTGCCCGATAGATCGAATACGCTCCGCTATTTCATCAATCGTTTCCCCCAATTGGTCGTAGATGGTTTCAAAAAATAAATGCTGCGCATGAAAATCCGGCCCTTCCACATTCCAGTGCGCATTACGCGATTTTACGTAAAGCACATGCTCATCTGCTAAAAGTTTGTTTAAAATAGCCGCTACCGCCTGGGTATCTGGCTCGCGTATACCAATGCTTGTTTTCATAAACTATCTATTTATCATTAATAACTACTTGCTTCGTCTAACAAAATAACCTCCTCTTTCGTCAATTGCAAACCTACCGCGTCTACAAAAGGCTGCAAATGAAGCTCCTTCGTGGCGCTGGCTATCGGCGCAGCTACCGTATCTTGCAGCAACAGCCAATGCAAAGCCACTGCCGCAGGCGTAGTTTGGTGTGCTTCGGCAACATACTGCAATGCTTTGACAATCTTTTCGCCGCGCAGGTTCCAATATTGCGCCTTCACCCCTTCACCGCGAGCAGATTTTCCAAAATCGTCTTCACTTTGATATTTACCCGTCAAAAAACCGCTGGCAAGCGAAAAATAAGGCGTCACGGAGAGCTCATATACCGAAGCGATATCGCGGTAATTGGTCTCAAATTTTTCGCGCGTATATAAATTATACTCCGGTTGTAAGGAAACATAAGTAGGCAAATCAAAACTCCGGCTGGTTTCCAACGATTCGCGCAAACGATCAGGCGACAAGTTAGAAGCACCGATATACCTCACCTTGCCAGCCTTGATCAGCTCCTCATAAGCGCGCAACGTTTCTTCTACGCCTACTTCCTCCTGATCAAAATGCGTTTGATACAAATCGATATAATCGGTTTGCAAGCGCTTCAAAGACAGCTCCACCTGCTCTACAATGTGTGCACGACTGGTATTTGGCTTTGGACTACCTGCAAACGCACCACCAACCTTTGTCATGATTACCACGCGGTCTCTGTTGCCGCGTGCTTTCGTCCATTGACCCAAGATCGTCTCCGACTCGCCGCCACTGTTGCCGGGCACCCAATACGAATATTGATTAGCCGTATCAATCGCGTTAAACCCCAGATCCACAAAGGCATCAAGGATATCAAATGAGCTTTGCTCATCAAGTGTCCAGCCAAAAACGTTGCCACCAAATATGATCGGCGCAACCTCAAGCTCGGTATTTTTCCATTTATTTTTTTGCATATAATCCTCCTAAAAGTTCACAGACAATGTACGATTTTTGCCTTTTCCCTACGATAAAAGCATATCCATATTATTGTCATAAATCTCGATAATCTTCCTATTTTTGTGCGCACAACAGCACAGTCCATGTTTTCAGATAAGGTTCCATTTCTTCATGCTTTTCAGACAGATGTTTCCACCTATCCGCAGCCGGCTGCTTTCACCTTTCCGTTTTCTTACGAGCCACACCCCTTGAGTATACGCGCAGCCGAAGAGTTGCAGCACTATCTGGAAAACCAACATGATTTCATCCATAATTTCGGGTTGACCGCTATGGGTGGGCCGGTAATCGGAAAAATGTTTGGTGTTCTGGTTGTCGAGACGGCTGATGGTCAACTCGGTTATCTGGCCGCCTACTCCGGCAAGCTTGCCAACAGCAATCAGCATCGTTTTTTTGTGCCACCAATTTTTGATATGCTGCGCAGCGGCAGCTTCTTCCTGCAGGAAGAAGAGCAGATCAATGCGATCAATCGGGAAATAGCGACATTAACAGCCGATCCGGAAATAGCTGCCCTGCAAGCGCGCCTGGCTCACCTAAAACAGGAAGCCGACGACGCATTAAAAGCGTTTCGTGCCCACATGAAACAAGAAAAAAACGGACGGAAAGAAAAACGCACGCTATATAAAGAACAGTTATCAGAAGGCGACTATAAACTGCTGGAAGAAGACCTGATCAAGCAAAGTTACCGTGACCAGCATGCGTATGATGTGCTGAAACAGGGGTGGAATACGAAGTTGACCGCACTTACCGCTACGCTGCAAACCAAACAAGATGCCATAGAGCAATTAAAAACACAGCGGAAAGAAAAGTCGGCGGCGCTGCAACGACAATTGTTCGATCAATATCAATTTTTAAACGCTCGCGGTGCAACACGTAGCGTATTATCCATTTTTGAGCAAACCACGCAGCAAGTTCCGCCAGCCGGAGCAGGCGAATGTGCGGCGCCTAAACTATTGCAATATGCCTTTGCACACGGTTTAAAACCCGTCTGCATGGCAGAATTTTGGTGGGGAGCCTCGCCGGCATCTGAAGTGCGCAAACACCAATATTTCTATCCGGCCTGCAAAAGCAAATGCGAACCGATATTGAGCCATATGCTTATCGGTTTGAATGTCGATCCTAACCCGATGCTCGAAAACCCGGCAGAGGGAAAAAAAATTGAAATAATATACGATGACGAAGCTATTGTTGTGATCAATAAACCGGCAGAATTTTTATCTGTACCAGGCATTCACATACAAGATTCCGTTTATACGCGCATCCTGGAGATGTATCCCGAAATCACGGGCCCCGTCATCATCCATCGACTCGATATGTCTACTTCCGGTATTCTTATCATCGCAAAACACAAGGCTGCACATCAATTTATCCAAGACCAATTTATTCAGCATACGATCAAAAAGCGCTACACAGCCATGCTCGAAGGCGAATTGCAGCTGGCTGAAGGACTCATTGATCTACCGCTGCGCGTAGACCTTGATGACCGGCCACGGCAAATTGTTTGCGCCACTTACGGCAAGCCAGCACAAACCAAATTTAAACGCATAGCGCTGGAAAACGGGCGCACGCGCGTACACTTTTTCCCGCTAACGGGGCGTACACATCAACTCCGCGTGCATGCCGCACACAAACAAGGACTCAACCTGCCTATCGTGGGCGACGATCTATACGGTATCCGCGATGAGCGTTTGCATTTGCATGCGGGTTACATCCAATTCACACATCCTACCAGCAAAGAAGTCGTCACATTTACGGTCGCTGACCCCTTCTAATTGTAATCCAAAAATCAGAAAGATCAAGCGAAAGTCACATTCATATTTTCGCGGATTATTCTCTTTCTAATTCACTTAAACAATTGTTACTTTTGTTCGACTTCCTAAAGAGCTGACTTTGCAAGTTTAAAAGTCAGATCGATAGTTTCAAAAATAACATTTATGAAATTTATAATACAGATACGGGTAGCCAGCAAATTTGTTGCAACACTTTTTGCCATACTTGCTTTTGCCTCGACGTCGTTCGCACAAACGCTGCACATCAAGGGTAAAGTAATGGATGTCACAAATAAACAACCAATAGGCTACGCTACTATAGCGGCCATCGGCTCGACTACGGCAACTTCTACAGACGACAATGGCAACTTTGCGCTGAATGTGGAACCGGGATTTTCTAAAATACGGATAAGCTATGTAGGCTATGAATCGCAAGATTTGAGCATCAGTGCGGATGCCTACCAAGAGCTTACCGTGTATTTAGTGCCCGACGAAAACACCATCGAAGCGGTAGAGATC
>JAAIGF010084109.1_pt1 | contig 64833 bp, 63 predicted proteins | sample 6487441 | NCBI WGS metagenome assembly JAAIGF01 (sample SAMN13974129, study PRJNA590717) | phyllosphere metagenome | biome: pepper field; feature: multiple bacterial spot infested pepper fields; material: pepper leaves; isolation source: leaves from pepper fields | host: Capsicum annuum ...
ATCAAGGTCATCCACATCCTCATCGAACTGGTCGAGCGTCGTCTCAGCCCGGAAAACTACGCCTGAGCCCAGGGTGGCGTCAGCCGACGCCGCCCCGGCACTCACCCGCGTGTTGGAGAATTCGCGCGTGATCCGCCTCAATGCCCTGCTGCGCCGCCTGCTGTTGCTCACCCTGGTCATGTTCGCCTGCGCATCTGCCCAGGCGGCGGGTATCCCGACCCTGTTCGGCAGCACCGGCGAAGCCAGCACCCAGCCCCAGGCGGATCAACCGCTGGATCGCTCCCTCGACGAGGTGATCCAGTCGCTGGAGAACGACAAGCAGCGCGCACAGTTGCTCAATGACCTGAAGACCCTGCGCGACACCACCCAGAAAGCCCAGCCCGAGAGCCGCGACGGCGTGCTGGGGCTGATCGGCAATACGCTGACCGGTATCGAAAGCCAGTTCTCCGGCGAGCACAGCCCCCTGGCGCGTTGGCAGCTGGAGCTGTCACGCAGCCGCAGCGAGTTGTCGGTGCTGTTGCCGGAGGCCGGCGAGCGCCTGGCGCTGGTCAGTAATTTCGCCTTGATCATCGGCATCTGGAGCCTGCTGGCCTTCGGGCTGCGGGCGCTCAGCCACCAGGTGCGCCTGCGCTTCGGGCTGGCCGAGGAGCTGCCCCAGAACCCGCGACCGACCGACCTGCTGCGTTTCGCCCTGCGCAAGCTCGGCCCCTGGTTCGCCGCCCTGCTGATCACCGGTTACCTGAGCTACGTGCTGCCCGCCTCCCTGGGCCGTGACCTGGCCATGGTGCTGGCCTATGCATTGGTGGTGGGTACCTGCTTCTCGGCCATCTGCGTGATCGCCTTCTCGCTGCTCGACGGCCCGCACCGGCGCACCGCATTGAATATCCTGCGCCGCCGTGCGTTTCGCCCGCTGTGGCTGATCGGCAGCTTCGCCGCCTTTGGCGAGGCGCTCAACGATCCGCGCCTGGTGGCCAGCCTAGGTGGCAACCTGGCGCACACCACCGCCACGCTGACCAACGTGCTGGCGGCGCTGTGCACCGGCCTGTTCATCCTGCGTTTTCGTCGCCCGATCGCCCACCTGATCCGCAATCAGCCCCTGGCACGACGCCTCAGGCAGCGTGGCATCAGCGAAACCGTGGAGCTACTCGGCAGCTTCTGGTACCTGCCGGCCCTGGCCCTGGTGGCGATCTCGCTGTCGGCCACCTTCGTGTCGGCCGGCGACACCAGCACCGCCTTCCGCCAGTCGCTGGTGTGCACCGTGCTGCTAGTGACCTGCATGGTCATCAACGGCCTGATCAGGCGGCGGCTGTTCCGCAGCCGCTCGCGCCACCGCCGGCATGCCGCCTATTTCGAGCGCTTCCAGAACTTCTTCCACACCATGCTCAGCCTGGCCGTCTGGCTGCTGTTCATCGAGCTGGGCCTGCGCGTGTGGGGGCTGTCGCTGATCCGCTTCGCCCAGGGCGACGGCCACGAGATCAGCCTCAAGCTGATCGGCCTGGGCGCGACCCTGGCCTGCGGCTGGCTGGTGTGGATTCTCGCCGACACCGCGGTGCATCACGCCCTGACACGCTCGCGCAAGGGCCAGACCAACGCCCGCGCGCAGACCATGATGCCGCTGATCCGCAACGTGCTGTTCGTCAGCATCTTCATCATCGCGGCCATCGTCGCCCTGGCCAACATGGGCATGAACGTCACACCGCTGCTGGCGGGTGCCGGGGTGATCGGCCTGGCCATCGGTTTCGGTGCGCAATCGCTGGTGGCGGACCTGATCACCGGCCTGTTCATCATCATCGAAGACTCCCTGGCCATCGACGACTACGTCGACGTTGGCGGCCACCTCGGCACCGTCGAAGGCCTGACCATCCGCACCGTGCGTCTGCGTGATATCGACGGCATCGTGCACACCATCCCGTTCAGCGAAATCAAGAGCATCAAGAACTACTCGCGCGAGTTCGGCTACGCGATCTTCCGCGTCGCGGTGCCCCACGACATGAACATCGACGAGGCCATCAAGCTGCTGCGTGAAGTCGCCACCGAGCTGCGCAACGACGCGCTGATGCGCCGCAATATCTGGTCGCCCCTGGAGATCCAGGGCGTGGAAAGTTTCGAGTCAGGCAACGCGGTGCTGCGTGCGCGCTTCAAGACTGCGCCGATCAAGCAGTGGGAGGTGTCACGCGCCTTCAACCTGGGGCTCAAGCGCCACCTGGACGAGTCCGGCCTGAGCCTGGCGACGCCGCGCCTGACCGTGCAGATGACCGCGCTCAGCCCGAACAAGCCGGACGAACAGTAACGGGAACCACCGCACATCCAGGCCGACTATCCTGCCATGGCGTGCCCGATAGCCTGCAGTTTCCGCTACCATGCGGCCACTTCTACACAACCGATAGGGACATCTCATGGATATCTCCACCCTTATCATCATCGCCGTACTGGTCGTGGTGGTCTTCTACGTGATCAGTGTCTATAACCGCCTGGTCAGCCTGCGCAATCGCTACCAGAACGGTTTCGCGCAGATCGAGGTGCAGCTCAAGCGCCGCTACGACCTGATCCCCAACCTGGTGGAAACCGCTAAGGCCTACCTGGCCCACGAGCGGGAAACCCTCGAAGCGGTAATCGCCGCCCGTAACGGCGCGGTCGACGGCCTCAAGCAGGCCTCGCAGAACCCTGGCGATGCGCAGAGCATGAACCTGCTGGCCAATGCCGAAGGCGTGCTGAAGGACGCCATGGGCCGCCTCAACGTGACGGTCGAGGCCTACCCGGACCTGAAGGCCTCGCAGAACATGCAGCAACTCAGCGAGGAGCTCTCCAGCACCGAGAACAAGGTGGCCTTCGCCCGCCAGGCCTACAACGACGCGGTCACCGCCTACAACGCTTACCGCCAGAGCTTCCCGCCGGTGGTGCTGGCCGGTGCCTTCGGCCACGGCACCGACGCCGCCCTGCTGGAATTCGCCGACAGCGCGGCCATTCAGGACGCTCCCAAAGTCTCCTTCTGAGCACGGGGCGTATCTAGATGGATTTCTTCGAGCATCAGGACCGGGCCAGGCGCAACACCTCGCGCCTGGTGATACTACTCATGCTGGCGGTGGTCACCCTGATCGTCAGCACCACGCTGGTGATCGCCGTTGCCTGGCAGGTTTACCAGTACGGTAACTACAGCCTGCAGTCGCTGAGCCGGGAACTGTTGCTCAGCGTGGCAACCGTGGTGGTCGGCGTGGTGTTTCTCGGCTGGGCGTTCAAGGCCGTGCAGCTGCGCGCCGGCGGCAAGGTGGTCGCTGAGCGGCTTGGCGGCCGGCTGATCAATCTCAAGCCCGAAGGCCTGCACGAACAGCGTGTGCTCAATGTGGTGGAAGAAATGGCGCTGGCCGCAGGTGTGCCGGTACCACCGGTTTACCTGCTCGAAGAGCCCGCGATCAACGCCTTCGCGGCAGGGTTGCGCCCACAGAACGCGGTGATTGGGGTGACCCGTGGCGCCATCGAAAAGCTCAGTCGCGACGAGCTGCAGGGCGTTATCGCTCACGAGTTCAGTCATATCCTGCATGGCGACATGCGCCTCAATACCCGCCTGGTGGCGGTGCTGCACGGCATTCTGCTGCTCGGCCTGATCGGCGAGCTGATGATGCGCGGCATCAGCCACAGTGGTTCTACCCGCTCCTCCAGCCGCTCGGACGACAAGGGCCGTGGCAATGCCGTCGCACTGGTGATGGTGGTCGGCCTGGCGCTGCTGGTGATCGGCTATGCCGGGACCTTTTTCGGCAACCTGATCAAGGCGGCGGTCAGCCGTCAACGCGAGTTTCTCGCCGACGCCTCGGCCGTGCAGTACACCCGTAATCCCGATGGCATCGCCGGCGCCCTCAAGAAGCTCGGCGCCGGCTCGCGCATCGAGGCCAGCCACGCGGCGGAGTACAGCCACATGTACTTCGGCCAGGGCCTGGCCCTGAGCAAGATGATGGCCACCCACCCGCCGCTGGAAGAGCGCATCCGCCGCGTCGATCCGGACTGGAAAGGCGTGGTGCTGGGCGAGGAGGTGTTCGAGCCCCCCGTGCAGGCCGCCGCACCACAACCGGAGGCGATGGCAGGCTTCAGCGCCGCGTCCGCCAGTGCCGCGATTGCCAGCATCGGCGAACCGCAGCCCCTGCATCTGCAAGAAGCGCGCGAGAGCCTGGCGCAGATCGATGACCGCCTGCGCAGCGCCGCCCACGATCCGCACGGCGCTCTGGCCATTCTTTACGGCCTGCTGCTCGGCACCGACGGCACCACACGCCAGCAACGCATGGCATGGATGCAAAGCAACCTGCCGCCGCTGCTCGCAGACCGCCTGCAGGAACTGGATGAGCCGCTTGGCCGCTTGCCGGCTGGCCGACGCCTGCCGCTACTGGAGCTGATCATCCCGGCGCTCAAACAACTCGAGCCCCAGGACTTCGTCAGCCTCAAGCGCGATATCGGCACCCTGCTGATCAGCACCGGGCAACTAGGGTTCATGGAATGGGCGCTGCTGCGCATCGTCGAACGCAACCTGGGCATGCAGCGCACCGTACAGGGTCGCCTGCCCCTGGCAGCGCTAGGCAATGAAAGTTGCGTGCTGCTGACGGCCCTGGCGCGAGCCGGCAATGCCACCGAGCAGGCAGCCAGCGCGGCCTTTCTGGCTGCCTGGAGCACCTTGCCGTTCACCGCCCGGCCATTTGCCGAACAGCCCCATGCCGGAATCAGCGAGTTGAACGACGCGCTCAACCGCCTCAACCAGATGCGCCCGCTGCAGAAGCCTCAATTGCTCAAGGCCATGGCTCGCTGCATCGAGCACGACGGACGTATCAGCGCCAGCGAAGCGGAATTGATGCGCGCCGTCGCCGACACCCTGGACTGCCCGATGCCGCCGCTGTTGAGTGATCGTCAGGCTTAAGGGCTCAGGATTAAATACAACTCCTGTGGGAGCGGGCCATGCCCGCGAAATCGCGGGCGCGGACTACTAGGTGTCCCCGCCCACTCCCGCAATAGACCTTCGAACAACTGACAGATTAGGGTGGGCGCCAGCCCACCATCGCTAAACCAATAAACCCGCCTAAAGCCCCGAACGCCCCGCCGCGCCAAATACCTGGGTCCAGTAGATGGTCGCCTGGCTTTGCGGGTTGCTGGCATAGGCCGCGCCCATTTCATGGAAGTCCGGGTTCATCAGGTTGTAGCAGTGCGACGGGCTGGCCAGCCAGCCCTCGACCACCTGCTGGGCACGCCCCTGGCCGGCGGCGATGTTCTCGCCGATCACCGTCCAGGTGTAGCCGGCAGCCGTTGCGCGGGCGCCCACCAGACTGCGGTCGCTGCCCTGGTGGCTGAACAGGCTGTTCATCGCCATGTCGCGGCTGTGGGCCAGGGCCGCCTGGCCGAGGGCATCGCTCCAGCTCAGCGGCTCGGCCGCATCGAAAGGCTGATCACCGCACTGGCGCGGCGTGCCCCGGGCCTGGTTGACCGCCTCGAGAATCGCCTTGCCCTCCTCCTGCCAGTCGCCCAGACGTGCCGGTAGCAAAGCGCGACCGAGCACCACCTGCCAGCTGTTGCCTTCGTGCAGCACGCCGATATCGGCGAATTGCGCGTCCTGCAGTTGCTTGCAGTACGACTGCTGCAACATGGCCATGGCCGCTTCGGGGGTATTGGGGCCTGTCACGCGGATCAGCTGCACGGCCGCAGCCTGGTAGCCGGCCTGTTGCAGGGCCTGCTGCAGCTGCTCGGATGAATTGACCTGCTGCCCGGCCAGGCGCCGGTCGGGCGCCAAGGGGCCGGCTGCCGGGCTGGCTTGCCCGCCGCACCCCTGCCCCGCCTCGCGATAGCTGTTGATCAGCTTGGCCAATTGCGTGGCTTCATCGCCCCTCGCAGTACCTGCGGCACTCGCGCAAAGCAGCAGCGCTGCCGTGACGACCTGCCGAACCCGCTTGGGTGAATCATTCATCCGTGCTTCCTCTCAATCAGCTCTGCCAATCTGATGGACAACCACTTGGGCCAAATGCTTCAGCCAATCGCCCCAGTGGGTGGACCGCGTTAGACTCAGGGCCATGATTGTGACCGAAACCGCGTACTCGCTCGACCCTACATCTCTGCTCGACAGCCTCGCCGGCACCGAAAACCTGCTGATCATCCAGGATCTGGATGGCGTGTGCATGGATCTGGTGCGCGATCCCCTCAGCCGCACCCTGGAGCCCGCTTACCTGCAGGCAGCCCTCGCCCTGGATGGCCACTTCCAGGTGCTGACCAATGGCGAACATATCGGCAGCCGCGGCGTAAACGGCCTGGTCGAGCGCGCTATCGGCGCCAGACCGCACTGCCAGGAGCAGGGTCTGTATCTGCCGGGGCTGGCAGCCGGCGGCGTGCAGGTGCAGGATCGCCATGGGCGAATCTCCCATCCTGGCGTCAGCGCCGCCGAGCTGGCATTTCTCGCCGCGGCGCCGGCACACCTGATCGCGTCACTGAAGACCCTGCTGCAACAGGCGCCCTACAACCTGCCCGCCCATGATATCGATCGGCTGCTGGCCAGCAGCATGCTCGACAACCCGCTTTCACCCACGCTCAACCTCAACGCCTTTCACCATCACTGGCATGATCAGCCGGCGTTGTATGCGCGCTTGCAGGCCGACGGCGCCAAGCACCTGCAAGCGTTGCTCGACAGGGCGGCTGCGCAAGGCCTGGCGCAGTCGTTCTTCGTCCACTATGCACCCAATCTCGGCCGTGACGCCGACGGCCACGAGCGCCTGCGGCCGGCGCAAGGCAGCACGGCCGGCACCACCGACATGCAACTGATGCTGCGTGGTGCCGTCAAGGAGGCCGGCGTTCTGGTGCTGCTCAACCGCCATTACGGGCAACGCACGGGCGTCTACCCACTGGGCGAAACCTTCAACGCGCGCCAGGCACCGACCAGCCTCGAGGCACTTCGGCGACTGGCGGTCGAGCGTTTCGATCCACGGTACATGCCACGCCTGGTTGGCGTTGGCGACACCCTGACCAGCTCGGCCGCCACCACTGAAGCGGGCACCACCACCTGGCTGCGCGGCGGCAGCGACCGCGGCTTTCTTACCCTGGTGCAGGAACTGGGCAAGGCCTTCGGGCAGCACAACCTCGTGTTGTACGTCGATAGCAGCCGCGGCGAAGTCCAGCGCCCCGGCGTCGATGCCGGCTACTTGCGCGACCACCCAGACGATCCCTGGCCGGCACTGGCCGGTATCAGCGATGCCGATGATCCGCTGCGCCTCAGTGCCATCTTTGCGGACGGACCGTGTCAGTACATCGCGTTCTTCTGCGCATTGGCAGCGGCGCGCCAGCGAGGCTGATTCGCGCGCCCTGGCGAACCTTTCACCCGCCCTCACGTCCGAATCTCTGCGCTTTCGCCTTCCTTGCTCGCGGAGAACCCCACGTGACGCGATCCCTCACCCGTGGTTATCGCTACCTTCTGAAGACCTTCGGCTATGTCGGCTGGTCACTGTTCTGGCTGCTGATCTGGGACATCATCGTCACGGTCGACTACATGCTGTTTCTCGACCGCAGGATCAACCTGCCCTCCATGCCCCTGACCCTGCTCGGCTCGGCCCTGGTGGTGCTGATCAGCTTTCGCAACAGCAGCGCCTACAACCGCTGGTGGGAGGCACGCACCATCTGGGGTGCGCTGATCAACAGCTCGCGCAGCTTCGCTCGCCAGGTACTGACGCTGATCGACGACCATGAAGGCAGCAACCCCGCCAAAGTGGTGCTGCTGCGCCGCCATGTCGCCTATATCCGAAGCCTGTCCGCCAGCCTGCGCAACCAGCCCTGCGACGACGAGGTGCGCGCCTTCGTGGCTGCCGAGGAGTTCGAGCGACGCGGCACCACCAACAACTTCCCCAACGACATTCTCAACGGTTCCGCGGCCATGCTGGCCAGCGAATACAAGGCCGGCCGCCTGGACAGCATCCGCCTTACCCGCCTGGAGTCGACGCTGGTCGACGTGTCCAACTGCCAGGGCGGTCTGGAACGTATTGCCAACACGCCGCTGCCCTACCCCTACGTGTACTTCCCGCGCCTGTTCATCACCATGTTCTGCGTGATCGTACCGATCGGCCTGGTGGAGAGCCTGGAGTGGTACACGCCCCTGGCCTCGACTGTGGTCGGCTTCATGCTGCTGGCGATCGAGCGGGTAGGCAGCGACCTGCAGAGCCCGTTCCAGGTCAGCGAGCACCAGATCCAGATGGATGCGCTGTGCGAAACCATCGAAAAGAACCTCGAATCGATGCAGCGCGATGCTCAGCGCGAACGCGACGGGGGTCTTCTCGACAACTGACTAGAGAGTCATTTTTCGGCGCACCAGACGCTCTACAATGCGCCCGAGACCTTTTTTGTAGTACTAAAAATAAATCACTACAAAAGTATTGACGACCCCTTTGCGCTTTTGCATGATGGACTCGCCTCCCCTGACGGGAGCCCTGACAAGGGCACTTGGGCAAGCTCGGTAATACCAGCCGAGCGTTCCACGATATGTACTGCCCACAAGGCAGATTGATGAAGTCGAGCGTCCTGACGGGACGAGAGCGTTAGCGAGACATTGTCATGATGCCTGTGGCTGATCCTGCGGATCACCTGCATCCGGCCCCGTCCTCGCTGATCTCCCCCCGGCAACCTCGACCTCGGTTGGCCAACGCCGCGTAGCGCTACTCACGCAACGCTACACGGCAGCTGGCAGCACTCAAACGCCACGGGCAATGACGGCCGCACTGCAGCGGTCGCCCTAGACAGATCAGAGAATGAAGGGGTAACGCCATGAACCTGAATCAGCAACCGACCATCGATGACCTCGCCCAGCTGTTCTCCCAGCACAAGGACAGCCTGCACAACCACATCCTGTGGGTATGCGAGTCAGGTGAAGTACGCATCGACCGCCTGCCGGCGGATCAGCCGGAGCAGGAGTTCGTCAGCCAGCGGCCGAACATGCGCACTCGCCTGCGTACCTACCGCCGCGGGCAGGGCTACGTAGGCCGCCGCGCCGCAGCCGATCGCGACTTCATCGGCAACGTGTTGAACACCCTGCAACACGATTGGGCCCGCCCTCGCGCCCAGAAGCAGGAACTGCTCGACACCTACTGCTGAGCACCTCACCCGGTGGGCCGCCACGGCCCACCTCCCAAGGCTGGTGACATGTCACATTCTGGAAACAGCCGGTAAAATCTCTCGCGCTCCTGGAGGAGCCGTTCACCACTGTCGCAATGCAGGTGAGCGCTAAACCATTACGCCGCCAACCGAGACGGTGTCTGCGAGAATCAAGGTCAATGGATAACCTGTATCAAACGCCCAGCGCCGAACTCATTATCGAAGAACGCCCTCGCGACATGTTCTTCGTCACCTCGTTAAACAAGCTTTTCACCCTGTACTTCGTAACGCTCGGGCTCTACTCGATTTATTGGGTCTACAAACAATGGGATACGCAAAGAGCAGCCATGCGCCCCAAGAGGATCAGCCCGGCAGCGCGTTCGATCTTCCAGATTTTCTTCATTCATTCGCTCTGCAGGCTGATTGCCAAGCAGTTGCAGGCCAAAGGTCTAGAGGAATGGAAGTACGCGAGCGTAGCGTGGACGTACATTGCCCTGATCTTCGTCAGCAACGGGCTTTCGCGTGCCGGCAGCCACCTCGGCGCGCCCCTTGAACTCATGTTGCTGCTAGTGGGTACTATCCTCCCGGCTTGGCCTCTTTCGATCATTCAAACTAAAGCCAACTTGGTCAGCGGTGATACCGAGGGCTCTAGCAATAGCCGCTTCAGTATCGGGAACTATCTGTGCATGGTACCGGGCGTACTGCTTTGGCTATTGGTGTTCATCGGCTATTTCCTCTGAGTGAGAACCTTTGCGGCGGCGAGCGAGTTGAGCAAACCAATAAAAAGCCCCGGTCAATGCCGGGGCTTTTTTCTGCGCGGACGACTGTTACTTTTGCTTGTCGTCAGGCTGGTTGTTCAGATCCATCACGCTGGACACCTGCGCAGGCGTCTCGTCTGGAACACGCTCGGCCTTTGGCTCGGGCTGCGGCTCAGGAGCGACTACCGGCTGAGGCTTTTCCTTGCTCTTGCCGGTGATGCGTCGCCATACCCAGCCGATCAGCAGCACGGGCAGGATCCACAGCTTTTTCAGCAGCACCAGGGCCGCGGCGAACAGGCCAACCTTGGCAGCGGCCTTGCCGGCAATCAGCGCGCCGAGGCCGTAAGCGGCCACCTCGTCGAGATCCGGATTGAAGTCGGCGTAGCGGTTGCCGTCATTGAAATCGGTCATCGCCAGCACGGCAGGCACGCTCTCTTCGATCTGCGGCAACTGGTGCATGCCAGCGATGAAGTTGAGCACCAGCACGCCCTTACGGCCCAGCACGCGGATGTTGTAGTTCAGGGTGTGCTCGTCGCTGTCGCCGAACTTCACTTCCTTGGCCCAGTGCAGCTTCTTGCCCTCGGCGTCGTAGTGCGGTGCCGAGGCCCAACCAACGATGGCGATGGGCTCGTAACCGTTTTCGGCACGCCACTCGTTGTCGGTCTTGGCGCTGTCCTGCAGGTCCTCGAGCATCTCGTCGTAGTCGATGTCGGCGGCGTCCTCGTCGGACACGTAGCCGCTTTCCTCGTACTCGACGGTCACCGCCCAGGATTCATCGGCCAGCGGCGAAACACCCTTGGGCAGGATCATGCCCAGCGGCGGCTTCTCGTCCGGTGGGTTGCCCCAGGCCTGAACCAGCACGCGCTCGGCGTCTTCACCGTCGAGAAACACCATGTTGTCCGGCAGGTTGAGGGTCGCCAGGTTGCCACCCAGTACCACCTTGCCGGAGCGGAAGTTGAGGCTGTCGAGAAACTGCTCCTCGCTCATGTACTCGCCCTCGCCTGCCGGGTCTGAGCTTTCCTGAGCGGCACTTTCCTGGGCATCCTGGGCTGGCGGTGCCTGATCGGCCCAGCTCAGCGGTACGGCGGTGGCCAGCAGGCCGGCCAGCAACAACTCCTTGTAGTACATCTGCAACTCCATGGATCGACTGAATTCGGTGTGACAGCCTACCATCCATCATGGAATTATTTGGTAACGCTTTGTTATTTTTGGATACATCTCACACTCTGCGCCTCAGCTTCTCACTGTCAGCTTGACCAGGCGCAGCACCACGGGCCGGACGCCCATCACGCAGACGAATGCCACGGGCATGGCCAACCGATAGGCGTCCAGTACCGCACCGAGATAACCGTCACTCAGCCCGCGATTGGTCGCGGTGATCACCAGGCACATGAGAAACGCCATGATCCCGGACATGAAGAAGGCGAAGGCAACCGGTGAGAGCTTGGCCGGCAGCTTCCAGCTGCTGCGGCTGGGGTTCAGGGTCGAGTCGGGCATCGAGGAAAATCCTTGTCAGGTGACGGTCCAGAGTCGGTACCGGCAGAGGCGGCCATTGTCGACGCGCCGCATTGCCCTGAGTAGCAGCCCAAAGGTAAGGTCAGCCCCAAGCAAACCTTATCAATTCAGCAATCAGTAGAAAGCTTGGCTATGGATACCCTGCGCGGCATCGAGAGTTTCGTGAAGGCGGTGGAAAGTGGCAGCATCGCCGCCGGTGCGCGTCTGCTGGGCATCAGTGCAGCCGCGGCCAGCCAGAACATCGCGCGGCTGGAAGCGTCTCTGGGCATCCGCCTGTTGACCCGCACCACGCGCAGCCTGGCGCTTACCGAAAGTGGCGAGCTGTACTTCGGGCAGGTACGCAATGTGCTGCGTGACCTCGAACTGGCGCGCAGCAACGCCACCTTGCAGCATGACCAGCCCCAGGGGCGCCTGCGCATCGCCGCCAGCGCGGCCTTCGGGCGCTATGTGCTGGCGCCGATGCTGCCCGCCTTCTGCGCCCGCTATCCACGCATTGCCTGCGAACTCAGTACCACGGACCGCAGCGTCAACCACATCCAGGAATCGGTGGATATCAGCATCCGCATTCCGCAGCAGCTCGAGGACGGCCTGGTGGCGCGACAGATCGCCAGCGTGCCGTCGATTTACTGCGCCGCGCCGGCCTACCTGCAGCGAGCCGGGATACCTCGAACGCCGGAACAACTGAGCGAGCATGATTGCCTGGCATTCAAGGTTGCCGTGGATGGGCGGCTGATGCCCTGGCGCTTCGTGCGCGACGGTGTTCGTTTCGAGGCGCAGCTGCGTGTTGCGCTGGTCAGCGACGATATCGACGTGCTCGCCAGAGTCGCTGTCAACGGTGGCGGCATCACCCGCCTGGCGGCTTTTGTCGCCGAGCCGTTGCTGGCCAGCGGGCAGTTGCAGCAGTTGTTCGTTGAGCCAGGGAAAACCGATGGCCAGGCCCTGATCGAACCGCTCGACTACTACCTGTGCGTGCGCGACCGCTACGAACTGACCCCCAAGGTGCGGGCGTTCATCGAGCACGTAGCCCAGAGCCTGCGAGACGACTGGCAACCTTAGGGCCAGGCTGCGTTGAAGCGTCGTTAGCAAGCAAGCCCGCGTAGAGGCGCAAGCAATTTGACTCGCAGAGCGAATCCGGTACGCTCGGCAGCTCATTTGAACGGAGTGTTTTCCCATGGCCAAAGCCACTGCCCGCCACATCCTGGTTGCCACCGAAGAGAAGTGCAACGAACTGAAAGCTGCCATCGAAGGCGGTGCCGACTTCGCCCAGGTCGCCAAAGACAACTCCAGCTGCCCGTCCAGCCGTGACGGCGGCAACCTCGGCTCGTTCGGCCCGGGCCAGATGGTCAAGGAATTCGACACCGTGGTGTTCAGCGCTCCGGTCAACGTCGTGCAGGGCCCGGTGAAGACCCAGTTCGGCTATCACCTGCTGGAAGTGACCAGCCGCCAGGACTGATTCACGCCGCGCCTGGTGCCGCAATGGCATCAGGCGTTTCGCCTAGGGTCTGTTGCCGTTTCACGCACGGCCGCGCCGGAGCCCCTTTTGTCGCGAAGCAAGGCACGAGCCGCGAAGTTTAGCTAGCTAAATGAGCTGGCGAGAAACGCCGCATCGCGACAAAAGGAGCCCGGCCCTACGGGTTGTGCGGGAAATCTCGCCATGCGTCGTTGGAGGACTTGGCAAGGGAACAACCATTCCCAGCGTCCTCCGCCTAAGCTGGCGAGATTTCTCGCGACAACGCGGCTCGCGCTGAAACGGCAACAGACCCTAGCAGCACCTCTGATCACCTGTCTGTCGAAAAGCCCTGAACCCCTGCCGCTGCCTACCACTCTATCGCTGCGTCAATCCGCGTGGGCGAGGCCTTCACATGAACCGGTTCTTCCAGGCCCTCGGCCTGCGCATTGGCGACTCGGCCAGGCAAAGCCGCACGCCCAGCCAAAAGGCGTTGGGCAAGTGCACCTGTGGTCAGCCGATCTTCTTTCGCAACAGCCAGTGCCTGGCCTGCCAGTCACCGCTGGGGTACGAGCCAGAACGCGGTCAGGTGGTAAGCCTGATCGCGAGCGACGATACGCAAATCTGGCAAATCGGCGCAGAACTCCAGCGCTACCGTCGTTGCAGCAACCTGCACACCGCTGCCGGCTGCAACTGGTTGGTCCCGCTTAGCAGCGGCGCCGAGCGCTGCGTCGCCTGCCAGCTCAATCGCACCATTCCCGACCTCTCGGTGCAGGGCAACGAACAACGCTGGGCGCGCCTGGAAATGGCCAAGCGCCGGCTGGTTGCGCAACTGCTGAACCTCGGCCTGCCGTTGCTCAGCAAACACGATGACCCGGATCGCGGCCTGGCATTCGACTTTCTCGGCCCGGATCTCAATGGTCAACTCCCGGTAACCGGCCATGCCAACGGGCTGATCACCCTGAACATCGCCGAAGCTGACGATGACGTGCGCGAGCAGACGCGCATCCAGCTGCAGGAACCCTATCGCACCCTGCTTGGCCATTTCCGCCACGAAGTTGGCCACTACTACTGGGACCGGCTGATCGCGGGCAGCCCATGGCTCGACGATTATCGCCGTCTGTTCGGCGATGAGCGCGCCGATTACCGCGCCGCGCTGCAGCGCCACTATGAACAAGGTGCGCCGGCCGACTGGCAGGCGTCCTTCGTCAGTGCCTACGCCACCATGCACCCCTGGGAAGATTGGGCCGAAACCTGGGCCCACTATCTGCACATGATGGACACCCTCGATACCGCGCTGAGCTTCGGCATGCGTGCCGGCGACGTGGAACTGGAGTTCCGCCCTTTCACCAAGGCCGCGCTCTACGACCCGGACGATCCTCAGGCTGAAGAGTTCTTGCAGTTCATCAATGCCTGGATCGAACTCGCCGCTATGCTCAACGAGCTGGCACGCAGCATGGGCCACAAGGATGTCTATCCTTTCGTGCTGTCCGCTGCGGTAGTCAGCAAGCTGCAGTTCATTCATCGGCTGGTCGAGACGGCCTCGCCCATCAAGTCAGGCCTGTAGACCGTTTTCAAGGAGAACCCCGTATGGCTCATCTCGACAGACACGGCAGTTGCCTATGTGGCGCCATCAGCCTGACCCTGCGCATCGCCAACCCAAGCGTCAGCGCCTGCCACTGCAGCACCTGCCGCAAATGGGGCGGCGGCCCGCTGCTGGTGGCCGAAGGGCAATTGACACAGCTCAGCGGCGAACAGCAGGTGCGCATTCATGACTCATCGGACTGGGCCGAGCGCGGTTTCTGCGGCCAGTGCGGCAGCCACCTGTTCTATCGCCTGAAAAGCAATGGCCACCATGCAGTCCCGGTCGGCCTGCTCGATGGGTATGACGACTGGCAGTTCGACAGCCAGATCTTTATCGAATCCAGACCAGCCTACTACTGTTTCGCCAACCAGACCCGCGAGCTGACCGGCGAACAGGTGTTCGCGGAGTTCGAGCAGGGCTGATTCACGGCGCGTCCAGGGACGGCCCGATCATCGCCGCCAACTGCTCATAGACGCCAGGGGCGGCGACCAGGTACGGATTGCCGCCGAGTAGACCATCGCCGCGCATGAAGTCGCTGCTGCGTCCGCCGGCCTCGCGTACCAGCACCAGGCCGGCCAGGCAGTCCCAGCTCTTCAGGTGGGTTTCGTAGTAGCCGATCAGGCGCCCCGCGGCCACATAGGCGGTCATTAGGGCCCCGGAGCCATTGCGCACGAACATGCCGCCCTCCTCGAGCAAACGGCTGATGAATGGCAGAAAGTTTTCCTTGCCGGGGCGATGGGTGGTGCCAACGCCGACCAGCCCTTCACGCACATGGCGGGCGCCATGGGCCTGCAGCGGCGTGTCGTTGACGAAGGCGCCATGGCCGACGAAACCATGGAACAGCTCATCGTGATTGGGATCGGCTATCGCGCCAAGCAGCGGCTCACCGTCCACCAGCAGGCCGATGGACACGCACCAGTTGTGCAGGCCATTGAGAAAACATGCGGTGCCGTCGATGGGATCGATCACCCAGATACAGCGCGCCTGCAAGCCGCCACTGCCACCCTCCTCGCCGACGATGCCGTCATCCGGAAAGTGCATGGCCAACTCGCCACGAATGAACGCCTCGACGTCCTGATCGGCGATGCTCACCACATCCTGCAGGTCGCTGCCCTTGTGTTCGACGATCAGGCTGCTGCGTCGTGTATAGAAACCCATGGCCCGCTGAGCCGCCGCCAACGCCACACGCTTGGCGAACGCATAGCGGGCCTCGAGCTGTTCACCGTCGACACTGGGCTGCTGGAAATCGGGCATGGGCTAGATACTCCTGAATCAGTTGAGGTGATCGGCTGGCTTGCGAGGCTGCGGCCACAGCCTCTACCCTGCGCACTCGCTGAATGAGCGCTGTTGCAATGACCCTCGCCGACCTCGTGTTGTTCGCCCTTCCTGCTGTGTTTCTCACCGGCCTGTCCAAGGGTGGCTTTGGCGGTGCGCTGGGCGGCATCGCCGTGCCATTGCTGGCCCTGGCCACCTCACCGATGCAGGCGGTGGCGGTGATGCTGCCGATCCTCTGCCTGGCCGACGTGGTGGGGCTCAAGGCCTACTGGGGCAAATGGGATGTGGCCAACCTCAAGGTCATGCTGCCCGGCGCAGTGATCGGCATCGTCATCGGCTCGCTGACCTTCGAGCTGCTCAACGAGAACCTGATCGGCCTGCTGATCGGCAGCATCGCCATATCCTTCGTGCTCCTGGGCCTGCTCAAGACTGACAACAAACCGCGGCCACTGCAGCCCAAGCGCGGTCTGATCCTGTCATCGATTGCCGGCTTCACCAGCTTCGTGGCCCACGCGGGTGGGCCGCCGGTGATGATGCACCTGCTGCCCCAGCAGCTGGACAAGCTGCGTTACGTGGCCACCATCAACCTGTTCTTCCTGCTGACCAACGCCATGAAACTGGTTCCCTATACCTGGCTCGGCCAGTTCAGCCGCGAAAACCTATTGCTCAGCCTGATGCTCGCCCCCATCGTGCCGCTCGGCGTATGGACGGGCCTGTGGCTGCAGACGCGGATCAACCACACCTGGTTCTACCGCATCGCCCGGCTGGGCATGCTGCTGACCGGGCTGCAGCTGATCTGGAATAGCATCTAAGAACCTGTTCACGGTTATTAGCCTAAAAGAGGCAGGTGCAAGGCAATAGCAGCCGTTCGCCGATCCACTGTGGGAGCGCGCCATGCGCGCGAAAAATCGCGGGCATGGCCCGCTCCCACAGGCACTGCGCCGATGACCGCCCCCGCCACCTAACTGCCAAAATCTACGAACCTGGAAAGATCAACAACAGGCTCTAGCCAAATCGCGCCTACAGCGCGAACAGCGTGCGGTACTCGTCGTGGGCATGCTGATCGGTCATGCCGCTGATGAAATCCTGCACCAGCCGGCAACGGTGGTAGAACTCCCAGGCAGCGCGATCCGCTTCGTCACACTCGCGTACGGCCTGGCGATAGGCCTTGATCAGCTGACTCGGCAGGCGGCGCACCAGCATCTGCAGGTAGGCCTCCCGGCGGCAGTTGCCTTCGGTCAGTTCGGTGAAGGTCTGCGCATCCACCCGTAACAAGGCACCGTAGCTGTCCAGCAAGCCCTGGATGATGCGGTGGCCCTGCAACTGCAGGGTTTCCACCTCGCGGTGGCAGAACACCCGAGCCATGGCCACATCCTTGAAGGTCTGCACGATGGCGTGGGGCAGGCTGTCGTCTTCGATCAGCGCGCGATCCAGGGTACCGGCGTGCACCGCCTCGATATTGTCGATGAACTGGCGCGCCGCGTGCTGCACCAGCGGGTGGATCATGCTGACCCGCAGCCTGACGAAGAACTCGCCGGCCTTGTTGATCTCTTCCTGGTCATAGCGTTGCAGGGCCTGATCGACCAGGCCACGAAACGACTGCTGCGAGCCGGGAATCGGCGTGTCCGGGGACTGCAGCCTTGCGAAGGTCGATACCAGCAGCGGCGCCAGTTCGGTCACGCTGAGAATGCCCTTCTCGACCGAGTCTTCGATATCGGCCAGGCAATAGGAGATGTCATCGGCCGCCTCCATGATGTAGGCCACCGGATGGCGGGTACCGGGTGCCTGGCCGAGCACCTGCTGCAACTCGGCGACGAAGCCTTCCTCACAGAGATAGAAACCGGGTTTCTTGTTCAGGTAGGCACCCGCCGTGCCCTTGGCAGGCCTGGGCTGATAGGCCGGGCGCAGGTACTTGAGCAGGCCGGCGGTCTGGGTGTAGGTCAGGCGCAGGCGCTGCAGGCTCACCACCAGCCGCACGGCCTGGGCGTTGCCTTCGAAATTGCGCAGATCGGCGCGCATGCGTGCCTGTAGATCGGCGTTGGCCAGGTGCTGTGGCACGGCCAGGGCGAACAGCCCATCCAGGGCGCGCTCGAACCACTCGCCAATGGCGAATTCGCCAAAGTGCCCGAACGGTGGGTTGCCGATGTCGTGCATCAGGCAGGTCATTTCCACCAGGCTCTCCAGCGCGCCCTGCAGGCCATCCAGGCCGTAGTCGGCGGCTCGCTCACCGAGTTGGGCGTACAGCGTGCGGACGATGAAGCGGCCGGTCTGCTGCACCTCCATGGAATGGGTCAGGCGGCTGCGCACCGCGGCATTGCGTTCGAGGGGAAACACCTGAGTGCGCTGCTGCAGGCGGCGAATGGCGGCAGAGTTGATGATCCGCCCGCGGTCGCTCTCGAAGGCATACAGCAGATCGATATCGCCGCCGGCCTGGTCGCCAGGGCGCAACGCGCAGATCCGTTGTTTGAAGTTCACCGCTGCAGGCATCGTCCAGCTCTCGATCAGGCATTCAAGCCGCGAGCCTAACGCGCGGCGCCCGGTTTACCAAGCATCCAGCGCCAGGGACAATGGCGGCTTCGCTCCCGAAAGCCCGAGGCCCACCATGAGTCGCGCCGACTTCCACCAGCAATACGCCGCCCAGGCAAGCGCCGCAGCCCAGCGCCTGCTGGAGCAAAGGGCCAGCCTCGGCGCAGGTTGGCTGACCTGGGTGGCCAGCGAGCTGTACAGGCTGTCGCCGCCGCAATACGCGGCGATGGTCAGGCGTGAATTGCAGCGTCTGAGCTCAGCCTGAGGACGCCGCTTACGCCAGCTTGTTCTCGTGCAGGCGCACGTTGAGCTCGTCGACCACCGGCGCCCATTCGGCATCTTCCAGCAGTTCGTCCTTGAGGAAGGTGGCCTGGGCCTGGTTCCAGAACGGTGCTTCGGAGACTTTCATGTCATCGGGCAGCGGGTAATGCTTGGCGATGAAGGTATCGATACTGGCGGGGTCGGAAGGCAGTCCAAGTTGCTCGAACAGGGTACCGAGGTCTTTGTTGGGCAGTTCCATGGGGCTCTCCATCAGGTAGGTGCTGTGTAGAGCCGCGCCCGCAAACGACAGTTCAACCTCTCCGCCGCAAGGCAAGTGCGCTGCCTGAGGCGGTTATCGGCTATGGTTGAGCGATCGACCATCCCCAGGGGACGCCCCATGACCACCGTCCGATACAGCCGCAGCGCCCTTCTGCCAGCCGCCATCGCCCTGCTGCTCGGCGCCTGCGCCAGCTCACCGACGCCGCCGGCCGATAAGCCGGAGCGCATTGGCCGGGCGCAGGATCTCTACGAGCTGCCTCAGGCTTACCAGGCCGGCACCTATCGGCATATGGACGAGCTGTTCTTCACCCGCACCGTGCACCGTGGGCCACAGGTTCATCCGCTGCCGACGCGCAGTGAAGTGGCCGTGCAATACCAAGCGGACGGCCAGCGTCTAGGCGTCGAGGCGTTCATGCAGCGCAACCAGGTCAGCGGGCTGCTGATTCTCAAGGACGGCAAGGTAGCGCTGGAGCGCTACGCCATGGGCAACGACGCCAACACGCGCTGGACGTCCTTCAGCGTGGTCAAGTCGATCTCCTCGACCCTGGTCGGCGCCGCCGTGCAGCAGGGCAGGATCGCCAGCGTGAACGACCCGATCACCCGCTACCTGCCCCAGCTCAAGGGCGGCGCCTACGATGGCGTGAGCGTCGAGCAGGTGCTGCAGATGAGTTCCGGAGTCGCCTGGGACGAAACCTACCGCGACCCGAACTCCGACCGGCGCCGCATGTTCGAGCTGCAGTTGGCCAACAAGCCCGGCGCTCTGCTCAAGCAGATGTCCGGCCTGAAGAAGGCACAAGCGCCGGGCACGACCTTCAACTACAGCACCGGCGAATCGCACCTGCAGAGCGAACTGGTGCGTGCGGCAACCGGCATGACCGCCAGCGATTACCTGTCCGAGCGGATCTGGGCGCGCCTGGGCATGGAGCGTGACGCCTTCTGGCAGCTCGACAGCCGCGCCGGGCAGGAGATCGGCAGCAGCGGCCTGTCGGCGACGCTGCGCGATTACGCCCGCTTCGGCCAGTTCGTCCTCGATGATGGGGTGATCGACGGTGAACGCATTCTGCCGGCCGGCTGGCTGCAACGCGCCACCCGCGCCGCGCCGGGCTCGCACCTGGAGCCGGGCAAGCTGTACGACGGCGAGTACGCGCTGGGCTACGGCTACCAGTGGTGGTTGTTCCCCACAGGCAACGCGGCGCTGCCCAATCACGACGGCGGCGCCTTCGAGGCCCAGGGTATCTTTGGCCAGTTCCTGTACATCAACCCCAGGGAGAAGGTGGTGGCGGTGGTGTGGAGCACCTGGCCGAAACCCGAGATGGACGGGCGCGAAATGGAGACCTATGCCTTCATCGGCGCCGCGGTCGATGCGCTGCGCTGAAACCGAAAAACACCGGCGAGCCGAACCTGAAGGCGGCGCGCGGGTCGATACATCAGATTTGCCTGGGGGATACCTATGATTGACCGCCGACACGGCGTTGGCTGCCTGCTGCTGAGCCTGATGCTCGCAGGCTGCGCCTCACCAACCACCTGCGACGAGCCGCTGAGCGGCGACAGCTGCCGCGATCGCCAGCTGCTCTACCAGAACGACATGCTGCAGGCCAAGATGCTGGTGATGTCCGGCGACATGGAGAGCCATGAGCTGGCCAATGCCCTGCTGCGCCGCGCCGCAAGCGAGGATGAGCGTGGCGAGGTAGAGTTCTACCAGGCGATTCTGATGATCCGCGAGGGTCCGCAGACCGAGGAAGTGCTCGGCAAGCTGGAAGCCGCCGCCGAAAAGCAGCAGCCCTACGCCGTGGCGCTGCTCTACCGGATCTGGTCGCAGCCGTACCTGGTCGATGAAGCCGACCCCATCCGCGCCGAAGAGTACCGCGCCGACTACGCCGAACTGGATGTCGCCAAGAGTGGCTACCCCTCGTTCGAGAAAGCCCTGGAACTGGTCGACCAGCTGGTGCAGATGCCCTGAGCTGTTCAGGGAGGCTCGCGGTGATTGCACCGCGGCCGGTCCATGCCGATCGCTTGTAACCGCGCGGCCATGGGCGGTTGGGCACCGAGCAGCAGTAAAATGCGATTTGTCGGTGCCAGCGGCGCGCTGAAGCATTAAAATCTGCCACCCTAATTCGTCGCACAGCCCGTTCCGGTCACCTGAAGGCTGCGCCACGCCATCACCTTCACAGCCGAGAGAAAAGACATGGGCGCCCAGTGGAAAGCCAAACCTAAAGAAGCCGCCGCCAACGCCAGGGGCAAGATTTTCGGTCGCCTGGTCAAGGAGATCATGGTCTGCGCGCGCAACGGCGCCGATCCAGACATGAACCCCAAGCTGCGCCTGGCCATCCACCAGGCCAAGAAAGCCTCGATGCCCAAGGAAACCCTCGATCGCGCCATCAAGAAAGGCGCGGGCCTGAGCGGCGAGACGGTGAACTTCGAGCGCACCACCTACGAAGGTTTCGCGCCGCACCAGGTGCCGCTGATCGTCGAGTGCCTGACCGACAACGTCAACCGCACCGTAGCGGAAATCCGTGTGCTGTTCCGCAAGGGCCAGCTCGGCAGCAGCGGCTCGGTGGCCTGGGACTTCGACCATGTCGGCTTGATCGAGGCCTCCAGCGACAGCGGCGCCGACCCGGAGCTGGCCGCCATCGAAGCCGGCGCTCAAGACTTCGACGAAGCCGACGAAGGCAACACCCTGTTCATCACCGAGCCGACCGATCTCGATCTGGTCAGCCGCGCCCTGCCCGAGCAAGGCTTCACCGTGAACTCGGCCAGCCTCGGTTATCGCCCGAAGAACCCGGTTTCCAGCCTGACGCCCGAACAACGCGAAGAGGTCGAAGCCTTTCTGGAAGCCATCGACAACCACGACGACGTGCAGAACGTCTACGTGGGCCTCGCTGGCTAGAAGCAGCGAATTGCGGCAATCCATCACGGTATTGCCGCAATAACCCGGTATACTGTCCGGCTTCCTTCTGTGCCGATCAATGGCAGAGCGGAACACAGCCTTACAGGAGCTTCATCGTGCACAAGTCCCTCATTCTCGCCGCCTGCCTTATGCTCGGAGCTTGCAGCAGCGCCCCACAGCCGTCGCCAGCACCATTGCCGGCCGATCAGGACAGCATCGTGCGCAGCAACCTGGAGGCGATTCACAGCGCCCAGGTGGTGCCGCTGCCCCTCGACCCTAACAGCAACGTGCCTCATGGCCTGGCAAGCGATGCCAGCATGCAGTTCGGCAGCTCGCTGTCCAATTACCGGGTCTACTCCCTGAAGCTCAAGCAGGGCGAACGCTATCGCCTCAATGTCAACTCGCTGTGCGACCACACCTGCCTGGGCATCAACAAGTTCGCCCTGAAGCCCCGCGCGGTGCTGATGGACGCCTACGGCACGGTAATCCCCAACAAGCCGGCCCGCCCCTCCACGGTGATCGGCATGACCAGCATGGGCTGGGACGGTGAAGCCCCGGAAGACGGCACCTACTACCTGCTGGTCGCCGCCGACAAGGAAGACATTGGCCGCACCATCGTCATCGACGACGTGTGGATCAACAACTCGCCACTGATGGCGGTTAAAGTCGGCCAGCTCGAAACCCCGCCCCGCCACCTGCGCTGAGCATGCCGCCACGTACCCTGCATATCGCAGCCGCCTGCCTGATCGATGACGACGGCCGGCTGCTGCTGGTGCGCAAACGCGGCACGCGGATGTTCATGCTACCGGGCGGCAAACGCGAAGCCCTTGAAAGCCCCCTGCAGACCCTGGCCCGCGAGCTCCATGAAGAGCTGAACCTGCAGCTAGCCGAGGCGGCGTTCACGCCACTGGGCCACTTCAACGAGGCGGCCGCCAACGAAGCCGATACCCGCGTCGAGGCCGATATCTTCCGCGCCGCACTCTGCCATCCGGTTGCGCCGGCGGCCGAGCTCGAGGAGCTGCGCTGGCTGGCGCCTCAAGACCCGCGCGGTGACGACCTGGCGCCGCTGCTGCGCCTGCATGTACTGCCGCTGCTCTGGCCCCACGACTGAGCACACTCGGCCTCTCGGGCACCGATAGCCACTATCGAGCCGAATGATTTCTGCACCAAGCGGCCAGCCAATAGCCTAGGCACCATCTCAACGGCTTCGCTTACAGGTGCCCGCCATGCAACGTTCACTGCTTGTTCTTCTCACCCTCCTCACCCTCTCTCTAGCCGGCTGCGCCACTCCGCAGTCGGCAGCCGAACGCCCTTATACCGACGCCGAAATCAAGCAGTTCGCCCTGGAGATGCTCAGCCGCAGCGGCCTGCAGTACGAGGATTACGAGAAGATTCGCAGTGCCCTGCAGGCGCCCAGCTACCGGGTGTCGAATTCGATCCGCGATGTCGGCCCCCAACCGCGCGTGCTGCCGGAAGGCTGATCACCCAGCCCCTGCGACAGCGCCGCAGCACGTTCGGCGCCGCTTCATTGATCCACGGCAACCTCCAGGTGAGCGCAGCCCTTAGCCTGAGCCGATCCATTATCGCGAGGGCTCACCATGGCTATCACCTCTGCCGGCATCTGCGCCGCTGCCGATCAGTTGCAAGGCTTCGTCGGCTTCAACCTCAAGACCGGTCGGCATATCGTCCGCTTCAGCGAAGATTCGTTTGGCCTGGACGTCGCCGAACACAGCATCACCCCGGCCAGCGAATTCGTCTGGCAGGCCGCGCACAGCACCGAGCTGATGACGCTCAAGCGCGATCGCCTGCGTATGCTGGTCGATTTGCGCATCGACGAGCGCCTGGCCGTCAGCGAACCACTGCGCGTTTACCTGCGCCGCGATGACCTACCGGAAATCACTGCCGTCCGCCTGTTGCAACGCTCGGCAGAGACTGGTGGCAGGAGCAACTGAAACGTAGACTGGCGCCCCACCCGCCATTGCCTCCCCATCGATGACCGAGTTTCGCTGCCTGCCCGATCACCTGCGCCCCCTGGCCGACAAGTTCTACCGCAGCCAGCGCTCGGCCATGCGCACCCGGGCGGCCCACCAGGTATGGGTGGCCGAACGCGCGCAGATCATCGCCGCCCTGTGCCTGCAGCCAATGGCTCACGGCCAGTGGCTGACCAGCCTGCTGGTGGATGCCGAGCAACGCCAGCAGGGCGTGGCCAGCGCGCTGATCGAGCGCGCCCTGCAAGCGGTCGACACACCGGTCTGGCTGTTCTGCCACCCGGATCTGCAACCGTTCTACCAGCGCCAGGGTTTCGAACCCTGCGATCAACCGCCGGACGCCCTGGCGGAACGGTTGCGGCGTTACAAAATGAAAAAAATATTGAACGTCATGGCACGTTGACATCTCACAGGAGTAACGTGACGGGGCATTCAAGCCACCTCGCTTCGCGATAGCCCTTGCTGCCGCCATGGCCTACTACAATGGAGGCGAGCGCTATCGACAAGCGAGCACAGCTGCCAGGCGAACGCGCGACCAATGAGAACAATAGGCCATGGGCAGACGTTTCAATCGTGTACTGGCGCGTTTGCGCAAGGACTTCCAGCTCTCGATCATTACCCTGATGGGCTTCTTCGGGGTACTCGGTATCTCGCCTTACGCCGTCTATCGCCTGTCGCAAGGCAACTACGCGGTCGGTATCGCCGATACCATCATCGTGATGTCGACCCTGTTCGCCATGGGCTACGCCTGGAAAACCGGCGATACGCGCAAGCCAGGTCTCTGCCTGATGGTCGTCGCCTCCCTGTGCGCCACGCTGATCGTCATCAAGCTGGGCATCAACGGCCTGTTCTGGATCTATCCGCTGATCCTGCTCAACTTCTTCATGGTGCCCCCGTTGCTGGCACTGCTGGCGACCGCCGCGGTGCTGGTCGCACTGGTGGTCTACTCGAGGCTGATACCGGGTACGGTGTTCGAAAGCGATTACCAGATGCTGTCGTTCATCGTTACCGCGATGCTGTCCAGCACCCTCAGCTTCATCTTCGCCCAGCGTGCAAACTTCCAGCGCAAGCAGCTGCAGTCGTGGGCAACCCGCGACGCCCTCACCGGCGCCCGTAACCGCCGAGTGATGGACCAGGAGCTGAAGATTGCGGTTGCCAACAAGCGTCGCCATCAGATCAACAGCGCCGTATTGGTCATCGACATGGACCATTTCAAGCAGGTCAACGACCGCTTCGGCCATGCAGTGGGCGATCAGGTGCTGGTGAGTTTCGTCGAGCTGACCAATCGCTGTTTCCGCCATGAAGACCGGCTATTCCGCTTTGGCGGTGAAGAGTTTCTGTTGCTGCTGTGCAATACCAACGAAAAGGGCCTGCGCACGGCTGCCCTGCAGTTGCAGGCGCAGATTGCCCTGCATCTGAAGAGCCCGGGCGGACCGGTGACGGTATCGATGGGCGGCGCCGTGCTGTATGCCAACGAGCGCTGGCAGGACTGGCTGCAACGCGCCGACCACCAGCTTTACGAAGCCAAGCGCGCCGGGCGCAACCGTATCCATATCGACACCTATCAAGTAGCTACATTGGCCTAGCGGCGGCGGCAGCAGAAGATCTTCACTCCACGCCGGCACCGATCTTCGCGCCGCGGCCCCGCATGGTCGCCGCCCGGCTGACATGCCGGCCTCAAGCCCGGCGAGCCTGTCCGGCCAGGCCATCAGCCTGATCCCAAGCCCACACGCTGGCACCTCCAGCCATGTAGCCTGGAAAAACGTGCCTGCCCTTGAAGCAGCCCCTGGAGTGACGACGCAAAAACGCTCTTCGCATAGTTTGGGGGAAGTGCGGGTTAACACCGGACTGGCAAGTTTGTGTGCGTATCACTTACTGGCTTGGCACTATCCATTACCGCGTCTACTGACCCTTTGTGTTGCGCCCCTCACGGGCGCCACACCTTGATTCGCTTCGCTCACTCTTCGGGCCAGCCTGCTGCTGTTACTGCGCTTCGCTTCGTCTCTTTGCTTGCCCAAGAAAGGTGTGCCAAAGAAGGACACCCCGACATCCGGGTTTCGCTGCGCGAAACTTGATTCGCTTTGCTCACCCTACGGGCCAGCCTTTCGGCTGTTACTCCGCTTCGCTACGATTCGGCCTCCTGACGGGACCGGAGCGCGAGCTTGCGAGATTTCCACGGGCTCAAGCTCGGCGGCGTCTGTTTCTGCTTTTGCTCTCGAGCTGCGATGGTACAGGCGACGCCCAAGTCCCCTTCAGGAGGCCGAGTGGAATCGCCGCGTAAGGGGTTGAGCGACATGGATGTCGCGAGAGCTGCGATGGCCGGGGCCGCCTAGGCAGGGATGGCCCTTCGCAGCGCGCCCCTGGAGTGGTGATGGAGCGAGGGAACCTCGGCGCAGCCGGGGCCGTATGTAGGGGTGTGTTTCTTTGCTTACTTTCTTTGCACAAGCAAAGAAAGTGAGTCGCCCGTAAGGGGCGAAACCCACTAGTCCAGGCGGCGGGATAACGGAAAGTGCCAAGTCAGCGGCAGCTAACACTTAATTGCCAGTCCGGCGTCAAGCCTATCCTCCCCGCGAAAATGCGAAGAACCAAAAAAAAGGGGCGACCCGCAGGCCGCCCCTTCCTCCACCGTTGAGCGATCAGTGAGCCGAAGCGCCACTGGCCCCCAGGCCGGTGTGCGAACGTACGAACTGCGGCAGGAACAGCGCGCGTTCCTCTGCAGCCGATTCCGACTTGTCGGTGATCGAGAAGAACCAGATACCGACGAACGCCACGATGATGGAGAACAGCGCCGGGTATTCGTACGGGAAGATCGCCTTCTCGTGACCGAGCACCGTGACCCAGATGGTTGGGCCGAGCACCATCAGCACCACCGCAGTGATCAGGCCGAGCCAGCCGCCGATCATCGCGCCACGGGTGGTCAGGTTCTTCCAGTACATGCTCAGGAACAGCACGGGGAAGTTACAGCTCGCTGCAATGGAGAACGCCAGGCCCACCATGAAGGCGATGTTCTGCTTCTCGAAGAGGATACCCAGGCCGATAGCCAGGACACCCAGGCACACGGTGGTGATCTTCGATACGCGCAGTTCATCCTTCTCGTTGACGTTGCCCTTCTTGATCACACTCGCGTACAGGTCGTGGGATACCGCCGAGGCACCAGCCAGGGTCAGACCGGCAACCACCGCGAGGATGGTGGCGAAGGCCACGGCCGAGATGAAGCCCAGGAAAATGCTGCCACCCACGGCGTTGGCCAGGTGCACCGCTGCCATGTTGTTACCACCCAGCAGAGCGCCAGCAGCGTCCTTGAAGGCCGGGTTGGTGCTGACCAGCAGAATCGCGCCGAAGCCGATGATAAAGGTCAGGATGTAGAAGTAACCAATGAAACCAGTCGCGTAGAACACCGACTTACGGGCTTCCTTGGCATCACCAACGGTGAAGAAGCGCATCAGGATGTGCGGCAGGCCGGCAGTACCGAACATCAGCGCCAGGCCGAGGGAAATTGCCGAGATCGGGTCCTTCACCAAACCGCCGGGGCTCATGATCGCTTCGCCATTGGCGTGAACCTTGATCGCTTCGGTGAACAGGGTATTGAAGTTGAAGCCAACGTGCTTCATTACCATGAACGCCATGAACGACGCACCGGAGAGCAACAGCACTGCCTTGATGATCTGCACCCAGGTGGTCGCCAGCATGCCGCCGAACAGCACGTACATGACCATCAGGATACCGACCAGCACGACCGCAACGTGGTAGTCGAGGCCAAACAACAGCTGGATCAGCTTGCCGGCGCCGACCATCTGCGCGATCAGGTAGAAGGCCACCACCACCAGCGAGCCACTGGCCGACAGGGTGCGGATTTCCTTCTGCTTGAGGCGATAGGACGCCACGTCGGCAAAGGTGTACTTGCCCAGGTTGCGCAGGCGTTCGGCGATCAGGAACAAGATCACCGGCCAGCCGACCAGGAAGCCGATGGAATAGATCAGGCCGTCGTAGCCCGAGGTGAACACCAGGGCGGATATACCCAGGAAGGACGCGGCCGACATGTAGTCACCCGCGATTGCAAGGCCGTTTTGAAAACCGGTGATACCGCCCCCTGCGGTATAGAAGTCCGATGTCGACTTGCTGCGCTTGGATGCCCAGTAGGTGATGCACAGGGTGCCACCGACGAAAGCAAGGAACATCAGGATCGCGGGTGTGTTGACGGCCTGACGCTGCACGTCGCCAGTCAACGCATCGGCCCACAAGGTCGGGGCCAGGGCCATCAAGGCCAAAGTGGAGAGGATGCGACCGATCATTTGCCCACCTCATCCAGGATTACCTGGTTCAGGTTGTCGAACTCGCTGTTGGCGCGACGCACGTAGATACCGGTCAGCACGAAGGCTGAAAGGATTACCCCGACACCGACCGGGATTCCCCAGGTAATCGGCGAGTCGGCAGTGATACGGGTGCCGAGCCAGCCAGGCACGAAGGCGATGAGCAGAATGAAGCCGACATAGATGCCGAGCATGAAGGCGGAGAGTATCCAGGCGAATCGCTCACGCTTGGCCACTAGCTCCTTGAAATGCGGACTTTGCTCGATCCGCCGATAAATGCTGTCGTTCATTTTATTGTTATCCTCCACAGCAGGATGCTGGTACGGATAACTGTATGTCAGCATTCGACTTGTGACAGACGACCTTAGTCGAAGCCCTCGGTTTTTTAGACCAAAGTCTAATGCATAGGGTCTATTGAGGCTTCACCACATCCGCGCCGACGCCTGTCTTGCCGCAAAGATCGAGTAGGCGAGAAAACCGCGTCGCGGCAAAACGGAAACGGCCCTTCGGGTTGCGCGGAAAATCTCGCCAGGCGTCGTTGCAGGACTTGAAAAGGGGATGCCATTCCCTGCGTCCTCCGCCTATCCTGTCGAGATTTCTCGCGGCGACGCGGCTTGCGCTGAAACCTCGATAGACTCTAGCGACGCTGTTGGTACTGCTGCGTGTCCTGCCCCGGATAACGCTGCACTTCGTAGCCATTCGGGTACTCGGTGCTCTGGCGAATACCACCACGGGTCTCGAAGGTCGAGCTGCGCTGGCCACTTTCATAGCGGCGCGAATCGATGCCTTGCGGTATGCGCTGGCCACCATAGAGGTTGTAGCGCTCCTGACGTTCGTAGGTGTCGACGCTGCCACTGGCTCCCGGGCTTACGTATGCCTTGGGAATCACACGGATAGTTTGCGGCGCGCGCTCATCGGCGAGCGCGCCACCGCCACCGGACAGAACGGCCAGCGCCAGGGTAAGGCTGATCAGTGCTTTCATCGCGAGCTCCGGTTACGGCGCCGATGCGCCTGCGTTGCATGTCTGCCTGAGACAACGCCAGACGCGGATCATTTGCGGGTCAGCGCCTCGCCGATGCCATAAAAGTGACCGCCGGCTACATGGTGAAGGCTGCGCCAGCTTGGGTCGGCATCCTCGAAGTGCCAGCGTCCGTCGCGGAACACCCGCTCGTCGGCCCAGGCGGCGATGACTTCGCCGATGAACAGGTCGTACGCCTGCTGGTTATGCGGCTCGTCGATCAGCCGACAGGCCAGCCACGCCGAGCAGCCGGCAACGAACGGCAGATCCAGGTCTCCCAGGGTGCGCAGCTCGACACCGCTTTCGGCCAGTTTGCCAGGCTCATCATTGAGGCTGCGCGAGCCCACCTGATAGGTCAGTTCCAGCTGTGCGGCGGTGGGTACCTGAATGACGAATTGCCCGCTGCCTTCAACCAGCACGCGGGTAGCGGTGATTTTATCGAGCACCACTGTGAGTTTGGGTGGTTCGAAGTCCAGGGCACAGGCCCAGGCTGCAGCCATCACGCCGTCAACGCCATCGTGGCGTGCGGAAACCAGCACCGTGGGGCCGTGACTGAGCAATCGATAGGCTTTGTCCAGGCTCACGGGCTTGATCGAATCGTTCATCGAGGCACCTCGCTACATTCCAAGCGCCAATGTACCGCATTGGGCCTGAGGGCTCGAACTGTGCAAAAAAATGAACGCCCGGGGCTGCTTCTTGTTCGCGGGTGGCACTAGAATCGACCACTGACCGGCTCCAGATGAGCCGCTATTCAACCGGGCATCAGGCGTACGAACACGCCGCCTGCCCACCAGTGTTCAGGGGTGACAGCATGTTCGAGGTAACCGAAGTCTCCATCGCCGAGCTGCGCGCTGCGCTCGAGGCCGGTCGTACCACGGCGGTCGAGCTGGTCGAGGCTTATCTTGCACGCATCGACGCCTATGACGGCGCGGATACGGCCACCCAGCTCAACGCTGTGGTGGTGCGCAACCCGAATGCCCTGGAAGAGGCCGAAGCCTCCGATGCCCGTCGCGCTCGCGGCGAACCCCTGAGCCCCCTGGACGGCATCCCCTATACCGCCAAGGATAGCTACCTGGTCAAAGGCCTGACGGCCGCCTCGGGCAGCCCAGCGTTCAAGGATCTGGTCGCCCAGCGTGATGCCTTCACCATCGAGCGCCTGCGTGCTGCCGGTGCCATCTGCCTGGGCAAGACCAATATGCCGCCGATGGCCAATGGTGGTATGCAGCGCGGTGTGTATGGCCGCGCCGAAAGCCCCTACAACGCCAACTACCTCACTGCGCCGTTCGCCTCCGGCTCCTCCAACGGTGCCGGCACCGCCACCGCGGCAAGCTTCGCCGCTTTCGGCCTGGCCGAAGAAACCTGGTCGAGTGGTCGTGGCCCGGCTTCCAATAACGGCCTGTGCGCCTACACGCCATCGCGCGGGGTGATTTCGGTGCGCGGCAACTGGCCGCTGACCCCGACCATGGACGTGGTCGTACCCTTCGCCCGCACCATGGCGGACCTGTTGGAGATCCTCGAAGTTGTCGTGGCGGACGACCCGGACACCCGTGGCGATCTGTGGCGCCTGCAGCCCTGGGTGCCGATTCCGAAAGCGTCCGACGTGCGTCCCGCCTCCTACCTCGAGCTGGCCACACGGGCTGATGCGCTCAAGGGCAAGCGCTTTGGCGTGCCACGCATGTACATCAACAAGGATGAGCTGGCCGGCACCAGCGAAAAACCTGGTATCGGCGGCCCGACCGGGCAACGCATCCATACCCGCGCCTCGGTGATCGCGCTGTGGGAACAGGCCCGCGCCGCCCTGGAAAATGCTGGCGCCACGGTAGTCGAAGTGGATTTTCCGCTGGTGTCCAACTGCGAGGGCGACCGCCCCGGTGCGCCGACGGTATACAACCGCGGCCTGGTCTCCCGCCAGTTTCTGCATGACGAGCTGTGGGAGCTGTCGGGCTGGGCCTTCGATGACTTCCTGCGCGCCAATAACGACCCGCAACTCAATCGCCTGGCAGACGTTGACGGTCCGCAGATCTTCCCTCACGACCCCGGCACCCTGCCCAACCGTGAAGACGACCTGGCCGCCGGCATGGACGAGTACGTGCGCATGGCGCAGCGTGGTATCACGCCGTGGCACGAGATCGCCAGCGTACCGGACGGCCTGCGCGGCCTGGAGAAGACCCGCCAGCTCGACCTCGAGCAATGGATGGATGGGCTCAACCTCGACGCCGTGCTGTTCCCCACCGTCGCCGATGTGGGCCCGGCCGATGCCGACGTGAACCCGCAGTCTGCCGATATCGCCTGGAGCAACGGCATCTGGGTCGCCAACGGCAACCTCGCCATCCGCCACCTCGGCGTGCCGACGGTCACCGTACCGATGGGCGTGATGGCAGATATCGGCATGCCGGTCGGGCTGACCTTCGCCGGCCGCGCCTACGACGATAACGCGCTGCTGCAACTGGCCTCGGCTTTCGAGTCGACCGGCAACAAACGGCAGATTCCGCCGCGCACCCCGCCGCTGTAAGCGCGAGCGCATACGGGATTGGTAGACTATGCCGATCCCGGTGCCTCTCAGCAGACGAACAGGCGTTGTCGAGACGCGCACCATGGACAGGCAAAAACCGTCGGCCGGCGGTGTTGATGCAATAACCAGGATCGTTATGCCCGCTCACGACGAAAAACAGCTGCAAGCACTCAATGGCGCCCTCACCTGGAGCGGCTTTCGCCAGTTCCTGCCGATCTCGGCCTTCGTGGTTTTGTTCGGGCTGGCTTTCGGGCTGGCGGCCACGCAAACAGGGCTCAGCACCGAAACCAGCCTGGTGATGAGCGCGCTGGTGTTTGCAGGCGCCTCGCAATTCGCCGCGCTGGACATGTGGGGTACGCACATACCCCTAGTGCCGCTGGCACTGACCGTGTTCGCCATCAATGCCCGCCACCTGTTGATGGGCGCCACCCTCTATCCCTGGCTCAGCAGCCTGCCGCCGGCCAAGCGCTACGGCGTCATGCTGGTGGCGTCCGATGCCAACTGGGCGATGTCGATGCAGGCCTTTGGCGCGGGCAAACCCGGGCTCGGGCTGTTGCTTGGCGGTGGCCTGGCGCTATGGCTGGCCTGGGTGCTCGGTACCTGGCTGGGCATCTATTTCGGTAGCGCCATCGATGACCCGGTGAGTTTCGGCCTGGACATGGTCATGGGCTGCTTTCTACTGGCCATGGTGGTCGGCGGGCAGAAGAACCTGCGCATCCTGATCATCTGGACGGTCGCCGCCGGCGCTTCGCTGCTGGCCTACTGGTACTTGCCCAGCAACAGCCACGTGGTCGTCGGCGCGCTCGCCGGTGGCGCGCTCGGCGCACTGTGGATGGAGAAACAAGCATGATGCTCGAGACCACTGGCTCCGGCGCCCTGATCGTCGTTGTGGTTATGGCCGTAGTGACCCTGGCGACCCGCTGGGGCGGCGTGTTCGTCATGTCCTACGTGCCGATCAACCTGAGAACCCAGCAGTTCATCAGCGCCATGTCCGGCTCGGTACTGGTGGCCCTGCTGGCACCGCTGGCTCTGGAGGGCGACAACGGCGCCAGGCTGGCGCTGCTGAGCACCGCCATCGTCATGCTGCTGGTGAAGAAGCCGCTTGCCGCCATCACAGCGGGGATCCTGGTTGCCGCGCTGGTGCGGCAGGCCGGGTTCTAAACCAGGACAATCGGACCGCAGCACCGCCTCCAAGGCAGGCCATACATTGCATAAACGCAAAGAAACCTTGCCATTTCGCCGATTTTTTATGCACGGACACTAACCTATACTGGCCCCCAGCTAGCAACCAGCCGATGCCCAGGCGCCCGCTCACTGGCAAAGTAGCCAGACGCCGACCATTAGTTAGTGCGAATCGCCAACGGCGGCGTGGCTCCGGGCATCGTGCTCCTCTACCTGGTGAGTGATGATGGCAAGCGAACAAGGCATTCTGCGCCTATCAATCGCCGTCACCCTGCTGCTGGCGGGGGGCGGTATCCTCTTTGGCCTGTTGTCGGGGTCGTTTTCCATCGTCTTCGATGGGGTCTATTCGCTCGCCGATGCCAGCATGAGCGGTCTGGCGCTGATCGTCGCCACGCTGATCAGCAAGCACACCGCTACGGGCGAGAGCAGCCGCCGCCTTGCCGAACGCTTCAACATGGGCTTCTGGCACCTGGAACCCATGGTTCTCGCACTCAACGGAACGCTGCTCTGCGGGGTCACGCTGTATGCCCTGATCAATGCGCTCGGCAGCCTGCTGGCCGGTGGCAAATCCCTGGATTTCGGATTCGCGATCATCTACGCACTGGTGGCGACCATCGCCTGTTTCAGCCTGGCGATTCTCGAGTTCCGCGCCAACCGGGCGATCCGTTCCGACTTCGTGGCCCTGGATGCCAAAGCCTGGGTGATGTCCGGCAGTATCTCCCTGGCGCTGCTGATCGCCTTTTTGCTCGGCGAACTGAGCGCTGGCACGGCGTACGCCTGGCTGGCCCCCTACGTCGACCCGGCGGTGCTGGCGATCATCTGCGTGGTGATTCTGCCCCTACCGCTGCTGACCATTCGCCAGGCGCTGGCCGATATTCTGCTCGTCACGCCGCCGGCACTGAAGCTGCACGTCGACGAGGTGGCTGAGGCCGTGGTGGCCCGAGAGGGCTTCCTCGGCTACGAGGCCTATGTGGCGAAGGTCGGGCGCGCGCTGCAGGTCGAACTGTACTTCATCGTGCCCGCTGACTGGCCGGCACGCACCCTGGACGACTGGGACCGCCTGCGCAATGCCATCGGCGAAGCGATTGGCGACGCCGGCCCCCACCGCTGGCTGACCATCGCCTTCACCACCGATCCGCAATGGGCGCGATAGCGATACACCGGCCCCGCGCTGTCCCAGGTGCCGCCTGCGGGGTCCAGGGGCATTCTCGCAGCGCAAAAAAAGCCCGCATCAATCGATGCGGGCTTTCTTCATTACTGGTGCCGGAGATAGGAATCGAACCTACGACCTTCGCGTTACGAGTGCGCTGCTCTACCGACTGAGCTACACCGGCGGGACGCGCATTATTCAGCAGCCCCAGCGCGCCACTCAAGTGCTTTTTTTGGCCGTTCCAGCACCGGCCGCTCACTTGATCAGTTCGATCCGCTCTTCATGGATGCTGATCAAACCCTGCTTGTACAGGCCGCCGATGGCTTTCTTGAAGTTGCCCTTGCTGACCCGGAACAGGGCGCTGATGCGCTCCGGCGAGCTCTTGTCGCTCAGCTCCAGTACGCCGCCGCTGTCACGCAGACGCTGCAGGATCTGCTCGCCGAGGCCGTCGGTAACTTGCTGACCGACCGGTTGCAGGCTGAGGCTGATCTTGCCGTCGCTGCGCATTTCCTTGATGAAGCCCGGCTGGCGAATGCCGCCGCGCATGAAGCCGATCACTTCGTTCTTGTGGATCAGGCCCCAGTGCTTGCCGTTGATGATCGCCTTGAAGCCCATGTCGGTCGGCTCGACCACCAGCAGGTCAACTTCTTCGCCTGACGTGTAAGTGGCCGGCAGTTTGTCCAGGTAGCGGTCCAGCCGGGCGGTCGCGGTGATGCGGCGGCTGCGCTTGTCGACGAACACATGCACCACGCAGTAATCGCCGATCTGCAGCGGGCGCTTTTCTTCCGAATGCGGCAGCAGCAGGTCCTTGGGCAGGCCCCAGTCGAGGAACAGGCCGACACGGTTGATGTCGACGACCTTGAGACTGGCGAACTCACCGACCTGCACCTTGGGTTTGTCGGTGGTGGCGATCAGTTTGTCTTCACTGTCGAGGTAAATGAAGACGTTCAGCCAGTCTTCCACCTCACTCGGCGTGTCCTTGGGGATGTAACGCTTGGGCAGCAGAATCTCGCCGTCCGCGCCGCCGTCCAGGTACAGACCGAAGTCAGTGTGCTTGACGACCTGCAAGGAATTCATACGTCCGATAACAGCCATGGTACCTACCCTCGTTTTCAGGCGCGCAGTGTACCCGACTCGCCGCCGCGAAACGCGGTCGGCTGGCAGTGGCTTTCGCCCATTGGTCATCGAATGAACAGCAGAGCGTGCAGCGGTGATACAATAGGCGGCCATCTTGATGACTCGAGTAGGCAATATGACCGTCATGCGCGTCAAAGCATCCCACAGCAAAGCCAAACCTGCCCCTGCGGTGGAAACCAGTGAATCGATCGACGCTCAAGTAGCGGCGTTTCTCAAGTCCGGCGGCAAGATCCAAGAGATCGCCAAAGGCGTCAGCGGCCAGACCAATGGCCCTGCCAGCCGGCACATCACCATTTCCAAAAAGTAATTTCTGTATCGACCTGCAGCGCCTGATTACGGGCGCCAGGTCGGCAGTCTCTCCCCTCGCCCGCCCGGGCAATGATTTGAATGACTTATTTCCCGTCTTCAGCGCTTGTTGCTGGCGATGAGCACACGCATGTTTCAAAATGATGTCACTGATTTTTCAGCGCATTCCTTCGCCATCTGAAGGCCTGCTGAAAGCCATCGTCTGTCGATCATCGTTTTAAGGAAGATACGTGCGAGCTCTCAGCCCCTGGCTGCAGCGGCCGACCAGCGTTCTGCTGACCCTGGCCGTGCTGTTCATTGCAGTGCCACTGCTCAGTCGCTACTCGCTGGGCTGGTCCCACCCGTTCGGTTACCTCTCCGACCTGGCGATCGGCAGCCTGCTGCTCTGGCTGGCCTTGCGCCGTCGCCTGTTGCTGGGTATTCCGCTGGCAGTGATCTGGGTGGTACTCAACCTGGGCACCGTCGAGCTGGTCAGCGCCGTGGGCCGCATGCCCGAGCCCGCCGACCTGCATTACCTGACCGACCCCCAGTTTCTCAGCCACTCGACCCAAGGCGGTGGTCTTACCCATCCCTGGCTGGCCGGCGCTTCGATCCTGGCGGCCCTGGCATTGATCATCGTGCTCGCCACTCGACCACCTGTACGCAAACCTTCGATGGCCTGGCTGCTGGCGCCTGCGGCGCTGCTCGCCATCCACGCCGTCTACCAGTACCGCAGCCCCAGCGAAGCGGATCAGTGGGTGCAGTTCAACCTGCCCCACAAGTGGCTGGCCGAAGGGGTCAGCCTCGTCCAGCTGGGAGTCGAAGACTGGATGAGCCGCGGCCAGCCCAACAGCCCGCCGGATGTCAGCGGCCTGACCAGCCTGGATATGGACGGCACTCCCCTGCTGGGCGAGCCAGGCCGCGCGCGCAACGTGCTGATCATTACCCTGGAAGGCATTCCCGGCGCCTATCTCGACGCCAGCCGCCGGGCCATCGGCAGCCGTTATCAGGATGACCTCATGCCGCGCCTGAGCGCGTGGGCCGAGCGCGGCATGCTCACCAGCGATTACGTGCTGCACGCCCACCAGACCATTCGCGGCCTGTACGCGATGCTCTGTGGCGACTACGACAAGCTGGCTTCGGGAACCCCCAAGGGCCTCGAATTGCTGGGCAATGCCGAGCGCGCCGCGCAGTGCCTGCCGGCCCAGCTGCGCGACAACGGTTTCAGCACGCATTTCCTGCAGGGCGCCGGGCTGCGCTTCATGGCCAAGGACCAGATCATGCCGCGCATGGGTTTCGACAAGACCCTGGGCCGCGACTGGTTCCGCAACACGCCGTACCTCGACTTCGCCTGGGGCATGGACGACAGGTCCTACTTCGAAGGCGCACTGAGCTACGTCGATGGCCTGCGCAAACAGAAGACGCCGTGGATGCTGACCCTGCTGACCGTCGGCACCCATCAGCCCTACTCCGCGCCGGCCGACTACCTGGAACGCCATGGCAGTGCCAGACAGGCCGCCATCGCCTACCTCGACGACGCGATTGGCGACTTCCTCGACGGCCTGCAACAGCGCGGCGTGCTCGACGACACCCTGGTGGTGGTGACCTCCGACGAATCCCACGGTATCGAGAACGTGCGCCTGGCATCGGCCTGGGGGTTCAATCTCATGCTGGCGCCCGAGCAGGCGCAGTTACCCTCGCTCAAGCACGGTGTCTATGGGCATATCGATCTGACCGCCTCGATTCTCGACTACCTGGCCCTGCCACTTCCCGCGGACATCGCCGGGCGCTCGATGCTGCGTGACTACGTCCATGGCCGCCAGATCATCTCCTACACCAATGGCCTGCTGCGCGAGCATGACGGCCAGGGCACGCTGACCGAGTGCAACTTCCAGCAGGTCTGCCGGCGCTACGCCAGCCCGGGGTTCATCGCCGAGCACGCCGAGTACCTGGGCCGCGTCAGCGGCAAGCCGGCGCGCCAGGTGAGCCTGCGTGCCGAGCTGCTGGATCGCTCGCTGACCGATGGCCAGGGCAATCAGGTGCTGCAGTTCGCCAGCAACGGGCGCATTCGCCTGCGCACTACACCGGGTGATGACTGGGCCGACAACCTGATCGGCGCCCAGTACCTGGAGCTGCCCAAGGGCACGCAAACCCGCGTGACCCTGAAGATCAATGCGCTGTCCATGAGCGAAGCCGGCGCCACGTTGCGCCTGAAGACCAAGGAATTCGACCGCGACGTACTGATCAACGTCCCAGAGATACCGCGTCTGAAGAAAGGCCAGCCAGTGGAGCTGAGCTTCGCCTTCGATAATCTGGATACCCGCAAGGCGTTCTCCTTCCACCTGGTCGGCGAAGGCAAGGGCTCCATCGAAATCAGCGATTTCAGCGTCGAGACGCGCCCGATCGAGACCGAAATGCTGGCTGCCAAGGTCGAAGAAGAACCCGAAGAACTGACCCAGTGACGGGGTGGTTCAATACATGGCGTAGCGGCGTTCGATTTTCTGGTACTCGCCACTGGCGATGATCTCGGCAAGCCCCCGGTCGAAGCGATCACGCATCGATCGATCACGCAGCCCCAGCTGATAGGGCGTTGGCGGGAACAGCGGGTACTCGATGATCGGCTGGCCGACATTCACCTGGCGATACACCTCCCGATTGAAGTAGCGCAGGATGCGCCGGTCGGCGATCACCACCTCCACCCGACCGCTGTACAGGAGGCGGTTACGGGCAATCTGCTGGGCTTCCTCGTGATAGCGTGGATTGGCCTCGGCCATTCGCTGGAACTCCTCGCCCAGCAGCACCCTCGCGCGTTGGAAGGCGCGTACCGAATAGTTACCCAGATCGGCGATGCGCTCGATCCGGTAACCACGGGATTTCAGGGCCACGGCCACGTTGTCGTAGCGGATATAGGGCTGGGAGTAAAAGCTCGCTACCCCGCTCTGGCTGCGCGTGGTGGCGATGCCATCGAGCTCGCCACGGCCCAGCGCCCGGTGCAGGCGCTCCATTGGCGCGTAGGCCGGCACCACCCTGATGCCGGCCGCCCGGGCAGCGGCCACCACTATGTCGTATTCGAGCCCCTTGTGCTCGCCCTCGAAGATATAGGGCGGCTTGTGCGTCCCGAAGCCGATGCGCAGCTCATCGGCCGTGGCCTGTGTCGCCACCATCGCCAGCAGCAGCCCGGTTAACCACCCTTTCATTCGCAACCTGCCCTCGCCGCGCCAGCCCTGACCTCAAGCCTGGCAGGCCAGTTCGGTACGCAGAACTCACGGCCAGGGGTGCAGCAGGGTATCAGACCAGCGTGGCCCGTGGCGCCAGCCCGTCGAACACCTCGGGCGTCAACGCCGCCAGGCCATGGCGGTCGAGCACTTCACGGGGGTGTTCCTCGCCTGGGAAGGTACTGTCGATCATGCTCAGCAACTGTGCACCGCGCGGCGTCAGCACGAAGTTCTCTCCGTTGCCACCCTCGGCCTCGGGGCGGGGCGCGATGAAACCACCCTTCAGCAGCGTGGCCTCGTAGTCGTCGGCCTGGGCCTTGAGCGAATCGAGGTTGTCGATCGGCTTGCCGGCCTGCTGCAAAGCGTCTGCCAGTTCCTCGGCGCAGCGGCGTGGTACGAATGGCTGGCCGGCGCCGTTTTGCACCTCGTGGAGCATACGCTCGACAAGATCCCAGTTATGGGTTTGCTGATGAGTCGTCATCGCCTCGTCTCCTTTTATTTTCAGCGCCTCATGCGCCTGTGAAGGTGTGACGCCTGCGCCGTGAACAAGGTTCGGGCTATCTGCCGAATGCAGCCTGAACCAAGCCCAGCACCGCCAGTCTGAGGCGCATCCCCCTGTATAAAGGACCTTCGCCATGCTCCGCCGCCCCCTGCTGCGCCCCGTCTTCAGCGCTCTGCTCGTGGCGAGCCTTGCTCCATCGGCACTGGCGGCCGAGCCCCTGCGGCTCAAGCACCTGTACCGCTGCGAAGACGTACTCGACAGCCAGCGCCAGACCTTCTGCCTCACGGCGCGCGGCGTATCCACAGGCCAGCTGCAGGTGCTGCTCGATGGCAAACCGCTGCCCGCCAGCGCCGTGAAGCGTGGGGATGAGCTGCGCATCACCCTCGAAAGCAAGCGCTACCAGAGCGGCCCGCTGTGGCTGAAACAGGGTGACGAGGTCAGCAACCCGGTATGGCTGTCGATGGCCGGCAGCCACGTAGTGGCCGCAAAGCCAGATGAAGTGGCGAAGAACATGGACGGCCTCAATACCTATGTCGACCTGGTCAGCGTGGTCATCGAGGAAGATGCCAACGGCCTCGATACCGCCAAGGCGCTGGCCGGGAAATACGGCGCCGAAGTGGTTGGTGCGATTGCCCCGCTCAACACCTACCAGCTTCGGCTGCCGGCCAAAGACCTCATCCAGCGTGACGCCATGGTACTGCGCCTGGGCAGCGAGCTGAGCGTCGACGCCGTGGTGATCGAGGAATCTTCTGCCGAGGAGCAGGAAGCGCCGGCGGGTGCGAGCGAAGACCAGCAGCTGGATGAAGACGAATGGGCCGCCAACCGCTTCGTCGATGCGGTCAATTATTACCAGCGGCGCATTCCCTCCAAACGCTCCCCTATCGATACCAAGCCGGTGCGTATCGGCCTGATCGAACGCAACGTCGACTTCGATGCGCCGGACTTCAAGGATTACCTGGGCGCCGCCGAGCGCCAGGGCCATACCCCACACACCCGCCTGTACAGCCGCGACGCCGACAAACCGGACGGCCATGGCTCCACCGTGGCCGGCATCCTCGCTGCCCGCTGGGACGATGGCGGCAACACCGGTTTCCTGCGCGGCCTGGACGGCGCCGGCCCGGGCTTCGAGGTGATCGTAGACCGCAACTCCGACGCCGGCATCACCGCCAACATCGCCGCCTCGGTCAACCTGGTCGAGGACGGCGTGCGGGTGCTGAACTGGAGTTGGGGCATTCACCGTATCGGCGCGAAGAACATTCATGGCAACGAGATCGACTCGCTGGTGCGCTCGGGCGTCGCCATGAGTGGCTACGAAGAGCTGCTGGAGGAATTCTTCCTGTGGCTGCGTCGCGAGCACCCGGATGTGGTGGTGATCAACTCCGCTGGCAACGGTGCCTCGTTCTCCGGTGCCGACGACTATCGCCTGCCCTCCTCGTTCGTCACCGAGCAGCTGTTCGTGGTCGGTGGTCACCAACGCAGCGAGCGCAAGGACGTGGCCGTGGATGACCCGGCCTACGTCAAACGGCGCAGTTCATCGAATGTCGACACCCGCGTGGACATCACCGCCGCAGCCTGCGTGCGCGCCTCAACCGCCGAAGAAAATCAGCAGGGCAGCGTGCATTGCGGTACGTCCTATGCCACGCCGCTGGTGGCTGGCGTAGTGGCTGCGCTGATGTCGATCAACCCGCAGCTGCATCCCGATCAACTGCGCATGCTGCTGCGCCGCAGCGCCATGACCATCGGCGAAGAGTTCGACTTCGAGCCCACTGACGCCGACGACCTGACTGCGCCGATCCTGCCGTCCGAACGCGGCTTCGACATGAACGACAAGGACATCGGCCGCTCGGCGCGGCTGGACATGCAGAAGGCCCTGGATCTGACCGTCAGGAGCCTGGAGCAGAGGAAATGACGCAGCGGGCGAAAGCCTGAACCTTCACGCCTGGCAGGCACTCAACCCCCGAACATGACCCTGCCGAGCCTGAGGAATTGAGCATGATCAAGCTAGTCGCGCCACTCTGTGGCCTGGCCTTTGCACTGTATGGCATGGCCCAGGCGCAGGCCTGTACCGCTGATGAAGCCGCTGCGAAAGCGCAGGAGCTGGCGGCGAAAGTGGATGAGATTACCCAGCGTGATCCAGAGCGAGCCGCTTTGCTGCGCGAAGAGCTCAAGGACATCAAACCTGAGGCGCCCGGGCAACAGGCCACCGACTGCGACGCTTACGATCAGCGTCTGCGTGAGCTGGAAGAGATTGGTGGCGAGGTCGAGGAACAGATGGACTAACAACCTGTTCATGATCTTTCAGTATAGGTTCGTCGATTTTGGCAGCTAAATGGCGGGAGCGGCCGTTCGCCCCCGTTAGGGTGGCTGGTGATTATCTGTGGGAGCGGGCCATGCCCGCGAAAAATCACGGGCATGGACTGGGCGTCCCCGCCCGTTCCCACAGGTAAAACAACAATGTCCGCTTCTGCCTTGCAGCAGCCTCTCGAGGTTGCCTAAAAAGATCCGTGAACAGGCTCTAAGCGCTTACCGACAGCCGTGGCCGTCGGCAAGCGCTGCCGGGATCAGGCGTCGGCAGCAGGTGCCTTGCGCTTGAGCGGCGCCAGCCCGTCCTGGCTGACCAGGGTCGGTGCGTCGCTCTTCGGCTTGTTCACCGTGTTGCGCTTGGCCGGGGTTTTCGCCGCTGGTTTCTTGGCGATCTTCTTGCCGGTTTTCGGGTCGATCTTTTTCTTCTTGGCACCTACCGCCTTGCCGGAGGCTTTCAGGTTCTTCGGCCCCTGATAGATGCCCTTGTGCTCCTTGACGGTACGCTTCTCGAAACGCTGCTTGAGATAGCGCTCGATGCTCGACATCAAATTCCAGTCGTTGTGGGTGATCAGCGAGATCGCCAGCCCCTCGTTACCGGCACGGCCGGTACGCCCGGTACGGTGCACGTAGTCATCACCCGAGCGCGGCATATCGAAGTTGATCACCAGATCCAGACCGTCGACATCCAGGCCGCGCGCCGCTACGTCAGTGGCAACCAGCACCTTCACCGCACCCTGGCGCAGACGATCGATGGCCAGCTTGCGGTCTTTCTGATCCTTCTCACCGTGCAGCACGAAGGTCTTGAATTCCTTGGCCACCAGCTTGCCGTACAGGCGGTCGGCCTGGGCACGGGTGTTGGTGAAGATGATCGCCTTGTCGTAGGTCTCGTTGCTCAGCAGCCACTCGACCAGCTGTTCCTTGTGGTAGTTGTGATCGGCAGTGATGATCTGCTGACGCGTACCTTCGGCCAGCTCACTGACCCGGTTGAGCTGCAGGTGCTCGGGGTCGCGCAAGACCTTGGCGACCACCTCACGCAGGCCGGCGGCGCCGCTGGTGGCGGAGAACAGCAGGGTCTGGTGCTCACGACCGCACATCTCGGCCAGGCGCTGCACGTCTTCGGCAAAGCCCATGTCGAGCATGCGGTCGGCTTCATCGAGCACCAGCACCTCAACGTCGTCGAACAACAGGTTGCCGGCGTTGGCATGCTCGATCAGCCGGCCTGGCGTGCCGATGACGATATCGATCTTGCGCAGCATGGCGGCCTGCACCTTGAAGTCTTCGCCGCCGGTGATCAGCCCGCCCTTGAGAAAGGTGTACTGGGCGAAGCGCTCGACTTCCTTGAGGGTCTGCTGGGCCAGCTCGCGGGTTGGCAGCAGGATCAGCGCACGCACACTGACCCGGGCCTTGGAGCTACCGTTACCGAGCAGGCGGTTGAGCATTGGCAATACGAAGGCCGCAGTCTTGCCGCTCCCCGTCTGGGCGATCACCCGCAGGTCCTTGCCTTGCAGCGCCAGAGGAATCGCAGCGGCCTGTACCGGGGTCGGCTCGGTGAATTTGAGCTCGTCCACGGCTTTGAGCAGGCGTTCATGCAGGGCAAATTGGGCAAACACGGGGCAACCTCGATGCAAATGCTAAATCAGCCGCATAGGTTACCGCGTTCGCGCCTCGGGGCCGAATGCTTTCTCTGCACAATCGTTTGAAAAGCTCCGCCACCGCGAGTCTGCCCGGAATACCACCGGGCTGCCCTGCGCAGCTTCAGCGGCCTCTCTCCGGATAGGTCGCTCAGCGCGGCGGTGTATGGCGATTCGCTCAACGATCTGTATCTAACCGCCAGGCTTGCAACGCCCTAGCATGCTCAGTACCTGCTGCGCTCGCGGGAGCGGGCCGTGCCCACGGCCGCGGATGGAATCTCAGGAGACACTCATGCCCGAATTGCCCAACCTGCTGGCCTATGCGCTGATTTCCCTCGGCATGGTGCTGACGCCAGGCCCGAACATGGTGTACCTGATCTCGCGGTCGATCTGCCAGGGACCGATGGCCGGGCTGATTTCTCTGGGCGGCGTGGCACTGGGCTTCGTCTTCTACATGCTGTGCGCAGCGCTGGGCATAACCGCCCTGTTGCTGACGGTCCCCTATGCATACGACGCGGTAAGGGTCGGCGGCGCGGTCTATCTGCTCTATCTGGCCTGGCAGACGGTCAAGCCAGGTGGTCGTTCGCCGTTCCAGGTGCGCGATCTGGCCAAGGACAGCCCACGCAAACTGTTCACCATGGGGTTTTTGACCAACCTGCTCAATCCCAAGGTCGCGGTCATGTATCTGTCGCTATTGCCACAGTTCATAACGCCTTCCGAGCACGGCAGCGTACTGGCACAGTCCTTGGTACTGGGCTTCACCCAGGTTTCGATCAGCGTATGCGTCAATGCCGTGATCGTCTTCACGGCGGGCTCCATTGCGGCATTTTTCATGGGCAGGCCGAGGTGGCAAAGCGTGCAACGCTGGCTGATGGGGACAGTACTGGCAGGCCTGGCGGTTCGCATGGCGTTCGAAGGGCGTCGTTGAGCCGCCGGCAGTTCAGGCCACGGCCTGCATGCGCCGTTGCTTGATCAGCAAGCGCCCACTGTCCCAGCCGACGAGCACCACGGCCACCCAGATCGGCAGGTAAGTGAGGAACTGCCTGGAATCGAACTGCTCACCGAGAAATACCAGGCTGACCATAAACAGCAACACCGGCTCCACATAGCTGAGAATGCCGAACAGGCCCAGCGGCAGCAGCCGCGACGAGACCATCATCGCCGCCAGGGCGATGGTGCCCAGCAGCGCCATGCCAGGCACCAGCCACCACAGGCGCGGGTACTCGGCGAACATGCCGGCCGGCGCCCAGTAGACGATCAGCCAGATCGCCAGGGGCGCCATCACCAGCATTTCCAGCACCAAGCCCGACAGGGCGTCCAGGCGCATCCAGCGGCGCAGCATGAAATACGGCGGATAGCCCAGCGCGGTGACCAGGGTGACCCAGGAAAACGCCTGGGACTGCCACAGCTCATGCAGCACGCCGACCAATGCGCAGGCCACGGCGAGCCTCTGCAGCGGGCGCAGGCGCTCGCCGTAGAACACCCGCCCAGCCAGCACCATGGCCAGCGGCAGCAGGAAGTAACCCAGCGACACGTCGAGCATATGGCCGGTCAGCGGCGCCCACACGAACAGGAACCACTGCAAGCCGAGCAGCGCCGCCGTCAACGGCAATGCGGCCAGCAGCAGCGGCTCACGGCACAGGCGCTGCAGGGCACTGAGCAACGACGGCCATTGGCGCAGCAGGGTGAGCAACAGCAGCACCGCCGGAATCGACCACAGCACGCGCTGGGCGAATACCTGAAAACCGTCCAGTGGCGTGAGCATCACTACGTAGCCGGGAATCAGGGCAAAAAGGATCGAGGCGCAGACAGAAAACAGCACGCCGGGTCCGGAAAGCGTCATCGCGCACCTCGAAGATAAGAAAGATGCCCCTGTGCCGCTCAGCCTTTCGGGCTGCGGCGGTGGCGCGAGCAGCGCTGCACGGATGGGCGGCGCACCATAACGGTTCGCTGGCCGACAGACAATCCAGGCAGCACGCCGCCGCCGTGGCCAAGCTGGCGGGTAATGAGCCGGTGGGACACGGCCAGGCCGATAGCCGTTAAAAAGCGATGATTATCCGCGGCTAACTATCGATGAAGTTGATTTGTCCAGCGGCTGACCCTAGTCTGATCAGCCTATTGAGGCTGGCAGTTGAGCTGCACGCGCAGGCGGATGATGCTGCGCGCGAACTTTACCGTGAGGTTGCCGTTCTGCCCGGCCGCCAGATTGACGCTGCGAGTGCGCGGCGCCTCGGGGCCGTTGCGAAATACCGCCTTGCAGGAAGCGGCCTGCTGACCATAGTTCTGCACCAGTACGGCAGCCATGTTGTGATCGATTTCCTGGGTGCTCGCCGACACCTCGGCGCCGTTGAACTGTTTTTCCAGTTCGATGGGATAAGCCAAGGCTGCCAGTGGCAAGCAGGCAATCAGCGCGCAACAGAGTTTTTTCATGGCCAACCTCCTAGGTGGGCCGTCAGTTTAGAGCCAGTGCCTGTTCGTGCACAGCCGCTGGTGAAGGAGAATAGATGAAGGCTCCACGTGTAACCCTCGATCAGTGGCGCACCCTGCAGGCGGTGGTCGATCACGGCGGCTTCGCCCAGGCAGCCGAGGTGCTGCACCGCTCGCAATCGTCGGTGAGCTACACCGTGGCGCGCATGCAGGAACAACTGGGCGTGCCGTTGCTGCGCATCGACGGCCGCAAGGCGGTGCTCACCGAAGCCGGCGATGTTCTGCTGCGCCGCTCCCGACAACTGGTCAAGCAGGCCAGCCAGCTCGAAGACCTGGCGCACCATATGGAGCAAGGCTGGGAGGCCGAGGTGCGGCTGGTGGTCGATGCTGCCTACCCGAGCGCTCGCCTGGTGCGTGCCCTCACTGCCTTCATGCCGCAGAGCCGTGGCTGCCGCGTGCGCCTGCGCGAGGAGGTGCTATCCGGCGTAGAGGAGGTGCTCAAGGAGGGCGTCGCCGACCTGGCGATCAGCGCCTACAACATTCCCGGTTTTCTCGGTTCGGAAATGAGCCCGGTGGAATTCCTCGCCGTGGCCCATCCCGATCACCCGTTGCATCGCCTGCAACGCGAGCTCAACTTTCAGGACCTGGAAACCCAGATGCAGGTGGTGATCCGTGACTCCGGGCGTCATCAGCCCCGCGATATGGGCTGGCTCGGCGCCGAGCAGCGCTGGACGGTGGGCAGCCTGGCCACCGCAGCGACCTTCGTCGGCAACGGCCTGGGCTTCGCCTGGTTGCCGCGGCACATGATCGAACGTGAACTCAAGGATGGCCTGCTCAAGCCGCTGCCGCTGGACAAGGGCGGCAACCGCAAGCCGGTATTCTTTCTCTACGCCAGCAAGGACAAGGCGCTGGGCCCGGCCACGCAGATCCTTACCGACCTGATTCAGCGTTTCGATGCGGAGCCGCTCGCCCCGGCGCCCCCTTCGCCAGCCTGAGCGCCGTCCATGCGGCCTCGAGCGGTGCTCCCTGGTCTGGCGCATAGATGAATGCCTGCACCGCATCGCCTGTCCCGGCGCTCAGGCCAGCCTCGACTACACGCCGGGCGCGCGCCAACAGGCCGGCAGCCACGGGCTGCCCGGCGCCTGTCTGCTGGTGACAAGCGACGCTGCCCATGCCACATGATCGACCAGCGCCAACGGTTCAACCGCAGCCTGCTTGCCTTTCTGCAGGAAGTCGAAAACACTGCCGCCACCTCACCCAAGGATTAGACCCGATGCTGAAGAAACTCGCCCTCACCGCCTGCTCGCTGCTATTGACTACCCACCTGATGGCCGCGGAAAACCCCACCGTGCTGCTGACCACCAGCCTGGGCGAAATCGAAGTGCAACTCGACGAACAGAAAGCGCCGATCAGTACCCAGAACTTCCTCGCCTACGTGGACAGCGGCTTCTACAAGGGCACCGTGTTCCACCGCGTGATTCCGGGCTTCATGGTGCAGGGCGGCGGCTTCGACGAAAGCATGCGCCAGAAGCAGACCCAGGCACCGATCAAGAACGAGGCTGACAACGGCCTGCACAACGTGCGCGGCACCCTGGCCATGGCACGTACCCAGGTACGCGACTCGGCCACCAGCCAGTTCTTCATCAACCACGCCGACAATGCCTTCCTGGATAACGGCTCGCGCGACTTCGGTTACGCGGTATTTGGCAAGGTGACCCGTGGCATGGAAGTGGTCGACCGTATCGCCCAGGTGCGCACCGCCAACCGCGCCGGCCAACAGAACGTACCGGTCGACCCGGTGGTGATTCTCGACGCCAAGCGCCTCTGATACTGCTACCCTCCCCTGGTAACCCACGCGCCTGAGCGCGTGGGTTTACCTCAGCGCCCTGCGCTCCTGCCACTCGGCAGCCGTCTTTACCCGCCAATACCCATCATCCGCCAGAGCAGACTGCACCCCATGTTGTTTCGCCGTTTCGAAAACCTCATCGACGTCTTCAAACCCAGCCCCGACGTGGCGCCGCCCGACGGCATGCTGCGCTTCTACGCCCATTACCTGAAGCAGGTGTGGCCGTTGATGGTGGTGGTGCTGGTGGTCGGCTTCTTCGCCGCGGTGATCGAAGTGGCGCTGTTCAGTTTTCTCGGCCAGCTGATCGACATGGCCCAGGCCACCACCGATGCCCGCACCTTCTTCGCCGAACACCAGGGCGAACTGCTGTGGATGGCCCTGGTGGCAATGATCATCAGGCCTCTGGTGTTCGGCCTGCACAACCTGCTCACCCACCAGGCGATCAACCCCGGGCTGACCAACCTGATCCGCTGGCAGAACCACCGCTACGTGCTCAAGCAGAGCCTGAATTTCTTCCAGAATGACTTCGCCGGGCGTATCGCCCAACGGGTCATGCAGACCGGCCCCTCGCTGCGCGACTCGGCCATGCAGGTGATCGACGCCCTGTGGCACGTGGTGGTCTACGCCGGCAGCGCGCTGTACCTGTTCGCCGCCGCCGACCTGCGCCTGATCGTGCCGCTGACGCTGTGGATCATCGGCTACAGCGCCGCCCTCTGGTACTTCGTGCCACGCATCAAGGAGCGTTCGGCGGCTGCTTCGGCAGCGCGCTCCAAGGTCATGGGCCGGGTGGTCGACGGCTACAGCAACGTGGCCACGCTCAAGCTGTTCGCCCATTCGCGCGAGGAAGAAACCTACGCCCGCGAGGCCATGCAGGAGCTGCTCGACAAATTCCGCCTGCAGTCGCGCACCATCACCGTCCTGGACTTCCTGATCACCAGCCTCAACGGCCTGCTGATCGTCGGCACCGGCGCCCTGGCTCTGTGGCTATGGAGCGAATCGCTGATCAGCACCGGCGCCATCGCTCTGGCGCTGGGGCTGGTGATCCGCATCAACAACATGTCCCAATGGATCATGTGGGTGGTCAACGGCATCTTCGAGAACGTCGGCACCGTGCAGGACGGCATGCAGACCATCGTCCAGCCCCGTGAAGTGCTCGACCGTAAAGACGCCAAGCCGCTGCAGGTGCAGGTGCAGCAAGGCGGCGTGCGCTTCGAGGACGTGCACTTTCACTACGGCAAGCGAGGTGGCGTGATCAGCGGCCTGAACATCGAGATTCGCCCTGGCGAGAAGATAGGCCTGGTGGGGCCGTCCGGCGCAGGCAAGTCCACCCTGGTCAACCTGCTGCTGCGCCTCTATGACCTGGAAAGCGGGCGCATCCTTGTCGACGGCCAGAACATCGCCGAGGTCAATCAGGAAAGCCTGCGCGCCAACATCGGCGTGGTCACCCAGGACACTTCCCTGCTGCACCGTTCGATCCGCGACAACCTGCGCTACGGCCGGCCCGACGCCAGCGATGAAGAACTCTGGGCCGCCGCTCGCAAAGCCCGCGCCGATGGTTTCATCGCCACGCTCGACGACAGCCAGGGCGGCCGGGGCTTCGAGGCCCAGGTGGGCGAGCGCGGCGTCAAGCTATCCGGTGGTCAGCGCCAGCGCATCGCCATCGCCCGGGTGCTGCTCAAGGACGCGCCGATCCTGATCATGGACGAAGCCACCTCGGCGCTGGACTCGGAAGTCGAATCGGCGATCCAGGAAAGCCTCGACAGCCTGATGGACGGCAAGACGGTGATCGCCATCGCCCACCGCCTGTCGACCATCGCGCGCATGGATCGCCTGGTGGTGATCGACAGGGGCCAGGTCATCGAGACCGGTACCCATGCCGAGCTGATCGAGCGCGGCGGCCTGTATGCGCGCCTGTGGCAGCACCAGACTGGGGGTTTCGTCGGGGTCGACTAAAGCGGGCGAGCCTGGCCCAAGGGGCTCGCCAAGGGCAACTAGTTAGCTAGCTAACAAATATCAATTTTCATGATACCCACTAATAAGACCATCAATTTCCGCCGCTTCGCCTTTGCTGGTCATATGAGTCCACCAGGCAACGCAATCGAATAGTTCGATCCGCTTGCCGGTCATCGAACCATCGAGGACTCCATCATGAAAATTGCAACCGCTGTCACCGCCCTGCTCTCCAGTCTCGCCCCCGCCGTATTCGCAGCCGATATCCAGAGCAAACCGGGCGCAGGCTTGCCGACCGAGGATTACCACTACGGCATGAAAGTCGATGTACAGAAAGTGCTGTACCGCACCGATGTTTCCGACAAGCGCGGCGTAGTGCCGGTGATCATGGTGTTCACCGACAGCCAGGGTGAAACCCACAAGATGCGTTTTCTCGAGTGGGGCGGCCGCTACGATGGCTGACCGCTGGCATGCTGCGCTGACGCGCTGCGGGCAACCGCTGCGCGCCGCTCACGCCTGCCGGTAAGGCAACATCTGCCGCGCCTGCTCGGCATAGTCCAGTACGCCCAGCCGCTCCTCCTGCAGAAACCCCGCCACCGCATCACGCAACCCTTCGTGCACCAGGTAGTGCCAGGAATGGGTGATGGTCGGTTCGAAGCCACGGATCAGCTTGTGCTCCCCCTGAGCACCGGCGTCGAAGCGGCGCAGCCCCTGGGCGATGGCCTGCTCCATGCCCTGGTAGAAGCAGGTTTCGAAGTGCAGCCGGTCGAACTCTGCCAGGCACCCCCAGTAGCGTCCGTACAGACTGTCGCCGCCCTGCAGGCTGAAGGCCATGGCCACCGGTTGTACACCGCGACAGGCCAGCACCACACGAATCGCTTCGGGCATGCGCTCGGCCAGCAGGCTGAAGAACTCCCGGCTCAGGTAAGGCCGCTGGCCACGCACGTGGTAGGTGTTGGCGTAGCAGTGGTAGACGAAATCCCACTCCGCTTCGCTCAGCTCGTGCCCCTCCCGCCAGTCGAACACGATGCCCTGCCCCGCCACCTGCTCGCGCTCCTTGCGCATCTGCTTGCGCTTGCGCGAGCTGAGGGTATCGAGGAAATCCTGAAAATCCCGATAACCGCGGTTGTGCCAGTGAAACTGGCAGCCCAGGCGTTGCAGCCAGCCGGCCCGACCTTGCATCAGCGCATCAGTGGCGGCATCGGTAAAGTTCACGTGCAGACTGGAAAGCCCCTGCTCCTCGAGCGTGGCCGTAACGCCATCGAGCAACTGCCCTGCTGCCTGGGGCGAACCCAGCAGGCGCTGGCCCGTTACCGGCGAAAAGGGAATGGCGCCGAGCAGCTTGGGGTAATAGGCAATCCCGGCGCGACGGCAGGCATCGGCCCAACCGTGATCGAACACGTATTCGCCCTGGGAATGGTATTTGACGTAGGCCGGCAGCGCCGCCAACGGTTGGCCTTCATCACCGAGCAGCACCTGATGGGCCGCCTGCCAGCCGCTGCGCCCGCCAACGCTGCCGCTGTCTTCCAGGGTAGAGAGAAACGCGTGGCGCAGAAACGGTTGCGGCTCGCTGAGCAGGCCATCCCAGGTTGCGGCATCGAGTTCGTTGAGGGCGTGCAGGCTGTAAACAGGCATCGGCAATATCCGCGGGCATTCAGCGCACACTATATCGCCAATAAAAAAACCCCGCCTAAGGCGGGGTTCAAAGGAGTACCACGTTTGAAGCGTGTTGCTTAGAACGCGTATTGCGCGCGGAAGACCATGCCATCACCGTCGTCGTCGCCATTGGCGTTGGTCGCGTTGTCAGCCTTGGCCTTGACGTACATGCCACTCACCTTGACCACATCGTTGACGTACCAGTTGACGCCCAGGTTATGAACTTTGGCTTCGACATCGCCAACGTTTGCGAAAGCACCATTGTCATCGTCGACCGACAGGTTGTCATAGCGGTAGAACAGTTCCCAGGCGCCGACCTGCTTGTTCTCGGGCTTGATGCTGTCGAATTTGCCGAGTTTGTAACCGCGAGACTCGCCAGTCAGCGTATAGGCAACCTGGCCGTAATAACCCGTGGCCTTGATGTCTTGGAACGCGGCGTCATCGGCCTCCAGCTTACGCTTGATGTATTCGCCCTGGATCGAGAACGGGCCTGCCGCGAAGGCAGCTTCCAGACCCATGGCGGCGTCGTCGCCGTAGGAGCCGGCTACCAGGTTGTTGGCGCCACCCAGTACCAGGCGGTTGCCATTGGTACCTGCGTCATTGCCACCGCTGGTGCTCACACCGCGCATCCCCATACGGCTGCGAATGCGGCCGTCGAAGGCAGTGTCGGAAAGGTCGCGGTAAGCATAGTTGAAGCCGACATGCAGTACGTTGCCAGCCTCGTGCATCGGAGCGAAGACGCCGCGCAGGTTGAACTGCTTGGTGCTTTCGCCATCAGCGTCGTTCTGATCCTTGGCACTTACCCCAACGGAGCCGTAGAGGGAGTCGGCCGCAGTACCGGAAACCTGGACGCCCAGGCCATTCTGGTGGGCGTTGGCCCAGTCGACCAGTTCGTAGGCAGCGTTACGTTCAGTCGCGGTCACCCACTTCGAGCTGGTGGCTTTTTCCAGACCGAACTCCGGGTCGAAACGACCCACTTTGATAGAAACGGGGGCGAAGCCGTTGTAGGCGATGGAAGCCTCATCGAAATAACCATCTTCCTGGCTACCCGAGTTGTGCGAAAGGTCGTAGCTCAGCGTATAGGCCCAGTCTTTGTAAACGTAGCCAGAGAGCTCGAGAAACGCGCGGCGCAGGTATGCAGCGTCAGCATTGTCACCGTTTACGGTGTAGATCCCGTCGAAGGTGCTGTAGTCAGCTTGTACACGGCCGCCAAGCTTGAAACCGAACTGCTTGTCGGTCGTGGCAACTTCCAGGCCGCCTTTGGTCTTAACCACGATGTCAGCGCCGTCGGTGGTGACGGTGCCGGCGAAAGCCTGGGCGGAAACGGCCAGAGCCAGGGCGCTGGCTGCGAAACCGGCGAAGTGCTTACGGATCATCGAGAATTCCCCTAATTGAACTTAAGTGCTGAAAAACACCCGAGCGTTGGGCTCGTTCGTGCTGGGGGAATCTTCGCGGCGGCTTATTTCAACGCAGTTGCTGATATATAAATATTTGGTGACAAGGGAACTTTTTAGTCCCTTTGAATATAACCCTTGACAGGAGGACGCTCAGCCGAGTAGCTGAATCGGCTGTATAGGGCGTACTAGAGGGGCCGGACGGTTGAAGCAGGCGGCACCTTGCGTGCCGCCGTCGAGCGATCAGCGCTTGCGCAGAATCACGCTGCCGATCGAATAACCGGCGCCGAACGAGCTGAGCACGCCGAGGGTGCCTGGCGGCAGATCATCCTGATGCTTGTGCAGGGCAATCACCGAGCCGGCCGAACTGGTGTTGGCGTAGGTATCGAGAATCACCGGCGCTTCGTGGGCTTCCGGGTCGCGGCCCAGCAGCTTGCGGGCGATCAGCTGGTTCATGTTGAGGTTGGCCTGGTGCAGCCAGAAGCGCTTCACATCGGCCACATCCAGACCATTCTCCTGCAGATGGGCAGCGATCAGCTCGGCGACCATCGGGCAGACTTCCTTGAACACCTTGCGCCCTTCCTGCACGAACAGCCGGCCTTCGGCCACTGCACCTGCCTCGTCGGCGGCGCGGTTGAGAAAGCCGAAGTTGTTGCGGATATTGTTGGAAAACTGGGTCAGCAGCTTGGTGCCGACGATCTCGAACTGATGCTCGGAGGTCGCCAGATCCGCGCGTTCCAGAATCACCGCCGTGGCCGCATCGCCGAAGATGAAATGGCTGTCACGGTCACGGAAGTTCAGGTGCCCGGTGCAGATCTCCGGGTTGACCATCAGGATCGCCCGCGCCTGACCGAGCTGGATGCTGTTGGCCGCCGCCTGGATGCCGAAGGTGGCCGAAGAACAGGCCACGTTCATGTCGAAGCCGAAGCCCTGGATACCCAGCGCCGCCTGCACTTCGATGGCCACCGCCGGGTAGGCGCGCTGCAGGTTGGAACAGGCGACGATCACCCCGTCGATGTCCGCGGCAGTCTTGCCGGCAAGGGCCAGCGCCTCTTCGGCTGCCGCCACTGCCATTTCGCAGAGAATGCCCCACTGCTGGTTATCGCGCTCGGGGATCAACGGCACCATGCGCTGGGGGTCGAGGATGCCCTGCTTGTCGATCACGAAACGGCTCTTGATGCCCGAGGCCTTCTCGATAAAGGCGCTGTTCGACTCGCTCAGCGCCTCGACCTCGCCACGCTCGATAGCCTCGGCGTTATCAGCATTGAACTGCTGCACATAGGCATTGAAGGACGCCACCAACTCGTCGTTGGAGATGCTGTTGGCCGGGGTATAAAGGCCCGTACCGCTGATGACGACGTTATGCACGCTGCTTCCTCTTGTTCGTGGCGATGGCCTGGCAGACCGCGGCAAAGGGCCGACGGCACCGGTGCACGGGCGAGCGACACACGTCGCTGCATAACCCGTTTTCACTGGTGTTCAAGTGTGCCACAGGCCTGGGGCCTGTTGACACTTCCGCACGACCGGGCCGGAGCCCGTTTGCCGCGAGGCAAGGCATGAGCCGCGAAGTTTAGCGGGCTGAATGAGCCGGCGAGAAACGCAGTATCGCGGCAAAACGAGCCCTAGAGGTCTCGCCCATTGGGCAGATAAGCCCGGGCATTCAGGAGGCTGTCATTGACGAGGGTCGCGAGCCTGCTTCAGCAACCAGTCACGAACTAACGCGAACGGTGCATGCTGCCGTACTCGCCGTGGGCTGAGCAGATAGAACCCGCGCTCGTCCTGCAGAACGGCGCCGAAAGGATCGATCAGCCGTCCGGCCTGAATGTCCCGCGCCACGAAGAAGCGGTTGGCCAGGGCAATGCCCTGGCCGGCGATGGCAGCCTCGATGGCTAGCGAGGTTTGATTGAACCGCATGTTCCGGGCAGAGGCCTGAAGCGCCTCGGGGAACAGCAGGTCGAGAAACCGCGACCAGAGGTTGTGTGCGTCATGCAGCAAGGGATAACGCGCCAACGCCTGCAGATCGCCCGGGGCGCCAAAGCGCTCGATCAAGGCCGGGCTCACCACGGCAACAATCGCCTGTTCCAGCAACAGCTCGTCATGCAGCCCTGGGCCGAACGGCGGGCAGCCATAACGTACGGCCATATCCACACCATCGTTGTGAAAGCTGGAAAGTCGCTCGCTGGCGAGAATCCTCAGATCGATCTGCGGGTGCCGTGTGGAGAAATCCGGCAGCCGGGGAATCAACCATTTGGAAGCGAAGGTCGGGGTTACGCTGAGCGTCAGGTGCAACGGCGCCGGGCGCAGCCCTTGGGTGGCGTCGGCGATCAGCTCGAACGCCCGACGCACGCTGAGGCTGTAACCTCTGCCGCTCTCGGTCAGTGCCAGACCGCGTGACTGGCGCTCAAACAGCTTTAGCCCCAAATCAGACTCCAGACCACGAATCTGTTGAGCCACCGCGCTCTGAGTCACGCCCAGTTCGGCAGCGGCCAGGCGAAAGTTAAGGTGGCGCGCCACCACCTCGAAGACACGCAGTGCATTGAGCGGCGGTAGATGACCGAATTGTTCTGACATGACTGTAGTTTTTCTACTGATTTAAACAATCTCGGCTGCCTCTCTGCAGACCCAGCACTGCTGCTAGCCTTGCGACCTCTCACTCAGCGCATGGAGACAATACGATGCCTGTAGAAAAAGTAGCAATAATCACCGCTGGAGGCAGCGGCATGGGCGCCGCTGCTGCACGGCGCCTGGCCAGCGACGGCTTCAAGGTCGCCATCCTCTCCTCGTCCGGCAAGGGCGAGGCGCTGGCTGCCGAACTGGGCGGTTTCGGGGTGACTGGCAGCAACCAGTCCAGCGAGGATCTCGGCAGGCTGGTCGAAGGCACGCTGTCGCGCTGGGGGCGCATCGATGCACTGGTCAACAGCGCCGGTCACGGCCCGCGCGCGCCGATCCTGGATATCAGCGACGAAGATTGGCACCGCGGGCTGGATACCTACCTGCTCAACGTGATCCGCCCGACCCGCCTGGTGACGCCGGTCATGCAAAGGCAGAAGTCCGGGGTGATCATCAATATCTCCAGTGCCTGGACCTTCGAACCCAGCGAGCTGTTTCCGACCTCGGCGGTGTTTCGCGCCGGCCTGGCGTCGTTCACGAAAATCTTCGCGGACACCTACGCCCGCGACAATATCCGCATGAACAACGTATTACCGGGCTGGATAGACAGTCTGCCGCCCACCGAAGCGCGGCGGGCCAGCGTGCCGCTGCAACGCTATGGCAGCAGCGAGGAAGTTGCGGCGACCATCGCCTTTCTTGCTTCGGAGGGAGCCGCCTACATCACCGCTCAGAACATTCGGGTGGATGGCGGCGTGACCCGCGCCGTCTGATCATCGCGCCTTGGTGTTGCCCCGCTGCGAATAACCGCGAGCGCCCACTGGCGTGGACGCTCGCAGGCTGACGTCAGCTCAGGCTGTCGTCGATGACCAGCACCAGCTTGCCGTTGACCTGGTTACCTTCCAGGGTCGAGTAGGCTTCATGGGCCTCGCTGATCGGGAAGGTGCGAGCCAGCTGCGGCTTGAGTCGACCCTCGCTGAACAACGGCCACACGTGCTGACGCAGGTCACGCAGCAGTTCGGCCTTGAACAGGTCGTCGCGATTGCGCAGCGTCGAGCCGATCAGCTGGATGCGTTTGCCGAGCACCAGCGCCATGTCCACCTCGGCCTTGCGCCCGCCCATCATGCCGATGTTCACCCAGCGCCCATCGAGCGCCAGCAGCTTGAGGTTGAGTGCGGCGTAGCTGGCGCCAACCGGGTCGAGAATGACCTCGAAGGGACCGAAATCATCCGCCACCTTCAGGCCGTCCTTGTCACGAATTGCGCCGCCACTGGCGCCCAGGCTTTCACAGTACGCAAGGCGTTGCTGCGAACCGACGGTCACCCAGCAGCTGCTGCCGAAGGCCTTGCACAGCTGGATTGCCGCCGAACCGACGCCACTGGCACCAGCGTGCAGCAGCACCTTCTCGCCAGGTTTGAGGCCGGCCAGCTGGAACAGATTGAGCCACGCGGTGGCGTACACCTCGGGCAACGCAGCGGCTTCGTGCAGCGACAAACCTTCCGGCACCGGCAGCACATGACGCGCATCGACCACCACCTCTTCGGCCACGCCGCCGCCAGCCAGCAATGCACACACGCGATCGCCAACCTGCCAGTCGTCACACCCCGGCCCCACTTCACTGACGATACCCGCGCACTCCAGGCCCAGCGTGTCGCTGGCACCCGGCGGCGGCGGGTAATTGCCAGCCAGTTGCAACAGGTCGGCGCGATTCAGGCCCGCTGCCGCCACGCGAATACGTACTTCCCCTACATCACAGGCTGGCGTGGGACGATCGACCCATTGCACCTGCCCTTCAACGCCTTGCAATGCTTTCACGGTGCCTCCATAGTGCATTCGAACCTGGCCCGTCGCTCAGCGACGGGCCTTTGCATTGCGCCGATGGAACCTGGCGCCCTCAAAGATGGCCTAATATGCGTTATCAACTGTCCCCACGTCGAATCAGCATGAAGCGATCCTTTCTCAGCGCTACCCTGGCCCTCGTTCTCGGGTTGGGTGCTTTACCCCTTGCCGCCAAAACCAACCAGGCCGACCCTTGGGAGTACCTGCAGCCCGATCGTGACCAGGTGATCGCCAGCCTCAACGTGGTCGAATTGCTGCAGCGCCATCACTACAGCAAGCCTCCGTTGGACGACGCCCGCTCGGAAAAGATCTATCAGGGTTACCTGAAAATGCTCGACCCGGCGCGCAGCTACTTCACCGCCGCCGACATCGCCGAATTCGACCGCTGGAAAGACAAGTTCGACGACTTGCTGAAAAAGGGCGACCTTGAACCCGGCTTCCACATCTACAAGCGCCAGCTCGAACGCCAGCAGGACCGCCTGAACTACGTGCAGGGGTTGCTGGCCAAGGGCGTCGACAAGATCGATTTCACGGTTGACGAGAGCCTGCTGATCGATCGCGAGAAAGCCCCCTGGGCCAAGGACGTTGCCGAACTCGACGACCTGTGGCGCAAGCGCCTGAAGGACGAAGTGCTGCGCCTGAAGCTGGCCGGCAAGGAGCCCAAGGCGATCCAGGAGCTGCTCACCAAGCGCTACAAGGCTCAGCAGGCGCGCCTGCAGCAGACCCGCAGCGAAGACGTGTTCCAGGCCTACATCAACGCCTTCGCCATGACCTACGATCCGCACACCAACTACCTGTCGCCGGACAGCGCGGAAAATTTCGACATCAACATGAGCCTGTCTCTCGAAGGCATCGGCGCGGTGCTGCAGAGCGACAATGAGCACGTCAAGGTGGTGCGTCTGGTGCCAGCCGGCCCGGCCGAGAAGAGCAAGCAGATTTCGCCTGCCGACAAGATCGTCGGTGTCGGCCAGGGCGACGATGAGATCGTCGACGTGATCGGCTGGCGCCTCGATGAAGTGGTCAAGCTGATCCGTGGCCCGAAAGGCTCGAAGGTGCGCCTGGAAGTGATTCCGGCCAGCAACGCCCCGAACGACATGACCAGCAAGGTGGTCAGCATCACCCGTGAAGCGGTGAAGCTCGAAGAGCAGGCTGCGAAGAAATCCATCCTCAAGCTTGAACAGGGCGGTCGCCCCTACAAGCTGGGCATCATCGAGGTGCCTGCCTTCTATCTGGATTTCAAGGCGTTCCGCGCCGGTGACCCGGATTACAAGAGCACCACGCGTGACGTCAAGAAACTGATCACCGAGCTGCAGGCCGACAAGGTCGACGGCATTGTCATCGATCTGCGCAACAACGGCGGCGGCTCCCTGCAGGAAGCTACCGAGCTGACCGGTCTGTTCATCGACAAGGGCCCGACCGTACTGGTGCGCAACAGCGATGGCCGTGTCGACGTGCTGGCCGATGAACAGGACGGCGCCTTCTACAAGGGCCCGATGGCCGTACTGGTAAACCGCCTGTCCGCCTCGGCTTCGGAGATTTTTGCCGGTGCCATGCAGGACTACCATCGCGCCCTGATCCTCGGTGGCCAGACCTTCGGCAAGGGCACCGTGCAGACCATCCAGCCGCTCAACCATGGCGAACTGAAGCTGACCCTGGCCAAGTTCTACCGCGTCTCGGGGCAGAGCACCCAGCACCGCGGTGTAGTGCCGGACATCGCCTACCCGGACGTGATGGACAACAAGGAAATCGGCGAAAGCGCGCTGCCCGAGGCCATGCCATGGGACAGTATCCGCCCGGCGATCAAGCCCGAGCTGGATCCGATCAAGCCGTTCCTCAGCGAACTGAAGAAACGCTATGACGCCCGCACCGCGGACAACCCGGACTTCAACTTTGCCCGCGACCGCCTGGCCCTGTCCCGCGAGCTGATGGCTGAAAAGACCGTCAGCCTCAACGAAGCCAAGCGCCGTGCAGAGCAGGCCGATATCGAGAAACGCCAACTGGCGATCGAGAATGCGCGCCGCAGCGCCAAGGGTGAAGAGCCGCTCAAGGAGCTGAAGAAGGAAGACGAGGACGACGTCGTGGCGCAGGCCGAGGAAGACAAGAAGAGCAAGCCGGAAGACGATGCCTACCTGACGGAAACCGGCCACATCCTCATCGACTACCTCAAGCTCAACACTCGCCTGGCCAAGCAGTGATCGCAGGCCGACGTTAACCCGAAGGGCGTCGTGACCACGACGCCCTTTTTTATTGCCTGGGCGATGTAGCGTCAGAAAAATCATCCATTTTTTTCTGACGCTCGCCGTCAGTCATCAATTGGTCATCACTCTGTAGTCGAATCATGCTCATCTAGCGGGACGCTTTTATAGTGGCCAATGGCCGCCCCCTGCTCTCCGATTCGCATAGAGATCCACCATGACCGTCACCGATCAGTTGAGCTCGCTGGGGCAGATCCTTGCCCACGGTGATTTGCACAGTCTGTTCCAACCCATCGTGTCGGTCGCCGAGCGCCGCATTCTCGGTTATGAAGCGCTGACTCGCGGCCCCTCCAACAGCCCCCTGCACTCACCGCTGACCCTGTTCGCCGCTGCCCGCCAGACCGGCCTGCTCAGCGAACTGGAGCTGGCCTGCCGCAAGAGCGCCTGTCGCCGCTTCAGCGAACAGCAACTCGATGGCTTGCTGTTTCTCAATGTCTCGCCGGATTCGCTGCTTGACGCCAATCACCAGCCAGGCCGCACCCTGCAATTGCTGCAGACCTACGGTATCGCACCCAGCCGGGTGGTGATCGAACTGACCGAGCAATCGCCCACCGACGATTTCTATCTGCTCGACACCGCCCTGCACCACTACCGCGACATGGGATTTTCCATCGCCCTGGACGACCTGGGCGCCGGCTATTCGAGCCTGCGCCTGTGGTCGGAACTGCGCCCCGACTACGTGAAGATCGATCGCCACTTCATCGACGGCATCCACCGTGATGCGGTGAAACGCGAGTTCGTCGGTTCCATCCTGCAAATGGCCAAGGCCTCGCGCTCCAAGGTGATCGCCGAAGGCATCGAACTCGAGGAAGAGCTCGCCGTGCTTTGCGAGATGGGCGTCGACCTGCTGCAGGGCTACCTGCTCTGTCGCCCCCAGGAAACGCCGCCCACCGACGCCCGCAAAATGCTGCCTGCCATCGGCCAGCCGCCGACGCCTCTGGGCGAGGAAGGCAGCGACCTCACCGCCCTGCTCAACGAACAGCTGGCGGTATCCATTTTCACCCCCACCGCCGATGTGCTGGAGGCGTTTCGCGCACAGGCCAACCTCAACTCCCTGGCGGTCCTCGATGAGCAACAGCGCCCGGTGGGCATCGTGCACCGCCATTCACTGTCGGACGTGCTGCTCAAGCCCTTCGCCACCGAGCTGTATGCGCGCAAGCCAATCAGCCGGCTGATGAGCAACGATTTTCTGGCCGTGGAGATCACCCAGTCGCTGCAGCAGGTCAGCCGACTGTTGACCAGCCGCGCCCGGCAGCGCATGGAAGAGGATTTCGTGATCACCGTCGAAGGCTGCTACCAGGGCCTGGGACGGGTGATCGACGTGCTCAAGCTGATCACCGAGCTGAAGATCCAGCAGGCCCGCTATGCCAACCCGCTGACCCTGCTGCCGGGCAACGTGCCGATCCAGCAGTGCCTGGCGCGCCTGCTGCAGCAGAATCGCGAGGCGGCGGTGTGCTACGTCGATATCGACAGCTTCAAACCCTTCAACGACCTGTACGGCTACGCCAAGGGCGATGAAGTGCTGCTATGCCTGGCCCATTGCCTGAACGAGCGCATCGATCCCAGCCGGGATTTCGTCGGTCACATCGGCGGTGATGACTTCCTGCTGGTATTCGGCTCGAGGGACTGGCGCGCGCGCCTCAATCAGTTGCTCGAAGACTTCCAGAGCCAGTGCCGACGCTTCTACCTGGAGGAGCACCTGGACGCCGGCTGCTTCATCAGCCACAACCGCCAGGGCCAGCGCGAGGAGTTTGCGCTGCTGTCACTGTCGCTCGGCGTGGTTCACCTGCACCCGCAGCACTGCTCCCAACTGGACGCCAGCGAACTGGCTGGCCTGGCCTCCGAAGCCAAGCGCCAGGCCAAGGCGATACCGGGTTACAGCCTGCATGTGATCGACACCCATACGTTGCAGGAGCGACCTGCTCAGGCTTCGGCGGGATAGTCGAACTCGAATACCCGGGCCACTTCCGAGGCATGCCAGGACGCGGCGGCGATGCCATCGGGTGCGCCGTCGAAGCGCCCCAGGCGTGACACGCACTCGAAGAAGCCGGTGCGCGGCAAGCGGCTGGCGCCCTGGCTGATCACCAGGGCACTGCGCAATGGGCGGTCGCTGCGGGCATCCAGTGCGGCCAGGTGTTCCAGCGCAGCGGTGAGGGTCTGCATGGCGGGCGCCGGCAGCGCCAGGCGCTCGATCAGCGCACGGTAGGTCAGCAGGTGGCGCTGGCGCCGGGCATCGTCGAGGGCCGCGAGCAGCGCCTCCCAGTGCGCCCGGCTGATGCGCACGCTCATGCCTGCCAGCCCGAGATGCCGAGCACCCAGGCCAGTGCACGCAGAATGGCCGCATCGGGCTGGCGCTCACCGCTTTCTATCATGCCCAGGTAATGCGGGCTTATACCCACCGCCCGCGCCAGCTCATCGCGGCTCAGGCCCTTGGCCTCGCGCAGCGCGCTCAGCTCGGCCAGCGCTTTCGGGGCCTCGACGTCCGGCCGAATCGCAGGTGTCACGGCAATCTGGCCGGCGGCCTGGAGCAACGCCTGATAATCGGCCCACGGTACAACCGCATACTCGGGTTCGCCGTCACGCTCGATCACTTGTACATTCATGCTTGGTTTCTCCGCGAGGCGCAGAGTCACTCTGCGTAATCCGGCTCAGGGCCACAACATGAACCGCATACTACCAGCCCTCTGACCCGACGCGCTCGTCGGCATCCATGCGGCGCGCCAAGCGCGTTCAGGTCGCCGCGCCCTGCATGAAGAACTGCAACAGCGACGAGCCCATGCTGGCGCGCGCGACCCGCCCGCGACGCTCGCCATCGACCAGGCCGAACAGCAGCGAGGCGAACAGCTCGGTCAGCACCGGCGCACCAATGTCGATGCGAAAGACGCCTTCCTGCTGGCCACGCAGGAAAAATTGATCCAGCGCATTGGTATACGGCAGCCAGCGCGCCTCTTCGCCGCACTCGTGCAGTGAGTCCGGGCGCCACTGGAACATCAGGAAAACCAGCAGATCGCGATGCACCAGATGCCCGTCCACCAGGCGTTGCAAGGCTTCGGACAGCGGCGCATGCTGCAGGTCGGCCTCGGCGATGACCTGGTTCATGACCTCGGAGCCGTAGTCGAAGAGCATCTCGATCAGGTTGTCGCGGGTGCCGCAAAAACGGTTCAGGGTTGCCTTGCTGACACCTGCCGCCTGCGCGATCTCCTTGAAGGTGCCCCGCGGGTGCTCGACCATGGCCACGGCCAGGGCCTTGAGCAGTTTTTCTTCAGCAACGGGTCTCGGCATCTATAGGCTCTTCTCGGTAGACGCGTCATTGTGCAGGAAAAGCCCATTTGTTCCAAAGGGCTGGCAAGTTTAGTCACATAAAATGCAAATGAGACAATATTGACTCACCCTCATCTATAGCCGACCATTCACGCCTTTCAAGGACTAACTGGATTGGGCATCGCCCCAGGTGAAGCATGAGCAGGATTCGCACAGGTTACGTCGTCTCGGCGATCACCCTTTCAATCGTCATCGCCCTGGCCGGCTGTGACCAAGGCGAACAGGGCTGGGGCGAGCCTCCGCCTCGCGAGGTCGACGTGCTGACGGTCAAGACCGAGCCCTTCACCGTGGTGGCCGAGTTGCCGGGGCGTATCGAGCCCGTGCGCGTCGCCGAGGTCCGGGCCAGGGTCGCCGGCATCGTGCTCAAACGCACCTTCGAGGAAGGCGCCGACGTCAAGGCCGGCGACCTGCTGTTCCAGATCGACCCCGCGCCGTTCAAGGCTGCGCTGTCGCGTGCCGAGGCCGAACTGGCCCGTGCCGATGCGCAACTGTTCCAGGCCCAGGCCACGGTCAAGCGCTACGAGCCGCTGGTGAAGATCAACGCGGTCAGCCAACAGGACTTCGACGTGGCCCGCGCCACCTTGCGCAGCGCCCAGGCCGACAAGCGCTCGGCCCAGGCCAACGTGGAAACCGCCAAGCTGGACCTGGGTTACGCCCAGGTGCGCGCGCCCATCGCCGGGCGTATCGGCCGTGCCCAGGTGACTGAGGGCGCCCTGGTCGGCCAGGGTGAGACCACCCTGCTCGCCCGTATCCAGCAACTCGACCCGGTCTACGCCGACTTCAGCCAGCCGGCTGCCGATGCCCTGCGCCTGCGCGCCGCCATCGCCGATGGCAAGGTCTCCGGCGATGGCGACAAGACGCTTTCGCTACGCGTCGACGGCACCGACATCGAGAGCAAGGGCACCCTCTTGTTCACCGACATTTCGGTGGATCGCAGCACCGGGCAGATCGCCCTGCGCGGACGCTTCGACAACCCACAGGGCGTCCTGCTGCCCGGCATGTACGTGCGCGTGAGCACGCCCCAAGGGCTCGACCAGAAGGCCATCCTGGTGCCGCAGCGCGCCGTGCAGCGCTCCGCCGATGGCAAGGCCAGCGTGATGCTGCTCGGCGCCGACGACACCGTGCAAGCGCGGCCGGTCACCACTGGCACCATGCAGGGCGCGCGCTGGCAGATCATCGACGGCCTGAAAGCCGGTGACCAGGTGATCACCAGCTCGCTGTCAGCCATCCGCCCCGGCGCCAAGGTAGTACCGCGCAAGCCAGGCACTGAGGCTCAGAACGACACCACTTCCCAGGCGCAATAAGCCGGAGCACCGACATGTCCTTGTTTTTTATCCGGCGCCCGAACTTCGCCTGGGTGGTCGCGCTGTTCATCACCATGGGTGGCTTGCTGGCCATCCCCTTCCTGCCCGTGGCGCAGTACCCCAACGTGGCGCCACCGCAGATCACCGTCACCGCCACCTACCCGGGCGCATCGGCCCAGGTGCTGACCGACTCGGTCACCAGCGTGATCGAGGAGGAACTCAACGGCGCCAAGAACCTGCTGTACTTCGAGTCCACCAGCAACGCCAATGGCATCGCCGAGATCACCGTGACCTTCCAGCCGGGCACCGACCCGGAGCTGGCTCAGGTCGACGTGCAGAACCGCTTGAAGCGTGCCGAGGCGCGCATGCCCCAGGCCGTGCTGACCCTTGGCATCCAGACCGAACAGGCTACCGCCGGCTTTCTGCTGATCTACGCCCTGAGCTACAAGGACGGCAGCGCCAACGACGACACCACGGCCCTGGCCGACTACGCGGCGCGTAACATCAACAACGAGATCCGCCGCGTAACCGGTGTCGGCAAGCTGCAGTTCTTCGCCTCCGAAGCGGCCATGCGCGTGTGGATCGACCCGCAGAAGCTGGTCGGTTACGGCCTGTCCATCGATGACGTCAACAACGCCATTCGCGCCCAGAACGTGCAAGTGCCGGCAGGCGCCTTCGGCAGCACGCCGGGCAGCGCCGAGCAGGAGCTGACCGCGACCCTGGCGGTCAAGGGCACCCTGGACAACCCCGAGGAATTCGCCGCCATCGTGTTGCGCGCCAACCAGGACGGCTCGCGCCTGACCCTGGGCGACGTCGCGCGTATCGAAGTAGGCAGCCAGGACTACAACTTCGGCTCGCGCCAGGACGGCAAACCGGCCGTGGCCGCCGCCGTGCAGCTGGCGCCAGGCGCCAATGCCATCCAGACCGCCGAGGCGGTCAAGCAGCGCCTCACCGAGCTGTCCGCCAACTTCCCGGACAACGTGGAGTTCTCGGTGCCCTACGACACCTCGCGGTTCGTCGACGTGGCCATCGAAAAAGTCATCATGACCTTGCTCGAAGCGATGGTGCTGGTGTTCCTGGTGATGTTCCTGTTCCTGCAGAACGTGCGCTACACGCTGATTCCATCCATCGTGGTGCCGGTGTGTCTGCTCGGCACACTGACCTTCATGTACCTACTGGGCTTCTCGGTGAACATGATGACCATGTTCGGCATGGTGCTGGCCATCGGCATCTTGGTCGACGACGCCATCGTGGTGGTGGAGAACGTCGAGCGGATCATGGCCGAAGAAGGCCTGGAGCCGGTGCCGGCGACCATCAAGGCGATGGGTCAGGTGTCCGGGGCGATCCTCGGCATCACCCTGGTGCTGTCGGCGG
>JAAIGF010026230.1_pt1 | contig 64726 bp, 54 predicted proteins | sample 6487441 | NCBI WGS metagenome assembly JAAIGF01 (sample SAMN13974129, study PRJNA590717) | phyllosphere metagenome | biome: pepper field; feature: multiple bacterial spot infested pepper fields; material: pepper leaves; isolation source: leaves from pepper fields | host: Capsicum annuum ...
AGCAGAGGGTCGGCGGTTCGATCCCGTCATCACCCACCACTCGATGTATAGCGCAGCGGTAGTTCAGTCGGTTAGAATACCGGCCTGTCACGCCGGGGGTCGCGGGTTCGAGTCCCGTCCGCTGCGCCATATTCCACTTCCTGGGCCTACTGAACACCCGGAAGTAACAAAGAAAGCGACCTTAGGTCGCTTTTTTTGTGCCTGAAATAGCCGCGTCAGCGCTCTTCTTCCCGCAACGTCAGCACCTCGAACCCATCCTCAGTCACCGCCACGGTATGCTCCCACTGCGCCGACAGGCTGTGGTCGCGAGTTATCACCGTCCAGCCATCCTTGAGCTCACGTGTTCCGCGGCCACCCTGGTTGATCATCGGCTCGATGGTAAACACCATTCCGGGCTTCAGCTTCATGCCCATGCCGCGTTGACCGATGTGCAGCACTTCAGGGGCTTCATGCATCTGCTGGCCGATGCCATGGCCGCAATACTCGCGTACCACGCTGTAGCCCGCTGCCTCGGCATGGGCCTGGATGGCATGGCCGATATCACCCAGCGTCGCCCCAGGGCGTACCTGCTCGATGCCTTTCCACAGCGCGTCATAGGTGGTGTCGACCAGCCGCCGGGCGTCATCGCTGATCTTGCCGATGCAGTACATCTTCGACGAGTCGGCAATGTAGCCGCCCTGTTCCAGGGTGATGTCGACGTTGACGATCGAGCCTTGCTTAAGCACTTCGTCGACTTTGGGCATGCCGTGGCACACCACGTGGTCTATCGAGGTATTCAGTGAGTAGGGGAAGCCGTACTGGCCCTTGCTCGCCGGCCGTGCCTTGAGCGTTTCGACGATGAATGCCTCGGCGCGGTCGTTGATCTGCATCGTCGTGATGCCGGGGCGGATGAAACCGTCCAGGTCGGCGAACACCTGGGCCAGCAGCTGGCCGGCGCGGCGCATCAGGTCGAGTTGGGCGGGGGTTTTGAGGATCACTTGGGGCATGGGGGAGGGCAGTTGTTCGTGCAGGAGTTTGCCCCAGCATAGCGCCAGGGGGTATGAGGTTGCCACCGTATGGTGCGTAGCTTGTGCCGGCCTCTTCGCGGGTGAACCCGCTCCCACAAGGGGATCGCTGCACTCAGGCTTTGTGATATCCCTGTGGGAGCGGGTTCACCCGCGAAAGGGCCGGCACAACTGGCCCATTAATTGCTGATTCATCACCATCCCGGGCCATCAACGTCGACAGCCCACAACACCTCACGACAAAGGCGCCGTGTTGCCCTGCTTGCTAGCGCAAGCCGGGGCAGCCGGCGCCTTTTCGCGTTTCTACAGGAGCCCGCCCATGGCCAACAGCGAAGTACGCAGCGTCTGCCCCTACTGTGGCGTCGGTTGCGGCATTGTCATGAGCGTTGCCAATGGCAAGGTCGGCAAGATCAGTGGCGACAAACAGCACCCCAGCAACTTTGGCCGCCTGTGCACCAAAGGCCTCACCGCACACCTGCCGCTGACGGCCGCCGGGCGCATGGAGGATGCCTATGTGCGCCAACAACGCAGCCAGCAACCGGTGCGCGCCAGCATGGACCAGGCCATCGCCGACAGCGCCGCGCGTCTGCGTGCCATCATCGACCAGCATGGCGCCGACGCCGTGGCGTTGTACGTGTCCGGCCAGATGTCGCTAGAGGCCCAGTACCTGGCCAACAAGCTGGCCAAGGGCTTTATTCGCACCCGCCACATCGAGTCGAACTCGCGCCTGTGCATGGCCAGCGCTGGCAGTGGCTACAAGCTGTCGCTTGGCGCTGATGGCCCACCCGGCAGCTATCAGGACTTCGAGCATGCTGACGTGTTCCTGGTCATCGGTGCCAACATGGCCGACTGCCACCCGATCCTGTTCCTGCGCCTGCTCGACCGGGTCAAGGCCGGAGCAAAGCTGATCGTCGTCGATCCACGGCGCAGCGCCACCGCCGACAAGGCCGACTTGTTCCTGCAGGTACGCCCGGGCAGTGACATGGCCTTGCTCAACGGCTTGCTGCACCTGCTGCACCGCAACGGCTCCACCAACCCCGACTTCATTACCCGTTACACCGAAGGCTGGGACGAACTGCCAGTCTTCCTTGACGACTATACCCCTGAGCGCGTGGCCGCCATTACCGGGCTGGCCGAGGCCGACATCATCAAGGCGGCGCAGTGGATCGGCAACGCCAACAACTGGATGAGCTGCTGGACCATGGGCCTGAACCAGAGCATCCATGGCACCTGGCACAGCAACGCCATCTGCAACCTGCACCTGGCCACCGGCGCCATCTGCCGCCCTGGTAGCGGGCCGTTCTCGTTGACCGGCCAGCCCAATGCCATGGGCGGCCGCGAGATGGGTTACATGGGCCCGGGCCTGCCAGGCCAGCGTTCGGCACTGGTGGCGCAAGACCGCGCCTTTGTCGAACAGCAGTGGCAGTTGGCACCCGGCAGCCTGCGCAGCGAAGGCGGCGAGGGGACGGTAGCGCTGTTTGAACAGATGAAAGCCGGTAATGTGAAAGCCTGCTGGATCATCTGCAGTAACCCCGTGGCCAGCGTCGCCAACCGCCAGCAGGTGATCGACGGCCTGCGCCAGGCCGAACTGGTGATCACCCAGGACGCATTTCTCGACACCGAAACCAACCGCTACGCCGACATCTTGCTGCCCGCCGCCCTGTGGGCCGAAGGCGAGGGCGTGATGATCAACAGCGAACGCAACCTGACCCTGATGCCGCGCGCGGTCGATCCGCCGGGTCAGAGCTTGCCGGACTGGCAGATCATCGCCCGCGTGGCGTGCGCCATGGGTTACGCCGATGCCTTCGACTACCCGGATGCCGAAGCGGTGTACGAAGAAATCCGTCGCTTCCACAACCCGTCGACCGGCTACGACCTGCGCGGCATCGGTTATGCTGATTTGCGTCAGCAACCGCAGCAGTGGCCCAGTGCGCCGGGGCGCGAGCACGACCGCAGCCCGCTGCGCTACCTCAACGACGGCAGCAGCCAGGCGCTGCTGCTCGACGCCCAGGGCGAACGCCCGGCACTGGCCTTTCCGACCGCCAGCGGCAAGGCGCGCTTCTTCGCCCGGCCCTGGTTGCCCGCCCCCGAGTTGCCGGATGACGACTACCCCATGGTGCTCAACACCGGCCGTGTGCAGCACCAGTGGCACACCCTGACCAAGACCGGCAAGGTGCCGGCGCTGAACAAGCTGGAGCCCGGGCCCTTCATCGAGATCCACCCTGAAGATGCCGCCCGGCTGGGCATTGCCGATAAGGACCAGGTGGCCATTCGCTCGCGCCGAGGTCACGCCGTACTGCCCGCACGCCTCAGCGACCGGGTCATGCGCGGTAACTGCTTTGCGCCGTTCCACTGGAACGACCTGGTCGGCGAGCAGCTGGCAATCAATGCCGTGACCTGCGATGCGGTCGACCCTGTGTCACTGCAGCCTGCATTCAAGCACTGCGCCGTGGCCCTGCAGCGGGTAGCCGGCGAGCGCATCGACGTCCTTGACCTGAACACTGCCACGCCGGAGCCTGCCCGCATGCCGACCGCCACCCTGTCCCGTCTGCTTGGTCTGGATACCTTGCCTGCCCCGGTGCTGGCCGAAGAAGAACGCCACTACCTGCAAGGCTTTCTGCTGGGCCTGGACCAGACCAGGGCCGAGGGTGTGCCCCGCCTTCCGGCCAGTGCGCCGCTGGCCGCCGAACGACGGCTGTTCGTCGATGGCTTGCTGGCCGGGCTGTCTGCCCTACCGGCCGTGCAGCCCGTCACGGCGCAGGCAGTTCCCCGGCACTACGTGCTATGGGCCTCGCAGACCGGCAATGCCGAGCTGCTGGCGGAGCGCTGTGCCGAGCGCCTGCGCCTCGCCGGGCTAGAGGTGCAGCTCAGTTGCATGGAGGCGGTCAGCCCGCAGCAGTTGCCGGGCGCTGCCAGCGTGCTGCTGATCGCCAGCACCTTTGGCGATGGCGATGCGCCCGACAGTGCGGCGACGTTCTGGCAGGCTTTGCAAGGCGAGCAGGGCGAGCACTGCGCTGAACTGCCGTATGCCGTGCTGGCCCTGGGCGACTCCAGCTACGACCGGTTTTGCGGCTTTGGTCGCAGGCTGGACGAACGCTTGGCCGAACTGGGCGGACGGCGACTGCTGCAACGGGTGGACTGCGAGCCGGACTTTGATGAAGCCTTCGCTGGCTGGCTTGATGCGTTGCTACCGACGCTGGGCAGCAACGCCTCGAGCCCCTCGGTCAGCGAGTCGATACCGGTGGTGGCCTACAACAAGCAGCAGCCCTGGGGGGCCAGCTTGCTGGAAAACCGCCTGCTCAATGGCCCCGGTGCCAGCAAGGAAACCCGTCAACTGGTCTTCGACCTGAGCGGCAGCGGCTTCACTTATGCCGCCGGTGATGCCCTGGGTGTGTGGCCGCGCAACTGCCCGGCCCTGGTCGATGAACTGCTGGCGCTGACGCAGCTCGATGGCCTGGCCCTGGTCGAGTTGAAAGGCCAACCCGCCATGCCATTGGCCGAGGCCCTGCAGGCACATCTGGAAATTGCCAAGGTCACCCCACAGCAGTTGCAGGTATTTGCCGGCAGTGCACCAGACCTGCAACGCCTGCTGCAACCCGAATGCAAGGCCGAACTGCAGGACTGGCTGTGGGGCAGGCAGTTGGTCGATGTGTTGCGCGCCTTTCCTCAGCAACTGCCACTGGCCAGCTGGCTGGCGTTGCTCAAGCCGCTGCAGCCGCGTCTGTATTCGATCAGCTCCAGCCCGCTGGCGCACCCGGGGCAGGTGCACCTGACCGTGTCGACGGTACGTTATGGCGCACGCAAAGGGGTGTGCTCAAGCTTCCTTGCCGACCGTGCGCAGGCGCTGAAGGTGGCAGTTTTTCCGCAGGCGTCGAAGCACTTCCGCTTGCCCGAAGATGACAGCGTACCGGTGATCATGGTCGGCCCTGGTACGGGCATTGCGCCGTTTCGCGCGTTTCTGGAAGAACGGGAAGCGCGGGGGGCGAAAGGGGGGAATTGGCTGTTCTTTGGCGAGCAGTGCGCGGCGACCGATTTCTACTATCAGGAGCAGTTGCAGGCCTGGCAGGCAAGCGGCCATCTACGGCTGGATACGGCGTTTTCCCGCGACCAGGCCGAGAAGATTTATGTGCAGCAACGCATGCTCGAACAGGGCGCGCAGCTGTGGCAGTGGCTGGAGGCAGGGGCGTACTTCTATGTGTGTGGCGATGCGCAGCGCATGGCCAAGGATGTGGATGCGGCGCTGCGGGAGGTCGTTGTCGAGCATGGCGGTGTGGATGCGGATGCTTATATGGAGGCCTTGGGCAAGGCCAAGCGGTATCGGCGGGATGTGTATTGATGTGCTCCAGGATGGGGAGTGTTGCACCTTGAATGTGCACTGCCTGTGCCGGTGTCTTCGCGGGTAAACCCGCTCCTACAGGTACGGTGCAAGTCTTGAAACCTGCGCAGGCCTTTGTAGGAGCGGGTTTACCCGCGAAGAGGCCGGCACAGGAATCAACCTTGGCACACTCCCTGCTTTACCCCAGATACAACAAAGCCCACTGATCAACGGCGATCAACCCGGGCCCCCTACCGTGATGAATACAGGCAAAGGCGCCTGGAGCTTCGGCTCCAGGCGCTTTTTTTTTTGATCGAGGATCGGCTTATGAAGGCAGCAGCGAGCAGCGGGCAACGAGAGCGACTGGTCATCGTCGGCAACGGCATGGTTGGCCACCATTGTGTCGAACAACTGGTCAGCCGCGGCGCCCTGCAGCGCTTCGAAGTGCGGGTGTTCGGCGAAGAGCGTCAGCGCGCCTATGACCGCGTGCACCTGTCCGAATACTTCGGCGGCAGCTGTGCCGAAACCCTGGCCCTGTGCGAACGCGATTTCTACAGCACCAGCGGCGTGCACCTGCACCTCGGCGAAGCCGTGCTGGAAATCGACCGTGAGCGCTGCGAGGTGGTCACTGCCGAAGGCCGCTACGGTTACGACCATCTGGTGTTGGCCACAGGCTCCTACCCCTTCGTACCACCGATCGAAGGTTGCAGCGGCAGTGCCCGTCTGGTCTATCGCACCCTCGACGACCTCGATGGTATTCGGGCTGCCGCAGCCGAGGCCCGCCGTGGCGTGGTGGTCGGTGGTGGCCTGCTTGGCCTGGAGGCGGCCAACGCCCTCAAGTCGCTGGGCCTGGAAGCCCATGTAGTGGAGTTCGCCCCACGCCTGATGCCGGTGCAACTGGACGGCGAGGGCGGTGCCGCGCTCAAGGCGCAGATCGAAGCGCTGGGCGTGGGTGTGCATCTGTCGCGTGCCACCCAGTCGGTCAGCGCAGGTGAAACCTACCGCTACCGTATGAACTTCGACGGTGGCGAGCACCTGGAAACCGACCTGATCGTGTTTTCTGCCGGTATCCGCCCGCAAGATGCCCTGGGCCGAGCCTGCGGCCTGGACATCGCCGCACGCGGTGGTGTGGCCATCGACAACCACTGCCGCAGCAGCGACCCACGCATCTTCGCCATCGGCGAGTGCGCCTCGTGGAACGGCAGCGTGTTCGGCCTGGTCGCCCCGGGCTACAGCATGGCGCGCAACTTGGCGGCGTTGCTGATGGGCGAGGCGGCGGTGGCGTTCACTGGTGCCGACATGTCGACCAAGCTCAAGCTGCTTGGCGTGGATGTCGGCTCGATCGGCGATGCCCACGGCGCCACACCCGGTTCACGCAGCTATCGCTTCATCGACGAGGCCAAGAGTGCCTACCGCCGGCTGGTGGTGGATGGCAGCGGCAAGCATGTGCTCGGCGCGGTGCTGGTCGGTGATAACAGCTACTACGACGCGCTGTTGCAGTACGCCCAGAACGGCATCGCCCTGCCGGCCGACCCGGCAGCGCTGATCCTGCCGCAAGGCGGTGGCGCGCCGGCCCTGGGGGCTGACGCATTGCCCGACAGCGCGACCATCTGCTCGTGCCACAACGTCAACAAGGGCGCGGTATGCGCCGCCATCGACAGCGGTTGCAGCGACCTGGCCGCCGTCAAGGGCTGTACCAAGGCCGCGACCGGCTGCGGTGGTTGCGCGGCCCTGCTCAAGCAAGTTTTCGAGCACGCGCTGACAGCCCGCGGCGTGGCGGTGGACAAGAGCCTTTGCGAGCACTTTGCCTACACCCGCCAGGAACTCTACGGGCTGGTGCGGGTGGAGGGCATCCGTACCTTCGGCGAGCTGCTCGAGCGCCATGGCAAAGGCCACACAGGCTGTGACATCTGCAAGCCGGCAGTGGGCAACATTCTTGCCTCCTGCTGGAACCAGCCGATCATGGACCCGGCACTGGTGCCGCTGCAGGACACCAACGACACCTTCATGGCCAACATGCAGAAGAACGGCACCTACTCGGTAGTGCCGCGCATCCCGGGCGGTGAGATTACCCCCGACAAACTCATTGTCATTGGCCAGGTAGCCAAGAAGTACGACCTGTACACCAAGATCACCGGCGGCCAGCGCATCGACCTGTTCGGCGCCCAGTTGCACGAGTTGCCACTGATCTGGGGCGAGCTGATCGAGGCCGGCTTCGAAACCGGCCACGCCTACGGCAAGTCGACGCGCACGGTGAAGTCGTGCGTGGGCAGCACCTGGTGCCGTTACGGCGTGCAGGACAGCGTCGCCATGGCCCTGCACCTGGAAGACCGCTACAAGGGCCTGCGCAGCCCGCACAAGCTCAAGTTCGCCGTGTCTGGCTGCACCCGCGAATGCGCCGAGGCGCAGAGCAAGGACATCGGCGTGATCGCCACCGACAAGGGCTGGAACCTGTACGTGTGCGGCAATGGCGGCATGCGCCCGCGGCATGCCGAGCTGTTCGCCACCGATCTTGATGACGAGACCCTGGTACGGCTGATCGACCGCGTGCTGATGTTCTACATCCGTACCGCCGACAAGTTGCAGCGCACCTCGGTGTGGCGCGAGAACCTGGAGGGCGGGCTGGACTACCTGAAACAGGTGGTCATCGACGACAGCCTGGGCCTGGCCAGCGAGCTGGAGGCGCAGATGCAGCATGTGGTCGACCAGTATGAATGCGAATGGGCCAACGCCCTCAACGACCCCGAGAAGCTCAAGCGCTTCCGCACCTTCGTCAACGACCGTCGTGCCGACCCGGACGTGCACTTCGTGCGTGAACGCGAACAACGCCGGCCTGCTGCGCCGCCGCACCTGATCCCTACTGTCGAGGAGGTTGTCTGATGAACCTGTCCAATGCTGCTGTGAATACCCGCGAGAACTGGCAGGCGGTGTGCCAGGCGCAAGACCTGGTGGCCGACTCCGGCGTGGTGGTGTGGCTCGACGGGGCCCAGGTGGCGCTGTTCTACCTGCCCGGGCAGGCGCAGCCACTGTATGCGGTGGACAACCGCGACCCGCGCTCCGGCGCCAATATCATCGGCCGCGGGCTGGTCGGTAGTGTGCAGGGCCAGTTGGTGGTAGCGGCGCCGTTGTACAAGCAGCATTTCAGCTTGCAGAGCGGGGAATGCCTGGAAGATGCCGGGCAGCGCTTGCGGGTGTGGCCGGTGCGGTTGAAGGGTGGGGCGGTGGAGCTGGCGATAGCCTGATTATTCTGTAGTGCTGGTGCCGGCCTATTCGCGGGCAAGCCCGCTCCTACGACGGGACGCGATCTGAACTGCACCCCCGGTGTTGGATGGGTGTCCAACATCCGGGGTGCAGTTCAATCCCCTGTAGGAGCGGGCTTGCCCGCGAAGAGGCCGGTACAGGCGCCTCAGACCACCAACCCCTGCGGCGTGCGCCCGGCAAACACGTCCACCAGGCTGGCCACCACCATCTCGCCCATGCGCGTGCGCGTCTGCACGGTGGCGCTGGCCCGATGCGGTTGCAGCACCACATCGTCACGCTCGAACAGCGCTTCGGGCGCGCGCGGTTCATCGGCAAACACATCCAGCGCCGCGCCTGCGATCTCGCCGGCCTGCAGCGCGGCGATCAACGCGGGCTCATCCACCAGCTTGCCGCGCGCGATGTTGATCAGATACCCCTCAGCGCCCAGCGCCTGCAGCACTTCGCGATTGATCAGCGCGTCGCCTTTGTCTGCCGCTGCGGCAAGAATCAGCGCATCGCTACCCTTGGCCAACTGCAGCAGGTCTGCTTCGAACCCGTAAGGTACATCCAGCGCCTGCAGATCGGTGTAGCGGATCGGGCAACCAAACGCCGCCGCCCGCTGCGCTACCGCGCGACCCACCCGGCCCATGCCGACGATGCCCACGCGCATGCCCGACACCTGGCGGGCCAGGGGCAATGGCGCCAGCGGTGTGGCACTGGTGGCCCACTGGCCGGCGCGTACGAAGCGGTCACCGGTGCAGATACCCCGGCACAGGCCGATCAGCAGGCCGATGGCGAGATCGGCGACGTCTTCGGTAAGGGCACCGATGGTTGCCGTTACCTGGATGCCGCGGTCGCGCGCATACGCCAGGTCTACCGCGTCGGTGCCGACACCATTGACCGCGATCACCTCAAGGTTGGGCAGGCGTGCCATCAGCGTCTGGCTGATGCCGGTGTGGCCGCCGGTGATCACGCCACGAATGTTACCGGCATGCTGGCTGAGGCAGGCCTCCTTGTCGGCCTGTTCGTAGTAGCGGTGTACGGTGAACAACTGCTCCAGGTGCTCACGGATCTGCGGGATGAGGATCGGGCTAAGTTGCAGGACTTCTGGTTTCATCGGTCACTCCATCGGGAACAGGGCTCATCGAAAACAAGGTTCAGCCACGGCCAACGAACGGCATGTTGCTGGCCATCACGGTCATGTTCAGTACATTGGCCTCCAGCGGCAGCGCAGCGATGTAGCGCACCGCGTCGGCCACATGGCGCACGTCGAGCATCGGCTCGGCGGCGATTTCGCCATTGGCCTGGCGTACACCACGGGTCATGCGCTCGGACAGCTCGGTCAGGGCGTTGCCGATATCCACCTGGCTGCACACGATGTTGTAAGGCCGGCCATCCAGCGCCAGTGCCTTGGTCAGGCCCAGTACCGCATGCTTGCTGGCGGTGTAGGGCGCAGTGAACGGGCGTGGGGTGTGCGCCGAGATCGAGCCGTTGTTGATGATCCGCCCGCCTTGCGGCTGCTGGCGGCGCATCAGGCCGAAGGCGGCCCGGGCGCATAGGTAGACGCCGTCGACGTTAGTGGCGATGACGTTGCGCCAGTTTTCCAGCGGCAGCTCGTCAACCGGCACGGCCGGTGCGTTGATGCCGGCATTATTGAAGATCACGTCAAGGCGGCCATACACCTGCTCGACGGTAGCGAACAGGTGCGCGACGCTTTGCTCATCGCGTACGTCGGTGGCGATGGCCAGGGCCTCACCGCCCGCTGCCTGCGCTTGTGCGGCCACTGCTTGCAGGGGTTCGATGCGGCGCCCGGCGAGGACCAGGCTGAACCCGTCCTCAAGCAGGGCGAGGGCGACGGCGCGGCCGATACCGCTACCGGCGCCAGTGACCAACGCGACTTTCTTGTTCTGGTTCATCTCGATTCTCCAAGGGATTCAGGCAGCGTGGGCAGCTTGCCCGGCAGGGCGAGGGCCGACGCGCACGTGCAGTTCGCCGATGCCGTCGATGCCGGCGAGGATCGTGTCGCCCGGGTTCAGTGGTGCCACGCCGGGCGGGCTGCCGGTCATGATCAGGTCGCCCGGGCGTAGCGGCAGCTGGCGGGACAGGCGGCTGATCACTTCGGCCAATGCCCAGGTCTGTTGGCTGAGGTGGGCGCGCTGGCGTTCCTGGCCATTGACCTGCAGCCACAGCGTCGCATCCAGTGGCCAGGCGCATTCGCTGGCGGGAACGATGGCGGTCATTGGTGCAGAGGCCTCGAACACCTTGGCAGCTTCCCACGGCAGCCCTTCGGCCTTGGCCTTGCGCTGGTGATCGCGACGGGTCAGGTCGAGGCCGGCGGCAAAGCCGAACACGTGTTCCATGGCATGCTGCGGGGCGATGTCGGCGCCCCCCTTGGCAATGGCCGCGACCAGTTCGATTTCGTGGCAGAACTCGTCGGTTTGCGGTGGGAAGGGCAGCTCGCCCGTGGCCTCGACCACGTTGCTGGCCGGTTTCATGAAGAACACCGGCTCCTGTGGCGCCGGGCCGTAGGCCTCCGGCCATGGGTAGTTGCGGCCCAGGCAGAACACCCGGCCGACCGGGAAGCGCACAGCGCTGCCGCGTATCGGCAGGCTGACGGTGGCTGGCGGGTTGAACAGGTAGGTCATGGGTGGATCCTCCGTGCGGGAGTGGCCAGCGTATGCCAGAGGCTGGCCGGCAAAGTTGGACGAAAGCGGGGTCGGGTTGGACTATCCAAGTAACCTGTACCGGCCCTTTCGCGGCTAAAGCCGCTCCTACAGGGGATGGTATTGCCCGCGGGGTTAACGCTATCCCTGTAGGAGCGGCTTTAGCCGCGAAGAGGCCAGCACAGCCACCACACCTTCAGGCTCAGGCAGCCGTCTTCAGCTCAATGCGATACAGCTTCCCAAGCAGCAGCGAGTACGACAGCGTGCCCATCAATGCCACGCCACCGATGAACCAGAACGCCATGGCGAACGAGCCACTGGCATGCACGATCGCGCCAATCACGATTGGCGTGACGATGCCGCCAATGTTCGCGGCCAGGCTGGTGACCCCGCCGGTCAAGCCGATCAGTTCCTTGGGCGCCACTTCCGATACCGCCGCCCATGATGCCGAGGCGATGCCCTGGGCGAAGAACGCCAGGGTGAGGATGGCGATGCACAGCACATTGGAGTCGGTGAAGTTCACCAGCACGATCGACATGCCCAGCATCGAGCCCACTACCAGCGGCAGCTTGCGGGCGAACGACAGCGAGTAGCCCTTGCGGATCAGCAGGTCGGAAACGATGCCCGCCAGAAGGATGCCGACCGTGGCACCAATGAACGGCATGACCGCGAAGATGCCGACCTTGATCAGCGTCAACTGGCGCTCTTCGATCAGGTAGGTGGGGAACCAGGTGAGGAAGAAGTACAGCGCCGAAGTACTGGCGAACTTGCCCAGGCAAATCGCCCAGACCTGGCGGTAGCGGAACAGTTCGGCGACCTGGCGCCAGTCGAAGCGGGTACGTTCCTGGCTGCTCTTCACCAGGCCGCCACCGTTCTCGATGTAGGCCAGTTCTTCCTTGCTGACCTTCTTGCAGTTGAGCGGGTCGCGGTACAGGAACAGCCACACCACACCGAACAGGATGCCGACCAGGCCGGTGCTGTAGAACACATGGCGCCAGTCGTAGGTGGTTGCCAGCCACAGTAAGGCACCCGTGAACAGTGCGGTGCCCAGGTATTGGCCGCACACGTAGATGCTGCTGGCCATGCCGCGCTCGCGGGCGGGGAACCACACCGTGACGGCGCGGCTGTTGGCCGGGAAGGCCGGGGCCTCCATGGCGCCGACCGCCAGGCGCAGGCCGAACAGCGAGGCGAAGCCGCTGGCCAGGCCTTGGGCCACGGTAACCGCCGACCAGCTGATCAGCGACACACCGTAGGTCAGGCGTGAACCGAAACGGTCGGCGATGAAGCCAGCCGGCACCAGTGCCAGGGCGTAGGTCCAGGCGAAGGCGGAAAAGATCAGGCCCATCTCGACCTTGTCCAGGCCCAGGTCCTTGGCCATGAACGGCGCTGCGATGGAAATGTTCACCCGGTCGACGTAGTTGATGATGGTCGCCACCAGCAGCAGCGACAGCATGAACCAGCGGCGGCGGGTAGGCAGGCGCTGGGCAGGGGCCGCGTCCAGCGCGTACGACGACGCGGCGCGGGGGGTAGGCGTGCTCGACATGAGTCGACCTCGTTTGTTGTTGTTGGTAGAGGTTGGGCTGCAGTCCCTTTTCTAAGGTGGTCGTACAACGCGATGAATGCAACGGCGGTTTTAGACCGTTTTTTTCACTGGAGGCGGGGGAGGGCTGAACTGTCCAAAAAAATCGGAAGGCGGGGTTTTGACCGTTTTTTCTGCTGGATGTCGCAATTTTGTTGGGCTGTGGGGGGGGCAGGGTTGCGCGGATTTTTGCAGACAGGTTTAATTTGATGAGTTTAGACATCGTACAACAAGCATTGCCCGTGCCGGCCCTTTCGCGGGTGGTAAAGCGCAGGCCTCAAAAGCTGTGCGGACCTTGTAGGAGCGGGTTTACCCGCGAAGAGGCCCGTACAGGCAACCTCCTACCTTAGAATGGAGCCAGCCCAATGCCCCCAAAGCGCGAGGTCCCGACCTACGTCATGCAGCAACGCAGCGAACTGATGGATTTCTACATCCGCGACCAGCGCGGGCGCCCCGCCGAGACCGCGCCGCATCGTCACGAATACTTCCAGATACAGGTCAATCTGGGCGGTGACACGGTGCAACACATCGGCAGCGTGCAGCGCCCCTTCAGGCGCAATACCCTGGCCTTCATCCTGCCCCATCGGGTGCATGTGATCCCGCACCCGGCCGACAGCGACTTCGTGGTGATCAATTTCTCCCAGACGTTCCTGCTGCCGCACCTGGCCTGCGACCCGATGGACCTGGAAGAGGTGTCGACCCTGCAGGCGCCGGAGCTGTCACCGTTCCGCTTTCAGGAGCATCTCGACTTCTGCCTGGGTGAGGCCGACTCTGCCGAGGTGCGGCAAATCCTTGAGCGCATGCGTGCACTGGATGCCAACCGCCGTTTCGGCACCCGCGAAATCCTCAAGGGCCTGTTGCTGCAACTGATCGGCCAGGTCTGTGGCCTGTACGCCGAGCCGCTACGCGAGCTGGCCGACAGCAATGCCGCGCAGCTCAGCCGCCGTGCTGCACTGGGCCGGATGAGCGAGTACCTGCGTCGACATATCGATGACCCCGACTTGAACCTGCAGAAGGTCGCCGCCGCCACCTACCTGTCGCCCACCTACCTGACCCACTGGCTGCGCAAGGAAATCGGCAAGACCTTCAGCGAGCTGGTACTGGAGCGGCGCATGCATGCCGCTCGCAATTACCTGCTCAATGGCAGCCGCCCGGTGGGCGAGGTGGCGAGGCTGTGTGGTTTTGCCGATGAAGCCTACTTTTCCCGACGTTTCCGCCAGATTCACGGCTTGCCACCTGGGCAGTTCCGCCGCCAGCAACGCGACCCGGATACGCCACAGGTGGCGATGCGTTAAGCTTGCCGGCATGAACCTCGACACCCGCATCAAGTACCGCCACCTGTTGTGCTTTCTGGAGATTGCCCGGCAGGGCAGCCTGGCCAGGGCTGCCAACGTGCTCGCCATCAGCCAGCCGGCCATCTCCAAAACCCTCAAGGAGCTCGAAGACCTGCTGGAAACGCGGCTGTTCGCGCGTAGCCGCCAGGGCGTCGAGCTGACCCCGGCCGGTACGCGCTTCATGCGTTACGCCGGGCCCAGCGTGCAGGCCCTGCGTGATGGTGTCAGCAGCTTGCGTGGCGAGGCGCGGGCGCCGTCGCAGGTGCGTATCGGCGTGCTGTCGACGGTCGAAGGCCTGCTCATGCCCGAGGTGTTGTGCCGCCTGCACCAGCGTCATGAAGCGCTGGTGATCAGTGTGGTGACCGGGGTCAGCGCGCAGCTGCTTGGCCAACTGCACCTGGGCGAACTGGAACTGGTGGTCGGGCGCATGACCGACAGCCCGCAGATCCAGGGCCTGTCGTTCGAGCACCTGTACAGCGAGTCGATGAGCCTGGTGGTACGCCCGGGCCACCCGCTGCTGGCCGACACACCGGTGGATCGGGGGCGGGTGGGGCGTTATCCACTGGTGCTGCCGCCTGCCGGTACCACCATTCGGCAGCACGCCGACAGCCTGTTCGTACAGTGCGGTATCCAGATGCCGGCACAGCGCCTGGAAACCCTCTCGCTGGCCCTGAGCCGGCGCTACCTGCTGGGCAGCGATGGCCTGTGGGTGGCGCCGCGCGATGCCGTGCTGCTCGACCTGCGCCGTGGCGAACTGGTCGAGCTCGACCTGGGTGTGCGTGAGCCCGGCGGCTCGGTCGGCATTTGCCGTAATGCTGCCTTGCCGCAGAGCCTGCCGGGGCAGTGGGTATGCGAAGTGCTGCGCGAGGTGGCCGGGCAGTACCGCGAGGGCGCCTACCCTTGAAGCCGCGCTGTCAGCAGGGCACTGAGGGCCTTGAGGTTGTCGTCGCTGAGGCTGCCGCTGGCCGCCATCAGGCGTAACTGCGCCTGCAGGATGGCATAGCGCTGGCGGGCCAGTTGCAAGCGGGTGCGGGTCAGTTGCTGCTCGGCATCCAGCACATCGCTGCTGATGCGCGCCCCTGCCTCGAAGGCATGCGTGGTCATGCGCAGGTCGCTCTGGCTTGAGCGCAGGGCTTGCTGCAAGGCCTGGTACTGGCTGATGCCGCCGGTCAGGTTAAGGTAAGCCTGACGGGCCATGAAGTCGGCCTCGCGGCGGGCATCTTCCAGCTCATCCTCGGCGGCGCCCTGCAGGGCGCGGGCCTCGCGGGTGCGGCTTTGGGTACCACCACCGGCGTACAGCGGCACGCTGAGCTGCACGCCAACTACCGTCTGGGTGTACTTTTCCTCAGGCACCGTCACGTCGTACAGGCTGCCCCCGACTGAGGCAAAGCGGCCATGCGCAGCCACCAGGTCGAGGGTGGGCAGGTGGCCGGCCTGTTGCTTGTCCACTTCCTGCTCGGCAATCAGCTGGCGGACTTCGGCGGCCTGCACTTTCAGGTTGTGCTGGCGGGCCTGGTCGGTCCAGGCATCCAGACGGGCCGGTTGCGGCCCACTGAATGCCACCTGGTCGTCAAGCCTGGCCAGCTCGCCCGGTGTACTGCCGGTCAGCCGGGCGAGAGCCTGCTGGTTCAGGCGCAAGGCATTGCCGGCGGTAATCTGCTCGGCCTGCGCCAGGTCGTAACGGGCCTGGATGCGCTGTACCTCGTTCTCGGTGCCGGAGCCTTCGCGGCGAAAGCGTTGCGCCTTGTCCAGTTGCTGGCCGAGGGTGTGCACCTGTTGGCGGCTGGTGGCCAACTGGTCTTCAGCCAGCAGCAGTTCGAAGTAGGCGTCGGCCACGCGCAGCATCAGGTCCTGGCGCGCTGCTAGCAGGTCGATTTCGCCTGCCGTGGCCAGGGCCTTGCCCTGTTCATGGCCGATGACGTTCTGCCAGCGCAGCAGCGGCTGTATCAGCACCAGCGCATAGGCATTGGAATTGTCGCGGTTGCGGCTGGCTGCCCCGCTGTGTTCGCGGTCGACCCAGGCCGCGCCGCTTTCCAGGGACAGGTGTGGTAACAGCTTGGCCAACCCCTGCGGGGCCTTTTGCGCCGCTGCCTGCTGGCGTTGTTCGGCCGCGGCGTAGGCCATGTCATGCCCCAGGGCCTGCTGGTAGGTCTGGTACAGGTCGCGGGCCTGAACCGGGCTGGCGCACGCCAGCGTCAGCACCAGCAGCATTAGGCGGATGGGTGTGCATTGTCCGAACACGTCACGGACTCCTTTGCAAGTGAGGGCTTGGGTTGGCGGGGGTTGCGCATCAGCAGCACCATCGGTACGCCGATCAGCATCACCGCGCCGAGCAGGCCGAAGAGCATGCTGAAACCGAGCATCTGGGCCTGTTCCCGGGCCTGGATGAAGGCCAGCACGGCGTTGGCCTGGTCGGCACCGAGCAGGTCGGTGGAGAGCCGCCGCGGGTCGAGGTTGGCCAGGTCCCAGCCGCTGGCAAGCAGGCGGTTTTCGTCGACATGCTCGGACAGCTGGCGGTAGCGCGCCCAGGAGAAACGCGTGAGCAAGGTGGCGGCGATGGCGATACCGACACTGCCCCCCAGCTGGCGCATCAGGTTGAGCACGCCGGAGCCGACCGAGATCAGCTGGGCCGGCAGTTGGCGCATGGCCAGGTTGGTCAGTGGCACAAAGATCATGCCCAGGCCGAAGCCCCGGATGATCAGCGGCCAGTACAGGGTGTCGGGGTTGCTTTGCAGGGTGAACTGGGTGTGCAGGTACATGGCGTAGCCGTAGACCAGGATGCCCACGCAAATGAAGTAGCGCTCATCGATGCGGTTTTCCTGCGACAGTTTGCCGATTACCAGGGTGCTGACCGCGCTGGCCAGTGCCCCCGGGAAAATCACCAGGCCGCTCTGGTAGGCGCTTTGTTCGAGCAGCGTCTGCAGCAGCAGGGGCACCATGAACAGCGTGCTGTACAAGCCGAAGCCGACGCAGAAGGCACACACTGAGCCGAGCAGGAATTCGCGGTTGTTGAACAGCGCCAGGTTGACGATCGGGTTGGCCACCCGTCGCTCCCAGTAGCAGAAGCCCAGCAGGCCGAGCAGTGCCAGGGCCAGGCACAGCAGGCTCAGGTCCGACTCCAGCCAGTCCCAGTGCTCGCCCCGCTCCAGCAAGATCTGCAAGCTGCCGACACCCACGGCGAGTAGCACGAACCCCAGGTAATCGATGCTTTTCGGGCGCCGTTCGTTGGCCGAATCGTCTACGCACAGCCAGGCCAGCAGCAGGGCCAGGGCACCAATCGGCAGGTTGATGAGGAAGATCCAGTGCCAGGAAAACTCATCGATCAGGTAGCCCCCCACCGACGGGCCCAGGGTCGGCCCCATCATCACCCCGACGCCATACAGGGCCATGCCCGCGCTGACTTTTTCCTTGGGGAACACGTCGTAGATGATCGCCTGCGAAATCCCCAGCAAACCGCCACCTGCCAGGCCTTGTATCACGCGCCAGAACACCATCTGCCACAGTTCCTGTGACAGTGCGCAACCGAGCGAAGCCAGCACGAAAAGCGCCGACGACACCAGGTAGTAGCGGCGCCGGCCAAACCAGGCTGACAGCCAGCCACTGGCTGGCAGTATCACCACGTTGGCAACGATGTAACCGGTCGAGACCCAGGAAATTTCGTCCACCGATGCGCCAAAACTGCCCATCAGGCTGGGGATGGCGACGTTGACGATGGTCACGTCGAGCAGCTCCATCATCGAGATCAAGGTGACCGTCACGGCCACCAGCCACGGCGACTTCATAGCGGCTGCCCGCTGTCGCGGGTATCTACCTCGACAAACACGCTCATGCCCTGGCTAAGCGCCTGCTGCATGGCCGTGGGCAACTGGCGGAACTCGATGCGCGCCTGGATACGCTGCACCACCTTGGTGAAGTTGCCGGTGGCGTTTTCCTGTGGCAGCAGCGAGAAGCGCGCGCCGGTGGCCGGTACCAGGCTGTGCACCACGCCATCGAACTGCTGCCCGGGAAAGGCATCGACGCTGATGCGCGCGGGTTGGCCGACGCGCACCCGGCCGATCTGGGTTTCCTTGAAATTGGCCACCACCCACATGCGCTCGGTGCTGACCAGGCTCAGCAGTTTCTGCCCGGCCACCACGAACTGCCCGGGTTGCACATCCTTGTGCACGATCACCCCGCCCTGGGGAGACGCCTGGCGGGTGTCCTCAAGCTCGATGCGGGCCAGGGCAAGGGCCGATTCGGCGGCCTTGATTCGGTATTCTTCAACCTTCAGTGCTGCCTGGTTGGCCAGGGTGCCTTCACGGGCTGCCGTGGAGTTGTCGCGGGCCGCCTGCAGCTGGTGGTTGAGGGCATTGAAGCGGGCGCGTGCGGCTTCCAGGTCCTGGGTGCTGACCACCCCTTGGTCGGCCAGGCGCTGTGTGCGCTGGTAGTCACTGCGGGCCTGCTCGACGTTGGCCACCAGTTGGCCGATGGTGGCCTGTGCGGCCTGGCTGCGTGCTGCAGCACTGCGCACCTGGCTGTCCATCAGCCCGGGCATGCCCCCTTGCCCAGTGGCCACCAGCGCGCCCAGGTAATTGGCCCGGGCCTGCTCGACCCGCTGCTGGTATTCGTCTTCACGCACCTGGAACAGCAGGTCGCCCTTGTTCACCCGCGTGTTCTCGTGCACAGGCACCTGCACGACCACGCCGCTCAGCCGGGCGCGAATAGGGATGATCACACCTTCCACTTCGGCATTGTCGGTGCTGACGTACTGCCTTGCGTATTGCCAGCGCTGCAGCCCCAGCACTGCCAGGCCAGCAATGACCAGCACCGATACTGCCAACTTGGCGTACTTGCCTTTCGTCATGTCACACGCTCTCGTCCTTGTCGTTGTGGGCCATCAGCCCTTGCCTGCGGCCGTTGCCTCTGGTGCGCGCAGGCAAGGGCCGATACTCAGCTGGCCGCCGCTGCGCAGGTGGCTTGTGCGGTCGCGGCAGCGCGCTGATGCAACTGCTCCAGCACGCCATCCCACAGCACGGTGCGGGCCACCAGCGCATCGCCGGCGCTTTTCGCCAGGGCCTGCTGTTGCGCCGGCTCGCTGACGATTTCGGCGATGATGCGTTTGGCCGCCGGGCCGTGGTCGTCGCCGTCCATCTCGATGTGGCGCTTGAGGTAGTAGGTGAGCATCGGCACGCTGGCTTCATCGATGGCCCAGCGCTGCAGCAGGCCGCCGAACATGTCGGGGATGATGTCTTCGCGGCCGAAGAAGAAGTACGCCAGTACCTGCTCGGTTGAACCGTGCAGGGCAACGTCCAGGGTCTTGCTGACGAACACCTTGGCCGGCAGCGGGATGTCGACAGTGGTCAACGCCTGGGCCAGTGGTACACCTGCCTGCAGCAACGCCTGGAACTGGCGGAACGGGCCGGTGTCGGCGCCAATCTCGTCCATGGCGCTGAGGTACAGGTCGAGGTGGCTGATGAAGCCGCCGTCAGGGTGTTCGTCGGTTTCCTCGCCCGTGACGATCTCGTTGATCAGGCGCGCGGCGATGATGTGCCGCGGTGGCAGCCAGGGCAGGCTGACGCAGGTCAGGTCGCGCTGGATGCGTTTGAGCAGGGTCATGAAGTCCCACACAGCAAAGACGTGGTTCTCCATCAGCAGGCGCACGTCATCCAGGGTGCTGATACGGGCGAACAGCGGGTGTGCCAGCAGGGTGCGGCGTTCGTTTTCAATCAGTTCATCTACGTCAAAAGACATACTCGGCTCCTTGAGTGTGAGGTTGCTCACCGGGCGTGAATCAATGCCCGGGGCTGCCTGGCGGTGGCATCGCTTGCCAGGCGCCGGCATAGGGGAAACGTGCCTTGCAGTAGCGCAAGGCGCCAAAGAAACGCGGTTCGAGCAGCGCCTGGCGGCCTTCGTACCAACCGCTGGCGAGCAGTTGCCGGTGCAGGCGCGGCAGGCGCCAGCACGGCACCCGCGGGTACAGATGGTGCTCCAGGTGGTAGTTGGAGCCCAGGTGCAGCAAGGTGCTCAGGCGGGCGGTGCGTGAGCGGGCCACCGGCAGCGCAACGCTGGCTTCGAAGGCATGCTCCTGATAGGCGTTGAGGGCAGAAATCAACAGCGCCAGCAGCAGGCACCCGGCCACGGCCGGCAGCAGCAGCGGCCACTTCGCCGCCAGCAGCCACCACAGGGTGGGCCAGAGCAGCTGGCAGGCCAGGTTGGCCCTGGCCAGCAAACGGATCTGCCGATCCGGCAGTGGCAGGCTGCCGCTGACCTTGGCGCCGGGCAGGGCCAGGCGCACGGTTTGCAGCAGGTACCAGGCGGTGGCATGCAGGCGCGACACCAGCAGCCGGGTCAGCGCCAGGCGGTAGCGCCGCAGCAGGCGCCAGTCCGGGTCTTTGGGGCCGCCGTTGTAGCGGTGGTGCTGCCAGTGGTCGACAAAGTAGCCGGTGACGCAGAAGCCGGTGAGCATCGAGCTCAGCAGCACCGCCAGCAAGCAGCTGTACAGGCGGTTTTCGCTGAGGTTGAAGTGGAAACCCTCATGGCCGAGGATGCCCTGCAGGAACAGGCCGTAGCCTGCCAGCAGTAGCAGCGGTAACACCAATGGCCATGCCTGCGGTGCCCGGTCGAGGGTGGCCACCAGCAGCGCCAGGGGTGCAGCGAACAGCAGCAACGCATAGCCGACCACCAAGGTGGTCTCCAGCGCCGACGGCTTGAGCAGGCTGCGTTCCGGGCGTAGCGTGGGCTTGTCCAGTGCCAGTTGCGTCATCGGCCCGGCCTCAGTCGATCAGTTCGGGCTTGAGCGCCAGCTGCCCAGCCTTGCTCAGGCTGCGCAGGCGCAGGCTGATGAAGGCATCGACCAGGCTCGGCACCCAGCGCGCGGTGTACATGGCCATACTGCCGAGGAAGGTCAGGCCGCGGTTGCGCAGGCCATGCTGGGTGCAGGCACGCACCAGGCCATTGCTGGCGTCTTCGAGCTTTTCCTCCAGCGACAGCAGTACGCGCTCGCCTCGCTTGAAGCTGACCAGGCGCTTGACCGACAGCCCGACCCGTTCGGCCGGGTCGTGAATGGCGGTGTCGATGAACCCCGGGAACACCGTGACCACGTCCAGCTGCCCGGGGTACTGCATGCGCAGTACATCCGAGTAGGCGCTCATCGCCCGCTTGCTGGTGGCGTAGGCGGCAACGTAGGGCGCGTTGACCAGGGCAAACAGCGAAGACACGTTGACCACCTTGCCATGCTTGCGCAGCAGTGCCGGCAAGAACCGCGAGGTCAGCTGCCAGGGCGCCAGCAGGTTGACCTCCAGGGCGCGGCGCACATCATCGTTGACCCCTGTTTCGCCTCGTTCCAGGGTCAGTACCCCGGCATTGTTGACCAGGATGTCGATGTCGCCGAAACGTTCAAGGATCGAGGCGGCGGCTTCATCCAGGCGTTCGCGATCGCAAAGGTCGAGCAGGTAGTAGGCGTCGAAGTTCAGTGCCGTGTGCGGCTCGAGCCGGTCGATGCCGATCACGGTGGCCCCTTGGCGCTTGAGCTTGCGCGCGGTTTCCAGGCCCAGGCCGCGTGCCGCGCCGGTAATGACGATGATCTTGTTGAGCAATTTCACTGGGTGACTCCATTGGCAATGCTGAAGGTGGCGCCTTGCAGGTAGCGGTCGAGGTTGCCTGTCATGCTGAAGCGGCCGGGAGGGTGGAACTGCAGGCCACGGGTACTGGCCAGCCAGTCGCAGCCCAGGTTCGAGCGGATGAACGCCAGGCCGCCCAGCATCTGGTGAGCCAGGTCGGAGGCGCTGGCCAGTTGCTGTTCGATGCCGTAACGGGTCAGCAGCAGGCGTGCCAGCAGGTCATCGGCGTTGCCTTGCAACTGATCGACTTCGTGGGCCAGGCCCTCCAGCGCGCTCAGGCACAGTTGCAGCTGGCAGGCCAGTTGTACGCGCTGCTGGTCGCTCCAGCGACGCTCGTCGATCGCCCACTCCACCAGGCCCATGCAGGCACCCAGGTAGCTGGCGCTGATCAGCAGCTCGAACCAGATGAAACCGATGGTCTGCACGTCGCCCAGCTGCGATTTGAGCCCGGCGGAGAAAATCATCTTGTCGCTGACGTAGACATCTTCCAGGCGCAGTGCCAGGCTCTGTGCCGCGGCCAAGGCACTGTTGGCCCAGAACGGGTGGTGGCTGATGCCGGGGGCGGACGCGGGGATGAGCGCGATCATCAGTTCTTCACCGTGCTCGCTGGCGCGGCTGTAACTGGCTGTCAGCAGGTCCATCGAACTGCTCAGGCTGCACGGTTGCTTGCTGCCGCTCAGGCGTACACCGTCGGCCAATTGCACGGCTTCCATGCCGGCATCGAGGATGCCGCCACCGGGCACGCCTTCGGCGAAGCCCGAGGCCAGTAGCAGGCGCTGCTGGGCGATGGCCGACAACAGCAGGCCTTCGGCACCTGCGCCGTTGTTGGCCACCGCCACCAGGCTGGCCACGGAAAACTGGTGCATGGTGCTGGCCACGGCCAGCGAGGGCGACAAGGCACCGAGGGCGAGTTGCACATGCAGCGCTTCGCGTGCGCTGGCACCCAGGCCACCGCCAGCCTTGGGCACCAGCAAGGCCACCGGGCCGGTATGCTTGAACCAGTCCACCACCGGGCTGCCCGCAGCTTCGCGCTCTTCGAACGGCAACTCCGTCAGCAGATTGGCAAAGTCCGGGGCAAAGCGTTGCAAGGTTTGCCGGGCGTTTTGCAGGAGTGACAGGGGCATGGCATCAGTCCTTGATCTGGCTGTTGGGGAACAGGCCATGAATGATGGCGCTGATGTTGTCGCGGATTGCCTGGCGGGCGACCGGGTCGAGCATGTCGGCCAGCATCGGCAGGCCCAGGTCGAAGCAGGAACGGAAGGCGATGCTGGCGCCTTCGGCGGTTTCGCTGACTTGCCAGGAACCGGAAAAGTGGTCGATGTCGCCTGCGGTCTGGCGGAAGTGGATATGCAGGTTGGCCGGGTCGAACACGTCACGTTCCTGCCACTTGAGAATGCCGCTGTGGAAGTTCACCTCCCAGTTGCTCAGCACTTCGTGCTCATGGATCGCTTCGATCTCGATGTTGCGTACCGACTCGCACAACTGCGGGTAGACGCTGAAGTTGCTGATGGCGGCATAGACCTGTTCGGCACTCTGGCTGGGAACATGGGCATTCAGGCTGACTTCTTTCATTTCGGTGTCCTATTCAAAGGTTCGGGCAAGGGCGCGCGCGAAACCGCCCAGCAGCCATTCAACGTCGCTGTCGCTGTACAAGGCTGGCGGTGTCAGGCGTATAACCCGGTGATCGTTGAGCGAATGGTTGACCACGATGCGCTGGTCGATCAGGTGCATGACCATGTTGGCCGCCAGGCCGGCGTCGGCGAACTCCAGGCCCAGTAACAGGCCGGCGCTGCGCAGCTGTACCTCGGCGCCGCGCGGGTGTTGGCGCAGCACGTTCTGCAGGCCCAGCTGCAAGCGTTGGCCCAGGGCGGCGGCACGTGTCACCAGTTGTTCGCGCTGCATTACCTGCAGGGTTGCCATCACGGCAGCCATGGCCAGCGGGTTGGCGCCGAAGGTGGTGGTATGCATCAACGGGTTGCGGTTGAGCGGTGCCTGCATGTCGGCTGTGCACACCATGGCGCTGACCGGCACGCAGCCACCGGACAGGCTCTTGCCCACCAGCAGGATGTCCGGTACCACGCCTTCGTGGTCGCAGGCCCACCAGCGCCCGGTGCGGCCCATGCCCGACTGGATTTCATCGGCAATCAGCACTGCACCGTACTGGTCGCACAGCGCGCGCACCTGCTGCAGGTAGCCGGCCGCGGGCACGATCACCCCGGCTTCGGCCTGTACCGGTTCCAGGATCACGCAGGCGCGTTCGGGCTGCGCCTGCAGCTGCTGGCGCAGCGCTTCGATATCACCGAATGGCACGAAGTGGCTGTGGCCCAGGCGGTCGTCGAACGGCGAGCGGTACAGATCCCGACCGGTCACCGCCAGCGCGCCAAGGGTCTTGCCGTGGTAGCCCCCCAAGGTCGAGATCACCTGCTGGCAGCCGTTCAGCCAGGCCAGCTTCAGGGCGGCCTCGGTGGCTTCGGTGCCAGAGTTGCAGAAGTACACGTACTGCAGCGGGGCGGGGCATAGCGCCGCCAGGGCTGCGGCGGCCTGGGCCTGGAACGGGTTGAGCATCAGCTTGCTGGCCATCGGGTGGCTGTGCAGTTGGCGACTGACCTGCTCGACCACCTGCGGGTGCGAATGGCCGAGCAGGAACACGCCGTAACCGCCGGCATCGAGGTAGCGGTTGCCGTCCATGTCGAACAGGTAGACGCCTTCGCCGGCCACTTCGATCGGCAGGTTCATCATCGACGCCAGGCGGGCGTAGCCGGCATTCACATGGTCACGGTACTGCGCGCGCACGCGCTCGGCGTCGAGCCCTTCGGGCAGGGGAGTGAAGCTGTTCATCGTTTCAGGCCTCCATGGCCAGTTCGCCACGGCTTGCACCCGCTGCCGGAATCTTCAGCATGCGTTGCATGGCCGAAAGCTTGGGTGACAGCCGGGCCAGGGTCAGGGCCAGCTCCTGTCGTGGCGAACGCATTGCCAGGCGTTGGGCCGGCAACAGTTGCTCCAGCGAGCTGGGCAGCGGTTGCAGCAGGCTGGCGTAGCGGCACAGTTGGGTGGCGCGGCCGAGGGCGGCGCGGATGTTCTCTTCAAGGGCCGGCAAAAACACCGGGCGCACCAGGCGTTCGTAGATGTCCGGGTTCATGCAGCGCGGGCGCTGGAAGGGCTTGCCCTGGTCGTGCATTTCCGCGCACATGAGGTCGAGCAGGGTGCGGATATCCAGCGCCTGCGGGCCGTTGCTGAGGAAGTAGTCGTCGCCGATCAGGCGCTGGTCCAGGGCGCTGGCAATGCCGGCCGCTGCCACGTCGCGGGCGATTACGTCGACCCGCCCGTCTTCCGGGCACGGGATGATCGGCAGGTAGCCCGACATCATCAGCCCCATGGTCAGGTGAAAACCTTGCAGCATGGGCATGTGGCCGCTGTGGCTGTCGCCGATGATGATCGACGGGCGGAAGATCGACACTGGTACGCCGGCATCGCGCACCAGGCTTTCAGCCTGGCGCTTGACCACTTCGTACGGCGTAGAAGGCATCACCCCGGGGTGGTAGTCGCACGGGTGGGTGAAAGCGGTACTGATGTGGTACAGCGGCACCTCGGCGTCGCGGACAAACTCCAGCACTTGCTCGGTGCCTTGGTAGTTGACCGAGAACACCGCTTCGGCGTGGCCGTCCAGGCGGGTGATGGCCGCGCAATGGATGACCCAGTCGACCCGCTTGGTCAGCGCCAGGTAGTCCGCGCTGGACAGGCCCAGGTGCGGTTGGCAGATGTCACCGCGCAGGGTTTCGACACCTGGGTGGCGGATACTGCTGCGACGGGTCAGGCAGACCAGGTGATAGCGGTCGGCCAGTTGGTCGATCAGGGTATCGCCCAGTACGCCGGCACCGCCGGTAAGGAAAACGGTCAGCCGTGAGGGTCCTGACATGGGCTAGCACTCCTTGCTCGCTAGGTTGATGAAGTGGCATGTGCCATGGCGCCCGTCTGCCTGGCAGCCGCAAGGGGGCCAAGGACCGGAACGATTAAAAAAGCCGACCTGTGTGCCCAAGGTTCAAAGGCGGCCGGCAAGCGGCCCGGCGCCTGGTGGTGGAGACCCCGGTTGGCGCGGGCTGGAGGGGATGATGGCGATTTAGAACTGTGGATTCTTGAATGAATCGCTTGTATTGCGCAGCACCATGGCAACGCGGCTTGGCGACATGCCGACCATGCGGCGCATCATGCGGGTGAGGTGGGCCTGGTCGGCAAAACCGCCGGCCATGGCGGCATCGCTGAGGCTGGCATCGTGGGCGAGGGCGTGGCAGGCACGTTCGAGTTTGCGCCAGATGATCCATTGTGACAGGGGGACGCCCATCTGCCGTGTGGCGAAGAAACGCAGGCGCGGGCTGGAAAGGCCCACCGCACTGGCGGCACGCGACACTGCGCCGATACCGGCCCAGTCCTGGCGCAGCAGGTGCAGGGCATTGGACAGGCGTGGGTCGAAGCTTTCGGGGGGCACCAGCTTGAGTTCCAGCGCTGCCACCACCTCGTGGAAGTTGGCGGCATGGCGCACGCAATCGACAATGTCCTGGCTGACTGCGGCCTTGCCACTGTCGTCGAGCAAGGCTTTCAACGCGCGCCCAAGGGGGGCATCGGGATAGAAGTAGAGAAAGGCCACGCGGTCCGGGTTGGGCAGTGAACGATGGTCCACGGAAGGCCCGATCAACACCCCCGGCGCCGTGAGGACCTGCTTGCCGAACTCTACCGTGATGTCGTAGCGCAGGCCGATGCACAGCTGGATGGCGACGTGGGCATGGGCAGCAGTCTGGTCGGTATTGCCGGTGTAGCCCAGCCAGTAATCACCGAAGGTTACGGCACCATCCCATCTCATTGTGCATCCCTGAAGCCTGTTCTAGATAGCCTGGCCGCACCTGGGCCAGTATCCTGAAAGCGGCAGATGATAGCGTTATGGTATATCTTGGTCGATACAAAGCGTAACGAATGATCTTTTGCACTAATTAAGGCTTTTCTGCTGCGCGCAAGGCTGTGGAACTAATCCCTGTTTGCTGGCTCTTATGCCGGTAGCCATGGGTTGGGGACGCCTGATAAGCTCGCGGCTTCTACCCTGATTGCCCTTATGGCGCATGAACAAGGAAATCACATGAAACAGCATCGTTTGGCGGCTGCGGTTGCCCTGGTTGGCCTGGTACTGGCTGGCTGTGATCAACAGGCCAGCAGCCCCGAGCTGAAGACTCCGGCGCAGAAAGCCTCCTACGGAATCGGCCTGAACATGGGCAAGAGCCTGGCTCAGGAAGGCATGGAAGACCTTGATTCGAAAGCAGTAGCCCTCGGCATCGAAGACGCCGTTGGCAAGAAAGAACAGCGCATCAAGGACGAAGAGCTGGTAGAGGCGTTCACCGCCCTGCAGAAACGTGCCGAGGAGCGCCTGGCCAAGGCCAGCGAAGAAGCCGCCTCTGCCGGCAAGAAGTTCCTCGAAGAAAACGCCAAGAAGCCAGGTGTGGTCACCACGGCTTCTGGCCTGCAGTACGAAGTGGTGAAGAAGGCCGACGGCCCGCAACCCAAGCCGACCGACGTGGTCACTGTCCACTACGAAGGCAAGCTGATCGATGGCAAGGTGTTCGACAGCTCCGTCGAGCGCGGCAGCCCGATCGACCTGCCGGTCAGCGGCGTCATCCCGGGCTGGGTCGAAGGCCTGCAGCTGATGCACGTTGGCGAGAAGTACAAGCTGTTCATCCCGGCTGAGCTGGCTTACGGCGCACAAAGCCCAAGCCCGCTGATCCCGGCCAACTCGGTACTGGTGTTCGACCTGGAACTGATCGCCATCAAGGACCCGGCCCAGCTGCAAGGCGCCGAGCCGGAAGCTGAGGCACCTGCCGAAGCACCTGCCAAGTAACCACCTGCCAGGTAACAGTGGCTGGTTGTTGGAAACGCCCCGTCCTGACGGGGCGTTTTCGTTTGTGGCGATTGGACGAACCTGCAACTGCTGGTACTGTCCGATGAAAAGCAGCGTGAAGAAGTAGGAAGCTTCTGACGCAAATCGTTTGCGGAGCCACTAGCCACCGCGTGAAACGACTGTGTAAAAAACGCCCGATTTGACCGGGGGCCTTGCCTGGCAGGCGCCCGGGGTCAGAAACTTCCCCCTGTTCACAAGGTTATCCACAATAAATGTGGATAACCTTTTCCCTCTCGGAGGCTCCATGAGCGCACCCTGGAATTTCGCCCGTTTCTTGCCCTTGGCCGAGCGCCTGCTCAGCCGCGGCCGGCTGCCGGCCCTGCTGTTTGCCGTGGCGCGCAAAGGGCCGCGCATCGGCCAGCTGCGTGAAGATGTGAAGCTGCTGCAGTCGCTGTGCCTGGCGTGGTGGCGTGGCGAATACCGCGCCATCAGCCCCAAAGCCCTGGTCACCATCGTGGCTGGCCTGCTGTATTTCGTCAGCCCCATCGATGCCATCCCCGACTGGCTGTTGGGCGTGGGCTTTTTGGATGACATCGCGGTATTGGGCTGGGTGCTGAAGACCGTGGCCGACGAACTGGCGCGCTTCAAGGCCTGGCGTGACGGCCAGGCGCCGGAGCGGCTGCGCGTGGTCGAGCGCCTGCCGGCCACGCCGGAAGCACTGCGCCTGGAACGCAATACGCCGTGAAACCGGCCAAAACGCACCTCACCTGCACAGACCCCGGAGTTGGTAATATAATTGGCATAAGGGTTATGCCTACGGATTACATGCTGTAATCCTTTTTAAAGGGGTTTGTAATGGGTATTCAGGTCATTAGCCGGGACGGTCAGCCCGAGTACGCCGTCGTTCCCTGGGAGCAGTACCAGGCGTTGCTCAAGGCCGCTGGGCAGGCACCTGCCGAGGCCGGTGTGAACCAACAGGTCGCTGCTGCTGCCGTTGCACCCTTGCCGGCGTTTAGTGAAGTTGCACAGATTCGCCAGGCCAAGGGCATTGTCCCTGAGCAACTGGCGCGCAATGTCGGGGTAAGCCCGGCGTACCTGGCCATGATCGAGTCGGGCGAGCGTCAGCCGGATGCAGCCATCCGCCGCGCCCTGGCCTGGCATCTGGGGGTGGCAGGCTGGAGTGAGCCATCATGAGCCAGGTCAGGATCAGCCGTCAGCATTGGGATAACCTGCTGGGCGAGCTTGACCTGGCCCGCCGTCAACGTCACTTGCTGACTTATCGAGCGCTGATCGAGCGCTTGCAACTGCCCAGCCCGGCCATGCAGACACTGACCGCCGCGCTGGAATACCTGGCGGTGCTGGATGCCCGCGCCGAGCAGCCCTTGCGCAGCTCGCTGGTGATCAGCCAGGGAGCCAGCCGCCTGCCGCGTACCGGCTTTTTCGAATGTGTCGAACGGCTAGGGCGGTTTACCGGGCCGGTCGATGGCATGGAGGCGGCTTCGTGGCATGCTTCCGAGGTAGTGCGGGTGTTCGAGTACAGCTATCCCGAAACGGCCTGAGTCGTTACCTGTGCTGGCCCATTCGCGGGTAAACCCGCTCCTGCAGGGGCCGCGCGGGGCTTAGTGGCTGTGCCAGCGCTTCCGTCAACTTGAAACCTTCGGCAATTACCTGGGCTTTCGATGCCTGGGCAAAGCAAAAAAAGCCCGGTGCAATGCACCGGGCTTTTGGGGCTCACTATCAAGACAAGGCAAGAATTGCCTATTACTTTTTGGCCACCTTGGTGCTGGCGCTGAGGTAGTCGATCAGGATACGACCGGTCTCGGACAGGTAGGCGTCGTCTTCCGGCTTGGTGTTTTCATCCTCGACCGGCAGCGCGTCCTCGTCTTCTTTCTTCAGCTCTTTCAGCGGTTCTTCACCCTTGGCTTTGCGGCGGGTGTTTTCCAGTGCCAGCTGCTTGGCCTCGATATCGTCATGACGGGCACGGCGTTCCTGCTCGTTGAGGCTGACCGTTTTCTCGTTCATCAGCTTCTGGGTCAGTGCCAGGCGGTCGCGGATGTAGGTGAACTCGGCATCCTTGTCGCTGCGTGCTTCATGCTGCGCCTTGAGCTGGGCCAGGAACGGTTTGAACGGGTCGGCCGCCGGCTTGACCACCGGGCGGATGGTGTCCCACGGCATGGCTTCAGGCAGCGCGCTCTCGCCGATTTCCTTGGTGTCGATGATCGACGGGTAGTCGATGTCCGGCAGCACGCCCTGGTGCTGGGTGCTCTGCCCGGAAACCCGGTAGAACTTGGCCAGAGTAAGCTTTAGCTCGCCATGGTTGAGCGGCTGGATGGTTTGCACGGTGCCTTTGCCGAAGGTCTGGCCGCCGATGATCAGCGCGCGGTGGTAGTCCTGCATGGCTCCGGCGAAGATCTCCGACGCCGAGGCTGACAGGCGGTTGACCAGCAGCGCCAGCGGGCCTTTGTAGAAGGCGCCAGGGTTTTCGTCTTCCAGCACGTCGACACGGCCATCGCTGTTGCGCACCAGCACGGTCGGGCCTTTCTCGATGAACAGGCTGGTCAGTTCGGTGGCTTCCTGCAGCGAGCCACCGCCGTTGTTGCGCAGGTCGATGACCACGCCGTCGACTTTCTCTTTTTGCAGTTCGGTGAGCAGCTTCTTCACGTCACGCGTGGTGCTCTTGTACTCCGGGTCGCCCGCGCGGTAGGCCTTGAAGTCGAGGTAGAAGGCTGGGATCTCGATGATGCCCAGCTTGTAGTCACGCCCGTCCTGCTTGAGCTTGAGTACCGACTTCTTCGCCGCCTGTTCTTCCAGCTTCACCGCTTCACGGGTGATCGACACGATCTTGCTGGTCTGGTCGCTAGGCGCGTTGCTGGCCGGGATGATCTCCAGGCGCACCACCGAGCCTTTCGGGCCGCGGATCAGCTTGACCACTTCGTCCAGGCGCCAGCCGACCACGTCGACCATTTCCTTGTTGCCCTGGGCCACGCCGATGATCTTGTCGGCCGGGGCTACCTGCTTGGTCTTGGCGGCCGGGCCCGCAGGCACCAGGCGCACGATCTTGACCTGGTCGTTGTCGCTTTGCAGCACTGCGCCGATGCCTTCCAGCGACAGGCTCATGTTGATGTCGAAGTTTTCTGCGTTGTCCGGCGACAGGTAGTTGGTGTGCGGGTCGTAGGACTGGGCAAAGGTGTTGATGTAGGCCTGGAAGATATCCTCGGCACGGGTCTGGTCCAGCCGCGCCAACTGGTTCTTGTAGCGCTTGGTCAGGGTTTCCTGGATCTGCTTGGGTTCCTTGCCGGCGATCTTCTGGCGCAGCACCTCGTCTTTCACGCGCTTGCGCCACAAGTCGTCGAGTTCGGCCTGGTCCTTCATCCAGGGGGCGTCCTTGCGGTCGATCAGCAAGGTTTCCTTGGTGGTGAAGTCGATCTTGTCGACGCCCTTGTTCAGCTCGGCCAGGGCGAAGTCCAGGCGTTGCTTGACGCGGTCAAGGTAGCGTTTGTAGATGGTGAAGCCCGGGTCGAGGTTGCCGCTCTTGAGGAAATCGTCGAATTGCGTTTTCCACTTGTCGAACTCGGCAATGTCGGCCGCAGTGAAGTAGCTGCGCGCCGGGTCCAGCAGCTTGATGTAGCTGTCGTAGATGATGACCGAACGGGCGTCATCCAGTGGCGGCTTGCTGTAGTGGTGGCGCTTGAGCAATTCCACCACGTTGAGGCTGGCGACAATCTCGTCGCGGTCGGGCTGCAGGCTGTCCCACTTGTTGGCGGCCGCTGCATTGCCGCCGAGCGTGAGGCTGCCCAGGCCGATCATGACAGCGAGGGCGGTGCTTGGGAGGAAATGCTTCATGCTGATTCGACGTGGAGGCAATTGATCACGCATAGTAGGCCGTCTTTTCCGTTGCCGGTTCCATGGAGCCGGTCAAATACTGCAAAAAGCCTGGGGTGTGCGTTCCCCAGGCCCAGTCATGATTCAACTATGGAGGCACTGTGAAGGCATTGCAAGGCGTTGACGGACATGTGGAGTGGGTCGAGGCCGAGCGCCCGGCCTGTGACGCGGGCCAAGTGCGCATTCGCGTGGCTGCTGCGGGGTTGAACCGCGCCGACCTGTTGCAGATGAAAGGTTTGTACCCGCCACCACCCGGTGCCAGCCCGTACATGGGCCTGGAGTGTTCCGGGGTGGTTGAAGAGGTGGGCGCCGGTGCCGACTGGCGCGTGGGCGACCGCGTATGCGCGCTGCTGGCCAGCGGCGCCATGGCCGAGGAAGTGGTGGTCGATGCCCGCCATGTGTTGCCGGTGCCCGAGGGCCTGAGCCTGCACGAAGCGGCCGCATTGCCGGAGGTGTATGCCACCGCCTGGCTGAACATCTTCCAGCTTGGCGCGGTGAAGGCCGGCGAGAAGGTGCTGGTACATGCGGGTGCCAGCGGCGTGGGTTCGGCGGCCATCCAGTTGTGCAAAGCCTTTGGCAGCCCGGTATGGGTCAGCGTCGGTTCGCAGGACCGCCTGGCCTACTGCGAAGCGCTGGGCGCTACGGGTGGCGTGGTACGTAACGAGAACCTGGATGCACTGGAAGGTTTCGGCCCGTTCGACGTGATCCTCGACCCGGTGGGTGCCAGCTATGGCGAGCTCAACCTCAAGCTGCTGGCCCGTGACGGGCGCTGGGTGATCATCGGCCTGATGGGCGGGCGCAAATTCGAGTTGGACCTGGCCCAGGTGCTGGGCAAGCGACTGGAGATTACCGGTTCGACCTTGCGTAACCGGGATGACAGCTTCAAGGCCGAGCTGCTGCGCGAGTTGCAGCAGCAGGTGTGGCCGCTGTTTGCCGAAGGGCGCTTGTCGCCGCAACTGGTCGATACCTACCCGGTGGAGTTTGCTCAGGCGGCGTATGCCGAACTTGAGACCAACCAGGTGTCGGGCAAGCTGGTGATGGTGATTGACCCTGGCCTGGTATAAGCAGGCCAGGCCTTTTCGCGGGTGAACCCGCTCCCACAGGTATTACCACAGGCTTGAAAACTGTGCGGTCCCTGTGGGAGCGGGCTTACCCGCGAAAGGGCCGTTACAGGCGACCCATCTACTTTCAGGTCCAGCTCAGAATCGGCCAGCCATTGATCTCGGCATGCTCGCGCAACACCGCATCCGGGTTCACCGCATGCGGGTAATCCACCTTCAGCAGCAACGGTAGATCATTCCGTGAATCGGAATAGAAACTCGCCCCCTCCAGGTTTTCCTGTTCCTGGTCCAGCCACTCCAGCAGCCGTGTAATCTTGCCTTCGCGGTAGGTCAGCACCCCATGGGTCTTGCCGGTATACACCCCGTTCACGGCCTCCAGCTCGATCGCCAGGTACTCATCCACCCCCAGGCGCGCTGCAATCGGCCCCACCAGATGCGTGCCTGAAGCGGAAATGATCAGGATGCGGTCACCGCGCTTGCGGTGTTCGGCAATGCAGCGGCAGGCATCGCCATAAATGATCGGTTCGATCACCTCTTCAACCCACGGCTCTACCAGGTGCTCGACCTCTTCCAAGGTGCGCCCGGCTATCGGCTCCAGGCTGAAGGCCATGTAGTCCTCCATCTGCAAGTGCCCCTTGCCGTAAGCCTCCATCAGTTCATGGTCGCGGCGCAGGAACGCCTTGCCGTCGACCCAACCCAGCCGGGCCATCTGTTCACTCCACAGTGACGCGCAGTCACCGTGGATCAGGGTTTCGTCCAGATCGAAAATTGCCAGTGCCATCGTGTTGCATCTCCTTAGGCCACTTCGCGTAGCGCCGTGGGGTCGATCGACAAGCTTACCCGCTGCCCGTCCGCGTGCAGGTCGGCCGGCGAGCGGTTGAGCACGTCGACCACCAGTTCCACGTCGCGCACCTGCACCCGGTAGCGGATCACGTTGCCCAGCAGGCTGTGGCTGCGCACCTCGGCATCCAGTTCACCCATGATGCCCAGGGTGATCGACTCGGGGCGGATCGCCAGGCGGCTGGCCACCGGGCGTTGCAGCAGGCGGCTGGCGCTGTCGGCGTCGAGCAGGTTGTAGTTGCCGATGAAGCCGGCTGCAAACAGGTCCACCGGCGCGGTGTAGAGGGTTTCGGCATCGCCGCTCTGGACGATGCGCCCCTGGTTCATCAGGAAGATGCGGTCGGACAGGGTCAGCGCCTCCTCCTGGTCGTGGGTGACGAAGATGGTGGTCAGCCCCAACTCGCGCTGGATGGCGCGAATCTGTTCGCGAAGGTGCTTGCGAATGCGCGCATCCAGCGCCGACAGCGGTTCGTCGAGCAGCAGCAGGCGCGGGCGGGTGACCAGCGAGCGGGCCAGGGCCACGCGCTGGCACTGGCCGCCGGAAAGCTGGTGCGGGTAGCGCCCGGCAAAGGTGCCCAGCTCTACCAGTTCCAGTGCCTCGCGTACCCGCAACTGGCTTTCGTCGGCCTTGACCTTCTGCATGCGCAGGCCAAAGGCGACGTTCTGCTCCACGGTCATGTTGGGGAACAGTGCATAACTCTGGAACACCATGCCGATACCGCGTTTTTGCGGGCTCAGCGGCACGATGTCGTGGCCGTCCAGAAGGATCTGCCCGCTGTCCACCGGGGTCAGCCCGGCAATGCAGCGTAGCAGGGTGGACTTGCCACAGCCGGAGGGGCCGAGCAGGGTGACGAACTCGCCGCGTTCGATGTGGCAGTCGATGTTCTCGAACACCGGGCTGCCGGCATAGCTTTTGTGCAGTTTCTGTACGCTGACGAAGCTCATGTCAGGACTTGTCCTTGTTCAGGCGGTTGGCGACCCAGGTGAGTACCAGTACGAAGGCGAAGTAGGAGATCACCAGCGCGCTGTTGAAGTGGCCGCTGCTGTTGCGCATGTTGTTCAGGTACACCTGCAGGGTCTCGTAGCGGGTACCGACCAGCAGGTTGGCGAACACGAATTCCCCAAACAGGAACGAGAACGACAGCAGCAGTGCCACCATCAGGCCCTTGCGCAGGTTCGGCAGCACCACCAGCAGTGCGGCTTGCCACGTGCTGGCGCCAAGCAGTTGGGCGGCGTCCATCAGGTCGCGCAGGTTGATGGCCTGCAGGTTGTTGGTAATGGCCCGGTACATGAATGGCAGGGCGATGGTGAAGTAGCAGCCGATCAGGATCCACGGTGTACCGACCATGGCCATCGGCCCGCTGCCATACAGCTGCAGCAGCCCGACCGACGACACCACCGGCGGCACCGCGAACGGCAGCAGGATGAGGATGTTCATCAGCGCGTCGAGCCTGGGGAAGTGGTAGTGCACCACGAACAGCAGTGGCAGGATCAGCACTACCGACAGCAGCAGCGCACCCACGCACACCAGCAGCGACTGGCCGAAGGCCGCCAGAAAGCGCGGCTCGCTCCACAGTGCGATGTACCACTTGAAGGTCAGGCCGCTGGGCAGCAGGCTGGCGGACCAACTGGTGGCCAGCGAATAGAGCAGGGTGCCTGCCAGTGGCAGCAGCAGGATCAGGAACAGCAGGTAGACCACGACACGGTGGTACCAGCCGCCGGAGCGGGTGTCAGCGCGCATGGTAGCTCCGTTTCAGTAGCCATTGGTGTACCACCGTGACCAGGGTCATCAGGCCCACCAGCACCATGGCCAGGGCGCTGGCCAGGTTGGGGTCGAGGCTGATGTCGCCGGCCACCAGGCCGGCGATACGGATCGGCAGTACGTTGAAGTTGCCGGTGGTCAACGCGTACACGGTGGCATAAGCCCCAAGGGCGTTGGCCAGCAGGATGACGAAGGTGCCCAGCAGTGCCGGGGTCAGCACCGGCAGGCCAATGTGCCGCCAGAACTGCCAATGGTTGGCGCCCAGCAGTGCCGCCGACTCGCGCCAGTCTTCACGCAGGGCGTCGAACGCCGGGTATAGCAGCAACACGCCCAGCGGGATCTGGAAGTAGGTGTACACCAGAATCAGCCCGCTCTTGGAATAGATGCTGAAGTCCTCCAGCAGGCCTACCTGCTTCAGCAGCAGGGTCAGCGCGCCGTTGAAACCAAGCAGGATGATGAAGGCAAAGGCCAGGGGCACCCCGGCGAAGTTGCTGGTCATGTTGGCGAAGGCGCTGACGAAATCACGCAGTTTCGAGTCCACCTGGCGCAGCGAGTAGGCGCCGAGGGTGGCGATGACAATGCCGAACAGGCTCGACCAGAAGCTGATCTCCAGGCTACGTTGCAGCGCCTGCAAATAGAACTTCGACGCGAACACCTTGCTGAAGTTGGCCACGCCCCAGCCGGCTTCCGATTGCAGGCTGTTGATTGCCACCCAGGCCAACGGGGCAACCTGGAAGATGACGAAGAACAGGGCAAACGGCAGCAGGCAGAGCAGGGCCAGGTAGCGGCCACGGTTCACTTGAGCAACTCCCGGCACACCGTTTTGTCGTGCGCGGCACCCAGCAGTTCGCAAATGGTCCCGCACAGCTCGGTCTGCAGCGGCTTGGCAGCCGGGTCGAGGCTGAACGCGTCGCCAAAGACGAACAGCGGTACTTCGCGCTCCTCGGTCAGCAGGCCGTTGTGCGAGCGGTCGTTGTTCATGCCGTGGTCGGCGGTGACCAGCACCTGGTAGCCTTCTTCAAGCCAGCCCGGCAGGTAGTCGGCCAGCAGGATGTCGACGCTGCGTGCAGCGTTGCGGTACTGGCTGCTGTCCAGGCCGTGGCGATGGCCGACGTCATCGATGCTCATCGGGTGTACCAGCAGGAAGTTCGGGGCATGGCGGCGGCGCAGGTATTCGCCGTCGGCCAGCAAATGCGAATCGGGGTAACGGTCATCCCAGTAGAACAGCCCATGCTGGATCGGCAGTTTCGGCGCGTGGGTATGGCGGTCGCGCTGAGGGTCGAAAGGCGAACGGTTGTACAGCTCACTCATCCAGTGATAGGCCGCCGCCGCCGTGCCCAGGTTGGCCTCGCGGGCATAGTGGAACACGCTGCGCTGGTTGGACAACCGGTTGATGTTGTTGTGCACGATGCCGCTGTCGATCGGCGGCACGCCGGTGAGGATGCATTCGTACAGTGGCCGCGACAGTGACGGCAGTTCGCATTCCACGCGGTACAGCGCGGCGCGGTCGGCCTCGACGTAGGCGTGCAGGTGGCCCATGGCGTGGTGGGCAACCTGATAGTTGAGGCCGTCGAGCAGGACCAGGATGACGTTGTGTTGCATGGTGGCTCCAGTCATAAACCGCGTTGGCTTCTTCGCGGGTAAACCCGCCCCTACATTTATTGCATATCCCTGCGTAGGAGCGGGCTTGCCCGCGAAAGGGCCGGATCAGATACTACAAAAGCTAACGCCTTACTCCATCTCGATGATCACCTGCTCCTGCCACATCTGCGGCAGTTTCTTGGAGGTCGCCTCCCAGGCTTCGGCATTCTTGATCGGCTGCGCCGCCCTGTACTGTTCATTGGGCAGCAGTTTGGCCTGCACATCCGCCGGCAGCTTCAGATGCTCGGCACGGATCGGCCGCGCATGCCCTTTGGCCAGGTTGATCTGCCCGGCATCGCTGAAGATATACTCACGGGTCAGCTTGGCCGCGTTGGGGTGCTTGGCGTACTTGTTGATGACCGTGGTATAGCCGGAAATCACCGAGCCGTCCGACGGGATCAGCACTTCAAAACGTTTGGGGTCGATCTGCTCACGGTAGCTCAGGCCGTTGAAGTCCCATACCACGCCCACCTCAACTTCACCCTTTTCCAGGGTCTGGATGGTCGGGTTGGCCAGCGACAGGCGCTTCGCCTTGGCCAGTTTGGTGAACAGTTGCAGGCCTGGCGCCACGTTGCTCTCGTCGCCCTTGTAGGCAATGGCTGCGGCCAATACGCCGTTGGCGGCCTGGGCGGCGGTGCCAACATCACCGATGGCGACCTTGTACTTGCCTTTTTCCAGGTCATGCCAGGACGTCGGGCGTTCGCCTTCTTTGACCAGATCCTTGTTGATGATGAAGGCGATGGTGCCGGTATAGGCCAGCGCCCAGTGGCCGTCCTTGTCCTTGGCCCACTCCGGCACCTGGTCCCAGGTGCTGGGCTTGTATGGCTGGCTGACACCCTTGGTTACCGCAATCGGGCCGAAGGCTGCGCCCACGTCGCCGATGTCGGCGCTGGCGTTGTCCTTCTCGGCCTCGAACTTGGCCAGTTCCTGGGCCGAGCTCATGTCGGTGTCGCTGTGCTTGAGGCCATATTTGCTGGCCAGGTCTTCCCAGGTGCCTTTCCAGTTGGCCCAGGCATCGGGCATGCCCACGCTGTTGACGGCGCCTTCCTTGCGGGCGGCGTCTTCCAGGGCCTTGAGGTCTTCGGCCATGGCCGAGGTGCAGAACGCGATGGCCGTACCGAGCAGTGACGCCATGAACAACTTTTTCATCCGTAGCTCCTTGGGTGGGTGCCTGTTACCGATCGTTGTTATGAGTGAAGCCGTTGCCTGGAACCTTTGGTCTAGGTCAGCAAACCTTGAGCCAAGGTAGGCTGCTTGCGTGACAGTTTGATGTAGGGGAGGACGGGGCAAGGCCCTGAAACTACAGCGTAGACCACGCAATTACCCCGGATATGCTGGCCTGGCGCGTTTCTGGCAGTAGCTGGAAAAGCCTTTGTCACAGGATGTTCATCAGCCCTGCCTAGGCTTGCACTATTCTCCACATGCCCTGTGATGGGGCTGGACTAGTCCAGATAGGTAACCTTTTGATGCAGTCGACGCCCCCGCGTGCGGTAACAGCCATCTGCCATGCCCTGCAGGAGCAGATCGAGCACGGCCTGTTGGCGCCGGGCGGCAAGCTGCCGGCCGAGCGCAGGCTCAGCGAAGTGTTCGACACCACGCGCATCACCCTGCGCGAGGCGTTGGCGCAGCTGGAAGCCCAGGGGCTGATCTACCGTGAAGAGCGGCGTGGTTGGTTTGTAGCCCCCCAGCGTCTGACCTACGACCTGATCGAACGCAGCCACTTCCATGCCATGGTGCGTGACCAGGGGCGGGAGGCCAGTACCGAACTGCTGTCGGCGCGCCTGCAGCCGGCCTCGGCGGCCATCTGCGCACGCTTGCAACTGCCGGCCTTGTCCAGTGTGGTGCGTATCTGCCGGTTACGGCGCATTGACGGGCGGGCGGTGCTGTATGCCGAGCATTACCTCAACCCGCGCTACTTCCCGGGCATTCTCGAACAGGACCTGGCGCAGTCGCTGACCGAGATCTACGGGCGAGTCTATGGCATCGAGTACGGGCAGGTGTGCTTCGAAATCCTGCCGACGGCATTGCCGGTAGAGGCGGCGGGGGCGTTGAAGGTGTCGGTGGGTAGCCCGGGTTTGCACATCACCCGGGTCAACAGCGACCAGCATGGGCACCTGATCGACTGTGACCTTGAGTATTGGCGGCATGATGCCATTCGCATCCGCGCCCAGGCGGGATGAGGTGTTGCCTTCTTCGCGGGTAAACCCGCTCCCACAGGTTGGGTGCTTATCTCAAGGCATGCGCAATTTCTGTGGGAGCGGGTTTACCCGCGAAGAGGCCCTAACTGGAGGCATTGGCCTCTGTTGCTCCTCCGCCCCCGGCAGTCACCACCTGCACCGACAACCGCGGCGTCGCCAGGTCCAGCCCCGCCTCATCCAATTGCCGCTTCAGCGCCAGGTTGAATGCCCGCGACACCTCCCACTGTTTGATCGGCGCGGTCTTGAACCGAGCCCGCAACACCGCCGAGCCCGACTCGAAACTCTCCACGCCTTGCAGCTCCAGCGGCGACCAGATATTGCGGCGCATCAGCGGGTCGTTGCGCAGCTTCTGCCCGACCTCGCGAATCAGCGTAATGGCCTGGTCGATGTTCATGCTGTGCGGGATCGCCACGCGGAAGATCGCATAGCCGAACTCCCGCGAGTAGTTCTTGATGCTCTTGATCTCGCTGAACGGGATGGTATGTACGATGCCGTCGATATCGCGCAGGCGCACGGTGCGAATGGTCAGCCCCTCCACCGTGCCCAGGTGGCCGCCGACATCCACGTAGTCGTCGATGGCCAGCGAGTCCTCGATGATGATGAACAGCCCGGTGATCAGGTCGGCCACCAGCGACTGTGCGCCAAAACCGATGGCCAGGCCGATCACGCCGGCACCGGCCAGCAGCGGGGTGACGTTCATGCCCATGTTGGCCAAGGCAACGATCACCGCAATGATGAAGATGACCACGAACATCACGTTGCGGATCAACGGCATCATGGTTTGCGCGCGGGCGTTGGCCAGGCCCCGGCGCGAACGCACCAAGGCGTGGTGCACGGCGGTGTCGGCGAGGATCCACACCAGCCAGGCGACGATCAGCGTGCCGGCCAGGCCCAGCAGGCGCACGCTGATGTCGTGGCCGTCGCCCTCGGCGAAGCTGATCATCGACAGGCCCCATACGCGCAGGCCCAGCTCGATGAACAGCAGCCAGATGAGCAGATGCACCAGCAGGTAGCCGAAATTGCGCAGGCGTTCGGCGTACACCGCCTGGCGCTTGGCGGCGCGTTTGGGATTGGCGGCATGGCGGCGTACCAGGCCGTTCAGCACCATGCATACCACCACCAGCACAGTGCACATCAGTGACTGGCGCAAGGCGGTACTGGTGTCGCCGGCAGACACGAAGGTGGCGAACAGCGAGATGGCCACCAGGATCAGCGCCGGGATGAACCAGAAACTGCCGAGAATCTCGATGGTGTCGCTGAGCGTGCGCCGGGTCAGGCGCCGTGACAGCGGCTGGTTGCGGATCAGGTGAGCGATTGGCCGGCGGAAGCGCAGGATGAACAACCCGGTGCACAGCGCAGCAATCACGTTGGCCAGGGTCGCCAGGGCATGCGCCAGGTGCGTGCCGAGGGCCACCAGCATGCGCGGGTCGCTCATTGCCTCGCCAAATGCGGCGAAGCTGCCGATCAGCCAGAGCGGGCGGAACGCCTGGTGCCTCAGGATGTGCAGGGCGCGGTGGCGGTGCGGGCCGTCAAGCAGCGAGAAAGCAATGACGCAGATGGCCGAGAAGCAGGTGCCCACCACCAGCGCGTAGGCCAGGACCATCGCCAGCGACTTGCCCAGCGACGGCGGCAGCACGAAACTCAGGTATACCGTGAACACCAGCGCCACCAGCCAAGGGCCGAGCTTGCGCAAGGCAAAGCGCACCAGGTCCCAGGTACGCGGGTGTTGTGGCAGTTCTTCACTCAGGCCGAAGCGCAGGCGTATGCGGTGGCCGACCCAGTTGAAGGCGTAGGCCAGCAGGCTCCATACGGCAATTACGGCGGCAAAGCCGAACAGAATGGCCGGCCACTGGTGCACAGGCACTATCAGTTCGGTCAGTTCGGCCTGGGCCTGTTCTATTTCCGAGGCCCAGCGGTGGAACGGGCTGGCATCGCCGCTGAACTGCTTTTCGAAGTCATTCAGGGCGCCGCCGATCAGCCCGAGCACACCCTGTTCGACACTGGGTTGTGACTGCCTGGTGGCGTCGCGCAGCTTTTTCAGGTCGGCCAGCAGTTTGGCCCGCTGCTGGTCGTTTTCGAGGTTCTTGATTACCTCGTCCAGCGATTTGCCCAGCGGTTCGGTGGCTTCCGGTTGCGTGGGCGCACTGCCACCCAGCAGGCTCGGCAGGCCCGCCGCCTGGACCGGAGTGATGAACAGCAACAGCAGCAGAAACAGATAACGCAGAAGGGCAGGCACTGGCAAATCTACCTCAGGTCAAACGATTGACCGAGTGTAGAGGTTTATGTCGGCAGTTTCTCGAGGATCTTCCAGCAGGTAAGGCCGAAGATACCCAAGGTGCCGATCCACATCATCAGCACACCGATATTGCGCTCGCGCATGCTGAAACCGATGGTCAGCAACAGCAGGAACAGGAACACCGGCAGGAACAGGGACAGAAACGGGGACATGGACAGCAATCCTTTTGCAGTGGGGCCATGTAACAAGCATAGCGGGTAGCAGGCGAGGCGGGATTGACCTTGAGCAGGTCTGGCCTCTTCGCGGGCAAGCCCGCTCCTACGGGGCAACACAGCATTTGGCCTTGTAGGAGCGGGCTTGCCCGCGAAGAGGCCGGCCCTGCCTGCATCAAGGCAACTCGCGGCTACGGTAGAAGGCCGTCAGCACCTTCACCAGGTGGGCCAGGTCATGGCTACCACACAGCTCACGAATCGAATGCATGGCAAAGGTCGGCAGCCCGATGTCCACCGTGCGCACGCCCAGGTGGCTGGCAGCAATCGGCCCGATGGTCGACCCACAACCCATGTCGCTGCGCACCACAAAGCTCTGCACCGGCACTTCTTCGGCCATGCACAGGTGGCGGAAGAACCCGGCGGTTTCGCTGTTGGTGGCGTAGCGCTGGTTGTTGTTCACCTTGATCACCGGCCCGGCGTTCAGCTTGGGCCCGTGGTTGCCGTCGTGCTTGTCGGCGTAGTTGGGGTGCACGCCGTGGGCGTTGTCGGCTGACACCATCAGCGAGCGCTGGATGGTGCGCACGTAGGTGTCGCCGTCGGGCAGCAGGCGCTGCAGGGTTTGCTCCAGCATCGGGCCGTCGGCGCCGCAGGCAGAGCAACTGCCGACCTCTTCGTGGTCGTTGCACACCAGCACGCAGGTCTCAGAGCTGTCGGCGGCCAGCAGGGCCTGCAGGCCGGCGTAACACGACAGTAGGTTGTCCAGGCGGGCGCCAGCGATAAAGTCGCCATTCAGGCCGATGAGGGCAGCGGCCTGGGTGTCATAGAAGCTCAGTTCGTAATCCAGCACCACGTCGGCGATCAGCTCGTGCTCGCGGGCCAGTTGCTCGGTGAGCAGGGCACGAAAGTCAATGCGCTCGTCACCCGCCACCTGGGCGAGGATTGGCGGCAGTTCGTTCTGCGGGTTGATTGCCCAGCCTTCGTTGGCGGTACGGTTCAGGTGGATCGCCAGGTTGGGGATGATCGCGATGGGCAGTTTGAAGTCGATCAGCTGGCTCTCGACCTTGCCGTCACGGCGGTAGGTGACGCGCCCGGCCAGCGACAGGTCGCGGTCGAACCACGGTGCCAGCAGCGCGCCGCCATACACCTCCACGCCCAGTTGCAGGAAGCCCTGGCGCTGCAGTTCGGGCTGCGGCTTGACCCGCAGGCACGGGCTGTCAGTGTGCGCGCCGACCATGCGGATGCCATTCAGCAGCGGGGCCTGTTTGCCCAGCTTGATGGCGATGATCGAGGAGTCGTTACGGGTGACGTAATAGCGACCACCCGGCACGGTGGCCCAGCTGTCGCGTTCGTCCAGGCGCTGGTAGCCGGCAGCCTCCAGGCGCTGGGCCAGGCTGGCGGTGGCGTGGAAGGGCGTGGGGGAGGCCTTGAGGAAATCGATAAGGCCGGTATTCAGTGCTTCGCGCATAACTCACTCCAGACAGCAGTGGCGCGAGTTTAGCGCAGAATGTCGACAGTTTGTGTCTGCATCTTCGCGGGCAAGCCCGCTGCTGCAATGCCTGTTGTCCGCTGATCAATGCAGGCGCGGGCTTGCCCGCGAAGAGGCCGGTGCAGCCACTCAGAAATCAGAACGGCGCCGGGCACTCGAACTTCAACCGCTCCCCCGACACCGGGTGGGTAAAGCTCAGCATCGACGCATGCAGGCACAGCCGCTGATGCGCTGCCAGCGCCTCGGGGTTGGCATACAGCCGGTCACCCAGCAGCGGGTGCCCGATCGACAGCATGTGCACGCGCAACTGGTGCGAGCGCCCGGTAATCGGTGTCAGCTCGACCCGGCAGTAATCGCCGCAGCGCTCGACGATACGCCAGAAGGTCAGGGCGTGCTTGCCCTGCTCGTGGTCGACCACATGGCGTGGCTTGGTTGGCGGGTCGTAGCGCAGTGGCAGGTCGATGCTGCCGCTGTCCAGCGCCGGCTGGCCCCAGCACAGTGCGGTGTAGGCTTTTTCGGTTTCGCGGTCGTGAAACTGGCGCGACAGCTCGCGGTGGCTGTCGGCATCGCGGGCCAGCAGGATGATGCCCGACGTTTCCCAGTCCAGGCGGTGCACGATCAGCGCGTCGGGGTAGCCGTTTTCCTGCAGGCGGGTGATCAGGCAGTCCTTGTTGTCTTCGGCACGGCCGGGCACCGACAGCAGCAGGGTCGGTTTGTTGATGACCAGGATGGCGGCGTCTTCGTGCAGGATCTGGATGTTCGACAGCGGCATTGCAGTATCTCGGTTATATCGGGGAAAACCATTGGGGCCGCTTTGCGGCCCATCGCCGGCACGCCAGCTCCCACAGGTACAGCGCGGACCCTGTGGGAGCTGGCGTGCCGGCGATGGGCTGCAAAGCAGCCCCAATGATCCAGGCAGGTCGCTGAGTCAGCGATCCGGCAAGGTGATGTTCAGCTCCAGAATCGAGCAGCTGCCCTGGTTTTCCAGCTCGATATGCACGTCATCGTTGCCGATGTTCACATACTTGCGGATCACTTCCAGCAGTTCTTTCTGCAACGCCGGCAGGTAGTCCGGCTCGCTGCGTTGGCCGCGCTCGTGCGCCACGATGATCTGTAGACGCTCTTTCGCTACCGACGCGCTGGTCTGTTTCTGTCTGCCACGAAAGAAGTCAAAAAGGTTCATGGTTTACTTGCCTCCAAACAGGCGCGCGAAGAATCCTTGCTTCGGCACTTCGATGAACCGCAGGGGCTTTTCTTTGCCCAGCAGGCGGTCGACGGTATCGCTATAGGCCTGGCCGGCATCGCTCTGGTCGTCGAGGATGACCGGGATACCCTGGTTGGAAGCCTTGAGTACTGCCTGGGACTCCGGGATCACGCCTTTGAGCTTGATCGCGAGGATTTCTTCGACGTCGGCGATGCTCAGCATTTCGCCCTTTTCCACGCGCTCCGGGTGGTAGCGGGTGATCAGCAGGTGTTCCTTGATCGGCTCTTCGCCGTTTTCGGAACGACGCGACTTGCTCGACAGAATGCCCAGCATGCGGTCGGAGTCACGTACCGAGGACACTTCAGGGTTGGTGACCACGATCGCTTCGTCGGCGAAGTACATGGCCAGGTGCGCGCCTTTCTCGATACCGGCCGGCGAGTCGCAGATGACGTAGTCGAACTGCTCTTTCAGCTCCATCAGCACCTTTTCAACGCCTTCCTGGGTCAGCGCGTCCTTGTCACGGGTCTGGCTGGCAGCCAGCACGTACAGGTTCTCGAGGCGCTTGTCCTTGATCAGGGCCTGCTGCAGGTTGGCTTCGCCATTGACCACGTTGACAAAGTCGTACACCACGCGGCGTTCGCAGCCCATGATCAGGTCGAGGTTACGCAGGCCCACGTCGAAGTCGACGATGACGGTCTTGTGGCCGCGCAGTGCGAGGCCGGTACCAATGGCGGCGCTGGTGGTGGTCTTGCCCACACCCCCCTTGCCGGAAGTAACCACGAGAATCTTGGCCAAGGTGTTTCACCCCTAAAATAGTCGGGACACTTGTCCCTGCAAAAAACTGAAATAGCTTGAATGGCTCAAATAAAGGCAACGGTAAAAAAGTTGCTCTAAAAATGCTGGCAAGTATCCGTTAAAGACGGGTGATGTTCAACACGTCACCAGACAGGCTGACTTGCACGCCTGTGCCCCACAGCGGGTCGCGGCGCAGGTCTTCGCATACTTTGTACTGGCCGGCGATGGAGACCATTTCGGCGGTCATCTGCTGGCAGAAGATACGCGCTTTGGTATTGCCTTTGATGCCGGCCAGGGCACGGCCGCGCATGGCGCCGTACACATGGATGTTGCCATCGGCCAGAAGTTCCGCACCCGGGCTGACCGAAGCGGTAACGATCAGGTCGCCACCCTGGGCATAAATCTGCTGGCCGCCGCGTACGGGCGAAGTGATGATGCGGGTCGGGCGCACTTCCGGTTCCGGGGCGGGCGCCGGCGCAGGGGCGGGTTCGGGCTTCTTCACCACTTCGGGCTCGGGTTCCAGCGGCCGCTCGCGGGCGCCGGACGGTGGCAGTACCGGCAGGTCGATGGCAATGGCGGCGGCGATGTCCTCGATGCGGTTGGCGCGGATGGCCAGGGTACGCAGGCCGTGGTGGCGGCAGATCCGCATCAAGCCGGGCAGGTCGATTGCCCCTTCGTCGGCCGGCAGCTTGTCCAGCGCCAGTACCAGCGGCGTGTTGCTGAAGAAGTTCGGTGCCTGGGCGACTTTCGCCGCCAGCTGGCGGTCGAGGGCTTCAAGGTCATTGCGCGCCAGTTCCAGCACAGTAATGGCGAGCATGCTGCCCTTGAGCTGGAACACGGAGGCGGTGTCGGGTGTGTGGTTTGGGCTCATGGTCTGCATAGACGGCTTGTTGCGAAAAAAGTGCCCTGACTTATAACGAGAACACCGGTTGCCCGCAACATGCGCTGATCCGTTGTAGAATGCGCGGCCTTTGTCTTTCCGGATGCTTCAATGGAACGCCCGCGTTTTCGTCCCTATTACCTTCACCCCAAGTTCTGGGGCCTGTGGCTGGGCCTGGGCCTGCTGTGGCTGGTCGTCCAGTTGCCGTATCGGGTGCTGTTGAAAATCGGTGCCGCGCTGGGCGCGGTGATGTACCACTTTGCCGGGGAGCGGCGGCGCATTGCTGCGCGCAACCTGGAGCTGTGCTTCCCGGAGCTGTCAGTCGACGAACGGCAGCGTTTGCTCAAGGCCAACTTCGCTTCCACCGGTATCGCTTTCTTCGAAATGGCCATGAGTTGGTGGTGGCCCAAGGCCCGGCTGGCACGCTTGGCTCATGTCGAGGGCCTCGAGCACCTGCAGGCTGCCCAGCAGGCGGGGCAGGGCGCCATCCTGATGGCGGTGCACTTCACCACCCTGGAAATCGGCGCTGCACTACTGGGCCAGCAGCACACCATCGACGGCATGTATCGCGAGCATGGCAACGCGCTGTTCGACTTCATTCAGCGCAGCGGCCGTGAGCGTCATAACCTCGATTCGCTGGCGGTGGAGCGCGAGGACGTGCGCGGCATGCTCAAACTGCTGCGCTCGGGCCGGGCGATCTGGTACGCGCCGGACCAGGACTACGGCGCCAAGCAGAGCATCTTCGTACCGCTGTTCGGCATCCCGGCAGCGACGGTAACCGCCACTACCAAGTTTGCCCGGCTGGGCAAGGCGCAGGTCATTCCATTCACCCAGAAGCGCCTGGAGGATGGCAGCGGCTATCGCCTGGTTATCCACCCGCCGTTGGCGGACTTCCCGGGGGAGAGCGAAGAGGCTGATTGCCTGCGCATCAACCAGTGGGTCGAAAGCGTGTTGCGCGAGTGCCCCGAGCAGTACCTGTGGGCGCACCGCCGGTTCAAGTCGCGGCCCGAAGGGGCGCCGCGGCTGTATGAGAAGAAGCGCTGAAAAAGCAACTCATCCAGGAAGGACGCCATGGCCCCACCCCCGGTAACCGGTCTTATCCTTTCTGGCGGCGGTGCCCGCGCCGCCTATCAGGTCGGCGTGCTGGCTGGCATCGCCGAGCTGCTGCCCGCTGACGCACGCAACCCGTTCCCGGTCATCGTCGGCACCTCCGCCGGCGCCATCAATGCCGTCACCCTGGCCAGTGGCGCTACTCATTTCAAAGACGCTGTCCAACGGCTCACTGTCTTCTGGCAGAACTTCCGCAGCCACCTGGTCATTCGCAGCGACTGGCCCGGCGTGGTGCGCCAGGCCAGCCGATTCGTCGGCCACAGCCTGCTCGGCCTTGGCGGCCAGGCGCCCGTGGCGTTGCTCGACAGTAGCCCGTTGCGCGGCCTGCTGGAGGCGCACCTGAACCTTGATGGCATCGGCCATGCCCTGGCCGCCGAGCAGCTGCGCGCCGTGGCGGTAACCGCCTTCGGCTACGAGTCCGGCCAGGCGGTGACCTTCTACCAAGGCCGCGGCACCATCGAAGCCTGGTTGCGCCACCGCCGTATCGGTGTGCCCACGCCGCTGACCATCGAACACCTGCTGGCCAGTGCGGCGATCCCGCTGCTGTTCGCCCCGGTACAGCTGGGCGACGAGTACTACGGCGACGGTGCGGTGCGCCAGTCGGCGCCGATCAGCCCGGCTTTGCACCTGGGCGCCAGCCGGGTGCTGGTGGTCGGTGTCAGCGGCAACCCGCAGCGGCCAGCACCACCGTTACCGACCCAGCGTGTGTTCAGCGGGCTGCAGCCGAGCCTGGCACAGATTGGCGGGCACATGCTCAACAGCACGTTCATTGACAGCCTGGAAGATGACATCGAACTGCTGCAGCGGCTCAACCACCTGAGCCGGCTGTTACCGGCTCACCTGGATGCGCGGCGTCTGGGGCTGGCGCCAATCGACGTGCTGGTGGTGGCGCCCAGCCAGCCACTGGACGAAATCGCCGCCCGGCATCGGCGCGAGTTGCCAGCAGCGTTGCGCTTGTTCCTGCGTGGGCCGGGGGCAACGCGCACCAGTGGCGCGGGGGTGTTGAGTTATTTGCTGTTTGAGGCCAGCTATTGCAGTGAACTGATTGAGCTGGGGCGAAGGGATGCTTTGGCCAAGAAGCGGGAGCTGTGTCAGTTCCTGGGGATTTGATGTTGCCTGTGCCGGCCTCTTCGCGGGTAAACCCGCTCCTACGGGGTCCCCACAGGGCCGGGGACCTGTGCGGACCTGTGGGGGCTGGTTTGCCGGCGATAGGGCCAGAAAAGGTTTATTCGGCTATCTGCAACTTGCGCGCCTGGGTATACACGTACCTTACCTTCTCGTACTCGAACGGCGAATTCAGCTGGCCATAGCGGAATTTGGTGGTATAGCGCTTGTCCACCACGCGCAGGGCAAAGATTTCCGGGTGGTCGGTGCTGGCTTCGGCCACGCCCAGGTAGTTGATCGCCTGCTCACCTGCATAGTCCACCACCAGCCCAGTGGTATCGCGCAGGTTCGACGGCCCCAGTACCGGCAGCATCAAGTACGGCCCTTCCGGTACGCCGTAGAAGCCCAGGGTCTGGCCAAAGTCTTCGCTCTGCCGCGGCAGCCCCATGCTGGTTGCCGGGTCCCACAGCCCACCCACGCCAATGAGGGTGTTGAACATCAGCCGTGCAGTGATCTCCGCCGAGCGCTTGGCCTTGAGCTGTAACACACTGTTGAACAGGTTCGGTACATCGCCCAGGTTGTTGAAGAAGTTGCTCACCCCGGTGCGCACGAAGCTTGGGGTTACATATTGGTAGCCGTTTACCAGTGGCAAGAGCACCCACTGGTCCAGGCGGTAGTTGAAGTGGTAGATGCGCCGGTTGATCGACTCCAGCGGGTCGTACACGTTCAGCGCCTCCAGGGTGGAGCGCTCGAACTCGCGCTGGTCCAGCCCAGGGTTGAATTTCAGCTCGCGCAGCGGGTCGAGGAAGCCGTCTGCCTCGGGGGCGAGCGGTGCGGTACCGACCACCTGTGGGTCGGCCTCGATCACGCTGGCCCGCGGGGCGGTTTCGGCGGCCAGGGCGTGGCCGGCTGCAAGCAGGGCAGTGGCGAAGAGGAGTTTGTTAACCACGGAAGAACTCCAGCATGGCGTCACTGTTGACGCGGTAGTTGAGGTTGCCGCAATGGCCGCCATGGGGGTAAAGGGTCAGCCGGTCACCGAACACCTTGCGCAGGAAACCGATGTCGCCCGGGCCGAGGATGACGTCGTCGGCGTTGTGCATCACGGCGATCTTGTCGCTGCTGCGCAGGTAGTCTTCCAGCGCATACAGGCTGACCTGGTTGACCAGCTGCAGGATGCTGTTGCCATCGGTACGGGCACGCCACATGGGGATCACCTGCTCGGTCATGTAGCAGTCGAAGTCGCACTGCAGGGCGCGTTTGAAGAACGGTGTAAGGCTGCTGCCTTCGGTGATCGGGAACTTCGGCGGAATGATCAGGCCGCGGCGGTTGATCAGGTCGGACGTAAAGGCAATGTCGGCCGCCGAAAAGCGGAACGACGTGCCGATCAGCATGGCCATCTGCTCATTGGACAGGTGCTGGCGTGACTGCTGGAAGTCGTACAACAAGGCGTCGTTGAGGTCGATGTAGCCCTTGTCCTGGAAGTAACGGGTGAGTTTTTCCAGCATCAGCTCATAGAAGGTGGTGCTGCGGTCTATGCCTTTGACCTGGGTTTGCACCAGCTTGTCGAGGTTGTTGATCGAGGTGTACAGGTTGACCGGCGGGTTCAGCAGCAGCACGCGCTTGAAGTTGAAGCTGCGGCGGGTTTCGTCCAGGTGGCTGACGAACGCGGCGTCGAGCGCACCCAGGCTGTAGCCGGTGAGGTAGAACTCGCTGATGGGCAGGCGCGGGTGCTGGGCACGCACGGCCTGCATTACCCGGTACATGTCTTCGGCGTCTTCCTGGCTGATACCGGGGGTGGCGAAGCGTGAGGCGGCGCTCATGAAGTCGTAGCTGGTGGGCGACGACAGTTGCACCACGTGGAAGCCCGCCTGGTAGAACAGCTTCTTCAGGTACTCGTTGATGGTGCTGGTGTACGGGGCACCTGTGCCGGCAATGATGAAGATCAGTGGCGCTTCGTGGTCCTGGCGGGCCAGCCGGTACTTGAGCTTTTTCACTGCCCAGAAGTTGTCGGGCAGGGTGAACTCGCGCTCTGGGCGCAGGTTCAGGCTGTAGTCGGACTGGTCGATGTCGTCGTCGCTGGGCAGGGTCGGGCGCTGGTCCGGCGGCGTGGTGGCGATGGTCGCCTCGAACGGGTTGGTCAAAGGGTAGCCATAGCTGGCCGCGTCGATATCCCGCGCAGAAGCGGCCACAGCCATGAGCAGGCTGCCGAGCAGGGCAGCGAGGCGCAAAGATCGAAGCATGTAATCCCCCAAAAGAACGCAAGGTCGAGCAGTGTGCAGGCTAGGACCACATCCAACCCGGCAAAGTTGCCAGTTGCGGTGGCCTTTGGTGTGCTTGTTATCTGCAACATAGCTGCAGGGCTGTGATTTTGCCTTACTACAGGGCATAAGCGATCATGGATGCTTTCGATTACCGCTATTGGAGAACAGGATGTCTCGTTCGCTGCCGGCTGCTCAACTGCTGATGTTTCTGGCGCTGTGGCTCGCTGCCAGTTATGGCGTGCGCTATGGGCTGATGGAGGACGGCCAGTGGGTGGGGTTGTGCACGGTGCCAACGGCGTATTGGCAGTGTGAAGTGCGGTCGTTGCTGGGGTTGGGCATTCACCACCAGGTGTTGGCCTGGGGCGGGTTGGCGTTGGCGCTGTTGGCGCAGGTGGTGTCCGGCCGCGCCGGCTGGTGGCTGGCGGTGTCGGCATTGGTGTTGGCAGTGCCAGCGCTGGTGCTGTACACCGCCAGCATTGCAGTGTTTGCACTGGTGCTGGCGGGGTTGCGGCTGGTCAGGCAAACCTCTCGCTAAACGGATGCACGGTCCCTGTGGGAGCGGGTTTATCCGCGAAGCAGGCGACACGGTGGATGGCACCGGCTTCGCCGGTGTTCGCGGCTGAAGCCGCTCCCACAGGTACTGCACCTCCCACAGGTACTGCACAGTATTCAACGTTGGCGGCACACCTGTGGGAGCGGGTTTACCCGCGAAGAAGCCAGCCCGATAGTCAAGCCGGGCGCAGCCGCAAGCTGCGCCACAAAGCCGCCGTCATCAGCACACTCACTACCGCCCACATCCAGGCCTGCTGGTTCTCCAGTCCCTCCACAAACAACTGCGGCGCCACCCCGGCCCCGACAATGAACGCCAGCAGCGCCACCTCGGCTCGCCGTGCCCGCACCGGCCACAGCACATACACCAGCGCCGGCAATGCCAGCGCCGCACTGGGGAAGCTGCGGTAGCGCGGGTCGAACACCATTGCCAGCATGCTCACCGCCGCGGCAAAACCTGCCGCCAGCAACAGCCAGCCGGCGTGCGCCTGCAGCCAGGCGAACATCCGTTCGCGCCACCCGGCCCGGTGTGCCTGCGCCAACAGTGCATGCGCCAGCACCAGTAGGTTCAGCCCGGCCAGCAAAACTGCCCACAACCATTCCCCGGCAAAGCGCGCATGGGTGCGCATCAGTTCGCCCCACAAGCCCAGGCAACCGGCACCAAACGCTGCCAGCAGCGGCAACAGTACGGCCGCCAGCGGCGCAGCAGGCCGCCCGGCCAGTATCAGCATGCTCACCATCAGCACGGTGCTGGCCAGCAACCACTGTGGCCAGTACTGCAGGTTGCTCACCGGCCCTTCCAGCACGCCCTTGTCCTGGCGGTTGGCGTCGTACAGCCCCCAGTAACCGCCTACCGCGCCCTCATTGGCACGCTTCCACGGCTGGTCGAACGCTTCGATCAGGTTGTAGTGCCAGCCGTTGCTCTCGGCCATGGCCACGAAGCCACGGATGAAGCGCGCCTCGTTGACCCGGCTGGGCACGGCAGTCTCGCGCTGGCGGCCTTCGCTGGGCCAGCCGGTTTCGCCAATCAGGATGTCCTTGGGCGCAAAGCGGGTGCCGAATACCCGGCGCACATCGGCCACATGGGCCAGGGCCTCGTCGATCCCACGCGGGTCGTCTTCCCAGTAGGGCAGCAGGTGAATGGTCAGGAAATCCACCCCCGGGGCTACCTGCGGATGCTGTAGCCAGAACTCCCACACATCGGCATAGGTCACCGGCACCTTCACCTGGCTTTTTACCCGGGCGATCAGCTTGGCCAGGTGCGCACCGGTCACCTCCTTGCGCAGCAGGGTCTCGTTACCAACGATCACCGCGCTGACCACGTCGGGGTTGGCGTTGGCGGCGCTGATCAGCAGGTTGATTTCCCGGTCGGTGTCGGCGGGGTGGGCATTGACCCAGGCGCCAAGCATCACCTTCAGGCCGTGCTTGCGTGCCAGCGCAGGGATTGCCTCAAGACCGGTCATGGAATAGGTGCGGATGCACTGAAATCGCTCGGCCAGCAGGGCCAGGTCGGCGTCCATGCGCTCGGGGCGCAGGTGAAACGGCTGGTCGTAGGGCGACTGGTCCTTGTCGAACGGGGTGTATGAGGCACATTGCAGCTTGTGTGTCGGGCTGGCGGCATCGGGCAGTTGCACCGGCTTGCCAAGGCCGTACCAGAGCCCTCCCAGCCCCAGCAGGGCCAACAGGCAGGCAAGCAGGTACAACGACAGCAGCAGGCGGGTAGAACTGGGCATCAGGCGGTCCATCGTCAGGCGCAAAAGGGTAGATAGTAGCCCGGCGCCAACGCTTTGGCATGCAAGGATCGCGCAGGCCGGCGTAGGCCGATGGCGCTAATGGCACAGTGCTGTCGCATATGGGGCGGATACAGGTCGCAGCTGGATCAGGTCGCCCGGTGTTGCAGGAAGATGATGCAATCTCCAAGACCTGACGAGGGGATGCTTTGATGGCAACTTTGAAAAAAATGCGACGTTTCCTGGGTGTGGGCACCGCCTTGGTACTGGGAATGAGCGCAGCACAGGCAATGGCCAAAGAAGTCAGCATTGGTTACGTGGACGGTTGGGCTGACAGTGTGGCGACCACCAACGTGGCCGCCGAGGTAATCAAGCAGAAGCTCGGCTACGACGTGAAGTTGCAGGCCGTGGCGACCGGGATCATGTGGCAGGGTGTGGCGACCGGCAAGCTCGATGCCATGCTGTCGGCCTGGTTGCCGGTGACCCATGGCGAATACTGGGCCAAGAACAAGGACAACGTGGTCGACTACGGCCCGAACTTCAAGGACGCCAAGATCGGCCTGATCGTCCCTGAGTACGTCAAGGCGGCGAGCATCGCCGACCTGAAGACCGACAACAGCTTCAAGCAGAAGATTGTCGGCATCGACGCCGGTTCTGGCGTAATGATCAAGACCGAACAGGCAATCAAGGACTACGACCTGACCGGTTACAAGCTGCAGGCCAGCTCTGGTGCAGCGATGACCGCAGAACTGGGCCGTGCCTATGCCAAGCAGCAGTCGATTGCGGTGACCGGCTGGGTGCCGCACTGGATGTTCGCCAAGTGGAAGCTCAAGTTCCTCGAAGACCCGAAAGGCGTGTATGGCGCGGCGGAAACCGTGAACAGCATCGGCAGCAAGGAACTGGCGACCAAGGCGCCGGAAGTGGCGGAGTTCCTGAAGAAGTTCAACTGGCAGTCGAAGGACGAGATTGGCGAAGTGATGCTGGCGATCCAGGAAGGCGCCAAGCCTGAAGCGGCGGCCAAGGACTGGGTGGCCAAGCACCCGGACCGCGTGAAGGAGTGGACGGGTAAGTAAGTCCGTAGACCCTGTAGGAGCGGGTTTACCCGCGAATAGGCCGGGCTCGCCGGCCATTGTTTCCTGGGCGTTCATCATTGTCGGCGCCACCGCATTCGCGGGTAAACCCGCTCCTACAGGGGCATGCGCAAGCTGTTTTGTTGCACAATCGGTAAAACACCGTTGCATCTAAGACTAAGGTCGTCTGGTTGGCGTTCATCGGCAGCATAAAGTAAGGGCGTGGGTACCATCCCCTATCTGTGCTGCTAGGACAAAAACAATGAACGACAGCATTTACCTCTCGATACAAAACAGCCCCCGTTTCAAGGAGCTGGTCACCAAACGCGAACGGTTCGCCTGGATTCTCTCGGCGATCATGCTCGGTCTGTACTGCGCCTTCATCCTCCTGATTGCCTACGGTCCTCAAGTACTGGGCGCCAAGCTCAGCCCTGAGTCGTCGATCACCTGGGGCATTCCCCTGGGCGTTGGCCTGATCGTCTCGGCATTCGTCCTGACCGCCATCTACGTGCGCCGCGCCAACGGCGAATTCGATGAGCTGAACAAGGCCATCCTGAAGGAGGCGCAACAATGATTCGCCACGCCAAAACCCTGGCCGTACTGGCCTGCGGAGCCTTTGCACCCGCCGTGTGGGCCGCTGATGCCCTGACCGGCGAGGTGCAGAAGCAACCGCTGAACGTTTCCGCGATCGCCATGTTCGTGGCGTTCGTCGCCTTCACCCTTGGCATTACCTACTGGGCGTCCAAGCGCAACAAGTCGGCATCGGACTACTACGCCGCCGGCGGCAAGATCACCGGCTTCCAGAATGGCCTGGCGATTGCCGGCGACTACATGTCGGCTGCCTCGTTCCTGGGTATTTCCGCACTGGTGTTCACCTCTGGCTATGACGGCCTGATCTACTCGATCGGCTTCCTGGTCGGCTGGCCGATCATCCTGTTCCTGATTGCCGAGCGCCTGCGCAACCTGGGCAAGTACACCTTTGCCGACGTCGCCTCGTACCGCCTCGGGCAAAAGGAAATCCGTACTCTGTCGGCCTCCGGCTCGCTGGTGGTGGTAGCGTTCTACCTGATCGCGCAGATGGTCGGCGCCGGCAAGCTGATCGAGCTGCTGTTCGGCCTGGACTATCACGTGGCCGTCATCCTGGTGGGTATCCTGATGTGCCTGTACGTGCTGTTCGGCGGCATGCTGGCCACCACCTGGGTACAGATCATCAAGGCTGTGCTGTTGCTGTCCGGTGCCAGCTTCATGGCGCTGATGGTGATGAAGCATGTTGGCTTCGACTTCAACACGCTGTTCTCGGAAGCCATCAAGGTACACGCCAAAGGCGAAGCGATCATGAGCCCGGGCGGCCTGGTCAAGGACCCGATCTCGGCGTTCTCGCTGGGCCTGGCGCTGATGTTCGGTACCGCCGGCCTGCCGCACATTCTGATGCGCTTCTTCACCGTCAGTGACGCCAAGGAAGCCCGCAAGAGCGTGCTGTATGCCACTGGTTTCATCGGCTACTTCTACATCCTCACCTTCATCATCGGCTTTGGCGCCATCCTGCTGGTCAGCACCAACCCGGACTTCAAGGACGCCGCCGGCGCCCTGCTGGGCGGCAACAACATGGCCGCGGTGCACCTGGCCAATGCCGTGGGTGGCAGCGTGTTCCTCGGCTTTATCTCGGCAGTCGCCTTTGCCACCATCCTGGCAGTGGTGGCCGGCCTGACCCTGGCCGGTGCTTCGGCGGTGTCCCATGACCTGTATGCCAGCGTATGGCGCAAGGGCAAGGCCAACGACAAGGACGAGATCCGCGTATCGAAGATCACCACTGTCGCCCTGGGCGTGCTGGCCATCGGCCTGGGCATCCTGTTCGAGAAGCAGAACATCGCCTTCATGGTCGGCCTGGCGTTCTCCATTGCCGCCAGCTGCAACTTCCCGGTCCTGCTGCTTTCGATGTACTGGAAGAAGCTGACCACCCGCGGCGCCATGATTGGCGGCTGGCTGGGCCTGGTGAGCGCGGTAACGCTGATGATCCTCGGCCCGACCATCTGGGTGCAGATCCTCGGCCACGAAAAACCGATCTACCCGTACGAGTACCCGGCGCTGTTCTCGATGGCCATTGCCTTCGTCAGCATCTGGTTCTTCTCGATCACCGACAAGTCCAAGGCGGCTGAAAACGAGCGTGCGCTGTTCTTCCCGCAGTTCGTCCGTTCGCAGACTGGCCTGGGTGCCAGCGGGGCAGTGTCCCACTAAGCCCGTAATACCGGTTTGAGCATGCCGCCCCGCTTGTCGGGGCGGCATTTTTTTTGCCCATCGGAAATTTCAACAAGCCCCTCAGACCAATCCCGTATTTCCCCTGTGGGTAATTCCGAATAATCGCACCTGTCAACGGCGCTTGCCTGATTGGCGATCCATTCAAATTGTTAGCTACAGGTTTCTAGGAGATACATTCGTGAAAGCATTGCTTCTGGCGCTTCCCTTCGCTGCCCTGGTCGCGGGCCCGGCCATGGCCGAGGACCCGATTGAGAAACAGGTGCTGATCACCGCTACCGTTCCAACTGCCGCGTTCTACGTAGAGCCTGTAGGTGGCAACTGGATGAACGACCCGCAGGACATGGCCTGGAACTCGTTTCAGGGCAGCCTGACCCCAGTGCGCAAGCAACTGCAGGCCAAGAGCACCATCGGCCCGATCACTGCGCACCTGCTGTCGCCGGCCGTGGTCAGCAGCGGCCTGGATGCCATCGATCTGGCTGTAACGATCGGCGATACCACCCTGACAACCAGTGCGGCCGAAATCCTCACCGAAACCCAGGCTGCTCCTGGCGCCATCGTCGACTTCGAAGTTGCACCCGTCGTACCGGCTGGCGGCTACAAGCCAGGTAACTACCAGGGCCTGGTCAGCATGATGTTCGAAACTGCTGCGCCTTGATTCATCCGCACTAACCCCCTTCATTCGTTCTTACTCTGCCTTCGCCCCTGGTTCGTGCCTGGGGTGGGGGAGGGTATTGTCTACAGACTGGGTCATGGCCTTTCCTAACCTTGCAAAGATTTCATTGCTCGCTGCCTGTGCGGCGGTGCTGCCTGTAAACGCCGAGCCCGCCACGCAGGCCATGGGCGTGGTCAGCCAGGCGCAGGGCCTGCCTCGGGAATTCGAGGCGCATTTCTTCGATGTGCCACTGGCGGTAAGGGTCGACCTGGACGGGCGCTACCTGGGTGACGCCATGGTCGTGCTCAGCCGCGACGAGCAGGTTCAATTGCTGGAATTCACGGATCACCTCGAAAGCCGCGAGCCCGAAACGCTTCGCCGCCGCTGGCAGGAGCGCCTGGCCAATGGGCGGCCGCTGGGGGATTGCCGGGCCGATTGCCCCGACGGGCTGCGGGCCATTCACTACAGCCTGGTCAACTCGCAGTTGTCGCTGCTTACCCATGCCGCCGAGATATCAGGGGATGCACCGCGCTACCACCGTTTGCCCGAGCAGGGCAGTGGCCTGTTGCTGCGCAACCAGCTCAACCTGGTCAGCGACGGGCACGATACCAGTGGCCTGTATTCGCTGCAGGGCCAAGGCAGCGTGGCGAACTGGACCACCCTGGCCAACCTGCAGGTGGACCGGGGCGGCAGCGACCAGGACGTACGTCATCGGGTAAGCGAGCTGTACGGTGAGCGCTTGCTGGATGAGCATTTTTTCCGCCTGGGGTATTTCACGCCCGGCGCACAGGGGCTGACGCGTCAGCCAAGGTTGCTGGGCAACAGTGCCGACACGACCTTGGGCCTGATGTTCGGCAGCAGTGACAGCTTGCTGATCGACAATGGTCAACCCAGCTCGACACCTATCTATGTCACCCCCAACCGCCCTGGCGTGGTGGAGATCTACCGCAATGGCGTGCTGATCAACAGCCAGCCGGTCCAGCCGGGCCTGCAGGCCCTGGACACGCGTGTGTTGCCGGGGGGGATCTATCAGGTGGAAGTTCGCCTGCTCGAAGATGGCGAAGAAACCGCCCGTACCGAAGAGTTCGTGTACAAGCCCAACAGCTGGCGCAACCCTGACAGCCGCTGGCGCTATAACGTGTATCTCGGGCAGCAGACCGGGCTGCTGGACAACTGGGACCGGGCACATGACGACAGCCTCAGTGCAGGCGTGCTTGCCAACTACTTACTGCACCCGCGTGCCGTGCTTGGGGTATCGGTGCAGCAGATAGACGAAGCCATGCAGTACGGCACCTCATTGGACTGGGACCCGCTCGACCGCCTGAAGCTCTATGGCAACCTTTACCGTACCGATGGCCAGGGCGATGGCTATGACCTGCAAGTGATCCACAACCATGAAACGGGCTCGCTGGTGCTCAGCCACAGCCGCTCGTGGCTGGAAGCGGTCGACAACCCGACCCACAGCCAGGTGGTGCGCTATGCCGAGCAAAGCCAGACCTCGTTGCTGTTGAGCCAGCGGCTAAACAACCGTAGCACCGCCACGCTGCGCCTGGCCCACAGTACCGGCGCCGCCGACGGGCTGGGCATCGACCTGGGCTTTTCGCACTACGGCAAGTTTCTCGGCTCTGACGCCAACTGGCGCCTGAGCCTGTTCGACCGCCCCGGCACCCGCAGCAGCGGTGACCAACGCAGCCGTGGCATGAACCTGGCGCTGAGCATGAGCCTGGGTGGCCCGGGCGAGCGCATTGCCGCCTCCATTGGCAGCCGCACGTCGCACGACGGCGGGCGTGACCAGAATGCTTCGCTGTCCTACCAGCGTGATGTCGACCTGGGGACCGTACGCACCCTGGGAGCCACGGCCACGGTGGACCGCTATGGCGTGGGCGTTGGGGGCAACGCCCAGTTCCAGAACCAGGCGTTGTATGGCGACGCCTATGCCCAGAACTCGTCCTATAACGGCGAAATCAGTGCCGGCCTGAACCTGCAGAGCATCGTTGCCGTGGGCGAGGGCAAAGTTGCGATGACCGGCCAGTACCTGCCCCACGATGCCGGGCTGATTGTCGATGTCGAGAGCGATATCGAAGGCCTGGCACTGCGTGCCGACGACCAGCATGGCCTGAGCGCCACGTTGCACCCGGGGCGCAACGTGATCCCGGTGAGTGCCTACAAGTCCGGCTACGTGCAGTTTGACCTGGATGGCGATAACGAGTCGGCAGCGGTGCTGCAACCCACCAGCTTCGACTACCACCTTAACCGCGGCAGTGTGGGCTACCGCAAGTTGCGGGTGATGCGCACGGTGACCGTGCTGGGGCGGCTGCTGGACCACCAGGGTGTGCCGATGCAGGGCGCACAGGTGGTGAACCACGCCAGCCGCAGTGTCAGTGAAGCCGGTGGCCATTTTGCCGTGGAAATGAGCGAGTCAACGCCCACCCTGGAGGTGCGCAAGGGCGGGCAGGCGCTGTGCCTGCTCGAGTTGCCGTTGATGGATATGCAGCGTGAGGGCGACGTATTGCTTGCGGGCGACTTGGCCTGTGTGCCGGGCAAAGTCGCCCAGATCGAGCCCATGCATAAGGAGGAAAGGGGTTGAAAAGGTTTCCCGTAATGCGCTGGCTGGCCCGTTGGTCATGTACGGTCTGTTTGCTGCCGGGCTTCCTGTTCAGTGCGGCGCCGGCCATGGCAATGGACGTGCTGGTGAGTGCCCGATACATGGGCGACAGCTCAGGGCGATTCGAGAACACCACGCCATTGGCGGCTTACTGCCAGCGCTGGTCCTCCTATTGCCGGGACACGAGAGCCATGCAGCTTCCGATCACCTACAGCAGGCGCACGATCAAGAACAGTGGTGATGTTCGTGACAACTTCTACGTACAACTGCCCGCCGTCAGGCAGGTCGATGTGCACCACCAGGTGACGGGTGAATCCCACCGCCTGACCTTCGAGTTCCTGGGGGTCAGCCAGCAGGTGGAGGGTACAACCGAATTGCCGCTGAACCCTGTGTGGACCTATTGGCCCCAAGGTGGGTGTACTTATCAGGAGACGTTTGGTTATCCCAACCCACCGTTTCCGACGCATTACCTGTGGCTGGTGAAAAACCCACTGTCGCCTGGAGGCTGCAGCTCTATCCATGATGCAGAAGCAAATGGCTACACAGTGGACACTTCGGTCAGCAACATGGGTGTGGCCTACCGCGTAACCATGCCGGAACCCAACCGGATGAAGCCAGGCGTCTACACGGGCAGCCTGACCTACAGCATCGGGCCGGGGGGCGACTTTGACTTTGGCAATGGCGTCAGCGACCTCAACACCGGCAGCCTCACGTTCAACTTCGAGCTTGATGTGCAACATGCCTTCATTTTCGAGTTCCCACCCGGTTCGGACCGCGCCGTGCTGGAGCCGCCGGGCGGCTGGAGCGCCTGGCTTGGAGGTAGGGGCGCGCCGCAAAGGCTGCACCGTGATTTGCCTTTCAGGCTGTGGTCCACGGGCCCGTTCAAGGTCTACAAACTGTGCCAGCACTATGCGGGCAGTGGTTGTGGCATCCGTAACAGTGCAGGTCATGAAGTGCCGGTTACCGTCGCGTTGACCATGCCAGGGGGCATTCAGCATTTGGGTGACCCGGTACAGAGGGTGCAATTGCCCAGTGGCCGGGGGGCTGCGTTGGCATTCGAATCGGCGACACCCGTGCTCAACCGCCCAGGCCAGCTGCATTTCGAGGTGGGCAAGGCAGATGTGCAGACGATGTTGGGACACCCCGGCAGCCGCTATCAGGGCGAGGTGACGGTGATTTTCGATTCCCAGCTCTGATTGCTTCCTCTCATTAGGATGTTTCCTACATGACGCAGTGAGCATTCCTGCATTTTTTCCAGCGCATTTGTGGAAGGATGGCCGTGATATTGATTGGCCATCAGCTTCCTTCGTTCCGAGGACGACACGATGAACCTACGCAAAACTTTCTGCCTTGCCATGCTGTTGTTTCCCTGCCTGGCGCATGCTGGTCCGGAACTGAATGTCGGTGGGCTGTATGACTATCTTGAGCAAGGCAAGAGCACGTTGCTCAAACGCGTGCGCAATGGCGGTGACGCCACAGCCTTCGTCAAGGTCAGCGTGGTCGAGCTGGTTTACGAAGGGAACGATGCCCCGCGCGAAGTGCCACTCGATGGCCTGGCGCTGGAGCAGCGAGGCCTGGTGGTCAGCCCGGCACGCCTGATTGTGCCAGCCCGTGGCATGCAGGCCGTGCGCTTGCTGTACCGCGGTGCGCGTGACAAGGAGCGTTACTACCGCTTGCGCTTCATCCCGGTGCTGCCCGAAACAGGCGATGGCTTTGCCGTGAGCGAAGCCGAAGCCGAGGTGTACCGCGACAGCCTCAAGGCCGGGGTCAACCTGCTGGCCGGCTACGGCACCTTGCTGTTCGTGCGCCCCGACCAGACCCACTATCAAACCCCCATCCGCCGCCAGGCCGGCACGCTGGTGGTCAGCAACGAAGGTAATGCCACGGTAGTGCTGGATCATTTCCGCCAGTGCCAGGCCCTGGACCAGGCTTGCGAGCCGGCCACCAAGCACCACCTGCTGCCGGGGCGTACACGCCAGTTCGAAGGCCAGGCGGCCAAGGTGCACCAGTTCGAGTTGCACGAGGGCGCCGAGCGCAAGCAGATGATCATGGAGGGATGAACACCTTTTGAACCCACTGCTTCGAACCCACTGCGCAAGTCGCCAGTCACCCGGCTTGCGTTGTATACAGCCTGCCAAGTGAGGAAGGCTATGCACAAAGCTCTGGTTGTAGACGACCACCCCTTCATCCGCGCCACGGTATGCATGCTGCTGCGCCAGGAAAACCTGGAGATAGTCGGCCAGGCCGATAACGGTATCGATGCCATGCGCCTGGCGCGCGAACACAACCCGGACTTGATCATCCTCGACATCAGCATCCCTGGCCTTGATGGCATGGAGGTCATTGCCCGGGTCAAGCGCCTGGAAATGCGGACCAGGACCGTCGTACTGACTTCGCACCTGGCCGAAGCCTACTCGTTGCGCTGCATGCAGGCCGGTGCTGCCGGCTTCGTGTCCAAGACCAACGACCTGGGCGAATTGAGCAAAGCGGTGCGCGCGGTCATGTCGGGCTTCACCTACTTCCCCGAAGTGGCTTTGAGTTCGGTGCACAGCCAGGAAGTGGCCTGCACCGATGCGCAGCTGATTGCCAGCCTCAGCGACCGCGAACTGATGATCCTGCAGCACCTGGCCGGGGGCCTGGGCAACAAGGCCATTGGCGAAGCCATGCTGCTGAGCAACAAGACCATAAGCACCTACAAGGGTCGCCTACTGGAAAAGCTGCGGCTTAACTCCCTGATCGACTTGGCGGATTTCGCTCGTCGTAATCAGTTGATCTGATTTTCTTATTGTGCGAACTCTCCGGCTGATCTTGCTGTGCTTTCTGTATTTATCCGCCTCACCGTTGCTGGCGGCACCCACGCTGCATGGCCGGGCGGTTCATGATGGTTCCCGTGTCGAGCCAGGTGGCCCTGAGGTGCGCTGGTTGTGGAACCACCGTGTACTGCGCCTTGGCGTGCTGGCCAACGATCAGCCGCCTTACGATATCCTCGGTACCGGGCGGGCTTACGAAGGCATTACCGCAGACTACGCGGCGCTGGTGGCCGAACAGTTGAACCTGGACATGACCGTGCACGTCCATGACTCGTTCGAGGCCGCCAGTACAGCCCTGCGCAACGGGGAGATCGACCTGCTGGGTTCGGTCACGACGCAACAGGCGCTGGAAGCCGGGTTGCGTTTGTCACGTCATTACGGTCAAGACCGCCCCTTGCTGATGGGCGCAGAGCAAAGTGCCTCTGTTGACCAGACCGCGCCGTACCGCCTGGTGATGGTGGATGGCTACCGAAGCCTTGAGCAAGTCAGCCAGTACTACCCGTTGGCCCAGGTGAAGCTGCACCCGACACCGTTCAGCGCCCTGGTCGCTGTGGCCTTGGGCCAGGCTGACGTGTTCCTGGGCAATGCCATGGTGGCGCGCTATGTGTTGGGCCGAAACCCATTGTCCGGTGTCGAGGAAATCGGCCATGGGGCGCTTCCACACCAAGGCATAGGCTTTGCCATGGTCGATAACGGCACGCCGCTGGCGGCCTTGGTCAACCAGGTGCTGGACAGCATCGATGAGCGCCAGCGTGTGCGCATCCACGAACGCTGGAACCCGATAGCCAGCGCGGTACACCCGCCGCAAATGCCACAGTTGAGCGAAGCCGAACAGCGCTGGTTGCAGGACAACCCCAGTGTGCGGGTGTTGGTGGATGACCAGTTGCTGCCGCTGAACTACAGCGACAGCAAGGGCGACATGCGTGGGTTGACCATGGACATGTTGCAGTTGATATCCCGGCGCACCGGCTTGTTGTTCGAGGTCGAAGCCGTTCGCGGCGTGCAGCAGATGATCGGCCAGGTCGTACAGGGCCAGGCCCAGTTGATTGCAGGCCTGCCTCACAGTCAGCAGCTTGAACGCCAGTTATCGTTCAGCCGCGCATACCTGAGCGCTTCGCGGGTTCTGGTGACCCGCACCGATGCCGTTGCCGATGCCGGCCTTGAAGCGCTGGAAGGCCAAAGCGTAGCGTTGGTCTGGGGCAGCGCGATGAGCGAAATCCTGCGCCGGCGCTATCCTCGCGTCCGTCAGCGTCTGGTGCCTGGGGCCCTGGATGCCTTGCATGCCGTGGCACGCGGCCAGTCGGCTGCGGCCCTGTTGACGCTCGATGATGCCCGCCCGTTGATTGCCCGTTGGTACCCCGGGCGTTTGAAGGTCAGCACCAGCCTGGCCATGCCGCCGGCGCATTTTGCCTTGGCCGGTGCCCGTGGCGCCAATGAGCTGCTGGGCATAATCGACAAGGCGCTGCTCAGCCTTTCGCCTCGCGAAACCGATGCCCTGGTGCGTCGCTGGCGTAACCCGACAATCGTCTCCGACACGGTCTGGCCCCGGTATCGCGGCAAGATCCTGGCAGGCTTTACCGCGGCTTTCGGGCTGCTGTTGCTGGCATTGCTGTGGATCCGCTACCTGCGGCGCCTGCATGTTGAACTGCGCAGCGCCAAGCAAGCCGCTGAGGCTGCCAGCCAAGCCAAGACACGGTTCCTGGCCACCATGAGCCACGAGATCCGCACGCCATTGCATGCCTTGATGGGCATGCTGGAGCTGGCCCAGCGCAAAACCGCGCAAGGTGTGCTCGACCGGGTTGCCATCGAGGTGGCGACCGATGCCGCGCGCGGTTTGCAGGAGCTGATTGGTGACATCCTCGACATCACGCGTATTGAGGCTGGCCACCTGCAACTGGCGCCGCAGCGGGTACGTGTGAGCGACCTGGTCAACCAGGTGATGCAACTGTTCGAACAGCAGGCCCGGGCCAAGGGGCTGGCCTTGCAACTGTGGTCTCAGGGTGCCGTGGATGCGCAAGTGATGCTCGACCCGCTGCGCTTCAAGCAAGTGCTGGCCAACCTGTTGAGCAACGCGGTCAAGTTCACGCACCAGGGCCGGATATTGCTCAGCCTCAAGTGCGTGGCCAAGGACCGGCAATTGAGTGTATGGCTGGAGGTACGCGATACAGGTGTAGGGATTGCTGCAGCCGAGCTTGAAGCGTTGGGGCAACCTTTTTGCCAAGCCAGCAACCACAGGCAGTCTTCCCGTAACAGCGCCGGCCTTGGTCTGAGCATCAGCCGCGGCCTGTGCGAGACGATGGGCGGTACGCTGCGCCTTGCCAGTGTGTTGGGGCAGGGCACCCAAGCCATCGTCGACCTGCGCCTGCCACTGCTGGCGGATCAGGAACCGGTCACGGCGCCGCCCCATGCGGGCGATGGCCGTGGCGCAGTCCGTTTGCGCGTGCTGGTAGTTGATGACTCGCCTGCCAACCGGCTGCTGTTGACCCAGCAACTGGACTACCTCAGCCACCAGGCCAGGGTGGCCGAAGACGGTGCCCAGGCGCTGCGCCTATGGTTGAAGGAGCATTTCGACGTGGTCATCAGCGACTGCAACATGCCGCGCCTGAGTGGCCATGAACTGGCACGGGCCATTCGCGAACATGAGCGGCGCAGTCAACGCCCCCCATGCCGCATGATCGGGCTGACGGCCAATGCCCAGGAGAGCGAGCGCAAGCTCTGCCAACTGGCGGGGATGGACGATTGCCTGTTCAAACCCTTGGACCTGAACAGCC
>JAAIGF010119390.1_pt1 | contig 64718 bp, 65 predicted proteins | sample 6487441 | NCBI WGS metagenome assembly JAAIGF01 (sample SAMN13974129, study PRJNA590717) | phyllosphere metagenome | biome: pepper field; feature: multiple bacterial spot infested pepper fields; material: pepper leaves; isolation source: leaves from pepper fields | host: Capsicum annuum ...
GACCGCCAGCACGGTGAGGCCGGTGGCCAGGCTGGCTTCCTCGGCGTTCTCCTTCGGCACCACCAGGGTGCGGCCGGCGTGCCGGGCTGCCAGTGCCGCGGGCAGCACGCCCTGCACCGGGCGGATTGCGCCGGACAGGGCCAGCTCGCCAAGGCATTCGAGGCGGGTGAGGGATTCGGCGGGCAGCTGGCCGCTGGCGGCAAGAATGCCCAGGGCGATGGCCAGATCGAAGCGGCCGCCGTCCTTGGGCAGATCCGCTGGCGCGAGGTTTAAAGGTCAACTCTTTGGCATGGACATCGAAAGTTCAATTGTCCATATGGCCATATATGCGCAATAAGTCTGGATTGATTCGATTAGATCTAAGTTTAAAGCGTGTTCAGACAGCGCAAAGACTTGCGCTCTTTAAGCGCCGGGCCCACAGGGCACAGATCAGCGAAAGAAAAAACCTGTTACCGAACCGAAACATACCGCTTGGAAGTTTGGGAGGAGTGCTGCCTTCTGACGAGACAAAAGACCAACCTTCTAAAATATCAGTATTTAACAAGTTTTATAAGGCTTGAAGAGCAGGTAAAAAAGAATAAACTGCAAGTTTTTTTAAGCAGCTTCGTCTTTGATGTTGCTCAGTCGTCGAAATGATACTGCTGCGCAGGGGAGGTGTCAATATATGGCTAAATCGAAGATGAGGGCATTTGTTGAGACAATCACACTAACTCTGTATCAGGTTACTTTGACTAAGGCAGATGTAGGCTACATCCTACCGTTCTCACATCTACCGAGTCGCCAGCTCAACTATACCGTGGAAGGGTTTCCTCTTCTTCGCTGGAAAGATAGCACCATCTGGTTTGAGGCGAACATCTGGTTATCCAGTATGGCTCAAAGCATTCCCTTAAAGGATCTTTCCATAAAAACGATTCAGTCACTTGCAATGTCTTTGCTGACTTTCATGAGGTTCTGCGAATCTGAAGGCGTCGGTTGGAATTATTTGCCAATCGTTCCGGCTGAGAGGGCAATAAACAGATATCGGAGGTTCTTGATCGAATCTAGAGAGAGCGGAGCGATCAGCCCATCAACGGCATCAGCGAAAATGTCAGTAATTATTCGCATGTACCGCTGGTGTATGCTTGGAGACTTGCTAACCTCGATTCCGTTCGAAACGAAGGAGCAAAAGCTTATTTCTTTTACTGATAGATATGGCAGGGTTTTAACTAAAGATATCGATCTGTCCAACTTAAGAATACGCAATAAGAAGGTGGTGGCTGATCGCGTTGAGGGAGGGCTCCAGCCAGTGTCGCTGGCCTATCGAAACGAAATAATAGCCTTTGCCCGTCACCATCTATCTTATGAGATGTATCTAATGTTACGTGTATCGTTCGAGTCTGGCTTAAGAGTGGACTCATTGAGTGATCTGAAAGTTAACTCCGTTGAGTGGGCTTTCGAAGATTCATCTACACCACTTCTGTCGTGGATAAGCGTCGGGCCGTCGGTAAACGGTGCTCCTGTAAGAACGAAATTTGGCGTCAATGGCAGGGTTATTATCGGAACAGAACTGCTCGTCGAGCTAAAGGAGTATGCCAAAAGCAAACGCAGATTGCTCCGGGAGGTTAAGGCTCCGTCAGAGCGTAAAGAATTGTTGTTCCTCACCTCTCACGGAAACTCATATGCCCGAGCAGGGAATTTGGGCGGTAGTACTCTTAATTCACTAGTTTACGAGATGAAAAAGAAGGCGAAGGAGAATGGCAAAGATTTTGATGACTTTCATTTTCATCGGGCCAGAGCAACGTTTGGTGTCAGTATTGTTAGTGCTGGCATAGACGCGAAAGTGCCGTTGAACAACGTTCTCGCTTTCGCACGCGACTTGCTACTGCACGCAGATGTTCGGACAACAATGACTTATGTCGCGTATGTTCAGAATTCTGGCGTGAAAATGAAGTACGCGAATGAGTATACGGCCTTCATTTTAGGTCAGAATCTTGAAGGTTGTATTGAATGAACAACCTTCTAGATTTTCCGAGTATTAGCTATAACGGAAGGGAAACTCCTCTGACTCTAAGGTCGCTCCTATACAAAAATGGGCCAAGTTGCCGTGTTAGCAGTTTTGATGCTGAGTTGGTAAATGGGCAATTCGGATCGGTGATCCAAGAGCGGCTGCCGTTAGTTGTGGCGATCCATCAAGTGCTTAACTCTTATGTTTCATCAGGTGGTAGTAAATCGACGCTTAAGAATAGAGTGCTTCATGTCAGAGAATTTTATACGTATTGCGAGCAGCTGGGACGAAATGCGACGCATGCCACCGCATGTGAGCTTTATTGCTCTTGGGTGGATGAAATATATGACCAGCTTAGGCGTAAAGGGGGCAATGAGACAGCGGTCTATGGAAAAGCGACCAGTCTAGCCTCTTTGCTTGGTGAGGCAACTGACCTGGGGCGGGCTCTGTTTGTTTGTAAGTCAGGCCTTACTTCGCCGAGAAAAAGTCGTGGCGGCATGCTCCAAATAGATAAACAAGATCTACAGGCGACCAAGAAATTCGTTCAGGATTTGTTAGATATACGTTCCGCGTTGGGCGCGTCTGCTTTCCAACAAAAGCTACCCGTGTCGATAAAGTTTCAAGATGGCGCCGCGCATGACCTTTATGGGGGGCTAAGTCAATTCGAAAAGGAGATAGATTCAAAGCTATTAGATTCGAGCATGAGTGTTAGGTATCCGCTATACAACTTGAGGAGTGATGCGGAAAAGCTCTTGTTTATTAGTCAGACCTCAATGTGCCTATCAGATGCTGATAAGTTAAAGGCTGGTGATTACAGGTTTGAAACTAAAGGCGGAATATGTGAGGTGCGAGAGTACAAAGGCAGGAAGGGTGGGGAAGTGGTTTTTAGAGTGTACAGCGAATACAAGCCGATGTTGGTCGAATTTATACGCTTCCGCAAGAGCATGGGTATAGATAGTTATACGGACAAGCTCTTCGGTAAAGTCCCGCAGCCTGGTACCAAGGTCAGCGATATACCGCATCCTAGGTCTTTAACTAACTTTATGTCACGAGCTGGTAGGAAAGTTATCAGTGCTAGGGTCTTAAGAAAAACGAGGCAGAATTGGCTGGCTAGGAAGGGTGGTGATTTGAGGGCCGCTGCAGAGTTAGGACAGCACGAAGTCAAGACTTTCGTAAGGGACTATTTTAGGCCCCACCATCAAACTGCAGCAACTGAATGGACTGGCTTTTTTAAGCGTACTCTGTATTCAGAGAATGCGGTTTTAGTGGGTGAATGTAATGGTAAGCCGGAACCTATTGAGGAAAAGCCCGAGTTCATCGATAGTCCAGACTGCAAGAATGAGGCTCTATGTCTGTTTTGTATAAATTATAAAGGAATAGCAAGCTACTCGTATGTTTGGAGTCTGTTGTCCTATAGATGCCTCCGCGATCGGGAGAAGTTAATGATTAAGCTAAGTTTAGGAGACGTATCTGGAGTTGAAGCAGTTATCTCGCGGATTGACGATATTGTCGAGGCTTTCCGCTGCGTAGGACAAAAGTACAGCTCTTGGGCTTCAAAGGCAATGAATAGTGTTTCTTCAGGAAATTATCATCCTCGATGGAGCGGTTATATCCAGCTTGTAGAGGTGATGGGCCTGTGAAGTCATTGAGCGACAATATATCCGAAATGCCCAATAATGGCGGTGTTAGGTACCCCCTGCCAGATGACTACCCGATTTTGTATGCCATCGATGCGAAAGGAAACAAGACTGTCCTGGTACGCTATGGTGATGGCCGCTGGGACTTTTCTAGTGTCGCAGGGAGATTGTTTAGTTTTTATTTCTATAAAGTAAATGCTGGTGTAGAGGGTTACATTTCGGACAGTAACTGGGCCGCCCTTAAGGCGATGACTGCATTTTTGTGGTTCAAATACTCAAACAAGCTATCTTTTTCTACAATACAATTTTATTACAAGACTCTAAGGTCATTGCTAGTGTTGTGCACTAGGTTTGGAGTGGATATCAGGAAGAGCCCGTTAGCAGGTGAGCAAGCAATTAAGATTCTTAGCTTTCATAATCGCCCGCAGCTAGTTATTAATTTGGCGTATAAAATATACGTCGAAAAGCAGTCTCTCGGTTTTTATGTGATATCACCGCTTGAGTCAAAATTCGTCGAGCGTCTTTTGATAACGCCGGTTTATGATCAAACGCCATATATTCCAGATCGGATATGGGTATATCAGCTCGGCCAAATTGATCGGTTCTTGAAAGACTTCATTGATAATATCTCTCAGTTTGAAAAGCTTTTCTCGGTTCTTATCACAGCATATCGAGAGTCACCGTATCTCTGGAAAAGAAGCAAGGGGCGAGTTACCAGCAAAACGCGGAATGTATCCCCTTTCAATAAAACGGCGGGAGGGTTTTTTCGATTCTTTGACTGCTTGGTAATATATAGGCTTAAAGAAATTATTGAGCGATGGATGGTAGCTGAAGGACGCTCTTTGAAGAAAATTTGCGAGGCTGATGGCCCGAGAATACTTGCCTCTTATTGTACGGCTGTGAGTTATGTGGGGCTGATATATTTGGCCAATGTATCTGGTATGCGAAAAAAAGAATTGTCGGCATTAAGGGCCAATTGCTCCAGAGTTGAGGAAGTAGAATCTCTGGGGAAGGCCTATTTTCTCTGTAGTGAAACCACAAAAACTATTGATGATGCTGAGGCGTTATGGGTTGCTGACGAGTTTAGCGAAAAAGTTGTTGATGCGCTTGCTGTTATAGCCAGAATGCGAATTGAGTGCGCTAGGATTTTTAATCGTGGAGTGGTTGACGATGAAAGCATCTCGAATCCTCTTCTTTCAGTTCGTGCATATGAACCTTGGGGTGGGGCCAGAGGGGAAGCCTTAGATAGTAGTGTTTCACTCTTTAAAGATATTTGTTATTCGAGGTGGCGGCAGGTATGTCCGAATTTATTTGATGATAACAGGCTTGTTATTACAGAAGATGATTATCTGGAGGCAAAGAAGTACACTCCATCTCTAGATGTCTCCACTTATAGGATTGGGGGGAAGTGGCCTTTAGCCCTGCATCAGCTTCGGCGCACAGTACTGATCCGCGCAGTAGAGTCAGGTGTCAGCATGACATCTATTCAATACCAGGGTAAGCACAGAAATATAGGTATGTCCTATTTTTATACAGGCAATTTTCAGGGTTTGAATCTAAGTAGGGAGATGACGTCGGCCTTCATGGATGAAGTCTTAGAGAGGGTTGTTAGGAATAGTATGGATCTTACAGCAGATCATTTTGTTTCTATATATGGCGATAGTCATAAAGCTAAATTAATTGAGTTTGTCGACTTGTCTGACCTTGGGCGTCTAAAACGGTCTGCTCAAGACGGGACATACTCAATTAGGCAGACATTTTTCGGAGTGTGTCTAAAAAAGACCTTTTGCTCATCGGGCGGGGTTAGTTACGTTGCTGACTGCCTCGAATGTGCTGAAGGGTTGGGTGACAAACGCAAGATTCAGTCGCTTAACTTTGTTAAGTCCGAGTTGAAATCAAGGCTGTGTGACATGGTCGAGGGAGACCTAGATTATATGTCAGTGAAGTTGCAGATTTCTGCAGTAGAACGAGCAGTTAACTTTCTAGCAGGTGAGTTGTGTGAGTAAAGCAGAAGCAGATTTTCGCTGTGCTTTTAATCGTCTGAAGGCTGGGGAGCCAATTAATGTCCCCGTAGGTACTCCTGTAACGCAGAATAACGTAGCGCGCGAAGCGGGGCGTGATCCATCAGCTTTAAAGAAGGCTAGATATCCTCAGCTAATCAAGGATATTCAGGATTTTATAAGCAGTAGGAGTTTAGATGCGAAAGCCGATCTGGATGGACTACTGCCGACGAGCAGTGATTATCAGCAATTAGTTGAGCAACTTGAAGCGTTAACGCTTGAGCGAGACATGTTATTGTCAAAGCTTTTTGCTGCGAATGAGCGAATTATGATTCTGACCGCACATGTGGAACATGAGTCGTGACTTTGTGATTGCGTATTTTATAACTGCGTTATATGCGTAGTAGTCCAGTTTTGGTCATCGCCAGCTCCAAAAAGCTACTGGGATAAGAGCCACTCTCGTGGCTCTATATCGACATGCAGGTTTATTGCACCCAGCCTTCGACCACTTCAGCGCCGTGCTCTTCCTTCCAGCTCTTCAGCACCTTGTGATTCCCACCCTTGGTTTCGATGATCTCACCAGTCTTCGGGTTCTTGTAACGCTTGAGCGTGCGCTCACGACGAGCCGGCTTAGCTGCAGCAGCTTTGCGCACCGTACCAGCGGAAGGATCCAGCAGGTCAATCACGTTACGCAGCGAGTAGTTGTACTCAGCCAACAGCTTGCGCAGTTTGCTTTCAAATTCGATTTCTTTCTTCAGGCCTTCGTCACCCTGGAGGGCCGCAAGGCGCTGCTTGTGCTCTTCGATCTGGGCTTCAAGGGCTTTAAATTCTGCGAGTTTCGACATAAGAGCTCCCCAATTTTTAAAATGAAAGGTATCTGATAATTTGTCACGCAGGGTAGACAGCTTAATATAAAAAACATTCCGCTGCTTTTATATTTTGGACAGCTGGGTCACACGGTGCGCTCGGGTAGACGGGGCGTTTTCGTCATCCAATGTGAAGGAGCTCACAATCAGGAGCTGTCTCTGGCCATAGACCCTGTGAGCAGCTAAAGATTTTCTTTTTTGGTAAGACAGAAAGCCCTTGTTGTTGACTTTAGCCTCGCCATCCAGAATTCCCCTCACGGGCGAGCGGCTTCACATGCGCTGCTAGTGGTGAAGCTTTATTGAGGTGGCCAACAATGACAAATGAGCCAATGCACACGCGTGCTGGGGCTGTTTTTTCATCGTGGGGATTTCCAGCTGCTATCAGTCTATTGGCCTTTGCGGCCAACTCGATCCTTTGCAGGCTTGCGCTGGAGGGCGGCAATATTGATCCAGAGTCCTTTACAGCAATTCGCCTGGTCAGTGGCGCTCTCTTTTTGGTGTGTTTGATCAGGCTTCGGCAGCCCGTAACGGCGCTTGGTGGAAGCTGGGGGGGCGGCTTGTCTCTGTTTTTCTATGCATATCTGTTTTCGCTCGCCTACTTGGAGCTGGAGGCGGGAGCAGGGGCGTTGATTCTTTTCGGCGCAGTCCAAATCACTATGTTTGTATTCGGCTGGCTCAAAGGGGAGTTTTTACGCTTGCAGGTCGTTCTGGGGATGTTGGTTGGGTTTACAGGCTTGGTGGTCTTACTGCTTCCCAGTGACAATGCACCTCCGCTTATCAGTGCACTAGTCATGATGGCCTCCGGGATAGCCTGGGGCGCCTATTCAGTGATTGGAAAGGGCTCGGAAAATCCCCTGGCCGACGCTACAGGTAATTTCGTTCGTAGCTTGCCTATGATGCTTGCTGCTTGGATTCTTCTGGGCGGGGAAACGCATATCACTTCTGCGGGCTCCATATACGCCCTCGCTTCGGGAATACTAGCCTCAGGGGCGGGCTACTCGATTTGGTATGCTGTTGTGAAGCGGATCAGTGCCCAACAAGCTGCAACGCTTCAGCTTAGCGTGCCGGTTTTGGCTTCGTTTGCCGGGGTTGTTCTGCTTAGTGAGCCTATGACGTGGAGAATGTTTCTGAGCTCGGCAGTCGTCCTCGGTGGAATCGCTATCGCGGTGATCCCCCTTAGACAGCGGGTAGCCGATAGCCCGGACTTAGGGCGGTAGGTGGTGTTATTCGAAATCCATTCAATGGGGCGTGTAATTATTCAGGTACGCGCGGCGGCTCCATCGAGGTGAGCCGCTGCGTGTCATACGTTGATGCCTATCAAGCACCGCTTCAGGCTGAAAGATATTCGTCTACCGATTTGACGGTGGCGTAGCCGAATGCGAATGCTGCCATCATCGCCGCGTGCACGTGGTCAGCCTGTACAGTCACACCTCCAAAAGTTAGATCGAGCGTGGCGCAGGCGTCATGGAGCACTGTGACTGGATAGCCCATGTCTGCTGCAGCCCTAACTGCAGCATCGATACACATGTGGCTCATTGCCCCGATCACAATTAATTCTTCTATACCGACAGCATCCAGCTGCGCCTTGAGATCAGTCTCCCGAAAGGAATTGATATGGCTTTTGACGATCACCGGTTCGCCATGCAGAGGCGCAACGTCCGACTGAATCTCAGCGCCGTCAGAGTCCTTGGAAAATATAGGGGCATCGCTGGAGGCAGATTCGTGTCTGACATGAAAAATCGAAATACCCCTGCTGCGGGCGTGTTCTATCACACGTTTAGCGTTCGCAATGGCGATATCGATTCCCGAGAGGGGCAGTTTTCCAGTCGATAAATACTCGTTTTGAAGATCAACTATTATCAGTCCACTTTTCATTTCATTTATCCCGATAGCCAATATTGCTCAAATATTTAAATTGAAGTATTCGTATGGGTTATCTCAACAGGTTGAGCTATGCCTGGTGCGAAACGCTTAGCGGTTGAATTTCGGCGCCAATCGCTATCAAAGGTTTACTTCCTGCAGTATCGACGTCACTCAATATCTGTGTATTGCACCGTCTTCAGGAACGTCTACGCGGTTATCGATACCCTTTTTCTTCGCAAAGTCACGTAGTTCCTTGCGTGTGAGAGACATATGATTAACTGCGTCCATATGCACTGCGACGATCTGTGCGCTTTTGGTTACCTGGGTGGCGCGGTATACGTCTTCCTCTCCCATGATAATTGAGCCCTCAAATCCAGTCATTTTTGCTTTACCAGCATTGAGAACGATGATTTCAGGCTTGAACTTTTCAATCGCCTGATCGACCTCTTTGCGCCAGATGGTGTCGCCGGCTAGGTAAATCGTTTTATAGCCTTTTGCTCGGAAGACCACCCCCATTGCTTCACCGAGAGGTTTCGCAAGCTCTGGCACCGCATACATTTCGTCAGTGCCATGTTGGCCACCGGTCTTAGTGAGTTTGACTCCTCCGAACTCGTCTTCATCGGTTAACACACGTACGCTGTCAAAGCCTTGGGAACGAATTAAAGCCGCATCAGATTCGTGCTGAGTGAACAGTGGGATGTCTTTAGGTAATGCTTTTTGCGCCGCGTCATCCCAGTGGTCAAGGTGGGTATGGGTGACGATGATCGCGTCTACGCCGGAGATAACCTGATCGACGGACTCTGGTAGATCAACCAACGGGTTACGAAGATTACTGCGATAAGTGTTCTCAAAACCGGGGTAGGTTCCTTTTGTAGCCAGCATAGGATCAACCAAAAATGTAGTGTCACCGTACGTAATTTTCACGGTGGCATTACGTATTTGCTGTATCTCAACTTTGTGTGCTGCTTTAGCTGCTGGAGTCTTTACCGTTTCTGCATATGAAGAGGTAGCGAATGCACCACAAGCGAGGTGAAGAGCGAAGCGAAGGGGTGTGATATTCATGAGGGGCCCTGCCAGTCTGTTGAGGCTCCATTTTTATCCGCTCACCACCTACATACCAGTGGCCCAAATGACGTTTGTAGTTATAATTGGGCCAAATCGATAAGTGAGGAAGGTCTCATGTCCGCGATAGGTGTTGCCGTTCTTGCTTTCAATGGCGTAAGCCTTTTCCACCTTTCTGTTCCAGGAGTCGTGCTGGGCGCGGCCGAGGCAGTACCTGGAGAACCCCTATACGACGTCAAGTTTTGCGCGGAAGCGCCTGGGATGATAAGCAGTGATCAAGGCATCGGCATCGAGGTCATGTATGGGCTTGAGCTCATGCAGAGCTGCGAAGTAATCATCATTCCGGCTTGGAGCGACTTTTCAACCGTGGCTTCAACCCGGCTTATTGAGGCGCTTCAATTGGCCAATGCCGAGGGGAAGTTGATTATCGGTTTGTGTCTAGGCGCGTTTGTGCTGGGCGATGCGGGTTTACTCGATGAGAAAGAGGCAACTACCCACTGGGCCGCTCGCGAGGCATTCGCTAAGCGCTATCCGAAGGCCTGTTTTCGGCCCGAGGTGCTGTATGTCGCTGCCAATAACATAATGACCTCAGCCGGAACCGTGGCAGCGATAGATTGTTGCCTGCACCTCGTGCGTCAGCGACATGGAGCTGACGCTGCAAATCGCACTGCGAGGATGCTCGTGACCCCGCCACACCGGCAAGGTGGCCAGGCGCAGTATGTTGAGCAACCGGTGCCGCAGCTCGCTTCCGATACCAACTTATCAGACGTGTTGACGTGGGCGAGGGCGAATCTTTCTAGCAATCTTTCACTGGATATGCTCGCTGAAATTGCAAGGATGAGCCGGCGAACGTTCACACGCCGTTTCAAAGATGCAACAGGAAGCACTGTATCGAAGTGGCTGAATGCCGAACGGGTACTCAGGGCGCAGCAGTTGCTGGAAACGACGGATCTTCCTATTGAACTTATTGCTGACGAGGCGGGCTTTGGAACACCGCTATCTTTGAGGCAACAATTTAGTTCGCATCTTGGAACGTCACCCTCTGAATATCGCCGGATGTTTTTCCGCGAAAGGGAATCCAGTGTGAAAGCGAAAGATTTTAACAGTGGGCGGGGTGCAAAGCTCCCAATTCAGGCGATTAGCACAGTGCCATAGCAGCCTGTACCTTATTCTTACCACTTAGTGCACGCATCACTTGGACATCCATTCAATTACCGCTTTATGGTCTTGAGCAGTGCAATCCATGCAGAGACCGCCAGGCGGCATGGAATTATACCCGTTGGCTACATGCTTCAGCAGTACATCCATGCCTTGGTCAAGACGCGATTGCCAGGCTTGAGTATCACCTTTCTTGGGGGCCAATGGCAGCTGACCGTTATGGCAGATTCCGCAAGATCGGTTGAACACCGCTTCGGGATCCTTCGCGGCAAAGGAGCCAAATGATAGCGAACCCAAAGCAAGTATTAATATATATCGCATTTATCCCCGCCTTTTCGTGTTCTGCTACCATGCATTATAATGGATCGCGTATCACTAAATTTTTTAAATGATAGGGTCTGATCTAATTGTATGGGTTAAATGTGGCAATGCTGGAGTGCGACGTTCTGCCTCAGTATGTCCGCTAGACTGTTTGCATTGCATGTTATTACCCGTAGTGTGACAGTATGTCGCGCCTCGTTCAGAGGATGCACGCGGGTCACGGGCGGTCTCGGGACACTTGAAGCTTATTCGTGATCTTGGTCGCGAGCGCATTAAGCGTCGCGAGTGTCGATAGCTTTGACACCCACAGCGCCTTTAATTTTTTAGCATCCTACTCAGGTATTCGTAACCAGCGTTGAAATCCTTTTTCTCCAGCCGCCGTCAGAGGTGACCAGGCAAAATCCATTCTGGCAGGAGGCAGCGATTCGAAGTTGAAGCTCTGATGGTTTTCATAAGACTTCCACTCCAGCGTGATCGCCGGGATCACCGAGCATGTGACCAATATTCCTTTCGCTTGACTAGAGTCTGTACTCACCCATCGTGCAGCTGCTGCAGAAAGTAAGCTTTCGACATGAGAGTGGTTTAACTCCGTGGCGAATTTTGAGTTAAGCAGCCACCGGCATAAGTTGACGTGGAACGTCCAATCTTGAGGTGGCTGTTTTCGATAAGCCCAGCTCATAAAGCGACGGAAAATCTTTAACCCATCAGGCGGATCCAATTTCAGGAGTATTGGACACAAGTCAAAAATCAGGTGCCAGTACGGTAGTAGCTTCGAGTCTAATGTAATAAATGTTCTGGCATTACCCGGGTAGTCTGGAAATATCGCATTGCTGGCTCTTAGCTTAGGCATAGTCATCGCGCATGGCCCTCCTGCCTATGGCGTGCTAATTTCAACCAGTCGACGCTGTGAAGTCGCAGCTTTGTCCGCAAGGTGCAACACGCTGAATGCAAAACGGGTAAGTGCCGAGTAGGTGAGTTTTTCATCTTTTTGAGCTCGTAATTTCGGTCGCTGCGAGGTTTGTCGGTGTTATCGCTTGGGCTGTGCGGCACACGTTTTTTAAAAGTCCAGCGTCAGCCCCGCGTAAACGGCCCGACCATCTCCAGATGCGTGTAGCGATTGCTGCACGCCAGCGCTGTCGTCATACCAGGCGTATTCGTAGTAACGGTCGGTGATGTTCTTGGCTTGCAGGTCGACGCTCAGGGTGGGCGTGAGCTGATAGACCGCCCCCAGGTTGAGCAGCACGTAATCGCCGAACTTGCCGGTGCTGTTGGTGCGCTCGAGGTAGTAGTCGCTCTGGCCGTTGAGCCAGGCGGACAATTCGAGCTCAGGCGTCAGCTGGTAGGTAGAGCCAGCGGCGTACAGGTGATGGGGCACATGATCCATCTCCTTGCCCTTGCTGGCCGGCAGGTTGGGGTTGGGCTCGAGGATCTCCGAGAACTGCCGCGAGTAGGACAGCCAGAGGCTGCTGGCGTCGGTGGGGTACAGGTTAAGCTGCAGATCCCAACCCTTGCGCAGGGTCTTGCCGACGTTCTCGGCATCGCCGACCGCGTCGTTGAGTTTGCGCTGCACTTCATCCGAGGCCTTCTGCTCCCAATAGGCGATACGGCCATCGATCCAGGCGGCTGGCTTGAACTTGATCCCGGTTTCCCAGCCATCGTTGATCGAGGGTTTCAGGTCGTCGCTGAGGGTCGCCAGGCGATAAGCCGCCGAACCGACCCCGACCTGATAGCTGCGGCCCCAGTTGGCATACAGGCTGGCTTGCTCCCAAGGCGAATAGACGACGCTGATCTTCGGCTGTTTGATCAGACCATAGTCATTGACGTCGGCATGCTCACCGGACAACCCGTTGACGTAGCCGCCATACAGCTTGTCGACACGGTACGCCGGGATGATCTTCAGCGTGTCGGAGGGCTCGATCACCGCCTGCACATAGGTGCCGTAAACATTCAGGTCGAACTGCTGATCGCGGGTCTGCGCCACGCGGGTGCGCTGTTGCGTGCGGTAACGCAGGCTTTCGTTCTCCTGGCGCTGTACCTCAGCACCACCCTCCAGGGCGAAGGCATGCAGATGCTCCACCTCGGGGCGCCAGGTCAGGCTGCTCAGCGCGCCGTACTGGGTTTCGTCGGCGTAGCGTTCCTGTTGCGACGAGGTGCGCCAGTACTGCGTCCAGCGGCGGTCTTCGAAGGTGTTCACATAGGCTTTGCTGGCCCAACTCAGGGTCTGCGACAGGTTGGCATCCAGGTGCAGGCTGAGCTGGTTCATTTCCCGCTCACCGGTGTCGGTGGCGTTGTTGGCATAGGACTGCCGTGGCCGCTCGCGAGAGTCGGCACGGCTCAGGTAGCCCGCTTCGTCGGCATCGGCCGTGTAGTGCCGGACGATCAGGCCGGCACGCCAGGCGTCATCGTTTGCGGTATAGAACCACTTGCCGGAGAAGCTCATGCGCTCGGCTTTGGCATGATCCCGATAGCCATCGCTGCCCTGATAACTGAGGGCGTAGTTCTGGCTCCAATTGCCGTCCTCGACGCCCTTCACCAGTTGCAGCTCACGGGTGTCGAAGCTGCCGTAGCGCAGCCGCAACTTGCCGTCGTTGCCGCCCTGGCGGGTATTGATGCTGGCGTTGCCGGCGATGTTGTGCAGCCCGTAGCGCGGGTCGTTGGTGCCGCGCACCACTTCGATACTGTCGATCTCCAGCGGGAAGACCATGTCGATGAAGGGCATGTTGCCGTCGTTGGTATTGCTGGGAATACCATCGATCAGCAGCTTGACGGCATTCACCTCACCCTCGCCGTTGAAGCCGCGAAACGACAGCTTGCCGGAGGTGGTGCCCTGGTTGAATTGAGTCAGCATCACACCGGGCGCTCGGCTGAACAGTTCCCAGCTGTATTGCACCGGCTGCTTTTCGAGGATGTCGGCGCCGAGCACATCGACCGAGCTGAGAATGTTGTGGCTGGCCAGCGGGCCGGCTTGCCCTGCAACGACGCTGACCGCGCCGAGTGTGACGACCGAATCGCCGGTGTTGCGGGTGTCGGCAACGGCCTGACTCAGCGGGGTAAGAGCAAATAAGCAAGACAGTAGCAGGGGAGGTGTCGAGCGGCAGGTGGATCGGGAGCGAATGTGAACGGACATTATGTGCATCCTGTGGACACGATAGGCGAAAGCAGCACGCCTCAATGCGGGGCATGCAAGCCAAAGGGTTAAGCCAAATCGAAAAGAGCTGTCAGGCCTTTAGCCAGACAGTCAGCAGGAAGGAGGTGCTCGGGGAAGATGCGCCACCCAGTCATGCAGTGCCGTGGTGCGGGGAGTTTGATAAGGGGGGATGAATGGATTGTTCAGTGTCGGCAGGGTTAGCAGCCAGGCGGTACTTTTCAGCAATGCGACCCCACCGCCGAACGAGCACATCGGGCAGTCGATCTTGCTCAAGGGTTGCGGTAAGGACTGGCTGGAAAGCCCCCTCAACTCTGTGACGATCTGGTCGCCGACGGAAAGGCAGAACCCGCCTTGCAATCCGCTGAGCCTCAAGCCGCTCATCTGCCCATGCGCAATTCCGCAGGCGAACAGGCTGAAGAGCACGCAGCCATAGAGTGCCCAAGCGGTAAAGGCTCTTAGGGGGCGGCTCATCGGCATCCGTTTTTGCTCTGAATATCTGGTTCAGATCGGCGATCATCAGAGGTCTTGCGCTTTGCCGTCCTTTTGCGCGGAGCCAGGCGACGCCATCCTAGTACGACACCGGTCAGGCTGATGAGCAGGCCGCCAATGCTGAAAAGAATCATCAGGGGTTCACGCAGCCATGGCCTTTCCAGCAGCGGTGCCCAGTCCCAGCTGTGCAATAGATTGAACAGCAATCGCCCGGCGCGTTGATGCCGATCCAGTTGCTCGATCACAGCGCCGCTATAGGGATCAATATGCAGCCATGTGGCGGAAGGATCTTGGAAGCGCACACGCAGCATTGGCAGTCGCTTTCTCGTGGCGCCGTACATGCTCTGTTCGGATCGAGAGACGTAGTAGAAGTCGTAGGCATCCAGCCATTCGACTTCAAGAACATCCTGGGGGCGAACCAGACGAGCCGCTTTTTCCAATGTAATCGAAGGCAGCTGAATCAGAGCCTGGGCGTCCTGAGTCTGCGGCAGGATCCGGCTTTCCCCGGTGCGGTCGTAAGCCACTCGATAGATGCGCTTGCCCACGATCTGCCAATGCAACTCCACGGGCTCGAAGCCTGCAGCTTGGAAGCGTTTCAACACTTCGGAGACTGGCTCTGTATCGATGTCGCTGTCGAGGCTGATGCTTTGGTAGGCGCTAGTATCCAGACGCTCCGGGTTTGCAAAGATACCCCACGGTCGCATCGACATCAGCCCACTGAATATCCAGGCAATGAGGAGGGTGCCGAACAGTAACCCCGCAAGATGGTGCCAGCGGGCCGGCAAGCCTTGATAAGGTGAGCGTGATCCGCTGCGGTAGGGCTTGGAAAACCGCCAGCGCAACAGGCCAATGGCGTAGCCCAAAAAGGCCATCAGCGTTGCTGCAAGCGAAAGGTAGATGACGATCTGCGTCCACCAGGGACTGTCACGCAGCAGGTAGATCCAGTGCAGCCACGAGCCAACCCAATTCCATATCCGCTCGGTTCTGTTGGCGTCCCGTATCACCTCGCCGGTCTGGCTGGAGATATACAGCAGGCGTGCCTGAGGCTCGTCCAGTTGAACGACGTGTAATGGCCGATCCCTGTCCAGAGCGCGTGAGCGTGTCCAGGCGTCTTCCTGAATAGCCCTCAGATAGCGATTGGGTACGGGCGCGAACTGCATGGCACTGGCGAGTGCCATGGTGGCATCGACCGCGGTGATGCGTTCCCCGGTACGAGCAGCTACCGCTACGCGTGTGCCATTGGCGTAGTCCAGGATGTAGTGCGGTTGCCCAACTACCGTGGTCAGGCGTACTGCCGTAGGCGTCGAGCCTGCGACCTGAATGGCCTGTGCCGGGCCTACACAGCAATCATTTGTGGCCAGCGCTGGTAGATGCCCAAGATGCTCTTGAGGCGTCAGCTTTGGGTATCCAACGAACAGCATCACGACCCCGGAAAAGAACCATAGGGCCATGAACAGGCACAGGACAATGCCCAGCCACCGATGCCAGAGATAGAGATAGCGCTTCATGGTGGTCAGAAGCGCAGGGTGAGAGGGCTGACTTGCCTCATGTAGCTCGAGCCTCTACAAACCTTTAGCTCCGTGCCATCCGCAGGCAAGTTGTGCTCTTGGATGATTCGAGCATACGCAAGATTGCAGTCGCCACACGGCTGCACCTGAGAGGTGTTTTCTTGATTCATGAACAGCAATTCCACGCAAATGGGCGCGCGCTGTTTCCGCGCAACGCCAAGGCGTCATGCTGCGGATCAGCCAGAAAGATTCACACTGCGTAGGAAGTGGTCGGTGGTGCGCGGGGATTTAGAGAGGGCCAGAAATAGCGGGGAGGGGGCTGTGCCAGGGTGCGTGTGACTACCGGTGAAAGGCTGCCCTTGGGCATATCGCGCAGATCCCAGTCTGCCGTGTTGACTGCGACTGCAAGCGAAGAGGAGGAGCACAGTGGGCAGTTGAGTTGGTAAGCCGCATGTTGCGTCTGGTCGGAGCCGTCTGCGTCGAAGCCTTGGCCGTTACCGCTACCCATAGAGCAGTAGCCGCCATTGAGACCGCTAAGCGCCAGTCCGCTCATCTGACCGTGATGAATACCGCAGGCGAACAGGCTGAACAGGACGCTGGCGTACAGCATCCATGCAACGAGTGTCCGTTCATCGCGTGCGATTTTCATGGGCTCGACTTTACCACCCGGATCACGTTTCGCACGCACAAGGGACGTGGTGGATTGCCGCATGCTAGCGGCGTTGCCGATTGTGCTCGACAAGTCCCGCGATAACTTCGAAGCGTTGAAGTCATATTCGGCTCACGCGGCCTTTTATGGCCTTGATCTGAAGTGTGCACGATGCTCCCTAGGCGTCACGCCAAATGCTTTGATAAATCGCCTGATCAAAGTTGCTTCACTACCAAGACCTGATTTGTAAGCTATTTCCTTGAGGGGGCTGTTGGACGTAACCAGCAGATGGCGGGCGGCATCCAATCGAAGCAGTTCGACCATTTTGCTAGGCGTCTGGCCTGTACCCGCGGTGTATTTACGAAGAAAAGTACGCTCGCTCATGTTCATGAAGTCGGCCAGTACCGGAACAGAAAGATCCAGGTTCAGGTTTGTACTTATCCAGGCGTGCAGGTCAGAAAACTGACTGCTACCCGACTGCAGTCTTAGAGAGGAGCTGAATTGATCCTGATCACCAGGGCGCTTCAGGAACATCACAAGATGTCTCGCGACCTCAAGCGCTGCGGTGTGCCCCAAGTCTTGCTCGACAATGGAGAGGGCAAGATCGATCCCTGATGTCACCCCTGCCGATGTCCATACGTTTCCATCGTTGATGAAAATGGGCCCCCTCTTGACGATAACCTTGGGAAAGAACTTTTCTAACTCTTCATACGCAGACCAGTGTGTCGTCACTTTTCGGCCATCTAATTTACCGCCTGCCGCTAGTGCGAATATGCCTGTGCATACCGATACCAAGCGCTCTGCCTTGTCTGCATGAGCTACGAACCTGGAAAACTTTGACTCTTTGCAAAACTCCTGAATACCAGGCCCGCCAGGGATTATTAGAGTGTTTGGCGATGGCGTGTGCGCTTCTAGAACCTCGGCGATGAGGGAAAGCCCCGTAAAAACCTCCGTATCACTCTCCAGAGCAAGGATCGATAAGGAATAGGGTGGAATAGGGGATTTCGTGTAGTGGTTGGCCGCGATGAAAACATCGAGAGGCCCCGCTAAATCGAGAAGACTGACCCCGGGATACGACATGATCTGTATCGACTTGCTAACCATTGATACCCCTCCAGAGCATGGCGGCTTGATCTTGCAGCGATTGGCGGAAACGCGCAGTTTTTTGTCATTTTCGCCAAGATAGCCTGCCTTATGCTGGCTCCGCAATCCCGAAAAAGCGTTATTCAGCGCTTGTGAATTCGAGCTTGCCTGGCGAGGTGGAGGGAAAACCAGGGCTACTACCGCACCGATGCCACGAAGCAGGTTCGCTTTCAAATGCCCTTTCTACGCGCTCTAAGCCTTAGGGGTTCCACCATGTCACCAGTAAGCAACGTCATCGAGTTCGAGGCTAAAAAGGATGAAGACCTGCAGCTAGAGGTTCTATTGCTTTTGAAATACATAAAGCAGGTTTCGGTTAGGTGCACTGACTGCAGCCTGAAACGAACTCAGGTAACCAACGGTTGGATTATTGAGCTCGTTTGGTATGACGCAAACGCCATGCACGATCACTTGTCTTCCAAACCGCTTGAAATACTGGCGAATCTGTTAATTGCAAAATGCTCCCGAGTCTCTTTCGGAGCCTTGGTCAGCGCAGCGGCATGAGACGCCGTTCTTGCGGGAACTGACTCCTAACCACTTAAAGGTAAAAAAATGAAAGTTTGGATGATTGCTGCCGCAGTCGTTTTGTTGTCAGCTTGCACCAGTACGTTGCCGGCACCAACAGACTCGAAAAGTGTAGTGTTGTTTTCCAGCGACTCTACTCACACGCTAGTGGCCAGTAAATTGAATGGAGAGCGTGTGGAGAGCGGGCGTTATTTTTCTGTCCTCCCAGGTCATAACCGTTTGGAAGTGCTCGTCGTTGGTGAGTCAGGTAAAAATTACACGTTCAACAGGTTTGTTTTGATCGACTATGACAATTTCAGCAAGGCAAGTACTTATAAAATATCGCTCGCCGACAAGGGCGTTACCAAAGTCCTACAATTGATTGACGAGAATGGTGTGCTTCTGGGAGAGAGCTCTTTTTGATTCATGTTGAGGAATTTAGTCGTGCCTCTGTGCCTCGAGAAGAGCTCATAAATCACTGCAGTTCATAGTCATGTCCCTAGTTTGACTCTCATCCCTCTTTCAGATTAGAAAACAGTGCCAAGATTTTTGAAGATATCAGCTGCTGCAATCTCATTGATGATCGTCATCGGTTGCACGTCTAAACACATTACCGAGAACCACTATGACCAAGTAGAGGTTCCCGCCGGGTTACCAGCAGGCCCTGTCGCTCTGATCATTACTGGCTCAGTGATTGAGACGGTTGAAGAGCTTGGGGCCTATAACAGCTATTACAAGGATGCGCTGACGGCTCGCCTTTATACCGAGAACATCCGCCGTGCCTATGTGGAAACCTCGCAACCACGCTTTAGCGTGGAGGGGGTGACGCGAATACTCGAGGAACGGTTCGGCGAGGTTCGCTCATTCCAATTATCCGATGATGCTGCACGCAGTGGTTTGCCGCTCATTGCGACATTGAGCATGAAAACTCAGCTGATCGATGGTCGCGGTTCTGAGCCGACTTCTTCCCTTTCGTTGGCTTTCCAGAATTCAGATGGACGTTACTTGGGAACCATCCATGGCACAGCATCATTCGCGCTGGCACCACTTTGGCCCCGTAATAAACGAGAGAGCGAGATCGTTGCCGATATACGGCAGCAGGAAGAGGTTCAGCGACAAGCACTTGAGTTACTCGAACAGCGATTGAAGCAAGTACCTGCGGAGTAGGCGTTGCCGGTGACGATGTCGCAAGTCGATCTCTGCGATGGGAGGAGGGTATGCGGTTAGGTTCCTTGGAAATCGGCAGCTAAGGGGTGCGACAACCTGCCATCCTGGGTCGGGGCGTGTTGGCGGATTTTGCCAATCACCCCCGGAATTGTCAGGTGCAGAGCCAGCTTGTATCGAGGTGCGTAAGCCTGAGGCGGGATGTCGCAGGTGCAATATGTTTCGCTGCTGTCAGCATCAGCGTTTCTACTGAAGGGTGTGCAGCTTTCAAACACCTCTGATCGGTTGGGGCAGTGCGGTTGTTAACCGCGCTGGCCTGTGCGTCGACCCTAACTGCGGTAACGTATCGCCTCATGAAATTCGCACGCAATGAACGCGCGTTCGTAGCCTGGGTGCTCTATGGATGCATCCTGTTCAGTGCGTTCGCCTGCGCGATTGGTCATGGTCAGATGGCAGGCCTGCAGTTAGCTGGCCTCGATGGGCAGTATTGTTCGCTCGACGGCAGTATGGGTACTGGGGCCGATCTTGATGGTTCTGGTTTGGTTGCAGCAAACCCCGCCACTGGATCCAGTTGTGCGTTGGCCAGCCTGTTCAGTGCAATCATTCTTGCCGCGTTCTTCGGTCTGTGGGGCTTGCTTGCTGCCGATCAGGTGCGGCCTCTGCCCGGCTCACAACGTCCCCGATTGAATCGGTATCGCTGGCCTCCGGCCAATCCACGTGCATCCCCCCTCGGACTTCTCTCGCTCTGAAAGTACCCGTTCAGGCTGGCTGTGATGCCGGGCCTTGTGCGGGCTTATCGAATAAAAGCCTGGAAGTCCTTTATGTTCCGCATGACCACCCTGGCGCTGCTCGTTGGCAGTAGCCATCTTGCGTTGGCGCAAGATAACGCCCTGAAACTACCTGTCAGTACCGTCTCAGCAGTTGCCGCAGAGCCTAAAGAAGCAACGGGTATCGATCTGGATGAGGCCATCGAGAGTGGCTCGCGCCTAAACCTGAGCGCCCGTGAAAACCCCGCATCCGTCAGTGTGGCCGACCGCGAGACCATGGAGCGTATCGGTGCGCGTAACTTCCAGGATGCGGCTAACGCGCTGCCTGGAGTGAATGCCTCCGCACCACCTGGCTGGGGTGGCTATGTCTCTTACCGCGGCTTCAATGGCGGGCAGATCGGGCAGTTGTTCAACGGCATCAATCTGCAGTACGGCGGCTCAGCGCGCCCGGTCGGTGCGTGGATCTACGATCGCGTCGAGTTGCTGGGTGGGCCCTCGTCCTTTCTCAATGGCAGTGGCGCGGTGGGCGGTAGCCTGAACTTCATCACCAAGTTGGCCGGTCGCGACAAGAACAGCATCGAGGGGCGAGTGAGCTATTCGCGTTACGACACCTGGGAGACTGCCATCGGCGTCAACCAGGCCCTCAACGAGGGTGACGGAGCGCGCCATTACGCGCGTCTGGACTACAGCCGCACCCACACCAATGGCTACATCGATCGTCAGGAGAACGGAGCTGGCAATCTGGCTTTTTCCTTGTTGAGCGATATCAACGACCAGCTCTCCCACACACTTGCCATCGAATATTTGGAAGAGCAGGAGGACAGCCCTTACTGGGGCTCGCCAGTGTTGCAGCCGCTGAGCGGCAAGCTGCATATCGACAAACATAACCGCTTCAAAAACTACAACGTCGACGATGGGCGCTACGAGCAGAGAACTCGCTGGCTGCGCTCGATTACCGACTACCGCTTCGATGACTCCACAGGGTTGCGCAACACCTTCTATCACTATGACGGCCAGCGCGATTACCGAAATCTGGAGGTGTACCGCTTCAACGCGGACAACAGCGCCGTAGCTCGCTCCGCGGGCTATCGCCAGCGGCATGATCAAGAGGTGAACGGTAATCGTCTGGAGTTGACGCACGCGAGCGAACTGTTCGATCGGGCCAGCGACTGGGCCTTTGGCCTCGAGTACAGCCGCAACAAGCAGGTCAACTATCCACTGTCTATCAATGGGCCTTTCGGCGCTGCGGTAGACCCAGGCAGCTTCGATCCAGGCGAATTTCTCGACATCCCTGGCATGGATGCCGCACGCACGAAAGGCCGCAGCACCTGGACGGATACCACGTCGACCTTCGTGGAGAACCGCACACGCCTGACTGATCGTCTGGCACTGATTACCGCGCTGCGCTACGACCACATTGATTTCGAGGTTGTTGACCACGCGGCGCGCAACTCACTCAATCGCCGCTGGGACGCCTTTACCGGTAGGGCAGGGCTCGTCTATGACGTGACCGATAACGCCAGCCTCTACACCCAATACAGCACCTCAGCCGAGCCGCCAGGCGGAACCCTGACCAGCGCAAGCATCGGCCAGGTCGGTGACTTCGACTTGAGCACCGGACGCCAGATCGAAGTCGGTAGCAAATTCGACTTCCTCGACGGCCGCGGATCTGCCACTGCAGCTGCTTACCGAATCGTGCGCAAGAACATCTCGGTGCCATCCTCAACACTGCAGAACACCACTGAGCAGGCTGGCCAGCAGACCTCTACGGGTATCGAGTTGGCAGCATCGTTCAAGATAACTCCGCAGTTGTTGGCTGCCGGTAATTTCGCCTGGGTGAGGGCCGAATACGACGAATTCAATGAAACCGTCGCCGGTGTGGTGCGTTTACGCAAGGGCAAGAACCCGGTGAACATTCCGGATCGCACCGCCAACCTCTGGCTGACCTACGATTTGGCACCGCAGTGGCAAATCGGCGCCGATGCACGCTACGTGTCTTCGGTCTACGCCAATACAGCCAACACCATGTGGGTACCGTCCTACACGGTCTACGGAATGTTCCTCAAGCACGACCTCGACGCGCATACCGAGCTGAGTGCGCGCCTGCGTAACCTCACCGACGAGACATACGCACGCTTCATTCATCAGACCAACACCCAGTACTACCTGGGTGAGCCGCGTAGCCTCGAAGTGGCCGTGCAGTGGAGATACTGATGATGCTCATACAGCGTCGTACCGAGTTACCAGTTCGCTCCTCCGCACTGCTGTCATGCTTGTTCTTGCTTATGCCTCTGGGCCACTTGAAAGCGGCTGAAGCGGTACATGGGTTGCCTGCGCAAATCGAGCTGGATCCTCTGGATATTGTCGGCAACAGGGACAATGTACAGACGAGCGCGCGCGAGAATCTGGAGAGCCGAGCTGCCAGCACTGCGGTTATCGATGCCCAAAGTTACCGTAATGGACGAGCGACCACGGTGGTTGATGCCTTGGGCTATGCGCCGGGCGTTTTGGCTCAGAGTCGTCACGGCGATGAGGCTAGATTTTCCATTCGCGGCTCGGGTATTCAACGTGGCTTTCTGATGCGCGGCATTCAGCTTTACCAGGATGGCATCCCACTAAATCACGCCGACGGCAGTGGTGACTTCCAGTCAATAGAGCCTCTAGCCGCGAAGTACATAGAGGTGTGGCGAGGCTCCAGCGGTCTGGAGTATGGCTCTAACGCCCTTGGAGGTGCGGTGAACTTCGTCTCACCTACTGGGCGAGATCATGGGCCTCTGCAATTGCGTACCCAGACTGGTGCCTACGATCAACGCCGCAATCAAGTGGCTGTTGCCGGGGCCGGCGATGTCTTCGACGGTTTTCTGAGCATCACCGACAGCCATCAGGACGGTTATCGCGATCAGTCAGCAACGGACTCCACACGTTACTTCGGCAATATCGGTATGCGAATTTCCCAAGACTTGGAAGCGCGTCTGTTCCTGACCCACCTCGAAAGCAATATGGAAATGCCGGGGAGCATTAGCAAAACAGCACTACGCAACGCCCCCCGTTCTGCAGGTGCCAACTACGAGCGCCTGAATGCACACAACGACTACCGCCTTGATCGAGCAGCACTAAAGCTGAGCTGGAATGCTTCTGAGCAGACTGAAGTCGAGTCGTCGTTTTATGTCGCGGATCGCAAGCGAGATCATGCGATGACCTTTGCGATTCTGCAGCAGGATCTTATCGATACAGGACTGAGCGTCAGGATGGCCACCGAGTTCGGTCAAGCGGATCTGACTCGCAAGCTGACATTGGGAGCTTCCTACTCACGTCTTGAAGGCGAAGAGGATCGCTTCACCAATCCTAACGGTAAGCCAGGTGTTCTGACCCGACAGAGCGATCTCGACGCTAACGAGAGCATTCTTTATGGCCAGTTTAAGTATGGACTGAGCAGCCACTGGGCCGTCGAAGTCGGCGTGCAGGTTGTGCAGGCTGAGCGCAAAACGACCTTCAGAGGGCTGCCCGCAATCAGCTATGACGAGCGCTACGAGGGCATGAGTCCCAAGATAGGTGTGCTGTTTGAACCAGACGACAATACACAGTGGTTCATGAGTGTGAGCCGTGGCTATGAAGCGCCCCCATTTGGCGAAATCACGGTCAACACCCAGCCCCTCGCTGAAGATCAGGAGTCGACTACCTGGGAGTTCGGATACCGCCACCGTCGTGGTGATCTGCAGCTCGATGCGGTGATTTACCGCTCCTGGATCGACCGCGAATTGCTGTCGCTGACCGATAGCCTGGGCAATGCACTCGGCACGGTCAACGCAGACAAGACAATTCATCAGGGCTTGGAGCTGTACGCCAATGTACCTCTGGCCGAGCAATGGTCGGTGCGTATGAACTACCTCTTCAACGACTTCAAGTTCGATGGCGATTCGGTTTACGGCGATAACCAGTTGGCTGGAATCCCTCGCCAATTTATCCGCGCGGAACTGCGCTGGTCGCCGTCTTCATGGCTTTACATCGCGCCCGCTCTCGAGTGGTTGCCAGGCAAGACCTACATCGATCACGCCAACACCTTATCAGCCAGTGGGTACAGCCTGCTCAACATGACGGTCGGTGGTGCGTTGGGCCGGCACACCAGTTGGTTTGTAGAAGGGCGAAATCTTGCTGACCGCAACTACGCCGCCACAACAGCTGTGCAGGCCAATGTGCGGGGCGTGGACGGTGCTTATTACTTCCCCGGCGATGGCCGTAGCGTCTATTTGGGCCTCGAGTGGCGTCTATGACCGCTTCATGCTGAACCGATCTACAACTCATTCACCCTCCGCCGTTTAGTAGTACTGAACGACGCCTGCTTAAAACAAATAGGTATTCCCATGTCCCTCGCAAAATCTCTTTTGGCACTCTCGTTCCTGTCGCTTGCCCAGGTTGCCCATGCGCACGAGTTTCAGGCCGGTCACATCGAAATCATTCACCCGTGGTCACGCGAGCTCCCACCTGTGGCACCAACAGCTGCTGCGTACTTCGTCCTCAAGAATCAGGGCGGCGACGCTGATCGCCTGCTCAACGTGAGTACCAGCGTCGCCGGAAAAGCAGAGCTGCACGAGCATGTGCATGCTGACGGTGCGATGAAGATGCAGCAGGTGATAAGCGTAGAAATTCCTGCTGGCGGTGAAGTGAAATTCGAGCCGATGGGCTATCACGTGATGCTGATTAACGTGAAGCAGCAAGCCAAAGCGGGTGATCACTTTCCCCTAACGCTGACCTTTGAAAAGGCCGGCGCGGTTGAAGTCGACGTCGTCGTACAAAAGGACGCCCCGGCTGAGCAGCAATCTCACCAAGGCCATGGCGAAGGTCACCAGCACTGAGTTTCAGGGCGCCAAGGGGATTCCCGATATTCCCTTTATCGCGGCCAGCACAGCTGCTGGCCTGCGGTTGCCAAGAGAACTCTCACTGTAGAGCTAATCTCGAGCTCGCCTAGTATTTTTTGGAGAGATATTGATGCGTCGTTTGCTACTGTTTTTCACTGCTGCATGTGTTGTCGGAGCAGGAGTTGCCTACTGGGCCTTTAAGGAAGCGCCACTGGATGAGGCGGAACTGGCGAGTGCTGATATCGTGCTGATGCCCAGCCCTCGTGAGCTTCCAGATGTTCAATTGGCGACCATGGATGGGCAGGCTTTCGGCCCGGAATTCTTCGCTGGAAAATGGACAATGGTGCTGTTCGGTTACACCTATTGTCCGGATATCTGCCCTACAGCCTTGAGTGAGTTGAGGCAAGTTTACTTGGCTCTACCGCCCGAATCGCGTGAGCTGATGGGAGTGACGATGGTCAGCGTCGATCCGCACCGGGATTCGCCCGAGCGTACTCAGCAGTACGTGACGTACTTCGATCCAAGTTTCACAGCGATGACAGGCGAACTCGCGGCTGTGCAGCAAGCTTCTAGTGTCATCGGCCTGCCCTTTGTTCCTGGGGATACGAGCCAACCTAATTATCCTGTCGTGCATACCGGCAATCTGGCGCTAATAAATCCTGAAGGTAAGCAGGTTGGTTTTGTACGAGGGCCGTTAAAAGTGAAAGAGCTTATCCAGGTTCTACCGAGGCTTCTCTCGAGCGAAGGAACTTAGGCGTGCCAGAAATTCGACATGGAAAGCCGGCCTTGCCCTTCGGTTTCGCAGCATAAGCAGCCACTGAATCTGAATCGCTTCTGTTACATAAATTTGGTGCAGTAGAGCAACGGGGCAAAGTCGGCATGCGCTCATTAGGGGCTGCGTGGCGTCAGTCTAGTCGCGCCTTTCAAAAGCCTACATTCTTGGTGCGCCGCTAGTAATTGTTTTTCTCACGATATTCAAGCCGTTTTAATGGCTTTAGGGCTTTAGATAGGTCGCCTCTTTATTATGTTTATTACGATACTATATCGGTTATTCGAGGAAAGGTTCAGTTCTGATGATCCCAGATCTTGTCTCTAATCAATCAGGACTCACTGACTTGCGCAAAATTTCTTGCTTCCGCGAGCAGCCAGTCTCGAAAGTTCCGAACCTTTGCTAGTTCCCCGAAGCCTTCCTTATATACGAGATAATATGCTTGGGTGAGGGGGCACTCTAAACCTTTATCTACGAAGGGGCGCATTAGACGTCCCGCTGCCAAATCATCATGAACTATGACACTTCTAGCCAGCGCTAAACCATGACCCTCGATAGCTGCCTGTAGAACCTCAGCCGAACTAGTAACTCGCAATCCGTTGCCGGTCGCGATGTGCTCATACCCTGATGCATCCAGCCACATTCTCCACGTTGGATAATCATGATCTTCAGCCATGCTAAGATCATGAATGAGCGTCGACTTTTCCAATGCTTCGCGCTCGAGTATCCCGTTTTGTAACAACCGAAAATTTGGCGAACAGACTGGGAAAATTACCTCATCCATCAGGTGGATGGCTATTAGTCCCACCCATTCTCCAGATCCGTAGCGAACACCTATATCGAAATGCTGACTTTTGAAGTCTACTGATCGAGGATTGGTATCGAGTAGCACATTGATTGTCGGATATGCCTGTTGAAATCTCTCAATTCGAGGCAGCAGCCACTTAGAGGCGAATGCTGGGCTCAAGGCTACCGTTAAACTGGATCGTCGACTATCGTCTTTTAGACATGCTAGCCCAAAGTTTAGGCGATCAAATCCTTCTTGGATATATGGCAATGCTGCCTGTGCTGCGTCCGTAAGTATTAGACGATTAGCTCCGCTTCCTATTCGAATAAAAAGAGAAACTCCTAGCAATGCCTCCAAACTTCTTACCTGTTGACCGACTGCAGCAGGGGTAACGCTCAGTTCGATTGCTGCTTCAGAGAAGCTTTGATGTCGTGCTGCAGCTTCAAAAGCTCGTAATGCATTGAGATGTGTAGGTGCTGGCATTGATAGTTTTTCTTTTTCGCTAGGCAAGATCTTATGCGTTGCCTTCCTCAGTATACCTCTATCAGCATATGCGCTCAATCTGGAGAAAAGCAAAGGCCGATTGTCTGAAAAGCAATTCTAAACGCGACCAGTGGGGTATTAAATAGGTTTTTGGTGTGGCGGTATAACAGTTTTCCGCATCAATCTAGAATTCTTTAACGAGGCAGCTAAATGATCGACTGGAAAGAGTATTCGGGCCAACTGATAGAAAAAGTTGGGCAATTCGCAAAATTGGCGCCTGACACGATGCGTGGTATTACTGCAATTGGCAGTGCACCGGCAAAGCACCTACACCCTAAAGTGCATGAGCTGATTGCATTATCTGTAGCGGTCACGACTCGGTGTGATGGTTGTATAGCTGTACACGCTCAAGCAGCATTGGGGCACGGTGCTACGCGAGAGGAAATTGCTGAAGCGTTGAGCGTGGCTATAGCGTTAAATGCGGGCGCGGCGCTGACCTATACGGCACGCGTCCTTGATGCGGTTTCTGCCTTTGAGAAGACGTAGTTGGGGCCAGTTGTTTTTTACCTTAGCTTCAGTGGTCTTTGTGAATGTTGAAGGAGGGATGGCGGATTGGTATTACTCAGCCGTCCTTTGTTCTCGTATGAATGATCAATCTTTGCTACAGCCACTGGGTGATGCTCAGTAGGATAACCGGTAAGGTAATTGCCGCAAGCAACGTCTGGCCCGCAACGATTCCTGCCATCAGGGGAGCATCCCCGCCTAGTTGTCTGGCCATGATATAAGAGGATGAAGCGGTAGGTAGCGCCTGGAACAATATAGCTGCAACTGCTGCTTCACCTGTTAAGCCAAATATGTGGCAAAAACCAAGCGTCATGAAGGGCATGAGTAAAAATTTAATAGAAGACGACCACACGATCGGTCTCAGCCAGCTGATCGAGTTGCTAAGGTTCAAAGCCGCTCCAACACACAACAGTCCCAATGGCAATGACGCTTGACCAAGAGCCTTTAACACCGGCTCGACCCAAGCGGGAATTCGAAACCCTATCGTTTGAGCGATGATACCAAGGGTGCAAGCGATCACGAGGGGATTTAGCATCAGTTGTCGCCCTATGGACTTTGGTGACAGCTGGCCGCCAGCGCCATAACGCGCGAAAACTAAAATGCACAGCACGTTTACGGTTGGTACGATCGCTGCGTTAGCTACCGTCGCCAGCGCGATTCCAGGAGCGCCGAGCAAGCCCGCAGCAATTGAAATACCTACGTAGTTGTTGAAGCGCACACCGCCTTGAAAGACTGAAGTAAATCCCGGGTCATCAATTCCCAGTAGTGGCTTCGTCAAAACGAGCGTTGCGGCTGCTATTACTGTTGAAAATACTAAGGCGAGAGTCATCTCAATAAGCGGAACTTTGCCAAGTTCCGCTGTTGCTAGGCTGTGAAAAAATAATGAGGGTAGGAGGACGTAATAACCTAAGCGTTCCGCCTGCGACCAGAAAGATTCTTGTAAAAAGCCCCTATGCCTGAACCATGCTCCCATTCCGATGAATATTATGATTGGGGCTAGGGCTAGGAGTAGTAGATATGTCATTTTTCGCTAACCAAGGCGGCTACAAGACGTTTACAGCCTTCGACGAGGCTAGCCTGATCGGTTGCAAAGGAGAGCCTGATGTGACCTGGCATCCCGAATGCACTGCCGGGGACAGTTGCCACTCCGGACGTTAGTAAGTCGTAAGCGAGCTTTTGGTCGTCAGTGATACCTTTAATCTTGGGCAGGAGGTAAAAGGCGCCCTCGGGGCTTGTTACATCGAGTGCCATTGAAGAGCTCAGGATGTTCATCGCAGCATCTCGGCGCTGGCGATAGATCCCTTTGCGTTCTTGCAAGAAGTCGCGCGGGCCGTTCAGTGCTGCGATAGCGGCGTGCTGGCTGAGTGTGCTGGTTTGCGTGCAATTCTGAGATTGCACTGAGGTGATGGCTGCTATCAGCGCGCGTGGGCCGCAGCCCCAACCAACCCGCCAGCCTGTCATCGCATAGGCTTTAGATACACCATCGACGATCAGTACGCGCTCTGCTAGGTCAGGCGCTACGGCGGCGAGGGTTGAGTAAGGTTCGCTGACGTAGAGAATTTCAGCGTATATATCGTCAGACAGAATCATCACTTCGGGATAGCGGCGCAGCACCTCTGCCAGAGCTTCCAGATCTCGCTTGCTGTATAGCGCGCCTGATGGGTTCCCTGGGGCATTCAATACAAGCCAGCGCGGGCGCTTTGAGAGCTTGAGTGCGGCGGCGAGGTGTTCTGGCGTAATTTTGAACCCCTCTGCGGCGGTGGTCGGGAGTACCACTGGTGATGCGCCGCACATTCTGATCATGTCTGGATAGCTAGCCCAGTACGGTGCGGGAATGAGAACGTCGTCGCCGCGCTTCAGCGTGGCAAAAAAGGCGTTGAAGATAATCTGTTTGGCACCGCAGCCAACCGCCACTTGATCATCGTCGTAATTCAACTTGCGGTCGGCTTCCATGCGATCGCGAATGGCTTGTCTTAAAGCGGGTAGACCATTTGCGGGCGTGTATCCAAGGCGTTGCTGCATCGCCTGCAGTGCAGCCTCGATGACATGGCTCGGAGCGGTGAAATCAGGTTCTCCAAGAGTCAGATCGATCACGTCGTGATTGGCGGCCCGCAGTTCGGCAGCTCGTCGAGCCATGAGCAGAATAGGAGATTGGGTGATCTGGTAATTAGGGCTGATCATCGTAGAAGCGCTCTAGGTGGACTATGAGCGCTACGATAGCGATGTGATCTATTAATAAAAAACGATAATAAATCAGCTTATGATCAATTAATTCTTATGGGTCGGTAGGTGAGGTTTCTTTGTGAATGGCTTCTGCGAGAGCTTTGACCAGCCTTCCAGCCGGCCTGTCTTCGCGCTCTAAAAGCACAACACGACGCATTTGATGAGGGTCACCGAATGGTAGCCGGAGCACGCCGTCAAGATGACTTACATCGCGAGAGGAAAGGGGGATGACCGCGACTCCTAGGCCGCTCGCGACCATCTGAATGATTGCGTCTTGGCTATCGAGCTCCATGCTGGTTTGAACCTTAATACGCGAACGTCGTAGTTCGCGCTCGATCGTCCTACCAGCCCACGCGCGTCGGTCGAAGCGAATGAAGGGATTCTCTTGTAAGATGCGCCGACAGTCCGATCCTGCCAGATGTGCAGGAAAAATGACCCAAAAACCCTCTTGGTAGAGAGCGGTACTCACCAAGCCACTTGGGTGCGGCTTTACTGGCTCTGTAGTGATCGCTGCATCAAGCTCTCCTGACTCGATACGAGTGGCTAGCTCAGCAGACATTCCTGACGAAACGTTTATCCGCAGGTTTGGTTGCTCAAGACTTAGCCTGGCTAATGCTTTTGGCAGGACGCCTGCTAACGCTGTTTGTATGGCCCCTACCTTTAGTCGGCCTCGCAGCTCGCTGCCATCACCGAGATCAGAAGCGATGCTTTCATAAATTGCTAGTATCTCCCGGGCTCGCTCTACAGCTAAATGACCCGCTTCAGTGAGAACGGGTAGGCGTCGAGATCGATCAAACAGGGAGGCGTTGAATTCTTCCTCTAGCCCCCGGACGTGCAAGCTCACGGCAGATTGGGTGAGGTGCACAGCATCGGCGGCTCTTGCGAACGAACCATGCTGTGCAATCGCCAATAAAGTGCGTAGAGCACGAAGTGACATGATTGACCAACCTTAAAATCCGAATCGATAGGACGTAATAGCCATCCTATATAACAAATGCCGACTTCTAGGGGAGGAAATTCGAGTTTGGCGCTCACGTGAGCCTCAGATATCCCTCCGGCGCAGTTAGCCTATCGAAGCAGTGCAACTTCGTCTGACAGGGACTGGGACGTACACCGACGACGTTTATCACTAGGAGGCATGCGTGGTGGTGTGTCACCGAGCCTGACGTTTTGCCAGGCGATACTCGAGAAGGGCTTGGCTGATACGCCAGCACGGCTTTTGCACAGCGCGGGCCGCTTCATGCCAACCTCAGCATGGAAGCTCTTTCTATAAACAAGGTATTTGGTATGAGGCTGCCACATTCGGCACTTGATCTAGTAGCTCGACTCGGTGGCGTATGGGGAGTGGCTCAGAGGCTTAGCAGAGGATGTAAACCAGCTTTTTATCGCGGTAAACCTGCTGAGGTTACAGTGCAAAAAAACAGGGTTACAGCGCGCTTTTGGCGCTGGCTAGATGTGATTTCTCAGTAGGTTGTTCATCCGGGGCGTTCCCGGAATTCTGGAAGCGCGACCAACACAGCCTTCCAGGAGCCCCGGATGAACCTGCATAAACATGCCCGTCTTACCCCTCGAGGTCGAGCCCTTCTTGTACAACGCATGCTCAATGGGCTACGTGTCGAGGATGCCGCACAAGCCGCAGGAGTCAGTGTCCGCACAGCCTACAAGTGGCTCAGGCGCTTTCGTGAGGAGGGCGAGGCCGGTCTGATGGATCGTTCATCACGTCCGCATTCATGCCCTCACGAGACGGCAGTCGATCTGATCGCACAATTGATCCAACTACGCCAATCTCGCCATACCTACCGACAGATCGCTCAAGCACTCGGCGTGGCCGTCAGTACCGTTGCGCGCCGTCTCAAACAAGCTGGCTTTCATCGGTTAGCCGAGCTAGAGCCCGCCCCTGTAGTAGTGCGCTACGAATACCCCAACGCCGGCGATCTCCTGCACCTGGACATCAAGAAGCTGGGCCGATTCTGGAGACCAGGGCACCGAGTTACGGGCGATCGTCTGCAGGGCTCCGATGGTGCTGGCTGGGAGTTCGTGCATGTGGCCATTGATGATGCGTCCCGGCTGGCCTTCACTACCCTGCACCCAGATGAGCGCGGCAGTAGCGCTTGTCGAGCCTTGTTGCGGGCGTTGCGTTACTACCGGGAGTTAGGCATCCGCTTCAAGCGCGTCATGACAGACAATGGCGCCTGCTACCGCTCTCATTCGTTTTGGCGCTTCTGCGCTCGGCTCGGACTTAAGCACATCCGCACCAAACCCTACACACCGAGAACGAATGGCAAGGCCGAGCGCTTCATCCAGACAAGCCTGCGTGAGTGGGCCTATGCACGCAGCTATGACAGCTCCGAGCAACGAGCCAGACATTTGCCTGCCTGGCTGCATCACTACAACTGGCACAGGCCGCATAGCAGTCTCAACTACAAACCGCCAATTAGTCGGGCTCCATTGCCACTGAACAACGTACTGGGTTTACACAGCTAGACTGCCTTTACCTGCAGGGCCCTTGTCATCAGACTGATTCTACTGGACTGAATGCTCGCATCCCTTGGTCATAATCCTGACGAGTAATCAGGTGACCCGTGATGAAACGCCTTCGGATCGCAACCTTCAACATCAATGGCATCAATTCGCGCCTCGCTAACTTGCTGAGTTGGTTGGAGCGCGAGGCGCCTGATGTTGTTTGTCTGCAGGAGCTGAAATCGCCGGACAAGTCATTCCCTGCCAAGGACATCGAAGCAGCTGGTTATGGCGTGGTCTACCAGGGGCAGACGTCCTGGAATGGCGTAGCGATTCTCGCGCGCGACGCGCAACCGTTGGAGATTCGAAGAGGGCTTCCAGGGGCAGAGGGGGACAAGCAGGCGCGATATATCGAGGCAGCTGCCCACGGCATCGTAGTCGCCTGCTTGTACCTGCCGAATGGCAACCCACGCCCAGGGCCTAAGTTTGATTACAAACTGGCCTGGTTCGAGCACCTGATCGAGCACGCCAAGAGCCTTCAAGCACTCGAGCACCCTGTGGTGCTTGCGGGCGACTTCAACGTGGTGCCAACAGACTTCGACATCTACAACACCAGGTCGTGGTTGAAGGATGCGTTGCTGCAGCCTGAAAGCCGTGAGTGCTACCAGCGGCTCCTGGATCAGGGCTGGGTGGACAGCGTTCGGCATCTTCATCCGCAAGAGCAGATCTTCACCTACTGGGATTACTTCAGGCGCCACTGGCAGACCAATTCGGGCCTACGCATCGATCATCTGCTGACCAATCCAGCACTTGCTCCTCATCTCGTCGCTGCGGGCGTAGATACCTGGGTGCGAGGTGAGGAGCATCCGAGTGACCATGCGCCGACTTGGATCGAGGTAGGTGGGCGGAAGCAGTCGCGCAGGCGTGTTTCGAAGACGACCGGTTCGGGTGATCGGAAGACCAATCGTGCCGATGATCCAAGCTCGCAAATAGCGCCGACTAAGGCAGGCGGGAAAACGAGTAAGGGAGCTAAGAGGGCTTCGGCCAGCAAGACTCCCGATACTCTTAAGCCGCAGCTCGCCACGCTCGTCGAGTCAGCACCGCCCGGTGAATGGCGCTACGAGATCAAATTCGATGGGTATCGCATGCTCGCTCGCATCATGGATGGCGAGGTGAAGTTCTTCACTCGAAATGGCCACGACTGGACGGAGAAGCTACCCGCTCAGGCTGCAGCTATCGCGAAGCTCGGAGTCAAAAACGGGTGGCTCGACGGTGAGATGGTGGTTCCGAACGATAAGGGATTGCCGGACTTTCAGGCTCTGCAGAATGCGTTCGACTCAGGCCGCAGCGCGGACATCATCTACTACCTGTTTGACCTCCCATTTCTGGAGCGAAATGACCTACGTGATGCACCATTAGAGGAGCGTCGGGAGGCACTTTCTGATCTGCTGAGCGAGCCCAAGTCCGGATCGAAGATTCTACGATTCTCCGAGGATTTCGAAGAGGCCCCCGAGGCGCTCCTGAACAGCGCGTGCCAGATGCAGATGGAAGGCTTGATCGGAAAGAGGGTCGGCAGCGCTTACAGATCGAGGCGCAGCGATGATTGGATCAAGCTGAAGTGTAAGCGCAGGCAGGAGTTTGTCGTCGTTGGGTATACCGATCCAAAGGGTGCGCGCGCCAAGTTCGGCGCGTTGATTCTCGCACTGCATGATCCGGACTCAGGTGAGCTGAAGTACGCGGGCAAGGTGGGTACAGGCTTCAATGAAGCTAGCCTGAACTCGCTTTACGCCGAGCTGCATCCGCTGGAGACGAAGGGGGTGCCTGTCACAAATCCTCCAAAGGGCCCTGATGCTAAAGGCGTGCACTGGCTTGAGCCTGTACTGCTTGCGGAGATCTCGTTCGCGCAGATCACCAAGGATGGGATTGTCAGGCATGCCGTGTTTCAGGGGCTTCGTGTCGACAAACCTGCAGTGGCTATCACCGAAGAGCAGCCTAAGAAGGTCGGTGCTCGGTCGGCGGCAAGCGATGCGAAGCCGGAACCTACCAGATCCTCTCGGCGCTCTGGGGGCGCAGGCGCATCGAGTGACATGCGTTTAACTCACCCCGACCGCGTCATCGATTCCAGCAGCGGCCTTACCAAGCGGGATCTGGCGGAGTTCTACATACGCACGCTTGACTGGATCATTCCCCAGCTCGCTGATCGTCCGGTGGCGCTTGTGAGGGCCCCAGAAGGCATCGGTGCGCAGCTGTTCTTTCAAAAAAATCCAGAGAGCCTGGCTATCCAAGGTATCGACTCGATCAGCAGAGCCCAGGCCGGCCATCCCGCGATGGTGATCAACAGCCCCGAAGCACTTCTAGGAGCGGTTCAGATGAGCACGATCGAATTTCATACCTGGAACGCTACGGGTGCTGATCTCAAACGTCCCGATCGCTTCGTGTTGGATCTCGATCCTGATCCGGCCCTGCCGTGGAAAAGCATGGTTGAAGCCACCCAGCTGACGCTTACGGTGCTTGATGAGCTTGGACTCAAGGCGTTCCTGAAAACCAGCGGGGGCAAGGGCATTCATATCGCAGTGCCGCTTACGCCGAAAGACAGTTGGGAGGACGTGAAGGCGTTCAGCCAGAGCATTGTGAAATACATGGCGCGGCTCATTCCCGACCGGTTTTCAGCCGTTTCTGGCCCAAGAAATCGAGTAAGGCGTATCTTCATCGACTACCTGCGTAATGGCCTTGGGGCGACGACCATCTCTGCGTATTCGGTGCGGGCGAGAGAGGGCTTGCCGGTGTCCGTGCCGATCCATCGCGAAGAAGTTGGTGAGCTTAAAGCAGCCAACGCTTGGACTATCGTCAACCTCCACGAACGGCTGGATCAGCTGAAGGAAGACCCTTGGGCGGGGTTGCACGATACGAAGCAGACTATTACCCGAGACATGCGCAAACGTATTGGTATGAAGTGAGCTGTAGGCGGTGGGTCAACCTGTGGCCACCTCGGGGCTCATCGCGATTGAGCCGTGCTGGCAAGAGCTTTCGCCATGCCCATGGCCGTTCGCCGTAGACTCTGTTTGAAAACTGAGAGAGCGTGCGAGACCGGACTTTCACTAGGGGCGCGTAGGTTCAGAAGCACTCGTACAGAAGAGCGCTACCTTGTTGCCGTCAGGGTCTCGCAGATAGCCCACGAAGAAGTTGGCATTGTAGGCCTCGCGAAAACCTGGGGCTCCTTCATCCACACCGCCGTGGCTTAGTCCCACGGCATGCAGGCTTCGCACTTTCTCGTGTGTCGGTGCGCGGAAAGCAACCATGGTGCCGTTGCCAACTGACGCCGGCTTCCCGTCGTACGGAGTGGTCACGTGAAAGGCACCCGGGCCATTCTCCTGATCCTCAATGCCGGGCATCGAATAGCACAGCTGCTTTTCCCAGCGCTCCACTTCGTACCCCAACGGCAACAGAATCGCGTTGTAGAACCTACCTGCAGCGGATAAGTCGTTCGAGCCAATCATCGTGTAGCTCAGCATGATTCGTATCTCCGGGATTCCTTAGGCCACGCCCAAGTGCGATGCTCAAAGTGACTCCAGTACTTCCGCCTCAACAATCATCCTTTCTCGGATCTGATTGAGAGCCCTGTACACAGCCTCTCGTTCTTCGGGCGTAAAACCCTCACTCGAAAGATCCACCTCATTCGGCGGAGCGGTGTTGATGAGCGCAGCGGTGTACCTTTTCGCGAATGCCTGAATTTTTGCGTTCTCCATGGGGCATCTCGATTTGTCTGCAAAGACAGAGAGGTTAGTCCAAGTCTGATGCGTTTAGTGGTTGCTATCTCACGTCGAAGAAGGAGGGCTGGGCTGTTTCTGCCAAGGGCAGCTGTCGGCCAAGAGCGGTCATCGAACTCCTCGAAAACTCATGGCAATTCACACCTTACAAATAGAGAAGGCGCCCTAAGACGCCTTCTTTTACATCAGATCAAGCTATTGCCTTGCCGTTTTTGCTTTCGACTAAGCCCGTTTGGGCAAGTAGTGAACATTGGAGGGTTGCTCCGTGTTTATTTCTCCAGGCACTTGCGAAGCCGCCTCAAAGACGTCTTGCGCAACCTTGAATATGATTGCCTCCATTCCGCCTCCTTGCGCAATCCGCCGATTTCGAGCCGCGCCGCCCGAAATTGTACTGCCATCAGCTAATGTCAGCTTGCCACACCATTTGTCTTTCATAATGTCACCTTAGTTGTGATTTATTAAGCTCAGTTTCATGATTAATTTGCGCCTACGAAGCAGCAAATCTCGGGGGGTCAACCACCTTCAAGTGGTCAATCATCGCCCGCGCAACTGAAGCGTTTACATCACGATCCCATTTGAGGATCGGCGACTCCGGAGAAATATTGAAAAAAAGGCTTAAGCTGTCCGGATTACATCTTTCTGAACTAAACCCGCGGTGGAGAGCGGCAAAGATGAATGCGCCATGATGAAAGTGTTGATCATAGCCAAGATCGGTGAACACGCGTTCAGCTATGTGCTTAAGCTCGTAACTCTCAAGAGCTGAGTCTTTGTTTATCTCAGACTGCTTTTCAAGCTGATCAATAAACACCAAGGCTTTATTGCAGTTGCCAAGCAGCGACCCAACCAAATCTCGTTCTTCCTTCACGATCCTATCAATAAAATCATCAACGGTTTCCTTCTCAGGATCATGGAAAACCTGTAGATCGCGAGCAATCCGGAGGTTTGATATACCCATACCATATTGGCTGATTGTGGGATGCTTTTGGGAGAGCCTTAGCAGGTCATTCAGTGTCATTTCTAAATGACTTGTCTTGCGCTTTAGGTGCCCAACAGAAACAAGTGCTGCGAGATTTTCAGACCAAGTTGGCAGGGATCCACCATTAACCCTAGCTAAGAGGTCGAGACATTCGCTAAGTGTTTTCCCGGTTTCATTTCGCAGGCGCCTAGCATCTTTTTTGATGTTGCTAACTGCGCGGCCAGAAGGGAATTTTATGTGATCATATTGGGACATTTTCGCCTCTCAATAAGAAACAGCCGCCGACATACCGATTCTTGAAAGAAACGAAAATAAAGATTTTGATGAACGCTTGTCCTGAGGCGGACTTTGCCAACTAAGGTCGGCGTCGCAGGCCCAGCGCAGAGCCTCATTAGACGCTACACTAGCCTTTCTTTTTTTGCAAACCGGGCTGAGGTTTTTTCCAGAAATTATTGGCTTAAGCCGACTGAAGCGGCCCGGCTCCGTAGGTAGCAGGTGACCGCTTCTGGCCGATTTCCGACCTTCATTGCCGGCAGCTTCGGTCAAGGGCGGTCAGCCGTCCCTGCGGGCTGACATAGCGGGTGACACCGCGGTGGAGCGGTTTCACGTCTTTGAGCTGCCAGCGCAGCACCGACCCGACGTTGTAGCGCTCGCTTAGGACGTGATCGCGGAGGTTGTCGCTGCCTTTGGAGGTCGTCATGTCATGCTCGACAAACGGCCAGAACTAAACTGCAAATTCCGGGGTAATAGCTACTGTAGCTACTGTGAGTTTGTCTATCCCTATCGAGACCAACCCTCTCCAACTGCGATGCCATGTTGTCTGAAGTCATCGAGCAAACGCTTTCGGCTTAAACTGGCCGGTATTTTAAAGATATGTTTGTACGCAAAGTGCAAACCCATCGGGATCAATAGAAGGCCAACTCCATAAGTGCCGATGCCAGCCACAATGCCGCATGGAATCGATAGTGCACCATAGATAATACCCATTAGAAGCCCAGATCTTGCCAGCGCACGAACTTCGTCAAGATCGTATTCTATCGTTCCATCCTTTTTCTCGAAAGCAACCACTACTACCGCTGACTTGCCCACATGTTTAAGAAACCAAGTTCTCGGCATGTCAGAGTTTAATGCTCCCTTTCGTTCCAAGTATCTGGGCATGATCAGATCTTTGTAGTAAAAAATTTTACCCGACTCGTCTTCCAATCTGACCTTTTTGTAGAGCTTTCCAGACTCTTGGGAATCGTGGAACTCATAATTTTTTACAATGGCTGTAATCTTCTTCAATTCGGACATCGTGTCTTCCTTTAATCCCTAATCCGCACAGCAAGATTTTTCGCGGTTACAGCCGGCTCCTGAAGGGCTCAGCGGTCGCTAATTTTCCGGTAGGACGGTTTGATCGTAGGCATAGCCATGCGCAAGGCTGGCCAGGTTAGTGGCAAAAAGCCTCATAAAATCAATATATAGATTTGTTTGGGTGAGCGCAAACACGGCATACCGTCTGCTTTTGAGATGGCCGAATGTCGATACAAGAAGGCTTCGCGGCAGCCTTGCGCTGGGTTCGCGTCAAAAGAGGGCTGACCCAGAGGGATGTCAGCACTACCGTCGTTGCTTCTCATGTCAGTCAATTGGAGGCCGGCAAGACTAGCCCCACGATCAAGGCAGCTGGGGATTTGGCTGTGGCACTTGGCCTGTCGCCTTCAGCCCTGCTAGCTGCTGCAGCAGCTTCAGATCAAGGGACTACCCCAAGGGCAGTGCTTGCCCAAGCTGTCGAAGACTTGGAGCGCCTTGGGCTGATAGATCTGGTGCCGCCGACGTTTGCGCAGTCTACCGACAGTCCTCACCCAACGAGTGCCCGTGCAGCCCGCACTCGTTCGCAAATTCAAGAATTGAAAACTCAAGGCATGACCCAGGTGGAGGTCGCCAGGATGCTGGGGATTCCAAGATCTACGGTTCAGCGCCACTGGCACTGAAGGTGGCCGTGGACGTCCTGCCCCCTGTATTGCCGATCAACAATTTGCTTGAAATTCACTAAGCAATTGAGAGGGTTCGCCGATGTATCAAGCTGTCGTGCTGAATCACACGGTAATCGATGCTGAAACCATCGTAGATGAGCTCAATACCCACCATGTGGTGGTCTTAAACTCCATCATGGACGAAACCGTTGGCCTGCTGAGAAAGCAGGCCCAGGAGAAGATGAAAAACTGGCGTGGCAAGGGGCCGGACATCTATTACTACCAGCCTCGCATCACGATCGACGATGAGCCTTGGTGGATCGCCACGTTCATGCATTCCACGAAACACACCCTTGATATCAACGAAACGACCAGGCTCGTCCAGCGGGCTGTTGAGATCTGGAGATTGCGTGGATCAGCCGAGCGCTTTTTGTACACCAACAGGGTTACCCGAGGTCTATCTGACTGCGCTACCTCGTGCTGATAGCTTTGATCAGCCCAGCAGGCTCCTAGGGCGCCCAGAGTGCGAGTAGCGTGAAGTATCAGCAGTGCTGGGGAAACCCACCAGCCATTTAATGATCAGCTCTTATGCCAATAGCCATGAACAGTTGATCGCGCCAAGCCCAGCTTTCGGGCTATTTCCGTCTGGCTCAAGCCTTGGGCCTTCAGCTCCAGTACCGCCACTCGATTCTCCTCCTTCAAGGGTTTGCCAGAAGGGCGCTGATTGAGGACGTTACCGTTTAGCTGCGCATCAATGAGCTGTTGTCCCCCAGCGCCTAGAAAGCCACGCAGTTGCTCAGATGCATCCAGAAGCACAGCATCTGTCGACGTGCCTCGCTGGATCGAAACGCTCAGGGCAATGAGCGCAATGAGATCAAAATCGAGAGCGTCAGAAATCTCTGAAAGCTTGTCCAGTGTGACGCCCGACTTGGCTCTCTCCAACAAGCTGATGGTGCTATTGGCGCCGGCATCTTTCATGCCGTCATAGCTCGCCGCGCGCATCTGCCTAACGGCCCGCAGCACCGCAGCTATCTCGATTTTCAGAGTCATACGCGCTCAAAAAACGAGGATAAAGCCACAGAGGCTTTGTTCGGATAAACAGCGTATATTGACTATATCCGAACTGCGGAAATATCATCCTGCAACCCCCTGGTGCTCGCGACCTTGCCGCATTGAGCTGAACTGATGGGACGAGTTGCTTCGCGATCCTCCTCGGAGTTTCTTCAATTTAACGCTAAATCGAGGGTGGTTAATCGGCCATGCGAGTACACGTCCTGTCAGACCTTCATCTTGAATTTTCTGGCTTCGAGCCAGAGGTCGATGACGCTGACCTGGTGGTGCTGGCCGGGGACATCCACACTTTGACCAGAGGGGTGAAATGGGCAAACGAGTCGTTCGACTGCGACGTTGTGTACGTCATGGGTAACCACGAATTTTACGGTGGGCATTTGGAGCGCACGCTTGAGAAAGCTCGTGAATGTGCCGCACCTCATGTGCACGTTCTGGAGAACGAATCGTTCATTCGCAACGGCGTACGCTTTTTGGGGACGACCAGTTGGACGGACTTTACGCTCACCGGGGATTCAGTCGCGGCAAGCTTCACGGCCTGGAGAGAAATGAATGACTTCAAGAAAATTCGCATCGGCGACAGCTACAGAAAGCTCCGCCCGGCTGATGTGATTCAGCGAAATCGCACCGCTCATGACTGGCTTGAGAGCGAGCTGGCAAAGAATTTTGACGGCAAAACAGTTGTGGCCACGCACCACGCCCCGCTCGCTTGCATCGTGGGTGTGGGTGATGGGCCAGTGGGGCACTTAACCGCAGCTTACGCAAATGATTGGCCGGCGCTCGTGGGCAAGGCTGACGCTTGGATTTTTGGGCACACGCACGAAGCAGTCGACGATGAGTTTCACGGGTGCCGGATGATCTCTAATCCACGCGGCTACCCCGATGAAGAGACTGGATTTCGTCCAGCCCTGGTTCTCGAATTTTGAAGGTTTGATAGGAGTGAATGTGCGTGTTGTAGAAGAAATACCGCCTGCTGTACTACGTGCATCACGCGAGGATTGGGGTGTACGTATTGATGCTTACTTGATTAATGCTGCAAAGGTTGGAGATCGGTTCGCCGCGTCAGTTTTCTTGGATCATGCCGGCGCTATTGAAAATGGAGAAACGGTCGTAACGCCTCCCTTAAGGAGCATGAGCGCTCGTGGGGAATTTCGGCTGATGCAAAGCGTGTGCGGCCAGGATCATTACATCATCGTGTCTGAGTATCGAGCCGGCAGGCTTCTTCCTACATGAGTGCGCTCAAGGTAGCGGCGGGCAGTGCCTTAAGCGCTGAGTGTTGTGAGCCAGTTGGAGCAAGTAATGCTTGATGTCCTCGCAGCGCTCAGGGCCATGGCCTCCCCTGAATTGCGCGGACAGGTGACCGCTGTCTTAAGCCAGGTCTACTTTGTCGAAGGCCGAGTCTCCGGGACGATACATGGCGATACGCAGAGGCGTTTCCCAAATGGTAGGCGTATCACCACCTCAGCAATCTATGTTGGATATGAAGCACTAGGACACCAGCTCATCCGAACTGATAGCGGCAGTCTGTACCTCATCGCGAGTTGGTGGTCGCACAGCGAGGCCTGGAAGACGCTTCCTCTGGAAGCTGGAATTCATCCGCTGTATTTCGCGTTCACCGTAGAGCCGGATACCCATTCCGATTTCAGCAATGACGTCGAAAATGCTAATGAACAGGAGTTGAAGCTCATACAGGTCGGGCTGCCCAATCAGCGTAGGCAGAGGTCTATTGCAGTTGTAGATGAGGCACAGATGGATCATGGCCAAGCCACAAACGAGCGAAACTCGCAGATATTCCAGCTAGCCATTCAGCTTGATCGCGAGCTCCTCGAACGTGCCCTGGAATCGGCGCGAGACACGTTCATGGCACAGGAGCAAACAAAGGTACTGATTGAGTGTACTAGGCGCATGCCTGATCCCCATTTGCTGCCACTACTGACATTCGGGTATCTGCCTGAATGGCAAAGCATCCTAGTGCTGCATGGTCAATTTAACGTGTCCCAGAAAGCTACTGATCACCTCGCAATATCGTTACTGGCCGTGCTTCCTACCGACAGTCTCTACGAAGGATTGCGCGACCTCCGCTTCCAGATTGACCTGGGGGTTTGACGCAATCGAGCTTCCAAAATCGTGACTGCCGGGCACCCTAACGTCCCCTAGGAGCGACGATGCAAACCTGTGTGATTTTCGACGTCTTTGGGACGCTTATCCGCATTCAAGAAAAGCGCAATCCCCACCTGCAGCTCCTTCGGCACGCCCGTCGCCAGGGAGTGTCTCCTTGCGCTGATCACCTTCAGATGTTCATGACACGGGAGCTTGATTGGAGGGAGGCCGCGGACGCCTTGGGCATACGCGCTGGCTACGTAAAGCTCCATGGCTTGTCCAGGATGCTGCAGGAGGAGCTGGAGAGCATGACGCTCTATGAGGATGCAGTGAAGGCCATCGCGCTGCTGCAGGGTGCCGGCGTCAAGGTTGGTTTGTGCTCAAACTTGGCGTCGGGATATGGCCCGACTGTACGACAGTTATTGCCGGGGCTCGATGCTTACGGGTTTAGCTACGAGATTGGCGCCATGAAGCCGAATCCCATCATTTACCAGTCGGTGTGCCGCGACCTAGGTGTTCAGCCGGGGCAGCAACTGTGGCGGGATAGGGTTGTCATGGTTGGGGACTCTATTCGCTGTGATCGCGACGGAGCTCGCGCTGCAGGGATTGCCGGGTTCCACCTGAGCCGGGCTGGCAGAGGTGATTTTTTTGATCTGATCGAGTTTGCTGATGCCGTCTTGGAAGGCTAGCTGGAAGATCTGACTTCGGCCTTCACTGCTCTTAGCGAGCATGCAGAGTACTCGGGTGACGTAAGGGTTCGATCCCCCCGGTTTGAGGTTGCAGAGGAGGCAGGAATGCCTGGCCTACTTGATACCAGCTCCACTGCACCCCATCGCCAGAAGGCGATAGCGAGCGAGGGACTTCGCTCATCGTCGAGCAGCTGTTCGAGCTGGCTCTTATAATCACCATGTGCCACGAAAGCCGACATCTGTCCGCTTCTTCCATCTCCTTCACTATCTCTACGAGTGCCCGCATTCGCAAACAAGGAAGTCCTCATGCAACAGAAGCGTATCGCCCTACTGATCGACTGCGACAACGTCAGTCACAACTCAATCGAGGGCGTACTGGAAGAGCTCGCGAAGTACGGCATGGTGAACGTACGACATGCCCACGGCGACTGGAAGAGCGATGGGCTATCAGGGTGGGTGGAGCGATTGCATCCGTTCGCCATTCGGCCCATGCAGCAGTTCGCGTACACCAAGGGCAAGAACGCTACCGACGCGGCCATGATCATCGATGCGATGGATCTGCTGTACAGCAAGAGCATTGACGCCTTTGCCTTAATGACCAGCGACAGCGACTTCACCCCGCTGGCTCTACGCTTACAAGAAAGTGGCTTTCCGGTGTATGGCTTTGGTGAGAAAAAAACACCCTCTGCCTTCGTGCATGCCTGCACCTCGTTCATCTACGTGGAGAACCTTGTTCGCGTTACCGACGACGAGAAAGCATCCACTGATGAGCAGCCGAAGAAGAAATCGCGTAATGAGCTGCGCTGCGATACCTCACTGGTTCGCCTGCTGCGCAACGCTGCAGATCAGACTGCCGGCGATGACGGTTGGTCGCTACTAAGCAGGGTGTCGGACTACATTCACAACAACAGCTCATTCTCTGTCGTGAACTACGGCTACCAGAAGCTGGGTGATCTCATCCGCACCTCAGAGCTTTTTGATGTGGAGATGCGTGGCACGGTGATGGTCGTTCGTACCGTTCGCAAGCCTGCGTCATCTCCAACACCAGAGCCCACCCTATAGCTCTGCCTGACCACCTTCTGCGCACTGGATTAAGCCATGTCCGAGCAAATGCCCTTTACCCGTAGAACACTGCTGGCAGCCTCGGACTTTTTTGAGAGAGCAGGCTCGACCGCCAAGTTTGATCTGATGGTGCAGCGCCTCGAACTGTCCCAGTGCGTTCTCTATGGTGACAAACAGTCGGTAGCTAAGAAGCGGTACATCTTAAACGAGGTGCTGATTCAACGGGCTAGCCTGCTCATCTCGACTCGCGAAGGTCAGATGACCATAGGCGAGGCGTTTATCCGCGAAGCCATTCGGCTGATGACCCCTTCACGGGATTGCTACCAGGAGCAAAAAGACTTCGAACGCTGTCTGGCGTTGGACGGATTCGATGTTTCCTGGGATGAGGGCGAATGCGGGGCTGGTTCGCCACCCTGGTTGCGACGAGGCCTGCCGAAGCTTGTGGATCTACCTGCTGGCGATGACCAGGTTCATCAAGTGCTGCAACGGTATGGCTTTTCCAGAAGCCAGGGGCATTTGGATCAGGCCATCGATGCCCATACCAGAGGCGACTGGGCTGCGGCCAACGCACAGATCAGAACATTCATGGAGAGCCTCTTTCTCGAAATTGCGGGGAGGGTTGTTCCTGGCGATCTCGCGGCCGGCCAGGGCTTGAACAACGCCTTCCAGGCATTAGCGAAATGTGAGTTTCTGTCCGAACCTCGCTCTGAATGGAATCAGGACGGCAAAGGCATGCTCAATGGCTTGCTCAAGATGCTGCACTCGGATGGATCACACAAAGGCTTATCTGATGAGGCCCACTCGACGTTCCGACTCCACGTGGCTCTGGTTACGGCCAGGATGATGTTGAACCGACTTGCACAAGGCCAGTTGTGATGCGCCCTCGGTACACCGGGGCGCTTCACCTTTAGCAAAACGATTAGCTGAACAAATCCGCCGCATGGACAGAACCCACGCCAGCAAAATCAGCTTTGCAGTCGCAATCACCATGCACAGGGCCAGCGTGAGAGTTATGGGGCTGTTGAGCCTAAGCCAACGCCAGCTGCACGCGAACAGAACCGAGCATGCGATCAGCAGTATGACGTGGAATCGAATTTCCATTTAGAAGCTCCAAGATAAGTGAGCTTCTATTGCCTCATACGACGCAAGGCAGCCGAACGACAATTGCGTACCCTTGAAGGGTCACAACTTAGGCCGATGTCTCTATAGGAAGCGGCGCTTGTCGCGTTGGTAGCATTTGAACGCAACCACCCAGAGCGAAATCAGAGCGATGAGCGCGACCTTGTCGTAGCGCTTCATCAGCTTCGGAATGACGGTTTGCTCCAGCCCTGCGAGTGAGCCAGAGAAGTGAAGCCGGGACACATAGAACTCGCCCGCCAAGCTGATGCCCACAAAGAAAACGACACCCAGTATCAGCGCCGCTTGGGTTCGTTTCGACAGTGCGAGTACATATAAGATCTCGGTGAAGCAATCCTTCACAGCACGCTCCTTAGTGAGTCAGTTGCTATTGGTGCTGATGTGCACGTGTCTGGTGTGATAACCCCTTCAGAAGCCCGTAAATCTGGTCATCCGTAAGGGCGTATTTGGGAAAAAACATCACCCCATGCGGCAGCTGATTTGGATCAGCACATCAAAGCACCTTTTCGCGGGGATTAAGCACGCCCCGGTTGATGAACTGGCGTCGATGGGGCCAGGGCTGCCTAGAGGTAGTCGAGGAAGATCGATCCATCGTGCTCTTTGCGCACAAAGGACAGCTCTTCGGGGTATCCATCGACGCCTATCAGTTTGACTACACCGTCCGCACGCTCGTGCATGCAAACCAGGGTGCACGTCGTAACCTCGGCGGCGACCTCGGCTTCATGGAGGCTATAGCGTGGGATGTGGTAAGTATCGCCGGCTTGAAGGCAAAGGCGATGTGTTTCGACTACCGCTTCACGCAGCTGAGTTTTACGCAGGGTATTTGTCGTCTGTTGAAGGTAGCGATTCCCTTCATAGATCACTTCGTACACCGGGTGGCCCGCAGCAGATCCATCGGTAACGGGCGTGCTGATGTACTGAATGTTAGTCAGCGTGCCGACCAGTATTCTGCTACTTACATGCGTATCGTGCAGGTGGATGCGAGCGGGCATTCCCGTTATCTGGCGTACGCCTTTGGGCCAGAGATGCAGGCGCCATTGCTCAACGTCCGAGCGTTTGAGCAATATGACGTAGAAGCCATGCGGATGCTTGAGGCATTTGGGGGTCTCCTGGTTGATCCAGGCTTTCAAGGTGTCCTTGATGAAAGCATTTGAGAGACCGGCAAGATCATGGAGGTTGAGAAAGTCCAGATCAGCTGACATACGGGGAGCTTTCCTTTACCGAAGCTTCCGCAGCCGTCACCACGTCCGGCGGTATGATGCCCAAACCAAACATGGACTGGAGTACCTCGCTGGGGGCGACCTTGGTAGGTATCTCCACGCTGGCGGCCTCTCTGCGGATCAACCCCAGCTCATGCGCATACGCCGCATAGTCTCGATGGGTGCGGTGGTAGCGGTAGGCGAAGTCTTTGGGGTCTTCGCGTGTGATGATCAGCTCTTGAGACGACCCTTCGATCCGGAATGTCGACAGCCGCTTGCTTAGATAGAGATGCACGATGAGCAGGGAGGGGTAGTCCATCTGGGCCCTGGCAATGGTGAGGATGGTCGCCAGTACTTCAGACTTAACGTAATTCACGCTCCACAGCTTGCTGTCGAAGGTCGCGCTTTGCCGAAAACGAGCGTACTGCTCGCACAGCGCATCGTCCCTGAAGTCGAGCAAGATGACTTCAATCCGAATCGGTTGGCGATGCCGTTTGGCCTGTTCCAAGAGCTTCGGAAGGGTGTCAGCGCGAAAATGCCGGCCCGTCCGCACGCTGATCTGATAGTCCACGGATTCGGCAACGATGCGATCAAGATTTTGCGAGATGTCCTGAGGCAGAACGACCGCCGCCTTCTGGACTTCATTCGGGTCAACGAAAAACGAAATGTAGAGTGTGGACAGAATCGCAAATGCACCACTCGCCACCACAGACGTCAAGAAGCTGTTGAACGCGGTAAGCGCGGGCGAGGGTGACGGGATGCTGGCGATCCATAGGATGGCCAGGAAGCACAAGGCGAGCAGCGTGCAGCTGGCGATCAGGAAGCTACGGCGCTGATGAGCCGAGCTGAAAATACCGGACAGTGACATGACGTCTACCTCGTGAATTCCGTTTCGATCGCGGATTTTGCTGGGCGTGATAGCGTAATGCAAGCATGAAGCCTCACAAACAACGGGCGCTGCGATCCGAAAATTGATCCGAGGGTGTAAATCCGAATTCTTAAGCTAGGCTCAGATCGAAGCGATCTAGGCGAAGTTTTTTCCGCTGATCAGCGCCAAAATCGAGTCTCGAATCACCGCAGCGAATGGATGAAGAATCGTGTGACATGTCACAAAGGAGTGTCGCTTTGCATGATTCCTTTATGCCATACTCAATCCAATAGGCGATTTTCGCCGGTGATCCCGCTCCAAATCGGCTGCGTGAAAGGCGCAGAATTCACGATCAACACCCAGCAGTGACGGAGGCGTTTCGCTTCCTGAACCCGGAACAAACGTGGCAAAGGTATCTGCGTGGCAGGTGCTTGAGATGAACGTAATCGAAAGCTTTGAGTCGAAGCAGTGAGTGAAGCCGTCTGTCGGACATCTGTTTGGGGTGCTGACGCTGTTGATGGCGGATTCGTATAATCCGCACCCTCACGAACCATGGCGAGCTGTACCCGCTTCGGCGTCGTAAGTGCCTAACGTAAGAAAGTCCGTAAGTCAGCAAGACCGCACCACCGGGAACGTGGGCAAAAAGAGGGCAGAAAGATGAGCGTTGAGCTTTTGTATGAGAAGGCCAGGAAACACATGGGCGCGACGGAAGAGGAGCGCCTACGAAAAGCGCGAGCCCGTACCTTCGTGATGACCAGAATCCTAGCCAAGCAAGCCAAAGCCCAAGCCGTGACTGATGAGATGCTTGCTCGTACCTGCAGCCTCTGAGTTTTTCTGACCTAAAAGCAGCCCCTCGTGGCTGCTTTTTTTTGCGCATAGAACAATGACTCCATACCTCGTCACGGAATTTCAGGCCGAAACGCTAAGTGCCCTGATTCGCGAATGCTTTGGCTACGAATATCTGCAGATCTTTGACAAAGAGCAGGTGAAGTACCTCTACAACTACCTCTGTAGCATCGGTGCCAAGTCGATCCTGCTTGAGCCTCGGTACACTGATCGTGACTTCCTGGAAGACTATTCGCGTTACTACCTGAAGCGTTTCCGTAACGACGGTCAGGTCTGCGGGCGGCTTCATTTTTTCAGCTGCAAGCTTGACCATAAATCGCTTGATCGCATGATGATCGACAGCGCTCGCCAAGACCTGTCCCGGGCTTCGCTGCAGGACAATTACCTCGGTTTTGTGGTGATCAAACCGCTCGAAAAGACCTTTATCGGCAAGACATGCCTACGCATTGCCGGTGATCAAGGCACCGGGCCAGGCACGAAGAAAAAAATTGCCAAGCGCTATGACGTCAATCTGTTCGGCATCAAGCTGCATGTGAATTCGATTGCTTTCCAGGAGCAGGACAAGGTCGTCGCCGCCTGCGCGACAACTGCGATCTGGGCTGCGCTGCATGCGCTGCCAGGGCGTGATGTGAAGTCTGTCCCATCGTGCAGTGAGATCACCACCGCTGCACTCAATTTTGTGGATGGCTCGCACAACGGTTTCCCGAACAAGCACCTCACACACAAACAGATCCAGCGATCGCTCGACGTCCAGGGCTTTCGGTACCATTCCACCACACTCACTACTGAAACCCAGGGCTGGTTCCACAGCTACGCCTCTTCGCATATCGACAGTGACTTGCCGATCATTCTGGCAGGCGTCGTGTACGGGCCGGAAAGCAGCACAGCTGCTGACAAGCAGATGAAGGAAGCTGAAGCGCTGGAGGTGTTGGGGGAGTTCGATGAACTCGACGAAACTGAGCGCGAAGAACTGAAGCTCGCAATGACGACTTCCACTTGCCAACCGATGTGCTTGAAAGGTGGGCATGCGGTGACGCTGGTGGGATATGACTTCCGAGACGGCAAAGAATGGCTCTACGTTCACGATGACCGCTTAGGCCCTTATGCGCGGGCGAAAATTGTACCCGCGCAAGCATTCATCAAGGCTCAAGAAGACATTGGCTCTGTGGCCACTGAAGAGGTGAAGGCGTTGCTTTGCGAGCGCTGGGCGTTGGAATTCAGTCAGTGGAGCGAAAAAGCACAAGACTGGTTGCCGCCACATGAAATCCTGGTACCTGACCTCGGTATCGTTCCTGCTGACAAAAAGGCCCGTCTCGACTTCAAGTATGCATACGGGACTGCAGAAACCATCCTCAGCCACCTCGAACGTTGGATGTTGGGCATCTGCGAGGAATCAACACTCAAGCTTGAGAGATGTTGGCACTCGATCAAGCTGGCGTCCATTTCTCAGATTCGGGATGAGATTACCGGTCGACCCATTGGCTATGAAGTAGGCGACACCCTTGATGCCGGCGCCGAAACCCCTGTCGCGACCGCCGAGGCCATCGAGCGTTGGAACGCACACAAGTTGAGCGTCCTCACCGCACCAATGGCCCGCCTCCAGTGGAGCATTGACCTGTACTGGGGAGATCGAAAGGTGTTGAAGGTGTTGCTCGATGCCACGGACACGCCTTTGGGGGATGCTGTCTCAGCGATTTATGAACACGACTTGTTGTTCGGTGCCCTGTTCCTTAGGTGGTTCAGGGATCAGAAGGCCAATGCTCAGTACGTCGATGTTGAGCATTTCTACAGCTCGTTCTTGAAGGTGTTGGCCAAGCAAGACCAGGACTACGCCAATTACTTGAACACGACCTACGGCAAATTGCGCGCTCCCAAGCGGTTGGAGAAAAGCGAAATCACTGCTGAGGGGAAAGGCGCCAACGATACCGCGATCGAGCGATTCGACCCGCTGGCCAAGGAGCGTACCTTGGTGCGGAAATTCCCGCAGGTCGTCAAAAATCCAAAGACGAAAAACCTGATATGGGCGATTGGAAAAGACGGCAGTGTATTCATCGCTGAAGATTTGAAAGATCCAAAGCGCGGTCACCCGAGCATGACAGGCCTACAGGCAGCCCGGATCGCCGGGGAAATGTGGTGGCGACCCAAGCGAGGGAGGAAAGGCGTGTGGGGCGTGAATTACGGCTCAGGCCGCTACAGCTTTGACTACACCAATCCTCGGCCTTTCCTGGCCAACGCGATCACCAAGATCGCTTCTTTCTTCCCCGAAGACAGGTTTGTGGAAGAGAGGATTCGCTGAGGGACTGCGGGCGCTCATCAGGGCGCTTCTTCTCAATGTTCGCAATCGCGAGACTTGCCCAACCCAAGTCCTCCATTGACATCATCGTCACTTTTGACGATGATGGGGGCATGAGATATCCAGGCGGTAAGGGCAAGTGCTATCAGCGCTTGATCAATTTGATGCCTCCGCATCAGACCTATATCGAGACGCACTTGGGTGCGGGCGCAGTCCTGCGTCACAAAAAAACTGCAGCTCGAAACATCGCGGTGGACGTTGATCCTGCCGTTCATGACACGTGGACTGATCACCAGGTTGAAGGTCTTGAACTCATCCTGGGTGACGCGTCGAGCTATCTGAACAGTTTCACTTACGACGGCAGCGAGCTGATCTATGCAGATCCTCCATATGTGACAGAGACGCGTCGTCGCCCCAAGATCTACCGGTACGAATATGATCAGAGCCAGCATGAACAGCTGCTGCGTACTTTGTGCAGCGTGCCGTGCAAGGTGATGATCTCCGGCTACGACAGCGCCTTGTACAACGACATGCTCCATGGATGGAGGAAGGTCACATTTACGGCCAAAACGCACACGGATCTGCGGGAGGAATGCGTATGGATGAATTACGCTGCCCCTCAGGAACTGCACGATAGCCGTTATCTGGGCAATACGTTCCGGGAGCGTCAGACCATCGCCAGGCGTCAGTCACGACTGCGTGATCGTATCGCGGCGATGGAGCCCGTGGAGCGCAACGATTTCTTGCACTGGATCGCGCAGACCTATGGCCCCGCTCAGGAGGCCCGATGATGCAAAGCGGCGTAGTGTTTGTTGAGTCCACGCTGTACCAGCGCGACTTTCCTGATCCCAAGATCGAAGTGCTCCCGGGCGTTGCGTGGGGCTTGATCGAAGCATTCCCGTCCCCCGCTTACTGGGCCTGTCAAGTATGGGCAAACGACCAGCAACCTGAGCCGCTCAACTACAAGCTGGGAGCCACGTTGGCAGAGGAGGTCGGGGCATGCGTACTGGGCGGCCACGGAATTCCCGCGAACGTCGGACTGGCAGCATTCGCCCACCTGAGAAACCATGGCGCTTTTGAAGGGGGCGTGCCTAGTGAGGAGCAGCTGCAGGCGTGGCTAACCGTTCCGTTGAATATCGGTAACCGCTCGGTACGCTACCGTTTTACCAAACAGAAAGCGCGTTACCTGCACGCCGCGCTCGCTGCTCTGGCCGCAGGGGGCTATCCTTTAAGTTCCGGGCGGGCGCTTCGGGACTGGCTACTCAAGTTGCCGGGCATTGGCTACAAAACCGCTTCCTGGATTGCTCGCAACTGGCTCGATGCAGACGATGTCGCGATCCTGGATATCCACATTTTGCGCGCAGGGGCGTTAGCGGGCTTTTTTACGCCTGGCCTCACGGTGGAGCGGCACTACTTGAAGCTGGAGGCAGAGTTTCTTGCGCTGAGCAAAGCGATTGAGGTTCGGCCATCCAAGCTCGACGCGCTGATGTGGTACCAGATGATGTCCGCGCGTTCCGTCGTGCACAGCCTGCTGAACCAGACCGGCTTGAAGGCAGCCTAGCCCCTCAGTGTCGGCCCGCCCACTAGGACAAGTCCCACGCCGGTAAGCACCCCTGGCGGGGCAAGTCGACTGGCCCAGGGCTCCCCCGTGATACCCAGTGGGCAGAGCACGCAGTCTAAAGCCTCAGCTACCACTGCCATCACCGCTAACAGTGCTCCGGCATCTCGCCAGATCAAGCTTTCGCCGTGTTGGTATTTGGCAGCTGTTTTCCCAAACTCGGCCACCAGAAGCAACCGCGTCGCCTGCTCGCTGGGCAGGGTTTGCTGACACTGCTCAGTCAGTCCTGCGAGGGCCTCCAACGACCCTGGTATCGCAACAAGGCCGTGCCGGCGACTGTCGTAGCGGCACCAGTTCGCCGCGCCCGGGAGGTTGGCCAGAATGTGGATGGGGTGGATAGCGCCGGCAGATGGGGTGGGCCGAAGCTCCAGATCGAAGCCGTAGTCGGATTCAGCGATGGCTTGTGTGCGTGTACTGCGCCACAGTAGTTGGCTGAGCTGATCATCGCTCAAGGCCTGGAACGTTCGCCTGGTGCGTCTGTTCTCCAGAAGGTAGAAGATGTCCCGCTCACGGACACCCTCTACCTCGGGCAACGCATGAAAACGGCCATCAGGCCAGGCGTACGGCTGATAGTGCCCTGGCTCTGGCCTTACGGTTGGGCTACTCAGCGTGATCCAGTCCATGCTCGATCTCGTGCCAAACCTCAAAATACTTGTAGCAGCCTCGGCAGTTACCACAGGGCACGTTTGATTTGTGGCAGCTATGAGCCCAGGCGAGCATTGAGGATGGGACGTTGGCTTCTTTGACTAACTCGAACGTGCTCAGATGAATCGCAGGCGCCTCGACGGTCATCTCACCTTCTTGGATGAACATCAGTTGGTTGATCGCCGCGATGAATTCCGGTGTGCCGTCGCGGTGTGAGCCATCCGACTTCACGGTGCCCAGGTAGAGTGTGTTCACACCCAAGCTGATTGCCTTCATGGCCGCCAGTGTGACGAGCAGCTGATTGCGATAGGGCCACCAGTCACTTGCAGGTGCATATGCATCAGCCTTGCCGCCCGCCATGTCGCCGGAGCCGACAGCGCGGCAATCGATCGAGATGACATGGTGCTCAATACCGAGCTGTTTACAGAGGGTGGTGGAGGCGGAGATCTCGGCCTCTGCGGCCAACTGGCCGTAATTCAGCGTGATACCGACTTCGGGACGCAGCCACCAGGCGATGGCGAGTGAGTCCATGCCACCTGACAATAGAAGAGCGCGCTTCATAGTTCTGCTGCCTTCCAAGCGGTCTGGTATATGGCGGTCACGAAGTCATCGGAGATGATACAGCCGGATCCGGCCATCATTTTCTGATCCTCCTCCGACTCGTTTTCCACGTACAGGATGACGGGCTTCTTGAGTGCTCGCGCGTAGCCGATCTCATAGATCGTGCCGGCGTCGAGACCATCACCGATAGCGAGCATGAGGTCGCACTCATGAATGGCCTCAAGATCCTGATGCACGACTTCCTCTGCGGGCCCGTGCCCGACGTCATGCACCGGAGAGAACACATTCAGCCCCATCGCCAGGAGCTGACTCCGCGCTTCTTCGACCAGCCAAAGCTGTGACAACGAGAAGAAGGGGCCTGCCAGATATACCAGAGGGGCTCTACCCCTTTTCGACTTCTTCGGCATGCTGGCCGCGTCGGGGTTGTACGCGCTGAGTTCAGCCTTCGACGCGAAGCCTTGGGACTCACAATAAAAGGCGGTTGCCCGTGAAGCCAGCATCGCCGCGTCCAGTGGGGGTAGCGCCTCCTCAATCCAGAAGTAGGCAAAGGTCGCGACGAAGACGTCTCCTGACCCGACCTTCCAGACCTTGGGCGTCACGAATGAGGGGATGTGGTGTGTCCGATCTTCATGCAACAGCAGTGCGCCGGCTGGGCCCATCTTGATGATGACGATTTCGGCGTGCTGTGACTTGGCAAGGGCGCGGGCCAAGTCAGTTGGGCTCAGATCACTGCTGCCATGCAACGCTTCAGCTTCGTTTCTATTTAGGACAAGTGCCAGTCGCTCAGCCTTGGAGCCGTTCTCATGGAATGGCGCTGGGGCGGTGGCGCTCTGTGGGTCATACACCGCCTGGTGTGCATCCACAACGCAGTCACCTTCCAGGAAGCCAAAGCGTACGATGTTTGCTGCACATACTTGCAGGCTGTGCTGTTGCTTGGGCGAGGGATGTAGAGATGGATGAGACAGTCCATGGGTATAGCGGAATTGCAGGCTGCGATCAATGGCATGGGGCTCTAGCGTGAAGCCTTCCAAAGCCGACCTCAGGCGAAGAATCGACTCTGCGGTGCTGTCTACATAGGTAGTGAGGTTAACCGTTCCTCCCAGGCGCGCTATCGCTGTGGCGCCTCGACCGCCCGAGCCGAAGAGTTCCTGCCATGAGGGGCACATGCACTGTTCGTAGTAAACCCCGCCAACGACGTCGATCATTAAGTCACTCCTGCTTGACCGGAGAGATCTTGAGCGCAATCTGGCCACCCACTTTGGACGTGACAAGCGCGCGGTACTGCGTACCGTTTTGAATGCAGGCGATCAGACGAATCGCTTTCGGGGATGCGATACCTCCTGCAACGTGTCCATTCCAAACAGCAAGGGCGGAAAGTTCACTGCCTGCAACGCCTACTGTCATTTGCAGGGTGTCGCCGACTTTGATCTGCTCGACCACTTCGGCCTTCGGAGAAGCAAGGTGAGTCTGAAGGTAGAGCCTGTCACAGGCGGTCTCTGTCGGAGCTCCCGCTATGTAGTCCCGGAAAAGCTTGCCATCTGAACCTGACATTACGTTCCCCAATATCCCTATGTGAAACAACGCAGTTAATCTTGGCGTCAAACCGATGGCTGTTGACAGCGGGATGACTAATGCTAGAGTGCCAGCACTCTAACCCTGCCGGCTCCAATTTGCCAATAGGCTACCGAAAGCTGTTGGCTTTACGCTCAGGGCTCAAGCATGCCAAGTTCAGCGGTGAACGCTAGCATGGCTCAGTTCGTGCTAACACAGGGCAGTGTTTGCTGATGTCGAAAATCCTCGATTTTGAGATTAAGAACTACAAAGGCATAGTCAGTACGCGCATTGAGCTCTCAGGCAAGAGTGATACGCCGATTGTGATGCTGATCGGCCTAAACGAAAGTGGTAAAACCACCATTCTCGAAGCGATATCGCAGTTCGTCAGCAGCGATAAGTCGGTCTCCAGTCTCTACGAATTCAGTCCTGAGAATAGCGAAGAGTTCACCTTCATTCCCGCCAGCCAGAAGGGCTCGTTCAAGGGAACCGTTTCTGTCGCTGCCACGGTGCAGCTGGACGGAGACGAAATAACTGCGATCGAGAAGATGGCAGAAGAATTCGGGCTTTTAGTCGACAAAGAGGCTTTGGGCAAAAAGTTTCGGATCACCAAAGAAATCAGCTTTGCGAAGAATCCGAAAGGCGAAAGCACGGGCAGCCTCGGCTTGGAGCTAAATGCCAAACGGCCAAGGGAGGCTGAGTTTGAGCCTTATGCGCACCCTGACAAACCTGACGAGGATTTGTGGGAGCGGGTCGCCGAGCTAGTGGTTGAGGGTGTGCCAACGGTCGCCTACTTTCCAACATTCCTGATCAATGTGCCTGAGGAAATTGAACTGGCCTCGTTTCAAGGGGAAAGTTATGAGCAACGGCACTATCGGGAGATCCTAGCAAAGATCATAGCGTCTACAAGTCATGATGTAGACGAACATATCAACAGGCGCATTGCGCAGTACCGTGAGAAAAATGGCCCTCAATGGCTCGATACCTTTTATCGAAGCCATGAAAAGAATCAGATCGACGCAGTGTTCAAGAAGGTATCGCAAGCGCTGACAACTGAGGTCATAGGTGGCTGGCAGCGTGTGTTTTCGCGCGAGACGACAGCAAGACGAATCGAACTGCAGTGGTCTGTTACGGGGGCTGACACACCCACGGCAATGGTTTCATTTGCTGTGAGCAATGGAGACTCCGATTACAAAGTCAGTGAGCGTTCGATTGGTTTCAGATGGTTTTTCACCTTCCTGCTACTGACACAGTTCAAGGGTGAAAGCAGCAAGCAAAAGACAATTTATGTGTTCGATGAACCTGCCGCCAACTTGCACAGCCGTGCGCAAGCTGAGCTGTTAAAGTATTTTGATCAGATGGTCGGTAGTGGAGATAAAATCATCTACTCCACCCACAGTCATCATATGGTCGATCCGAGGTGGCTCTCAGGCGCTTACATCGTTGAGAACCAGTCAGCCAAGCATGATGACGCAGACGGATATGATCTGGAGTTCCTGCCGGCAAAAATCGCCGCGATCAAGTACAAACAGTTCATAAACAATTTTCCGGGCCGGACGTATCACTTCCAGCCGGTCTTGGAGAGGCTGCAATATGTCGTTCCAGAGATAGTCGGCTCAGCCCCTTTCGTAATTTTGGAGGGGATCTCGGATTACTACGCCTTCAAAACGGCATCGATCACGTGTGACATCCCGATAAAATTCACGATCGTCCCTGGCGTCGGTTCGAGCGCGCTTGGGAATTTGATCAGCTTTCTGATGGGGCGAGACGAGAAATTCATCGTTCTCCTAGATGACGACAAAGCCGGTCGACAAGAGCGTGAGCGATACCGGAAAAAGTATCTCCTACCTGATCGGCTCGTCATTACTTATGCCGATATTGATACGGCCTATGAGACCGGAGCGCTGGAGCTCCTAGTGGGTGAGGACAGTCGCAGGATTGTCCAAGACAAGCTGAGCTTGAGTACATTGCCCAGCAAGGATCAGTATGGGCTGTATCTCGCCGAGCAGTACCATAAAGGGGGAGCACATGCGGGCATCTTCTCCCCGCAAGGGCTTGAAAATTTACACGCAGTGCTTCGTTTCCTTGCCCGGCAGTTCGAGCAGTCTTGATTGGATCCGATAGCCCTGGACTTTGATCTTCGTGATCATCTGCTCTCCTTAGGTGAATGGCATGTCCGATTAGTCGGTGCATTACTCATAGTGGAGCTCACCAAATAGTCCAATCCAGTGTGTTCAAGGCGATCACCGCGTTGCGTGCGGGCGCGCTCCGCCAGGCGAGGAAAGCACTGCAATAGATGCGCTTACTCAGGCATTTTCGGGCAGCGGTTCTGATATTTGTCGGAGCGTCTCTGGGGCTTCACGTCGCCGCCCCAGGTCGCTCAAGTTGATATGACACAAGGACAGTTTCGGGCATGAGCTACATCGACCTACGCCAGGATCAGCAGCGCGCAATTGCAGCGATCGACGTCAGGGCACTTCGAGCAGCACAGGATAAGTGTGAGCGGGACGGGCTGATGACGCCGATCTATTCCCTTGACCGCCTTCACTTTATCCGCACTCTTGTTTCTCAGAGCCAGGGCTTCGTACCAGCTGTTTGAGTTTGCAGTGCCGCTGACTGTCTGCGCATGATGCGCCATCGCGTATCGGCTCAGCGCAAGGTGGAATCGATTGCGCAGGGCTACTTCCACTATCCCGGTAAAGGGCATGAAGTTCGTGGAAATCACCTCATTCCAGCAGTACATGCTCCTTCGCGTTGCTCTCTTCGCACTTGCTCTAGCGCTTTGCTGAGCTGTCCGGCCCCAATCAAAAGAATGTTTTGGCTGCAAAAGCATAGCCATGCTTTTCTACAAAAGCAGACGTGTATCTCGTAGCTCGGGGTGAGTTGAGCCCATTCCTTGACGGTCGTGACTTGAATCGACCGCTGCAGTTGAAGGTGCAGTCCTAAGGCCAGGTTTAGCCTTGATACCCCTGTCCTATCCCAAGCTCAGAATGTCAGGCATCATCGAACTGGATCGTTATGGCGATTTGCCAGTGGGCTAGGTGAGACGGAGGGTAAGGATGAAGGACTCATTTTCAAGGCGCCATGGTTTCTCGCAGGTCGATGAAGCCGAAATCACCGTCCGGGAGGACGCGCCGCAGGCGCTGCAGGAGTACCTGATCCAATTGAGCTACGAATGTGGTCTCAAGCCTTCAGACCTTCGCCAAATCATCTGCCAGACCTTGAAGGTTTTGCCCGATAAGCAGAACTGGACTGAGAGACCCAATATCCACGAGGAAAACGTTCAGCGGCTTGAGCAGTGCAAGTGGTTCAAGGTGTATGACGTCATCGAACGGCTCGGCGACTACCTCGGCAACCGAAACTATGGTTCTGGCGTGTATGAGCACTTCACTACTGAGATAAACGATTTCTTCATCGAGCACGGCATTGGCTGGAAGCTGCTGAATGGTCGCATCGAAATGCGTGGTTCTGAATCCTTTGAGCAGGTTTTGACCTCGGCAAAAGACACAGAGCATCAACACGGGCACGTCACGGCCAGCAAAGAGTTGCACCAAGCGATCGCCGACCTCTCACGCCGACCGTCTCCAGACCCAACGGGAGCCATTCAGCACGCCATGGCCTCGCTGGAGTGCGTCGCTCGACAGGTCACTGGTGAGCAACAAGCGACCTTGGGCAGGATCATGAATGATTGCCGAACGCTGATTCCTACGCCGTTGGATCAGGCGGTCATTAAGACTTGGGCGTACGCGTCGGAGTTCGGACGGCATATTCAGGAGGGGCGCGAACCGTCCTTCGAGGACGCTGAACTCATTGTTGGGCTGTGTGCCTCGGTCAGCAGCTATCTGATCAAAAAATCGAAGTGACTGTGATCATTGTCCGGTCGCCTTCTAATGCTAGGCATATGCAGAAAGTTGCCAGGGCCTTGGCCCAAGATGAGGCGATAGGCAGACCATGATTACACAAGGACGGTTTTGGATATGAGCTACATTAACTTACCCAGTGATCAACAAGCTGCAATCAGCGGCGTCGACGATACGGCGCTTCGGGCAGCCGTGCGTGAGTGCCTGGACGAACAACGTGTAGGGCCGATTCACGGCTTTGGGCTTAGTAGCTGCGGGCCTTACGTGGCTGCCAAGCTCCATGCGTTTCAAGAAGCGATCGCTGAGTATGGCAAGGCCAAGGCCCACGCCAAGCAAGAACGTACTCGTACGGATGCGTTGTATGCCGGCAATGACCTCATTCACGCTGTGCAGCAGATGAAGGGCCGGCTCGAAACTGAGCGCCAGGAGGCCGAGCTTTTTTTCATTGATGATCAAATCAGGCCGCCTTTCCATCTCAGTAAGCGGCTGTCAGTGCAAGTGTCGTTTCGCTGGCGAGCGTCTTCGTCTGCGGACTGGAAGTACGGGCACCTGACGTTCGTCTACGATTTCTCGCCCCAGCCCAGCTACTCCTGGCCGCCGCCCAAGCGCAAACCCAGCGCCGCCCAAGCAGCGAGGGATCTAGAAGACACTCTGTACCGTGAATGGGAGCGCCTGAAGGCTCAGGCCCTCTTCTCTATGAGGGAGTTCTTCCGCGATGGCGGCGACGGTGATGCTGTGCCTGAGATGTTCGCGGTGAGACCTAGTCCCTACGGTGGGGGCTTGAACAACTTCAGCTGCAATTTTTGGCAGCCCGAAAAGGCAACGTCATAAATTCGAGCAAGCATTAGCCTCGGCTGCTAGGGCAGGTGCAAACGACCTTCTGCTCATCCCGTATGCGCGGACGCTCTCGGCATTCTGTACCGCACACCATCACGATGACGTAGAGCTCTGCATTGACCTAGGGCCAGAGCGTTGATCGTAGCCGGTCAGTGCCAATGGTCATTTCAGGAGTGGATGATGGAAAAGGAAGAATCACCTGCCAAAATCAATGGCCCTAAGCCGCAAGACTTTCTGCGAGCGAGACGTCCGGAGCAGTTTTCGGACTCGTTAAAGCTACAGGAGTCGACCATTGATCGCTCCATGTTGGAGTATCACTTCGAGTCCCTGAACAACCGAAGCCAAGAGCTTGAGTTCGAGTCATTCGTGCGCAAGCTTTGTGAGCGAGAAATCTGTCCGAACCTAGTTGCCCAGACCGGCCCGACTGCCGGTGGAGACGGTAAAACCGATACTGAAACGTATCCTGTAGCCAGCCAAATCGCCTTCTTCTGGGGGTTGAACGAGGCTCCGGAGTCTGAGCGATGGGCATTCGGTGTTAGCACTCAGAAAGACTGGAAGAAAAAATGCATAAAGGATGTCGAGAGCATCATGTCCACCGGGCGTGGGTACTCACGCATCTTCTGTGTCTCCAGTCGATTCATCAAGAACAGCCTGAGGGCGCAGCTTCAGGATGACCTTTCTGAGAAACATGGCGTCAAGGTCACAATCCTTGATCGAACCTGGCTGCTTGATAAAACACTGCAGCCCAAGAATCAGCAGCTTGCCATTGATTACCTAGGTCTTACAGGCAGCATTGATAGCAAAATCCAGATCGGGCCATTCGACGCTGACAAGCAGATCCAGCTAGCAGACATCGAGCGCCAGATCGAGCAGATTGAAGATCCAGGCCGTTTGACGTTCTCCCAGGTCGACCTCTATACCAAGCGTGCCATCATTTCCAAAGAGCTGGAGCGGGATTCCGTCTCTGTTGAGCATCAGTTCAATCTCGCTGTGCGGACAGCGAAAAAATTCGGCACCCAGAGGCAGCATTTCGATTCTCTTTATCAACTGGCATGGGCCGCATATTGGTGGCTGGAGAATGCCGAGCTCTTCGAGGAAACTTTTGATAAAGCTCTTGGCGTGGCTAAAGAGACAGACAACGTTGAAGTCTGGGAAGACGTCGTAACGTTGTTCAATTTGGTGGTCACTACTCATCGAAACGGCACGTGCACCCTCGACGTGGCCTCCACAGAAACCACTATCCGAGAGAAGTTGAACTCGATAGCCGACAACGCGGATATGATCAGTGGCGCTCTGCAAGCCAAAACATCATTGGCGCTCCTGGATCTGCTGGCTGCTGAAAGTGAGGAACAGGTCAACAACACCTTCAGGTCTTTGGGCGCTATCGCTGATAGTGCTCATATGCTGATTGGCTACCCTATGGCTCGCCTCGTCAACCTACTAGAAGCTCTAGATGTAGCCTTCGGAGATCTTAAAGCTTACGAAGATCTGATGGATAAGCTCATTGATGATGCCGGCGCTCGGGAAAACAGTCGGATAAAGGCAGATATGTACCTGAGGCGAGGAGCACTGAGTAGCGACAAAAAGGATTATTACAGGGCTATTAAGTGCCTAGGGTTATCCCTCTATGGGTTGTATAGCAGCGAAAGCAAGGCGGAGGTCTTCGCTGCCTTTTATATGTTGTCCCATGCATACGATAAACAGGGCCTGCTTTGGGCCGCGCGAGGAGCAGCGCTGACGGCAGCTTATGTGGTCACTTCTGATGCACTGAAGGAACAGCGAAGCAGTTCTAAGCAAGCTGCTATTTACCAACGGCTCATGTGGATAGAAGGTCAACTAGGTCGTGTGAGTCAGTCCTTGACCTGGTATCAATTAGTTCAACTGGTGTCTCAAACGGTGGACGAAAAGCCGTGGACAGAAAATCAGAAAATGAATTATGAAGTTCTGATTGGTAAGCTATTTCTTAATGCAAATTTATCGGATATCGAAAGACTAGCTTGGCTACCGGACAAGCTAAATCAGTTGGATCTCGGGCTCAGTGCCGATGCACTGTTGGTATGCCTAGGCCATGAGGATAAAGCGGGGCCTGAGGGGGAGCCAATTGACCTTCACCTTATGAACATGTGGCGCAGTATCGATATGGGCGCTCCGGTTGCTCCTCTCGACCTTTATTTAGACCGCTGGACGACCATAAACTCCTACATCCTAGGTTGTAAGGTGTCCGTATCATTTCCCGTAAAGTCTCCTTGCATGGAGCTAGCGCAGCAATTGTTGGCTGTGCTGGAAAGCTTCTGCGCGCCGATGATGGCAGACCATCTGGCGTCTACTTTGCCCGCTGTAAATATTGATATCTCGCTGGAGGATGACGATGACTTCATACTGCAGCACAGTTTCGATACTGCTGCACAGGTGACTTCTGCTGAAATCCTCTGTTCACCATTCAGTATTGCCAATTTATCCGACGAGCAACGAGATACGATCAAGGAGTTTTACAGCGAATTCTGCCTCCGCTTTGTAACCATCATCTGCCCTCAGATTGGCTGGTCGAGATTGGAAAATATGCTTCGAGACGATAAAGCCTTGGAGCGAGCCGTTGCCTTCAACTGCCATATTGGATTGGACAGCTATTTTATGGGGCGAGAGGCTGTCCCAGGAATCACGTCTCATCAGGACGCGTCACTAAAGTTGCACAATCCGACTCGTCGCGTGACTTGGTTTGAACATCACAACATTGAGCCAATTGAGTGGCTGCCTAAGGCCGATGTTTCCGAGGAACGACCAAAACATCCGTTCCAATTCTCAACCCTTAAACATAGGGAGTTGAAGATTTCATCTCTCATTCAGGTCAGCCTGTGGGATCAAGCTGGTTGGAGGGGCGTAGGTTTTCAAGGCGGTGGAGGACAGATTCCTGCTATCGTGTTCCTCTTTGAAAGTCCAGCAGTTGGGGAAAGGATTTTTTCAAACATTGCTAAGACTGTTGGTGATAAAGATCCTAGCAACACGTTGCGTATCACACTGATACGCGGCATTAGCAAACAAAACCCCGCGCATTATCGAGCCGTGGTTACAAGTAATCTTGACCGGGAAAGTAACTCATCGACTATCTATTCGGCCTTGTCCAGAATTCTTACGGTCACGCCGGACTCCTCTGAGAATCTTGATAGATTTCTGAACGATTATGAAAACTGCAAAAGGTGCTATGTCGTTACGATGGATGCAAAGGGTAGGCCCACACATCATTTATCAACTTCAGGGGTCGTGGCTATAAATGCTTGGGAAATTGATGATAACCACCTAGAGATTACAGCACTTCATCCTGATGACGACGTATTGATTCCAGAGGGGGTCGATAATCCTCCGATCAACCGGGCTTTGGCGAGCATTCGCTCATCGGAAGGCCGGAAGGAATAGGTGTCGGAAGTCACGCGCCCCCAGGCATTGCGTGGGCGGCGCTCAGGGGGGCGTGTGTCTTCGCGATCAGCAACGTCATGAGCTGTGGTCGGGCGTCATTCGTAGTGAGGCCCACCAAAAACCGATCGTGAGATCCCCTCCGAGCACCTCAGAAGACAGGCCGACGTAGCCGACCGGCTTGACCCAAGATAGGCGGCCCGCTAGGGCACGCTCACCTTTTACCGACGACTTGGGATGATCTGAAATTTTGCATGACTTCCAGGATGGGGCATCAGGGCAAATATTCGATTTTCAATACCTGTATCGTTGGGCGTTTTCGAATGGAGTCTCGAATGCAGCCACTGAACAATCCTGAAGACCAAAAAGCTGAGACATCTCCTTTGTCACTGGAGTTACTCAAGGAGCACTACGGCTGGATATCGGCGATATCTGCAGCTATTGCCCCTTTCGCAGGCTTTCTAAATCTGCTGATCTACACGCACTATATCGGTCGTGCCGACGTCTTCATGTCATCGCTTGAGATTGGGCCGGGAGTGATCCTGCTCTGGCTGGCACACACCCTATTTTTCGTCTTATTGATCGGCAGCATGTTGATTACATCCGTCTTGCTTGCGGGCGGTCTAAGTGAGATGCGCCCTAAGCCGAAGCATGCTGAGTCGATAGTCCGTGGGCTCACGCTGATGATAGTGACCTCAATGTTGGGTGTGATACTCCCAGTGGGTATAGGTGCCGCTTTGGGGGTGAATCCTAGCCCTTGGTGGTCGTTTGGCGTGTTTGTGCCGCCTGCACTGTTCGCTCGGTGCTTCTTTAGCTATGCCAAGGGAAAGCTTGAAAAGCGCTCGTACAGCCCCTCCATCCTGCACACCTTTTTTGCTTACGTCGGACTGATCGGGTTGGTAGGTCTGACGGCTTTATTCGCTATTTATCCAGCCTGGCTGGTTACGATGTTCTATCAAGAACGAGGAGCAATGGGCGGCTGGGGCGAGGCATTGTTGTTTTGCTTTGTCGCTATGGTCTTTTCCTTGGGGCCTGCTATCGGATACCACAACCTTGCCATTAAGGGGCTCAAAGCACAGAGGAAGGCAGCGCTCATCGGGGTCGCGATGTACACGTGCCTACTGATGTTAATTATTCCATCGGCAATGAGTTTTCCCTCCGTAGCTGCAGTGAAGTTTTTGGGCATCAGCGATCGTCAGGTTAAGCAATATCTGATCAACAGTGAGGAGTATCCAGCTCGCGCCTTGGATGCGAAGCGCTGGTCTGTCTCTCTGAGCGACGAGAAGAAGTATCTCCTGCAGGGATTTGCGCTATACGACCATGGGGCAGTGGTGCTTCTGTGTCCTGCTGATCTTGCGGAGGTCAAGGAGAGCGAGATCGATCAGCATAGTGCCCAGTGCATACCCTTTGAGAGCAGCGCGGTGAAACCGTTGAATGGGATCGTCCAGGACGTGAGTGGCTCTGCAGTGGCAGGTGAGCATTGAGTGACGATATTGGGTGCGAGTCTGTATAGGCCCTGCTCATCACATAGAGAAAATAGTGGGGTCATCATGGGTGCGACGAAACTTACCCTCAGACGAAATGTGTTCTCGCCTCGGTCTACTGCGACATGGGAACCGGCTCATGGACAGAGGTGAGGTGTGGACGTCCATGCCTTTCGTTGGATCCTTGCGGCACTAGGCGAATAGATGTCCATGGGAGGGCTACTGACCTTTAGGTGTTCAGCGTGATACGGCGGGGCGGGAAATCCAGTGCGCAGTTGAGGATGGCACTGCGTACGCGGTCCTTGGATTCCTTGACCGCGGTTTCCGGCAGCCCGACCAGGGCCAGAGAGGGCAGGCCGTTGGCCAGATGGGCTTCGACGGTAACGCTGGGGGCA
>JAAIGF010176108.1_pt1 | contig 64690 bp, 67 predicted proteins | sample 6487441 | NCBI WGS metagenome assembly JAAIGF01 (sample SAMN13974129, study PRJNA590717) | phyllosphere metagenome | biome: pepper field; feature: multiple bacterial spot infested pepper fields; material: pepper leaves; isolation source: leaves from pepper fields | host: Capsicum annuum ...
AGACCACATCCCAGGCCTCGTCCATGAGTTCGTAGCGCCTTGCCATCACAGAATTCCTTTCCGTTAATGGCGCGTGACTCTACAAAATCTCAGCGCTGGAGGAGCGACAATTAGGTTTCTCGGGATTTCGTACAGAGCCTACGACTACTACCATGCGAAGATGCCCATGAAGGCCTGGGACTATGATCCCAAGCGCGATGCGGGGCTCGCACAGATCGAAGGCGCAGGCGGCTATCCCACTTGCAGCCAGTGGTGGAACGATGCCGGACGAGGACTGCGTGCTCGCCTGATTGATCAGGTTGACCCAGGCCTGCTTTCACGCCTGGGCAAATGGGCGGGTTTCCTCAGCCAAACCGAGGCCGATGACGCGATGATCCGCACCCTCGCCTCTCCGCGCCAGCAAGCGTTGAACCAAGGGGCGGTGTACACCGACTACGGTGGTCTGGTGGCGATGACGGCGCCCAATATTGCTGCGCGGGCTGCGAGTGATCTGGGCCTCACCATTGGATCCATTGGTTACTTTCCGGCAATGGACGTTGTTCGCCAAGCTTTGCCGATGGTTCTTTCCTTCCTGAAAATGGCGCTGGTCATCTGCATTCCGCTGGTGCTGCTGTTCGGCACTTATGACCTGAAGTCTCTGATGACCCTCACAAGCGTGCAGTTCGCGCTGTTCTTCGTGGACTTCTGGTTCCAGCTGGCACGCTGGATAGATAGCACCATCCTGGACGCGCTCTATGGCTGGGACTCGCCGCACAGCAACTTCAACTTGCTGATGGGTCTGAACAACTCGTTTGGCGACATGCTGCTGAACTTCGTCATGGCGACAATGTTCATCATCCTGCCAAGTTTCTGGATCACCGCACTCACCTGGGCAGGCCTACGGGCAGGTGACGTGTTGCGCGGCTTGAGCGACGGAACTGCTGAGGCAAAGAGCGCAGGTCGCAGTGGAACTGGAATAATTACTCGAAAGCTATAACCGTCCAGAACTACTGATCGTCTTTTTCCTGTTCAAAGAGCCGACCGTAGTCAGTACGGACTCCATCTTCATAGAAGCCATAACCTTCGTCACCGCGCCGCCATTCACCCGCCTCAGGGGGCGGCGCGTTTCTGAGGGTCCATGCACCGGCGATAGCGAAGAGAATAATCAATGCTAACCAAAATGCGACATACAACAACGCACTGAGAACTGTGAGCTTGACTACCCATAGGACAGCCTTGGCCAGCAGCGCCGGAACACCCTTCGACTGCAACCATTGCAGCACGCTGGTTTCGCGACGGACGTAGCCACGCCAAGCTCGGCCAGCGCTGCGGCCAAGCCGCTCGGGGATGCTCATTCGTCTACGCTGTTTCATCTGCTGCCTCCTGCCGCTGAAAAGGATTGCCGGCGCCCAACCGCTTCCATGCGTTGATCAGCCTGCTCACCCTGAAAAAGGGTAAACGGCAAATGGAAGGGCTGCACGGGCAAGAGGCCGAAGGGGAAAGGCCCTACCCGCAAAAGGGAAAAAGGACTACAACCATCCACCTCGCGAGGCCCAACATGCTGTCCTGGTTCAAGCGAAAAGCGCCAACTCCCGTTGCGGCCGAAGCCTCTACCCCGAGCGGCTTCACTGCTCCACAATCCGCCGTTGAACTACTGAATACCCCACGCAGGCAGAAGCTGCTGGAGAGTATCTGGCAGCGCGCCTCCCTCTCCCGGCCGCAGTTCGAATCGTTGTATCTGGTGCCCCTGCAGCGCTATGCCGCACTGGTCCAGCACCTTCCTGCGTCTGAAAGCCATCACCACGCGCACCCTGGCGGCATGCTGGACCACGGGCTGGAAACCGTTGCCTTCGCCCTCAAGCTGCGCCAGTCCCACCTGTTGCCCATCGGCGCACCGCCCGAGGCTCAGGCCGCCGAAGCTGAAGCCTGGACGGCTGCAGTCGCCTACGCTGCTCTGCTGCATGACCTCGGCAAGATCGCTGTGGATCTGCACATCGAGCTTGTCGACGGCACGACTTGGCACCCATGGCACGGTCCACTGACCCAGCCCTACCGACTACGCTACCGCACCGACCGCCAGTACCGCCTGCACAACGCCGCCAGCGGCCTGCTGTACAACCGCGTGCTCACACGTGAGTGCCTCGACTGGCTCAGCGCCTTCCCCGAACTCTGGTCCTCACTGCTGTTCGTCCTGGCTGGTCAGCACGAGCACGCCGGCATCCTCGGCGAACTGGTCGCCCGCGCTGATCAGGCCTCGGCCTCGCAGGCACTGGGCGGCGACCCCAGCAAGGCCATCACCGCACCCAAGCAAGCGCTGCAGCGCAAACTGATCGACGGCCTGCGCTACCTGCTCAAGGAAGAACTTCGGCTCAACCAGCCCCAGGCCTCGGACGCCTGGCTCACTGACGACGCCCTCTGGCTGGTCAGCAAGACAGTTTCCGACAAATTGCGTGCACATCTGTTGAGCCACGGCATCGAAGGCATCCCCGATGCGCAACACGGCGGTCTTCAACGTGCTGCAGGACCATGGCATCGCCCTGGAAAGCCCAGCCGGCAAGGCCATCTGGAAAGCCACCGTCACCAGCGACAACGGCTGGACGCAAAGCCTGACCTTCCTCAAGCTCTCGCCGGCGCTGATCTGGAACAACGATGAACGCCCCCCGCCCTTCGCGGGGACTGTCACCGTCGATCAACTGCCCGAAGAAACCCCATCACCCAGCGAGCCGGTACCGCCCGTTCAAGCAGATGCACCGTCTATATTCCCCGATCCCGACGAAGCCATGATGGACTTCCTGCCGGTGTTTCTCGACGATGCACCACCAGCACCGATCATTGACGCAGAAGAAGTCTCAACAGGCCAAGCCTTCCTGCAGTGGCTGGAACAGGGCATCCGCTCACACCGCCTGATCATCAATGACGCCAAAGCCCTGATCCACACCGTGGCCGACACACTGTTCCTTGTCACCCCCAGCATTTTCCAACGCTACTGTCGCGAACACCCCGATATCGCCCGCCTGGCCAAGCAGGACCAGCAGCAGGATTGGGAATGGCTGCAACGCCAGTTCGAGCGGCAACGCGCCCACCGCAAACAGCCAGACGGCCTGAACATCTGGACCTGCCAAGTCACCGGGCCACGTAAAACCCGGCGCCTACACGGCTATCTGCTCAAAGATCCCAAGGACTTGATGGGCGATATCGCCCTCAACAACCCCCACCTGCAGCTGCAGCCACCGGATGCTGAGCAGGAATCACCACCGCCCTCCGTCACCTGAGGCAACAAAGCGAAGTGTCGCGAAACACTTTCATCCGTTGACTTTGGTGTCCGTACGATTGAACGTTGGACCTGTGACGCTGACGAGTTCAGCACACGCGCAGGCCATCTGGATCTTCAAGGTGGCGGTGCGGTGGTTCACTGCACTGGTCCAGCCCTGATCGCTTCGCTTCCACTTCCGCGATCAATCGACCTTCGGGTCGATGGAAGCAATGTAATCACACCCTCGACGGGCCCACCCGTCGAGGGAGGGCCTTTCTCTTTTCTGGAGGCCCTATTATGAAAACGGAACTAGCTCTGTATCAGGCGTTGACAGCGATCAACGTGCCGGAGCTGAAGGCTACCGCTGTAATCCAAGCACTGGAGTCGGACATGACCAACCTCCTTGCAACCAAGACTGACGTGGCTGATCTGCGCAAAGACATCCTCACGCTGCGCAGTGACCTGCTCAAGGACATGGACACCTTCAACGCCCAGATCCAAACCAAGTTTTCGCAGCAAGACAACAAGCTGCTGGTTCGCTTGGGCATGATGTTCTCATTTGCTGTCGGCATCCTCATCGCGGTGCTGAAATACCTTTAGCTTCCCACGATCATCGATCGTTCAACGGCAACCTCTATCCGGAGGTTGCCTCACCCTGATCTCTGCGTTTTCGTCCTCGCGGCTTCTGATGTGCCGGCAAAAACAGGCACCTCAAATCCAGCCGCGGCTCATCCAATGAGAGGATGTATGTCAGAACACCCAATTACGCGCTCGGAGTTCAATCTATTGCGCTCAGAGTTAAAGCTTGAAATCGTAACGCTTCATAACAAACTCGTCTCCGACCTTATCGATGTAGCGCTGCTGACTGCAGGCTTGATTGTCTTTGTAATCCTGCTTGTCACCTGACCGCTCCAACATCTACAGGGCCTGTTGAACACCAGGCCCTGTGGTACTCACTACCCATCGCTCAGAAAGCACTTGCCATAGGCGACGACATCGCTACATACGTGCCGGGTCGGAACTCGCTCTCCATCGCCACACCGTCCAGATAGATGGTCAACTGCCTGGTTGCCGCCTCAACCTCCCCTTGCCCACACAGGTCCAGCCGATCTGCCCAGTCCTGCATCATGCGCCGACGCTGTTCCACATACTCGGCATGGTTGTAGGCAGAGCTGACATTGTCCGGGTCCGCATGCGAGAGCTGGGCATCGATCCAGGCTTTCGGGTAGCCGATCTCATGCAGGGCCGTGGACAGCGTTCCACGCATGCCATGCCCGGTCAGCAGACCGAAATAGCCCATACGGTGCAAGGCATTGTTGAGGGTGTTCTCGCTCATCCGATCGTTGAGGTCATAGCGATGAGCAAACAGGTACTTCTGTGCCGGCCGCACCTGCTGTAGCAGCTGCCGAACGATGGCTTTGGCCTGTTCGGATAACGGTACGATGTAGGGCGGTATCTCCTGGCCTCGCCGCCCCTCCTTGCGCATTTCCAGCTGCAACTGCTTCACCACCTCAGGCGGGATCGTCCACACCCCCTGCTTCAGGTCGAACTGGTCGGGTGTGGCCAGCCGCAGTTCCCCCGTTCGCACGCCCGTCAATAGCAGCAAGCGCAAGCCCAACTTGGTCTGCAGCGCACCACCGTATCCATCTATGGCCTGCAACAGATCGGGAAGCTCAGGCATCCGCAGGAAGGGGTTGTGCGTTACGGGCGGCTTGGGTACGGCCACCACATCAAGGTCGGAGGCGGGGTTCTGCTCCAGTCCCGGCGCCTTGACCAAGGCAAAGCGAAACAGTTGCTTCAACCACGTCCTGACCTTCTCGGCCACGGTATAGGCTCGGCGCCGCTCGATCCTGGCCAAGACATCCAACAGATCATGGCGCTTGATGGCGTAGATCGAAGACTTGCCCAAGGCCGGCAGCACGTCGTTGTCGAAAATGCGCTCGATCTGCTCCAGCGTGCTCTGCCGGCCCTTCTTGAGTACGCGACCGCGGTGTTCGAACCACAGCGTGTACATCGCCTGAAAGGTGTTCTGCTCTGCCAGATTGTGGGTGTGGCGCTGGTGCCGACGGTGGGTACAGGGGTTGGTGCCTTGGGCGATCAATCGCCGCGCCTCGTCGCGAAGCGAGCGCGCCTGCCGCAGGCCAACTTCGGGGTAGGTCCCGAGAGACATGCGCTTTTGCTTGCCGGCCCACGAGTAGCGAAAGTGCCACGACTTACCGCCAGCAGCTGTAACGCCGAGTGACAGGCCATCGCTATCGCCGAGGGTGTAGTCCTTTCCGGTGGCCTTGGCCTGGCGAACGGTTGCATCTGAGAGTGCCATGCACGAGCTCCTGAACATGAAATTCAGGGCTAGATGCTCGTAACGCTCGACGCTCCTCTCCAGCAACAAACCGCCACGGTGGGAGTCCGGATTTCATGGACTAATTTCTGGACTAAAAAAGTCCGGATGCCCATGGATCGGGGTGGCTTTGACTGGAACGAAAAAAGACGCAGAAGCGTCTGATTTCAACGACTTACAGACTTCCTTGGAACTCTGTAGATCTATAAATGGAGCGGGAAACGAGACTCGAACTCGCGACCCCGACCTTGGCAAGGTCGTGCTCTACCAACTGAGCTATTCCCGCATTGTGAAGCTTTACCACTGTCGGCGTGAAGCGCCGTTACGACCTTCACCACCACTGCACCGCACAGACGCCACAGTATTTAAACTGGAGCGGGAAACGAGACTCGAACTCGCGACCCCGACCTTGGCAAGGTCGTGCTCTACCAACTGAGCTATTCCCGCATTTGGCGTCCCCTAGGGGACTCGAACCCCTGTTACCGCCGTGAAAGGGCGGTGTCCTAGGCCACTAGACGAAGGGGACACACAACACTTTTCAGTGCACCAGCACCTGAACCTCACGATCCAGACTGGATTTTTATTTCCTGCCCCGCCGTTAAGCGTTGCCGGAGAATTTGGAGCGGGAAACGAGACTCGAACTCGCGACCCCGACCTTGGCAAGGTCGTGCTCTACCAACTGAGCTATTCCCGCAATTTGGCGTCCCCTAGGGGACTCGAACCCCTGTTACCGCCGTGAAAGGGCGGTGTCCTAGGCCACTAGACGAAGGGGACACGCTGCTGGCATCGCTGCCTGCTTTCACTCCCTGCTGCGTTTCGCTGTGTGCTTTACGCTGCAAGTGGCGCGCATTCTATGGATGGTTCGAAGGTGCGTCAACCCCTTTGTAGAAATTTATTTAAATCAATGACTTCCGGTCAGAGCAGAGCCTGTTTCAGGCCGCGCTCAAAGGTTTGCCGTTGATTTTCTGGCGTCAACCCAGCATTAATGTGCCAGCATCCAGTCATGGCACAGTTTGCCGATAGAAAAAGAGAATGCCTGTCAGGGCCTCTCGCGAGCAAGCTCGCTCCTACACTCAATAATGCAAACCTATTCATGAGGCATTAACGGTGACACCACTCCTGATCACCCTGCTCATCGTGGCGGGTATCGCGCTGCTGATCGTGATCGGCTACCTCAACAATGTGGTCGAAAACGGCAAGCTCGAACGCACCCGGATGAAGATCGAACTGGCCGACCGCCTGCGCCGTTGTGGCGAAATCACCGAGACCTTCCCCGGCCAGTTCATGACCCCGGCGCTGAAGCTGTTGCTGACCCGCCTGGAAATTAACCTTAACCAGCGCCTGCTGGCGGTGGACAAGCACAATGCCGACCTGAAAGCGCGCATCGCCGAGCTGGAGGGGCTGATTGCCCTGGGCGACAGGATACCGGTGAACAACCCGCCCAACCCGATCCACACCGAGGTCAAGGCCAAGGACGTACGCTTCTTGCTGGAGGCGCTGCACAACCAGGTGACCCGCGCCGCCCAGGAAGGCTTCCTGCCTGCGCCCGAAGCCAAGCACTGGGTCAAGGAAATCCGCCATATCCTGGTGCTGCTGCACATCGAGTTCTTCAACAACCTTGGCCAGCAAGCCCTGCAGAAAGGCCAGCCCGGCCAGGCACGCCTGGCGTTCGAGCGCGGCGTGCAGTACTTGCGCAAGCAGCCGGAGCCGAAGGTGTATGAAGAGCAGTTGACGTATCTTGAGAAATTGCTGGCCCGTGCCAACGCCCAGGTGCTGGACCGCATGACACCGGCCGAGGATGAGCACAACGAATTGACCGACGGGCTAAAGACCGATGAGGAAGAAACCTGGAAGAAGAAGGTGATGTACGACTGATTGTTCAACCTGTGCCGGCCTCTTCGCGGCTAAAGCCGCTCCTACAAGGATCGCATTGCCCTCGGGCCCGGTGCGTTCCTTGTAGGAGCGGCTTCAGCCGCGAAGAGGCCCGTACAGGCGAGAAAACAATCAGCAGTCAGTCAGCTCCAGGAAGATCGCCGCCAACCGCTCCAGCCCCACTTGGTCCGCCTCACTGAAACGCCCGATCTTCGGGCTGTCCAGGTCCAGCACGCCAATCAACCTGCCCGCCTTCACCAGCGGGATCACCAGCTCGCTGTTCGACGCACTGTCACAGGCAATGTGGCCCGCAAACGCATGCACGTCTTCCACGCGCTGGGTTTGCCGGGTGGCAGCTGCCGCGCCGCATACGCCCTTGCTGAACGGGATGCGCACACAGGCCACCTGCCCCTGGAACGGGCCCAGCACCAGTTCTTCGTTACGGTTGAGGTAGAACCCCGCCCAGTTCAGGTCGTCCACCTGGTTGTACAGAAACGCCGAAAACTGCGCGGCATTGGCGATGAAGTCACGCTCGTCGGCAAACAGCGCCTGCACTTGCGCCGCCAGCAGGTTGTAGCCGTCGAGGCCGGCGCCACTGGCATTGAGGTCGATCATTTACTTTTGCTCCAGCAATTGCAGCCCGACCCAGTAACGGGCGAACTGATAGGCACAACGGCCATTACGGTTACCGCGGCCGGTGGCCCAGCGCACGGCGAGGATGTCGAGTTCTTCTGTACGCTGCCAGGCAAGGCCGGCAGGGCGTGCCAACTGGCCGATCCAGTGTTCGACCACATTCAGGAAGTGGTCCTGGGTGAACGGGTAAAACGACAGCCACAGGCCGAAACGGTCAGACAAGGCAATCTTGTCTTCTACCGCTTCGCTAGGGTGCAGCTCCCCGTCGACGCGTTTCCAGTTTTCATTGTCGCTCTCCTTCTCGGGCACCAGGTGCCGACGGTTGGAGGTGGCGTACAGCAGCACGTTGTCCGGCGCCTGCTCCAACGAGCCATCAAGCACGCTCTTGAGCACCCGGTAATCGCCCTCCCCGGCTTCGAACGACAGGTCGTCACAGAACAGGATGAAGCGTTGCGGCAGCTTCTGCAGTTGTTCGACCACCCGTGGCAGGTCGGCCAGGTGGTCCCGTTCGATTTCGATAAGGCGCAGGCCGGCGCCGGCATGTTCGGCCAGCAAGGCGCGCACCAGCGACGACTTGCCGGTACCGCGCGAACCCCAGAGTAGCGCGTGGTTGGCCGGCAGGCCGTTGATGAACTGGTGAGTATTACGGCCCAACTGGTCGCGCTGCTTGTCGACACCGATCAGGTCGGTGAGGCGGATATCCAGGCTGACCTCCAGCGGCAGCAGGTAGCCCGTGCGGCCATCGCGCTGCCAGCGCGCGGCCAGGGTGGATGCCCAGTCGATGTTCGGCCGTTGTGCCGGCAACAGGGGTTCAAGGCGCGCCAGTACCGATTCGGCACGGTCCAGGAAAGCAATCAAGCGAGCGTCCATGACGACTCCTAACAAGACAGGTGAGATTTCCAGCTGAATGTGTGACAGGCCCGCCAGTAGCCGGGGCTGATCGGCTATGCTTGCGCAGCGCAAGGAACGTGAAACCGGCTCGGGGCTCATGGATATCAAGTTCACCAATCGCCTGTCATACAAGCAAGCCCGGTTGACAGTCCTGGTCGGCTTCATCCTGGGAACATTGCTCAGTCTCATCCAGATCGGCATCGATTATGCCAGCGAAGACGCGTCCATCAACCGTGAAGTGCGCGCATTGCTGCAAATCAGCCACAATCCGGCCTCGCGTATTGCCTACAACATCGACTCGGAACTGGCGCTGGAGCTGACCCGCGGCCTGCTGCAGTCCCCGGCCATCATCCGCGCCCGGCTGATCGACAACAACGAAACAGTGCTGGCCGATGTCGAGCGCCCGCGCCTTCAGGACCGCTACCGGCCGCTGAGCGACTTTCTGTTTGGCGAGCAACGTCAGTTCAAGGAGCGCCTGTTCCTGACCCACATGCCCGAGGAGTACCTTGGCACCCTGTACCTGGACGTCGATACCTACGCCTTCGGCAGCCGCTTTCTCGAACGCGCCGGCATCACCCTGCTCAACGGTTTTGCCCGCAGCCTGGTGCTGACCGGCATCCTGCTGGCGCTGTTCTACATGATGCTGACCAAGCCGCTGGTCACGGTGATTGGCGCACTCAGCGGCAGCGACCCGCGCAAACCACGGCAAACCCGCCTGGAATGCCCACACGGCCACGAGAATGACGAGATCGGCGTGCTGGTGAAGGTCGCCAACCAGCAATTCATCAGCATGGCCACCGAAATCGAGCAGCGGCGCACTGCGGAAAACCGCCTGACCCAATACCTGAACGAGCTGGAAGACATCGTCTCGGCGCGCACCAACGAACTGAAGGCCAGCAACAGCAGCCTGAGCCTGTCCAACCAGGAGCTGGAGCAGGCCCGCAGCCGGGCGCTGGACATGGCCCAGGCACGTGCCGCCTTCCTGGCCAACATGAGCCACGAGATCCGCACCCCGCTCAACGGCATGCTCGGCATGATCGCCCTGGCGCTGGACAACCCGCTGCCCAGCGAACAGCGCCAGCAACTGGCAATTGCCCACGATTCGGGCAAAGTGCTGGTGGAATTGCTCAACGATATTCTCGACCTGTCCAAGTTCGATGCCGGCCAGCTGGAGCTGGAGCGCATTGCCTTCGACATGGGCTCGATGGTGGAAGACACCGCTAACCTGTTGTCGCAGAACACCGCGCAAAGCGTGGAACTGACCTGCCTGATCGCCAGCGACTTCCCCAGCAGCGTGCTCGGTGACCCTACACGCGTGCGGCAGATCGTCAGCAACCTGCTGTCCAACGCACTGAAGTTCACCCGCTTTGGCCGTGTCGATGTTCGCCTGGCGAGCATCGTCGGTGGCGTGCGCCTGGAGGTGCGGGATACCGGCATCGGCATCCCCGAAGAAGCCCAGGCACGCATCTTCCAGCCTTTTACCCAGGCCGGCGCCGGCATCACCCGCCAGTACGGCGGCACAGGCCTTGGCCTGGCGTTGACGCGCAACCTGTGCAAAGCCATGCAAGGCCACCTGCATATACGCTCGGAACCAGGCTTTGGCAGTTGCTTTACCGCCGAGCTGCCATTGACCGTGCACACCGAGGCAATTCCGCCAGTACCGCTGCACGGCCGCGTGGCAGCGCTGAGTGCAACCGGCAGCGGGCTGAATGAACTGTTGCAGTCCCTACTGCCCAGTTGGGGCCTGAACTACCAGCACCATGACAGCCGTGCAACGCTGGACGCCACCGCGATGGACCTGTTGATCACCGACGGCGTGGACCACCTGTTCGAACTGCGGCAAGCACTGAAAACCCCGATCCTGCTGGTAACCGCCTACGGCAACTTCCTGCCCAACGAGCAGTCACTGGCCCTGCCCCCCCTGCACCAGCTTGCCCGGCCACTGGCGCGCAATGCCCTGTACCAGACACTGCGCCGTACCCTGCAAGGCCATGAGCCCGAACACCCGCTGGCCACACCGGCCATTGCCCTTGAGCAAGGGCGTGCACGCATTCTGCTGGTAGAGGACAACCCGGTGAACCAGTTGGTCGCCAAGGGCATGCTGGCCAAGCTCGGCTGCCAGGTGCAGCTGGCCACCCAAGGCGCAGAGGCCCTGGCGTTGCTGGAGCAGGACGCATTCGACCTGGTGTTGATGGACTGCAACATGCCGGTGATGGACGGCTACGAAGCCAGCCGGCGCATTCGCCAGAGCGGCCGCTGGCCGCACCTGCCCATCGTTGCCCTCACCGCCAACGCCATGCCTGAAGAACGCGAACGCTGCCGGGCGGCGGGCATGAACGACTACCTGGCCAAACCGTTCCGCCGCGAGGAGCTGGCAGCCGTGGTCGACCACTGGGTGCCACTCAGCGGCTGAGCAGGCGCTCGATATCGGCTTCCAGGGCCTGAGGTTTGGTAGTGGGGGCATAGCGCCTGACCTGGCCGCTGGCCGGGTCGACCAGGAACTTGGTGAAGTTCCATTTGATCTTCTGCGAGCCGAGCAAGCCCGGGGCGCGCTGCTTGAGTTCAACGTAAAGCGGGTGGGTGCCCGGGCCGTTGACCTCGATCTTGCGAAACAGCGGGAAGCTCACGCCGAAATTGCGCTCGCAGAACTGCGCAATTTCCCGCGCATCCCCCGGTTCCTGCTTGCCAAATTGGTTGCACGGAAAGCCCAGCACCACCAAGCCGCGCTCGCGATAGGCCTGCCACAGTTGCTCCAGGCCCTTGTACTGCGGGGTAAAGCCACACTGGCTGGCCGTATTGACCACCAGCAGCAGCTTGCCCGGGAAGTCGCCAAGCGTCTTGTGCTCGCCGCCCAGGGTCACGCAGGGGATGTCGAGTATCGATCCAGCCATGGTCAGGCTCCGGTCAGTCGCGCGGGCGCAGGTCAATGCATACCGAGTTGATGCAGTAGCGCAGCCCGGTCGGTGGCGGGCCGTCAGGGAACACGTGGCCCAGGTGCGCGTCGCAGCGGGCGCAGGTCACTTCGGTGCGGATCATGCCGTGGGAAGTATCGCGGATCTCGATCATCGCGCTGTCTTCGATCGGCGCGTAGAAGCTCGGCCAGCCGCAGCCAGCGTCGAACTTGGTTTGCGCGTCGAACAGCGGCAGGCCGCAGCAGATGCAGTGGTAGATACCGTCACGGCGCTCGCTGTTGTACTTGCCGCTGAAAGGTCGCTCGGTACCCTTGAGGCGGCAGACCTGGTACTGCTCGGGGTCGAGCATCGACCGCCATTCATCCAGGGTTTTTTCGATCTTTTTCATGTAGGGACCTCGGCAGGCTGAATTTCACCCCGCACCGTCTTTTCCGTGGCGCGGGTGGCACGTATATTAGTTGGCTTCGTGTGCCAGGCGTTCAGTCTGGCACCCGCTTCCTGCCCTTTCAAACCTTTCGGCGGGGCGTAGCGCGTTTTCTCAATCGGGATCCCATCATGCAGTTCAGCAAATCGAACAAGCTCGCCAATGTCTGCTACGACATTCGCGGCCCAGTGCTCAAGCACGCCAAGCGCCTGGAAGAGGAAGGCCACCGCATCCTCAAGCTGAACATCGGCAACCCGGCGCCGTTTGGCTTCGAGGCGCCTGACGAAATTCTTCAGGATGTGATCCGCAACCTGCCCACCGCACAGGGCTACAGCGACTCCAAGGGCCTGTTCAGCGCACGCAAGGCGGTGATGCAGTACTGCCAGCAGAAGGAAATCGAAGGCGTCACCATCGAGGACATCTACCTGGGTAACGGTGTGTCCGAGCTGATCGTCATGTCGATGCAGGCGCTGCTGAACAACGGCGACGAAGTGCTGATCCCGGCCCCCGACTACCCGCTGTGGACCGCCGCCGTGAGCCTGGCCGGCGGCAAGCCGGTGCACTACCTGTGCGACGAGCAGGCCGACTGGTTCCCCGACCTTGAAGACATCAAGGCCAAGATCACCCCGAACACCAAGGCCCTGGTGATCATCAACCCGAACAACCCGACCGGCGCGGTGTACTCCAAAGAGCTGCTGCTGGGCATGCTGGCGCTGGCCCGCCAGCACAACCTGGTGGTGTTCTCCGACGAGATCTACGACAAGATCCTCTACGACGAAGCCGTGCACATCAGCACGGCCTCGCTGGCACCCGACCTGCTGTGCCTGACGTTCAACGGCCTGTCCAAGTCGTACCGTGTGGCGGGCTTCCGTTCCGGCTGGCTGATCATCTCCGGGCCGAAGCACCACGCGCAGAGCTACATCGAAGGCATCGACATGCTGGCCAACATGCGCCTGTGCGCCAACGTGCCGGCCCAGCACGCCATCCAGACCGCACTGGGCGGCTACCAGAGCATCAACGATCTGGTGCTGCCACCGGGCCGCCTGCTGGAACAGCGCAACCGTACCTTTGAGCTGCTCAACGACATTCCTGGCGTGAGCTGCGTGAAACCGATGGGTGCACTGTATGCATTCCCACGGATCGACCCGAAGGTATGCCCGATCCTCAACGACGAAAAGTTCGCCCTTGACCTGTTGCTGTCGGAAAAGCTGCTGATCGTTCAGGGCACCGCGTTCAACTGGCCGTGGCCGGACCACTTCCGCGTGGTGACCTTGCCACGGGTGGATGACCTGGAAGCGGCGATCGGGCGGATCGGGAACTTTCTGCGGACTTATTCGCAGTAGGGGTTGGCGGGGGTTCGCCGGGGGGGCTGGCGGTGATGCGGAAATCGAGCGCCGCCCGCGCGGCGCTTCGCGGGCAAGCCCGCTCCTACGTTTGTTTCGGGCCAATTATTCCTGGGGGATTTGCGCGCGAACGCCTTGGCGCATGGCTCGATATCGCGTCGTACAAACAGGGCGGTCGCGCGCGCCTGGCACAGGCAATACTGGACCGAAACAAACGTAGGAGCGGGCTTGCCCGCGAAGCGCCGCGCGGGCGGCGCTCGATCTCACCGTCACCACAAATCTCAAGGCATGCGTTCTTTCTTACATCCTGCAACGCTCTACCCCACAGCCCCCGCGCCATCCTCTGCCATACTCCGCCGTACACAGTTTGAAATAGTCGCCCGATTGAATCGGCACGGCAGGCCCCTTATATACCCCGCAGTAAGCGACAACTCATCCGTCAGGAGAACGTAACAACCATGATGCGCATTCTGTTGTTTGTAGCCACCAACCTTGCGGTGGTGCTGGTTGCAAGCATTACCCTGAGCCTGTTCGGTTTCAACGGGTTCATGGCCGCCAACGGGGTCGACCTGAACCTCAGCAGCCTGCTGGTGTTCTGCGCCGTGTTCGGCTTTGCCGGCTCCCTCGTCTCGCTGTTCATCTCCAAGTGGATGGCGAAGATGTCCACCGGCACCCAGATCATCAGCCAGCCGCGCACCCGCCACGAGCAGTGGCTGCTGCAAACGGTCGAAGAGCTGTCCCGTGAAGCGGGCATCAAAATGCCCGAGGTGGGTATTTTCCCCGCTTACGAGGCCAACGCCTTCGCCACCGGCTGGAACCGCAACGACGCGCTGGTCGCCGTGTCCCAAGGCCTGCTGGAGCGTTTTTCGCCCGATGAAGTGCGTGCAGTACTGGCCCACGAGATCGGCCACGTGGCTAACGGCGACATGGTCACCCTGGCACTGGTACAGGGCGTGGTAAACACCTTCGTGATGTTCTTTGCGCGCATTATCGGCAACTTCGTCGACAAAGTGATCTTCAAGAACGAAGAAGGCCAGGGCATTGCCTACTACGTGGCAACCATCGTGGCCGAGCTGATCCTGGGCATCCTGGCCAGCATGATCGTAATGTGGTTCTCGCGCCGCCGCGAATACCGCGCCGACGAAGCCGGTGCGCAGCTGGCCGGCACCGCGGCGATGATCGGCGCCCTGCAGCGCCTGCGCGTGGAGCAAGGCCTGCCGGTGCACATGCCGGATACCATGAAGGCTTTCGGCATCAATGGCGGCCTGAAGCACGGCCTGGCGGGCCTGCTGATGAGCCACCCACCGCTGGAAGACCGCATCGAGGCCCTACGCCGCCGCGGTTGATCCACAGGTAAAAATGAAAGGGCGACTTCGGTCGCCCTTTTTTGTGCCCGCCTGCAGCGGCCCTTTCGCGGGTAAACCCGCCCCCATAGAGACCCCACAAATTCGAAGATTGTGGGTTCCCTATGGGAGCGGGTTTACCCGCAAAAAGCCAGCACAGGCTACACACCTGTCAACGGCTAACCCGGTACACCCGCTCCAACACGCTCGATGCCCCGGCTTGCACGAACTTCGGGCTCTCCTCAATCACCTGCACAACTTCCAGCTCATTCACCTGCCAGCCGGCAAACCCCTGTCGCAGCTCGTCATCCCCCACCGAAAACGGCGGCCCGGCCAGCAGCGACTGGTCATAATCCAGCGTCACCACCAAACCACGGCAATTCTCTGGCAACACAGCCGACAGCGCCTGCATGTAGGCCGCCCGCATTTGTGGCGGCAAGGCAATCACCGCGGCCCGGTCATACAGCCCCCTGCAGTCGCCAACATCCTCTGCCCGCAAGGCAAAGAAATCGCCACACCACAGTTCCACATCACCATTGTGCCAAACCTCGAAAGCGCCCTGCTGCCGCACCTCGGCTTCAAGCCCGTGCTCAAGGAAGAAGTCCTCCACCGCCCGTCGAGACAGCTCCACACCCAGCACTCGATAGCCCTGCCCTGCCAGCCACGCCAGGTCCAGGCTCTTGCCACACAGCGGCACCAGCACGCGGCTGCCCGACGGCAGGCCCAGCTTTGGCCAATACTGCTGCAGGTACGGGTTCACCTGCGCCTGGTGAAAGCCGATCTGGTTGTCGGCCCACCGCTTCTGCCAGAACGCTGGCTCCATGATCACTCCCGATTTTTAGATGGTTTGACGGTAAAACTTGGTTTGGATTTCGATCTGTAGTTGATCGAAGATGAGTGCATCTTAACCTTCAGGACCCCCACCATGCTGCCCAGCCTGTTCATTTCCCACGGATCCCCCATGCTTGCCCTGCAACCTGGTGCCAGCGGGCCGGCACTGGCCGGGCTGGCCAACGCCCTGCCACGGCCGAAGGCGATCGTGGTGGTGTCCGCGCACTGGGAAAGCCGCGACTTGCTGGTAACCGGCAACGCACAACCAGAAACCTGGCATGACTTCTACGGCTTTCCGCCGGCCTTGTACGCGGTGCAGTACCCGGCGCCGGGTGACCCTGCGTTAGCCGGCCAGGTCAGTGAGCTGTTGCAGGCTGCAGGGTTACCCGCACGGCTGGATGCACAACGGCCGTTCGACCATGGTGCATGGGTGCCATTGTCGTTGATGTACCCGGAGGCGAGCATTCCGGTGGTGCAGGTATCGCTGCCGAGCCACATGGGCCCGGCATTGCAGATCAAGGTGGGCCAGGCGCTGACCGGGTTGCGAGCCGAGGGGGTATTACTGATAGGGTCGGGCAGCATTACCCATAACCTGGGCGAGCTGGACTGGCATGCCGGACCAGAGGTGATCGAGCCTTGGGCGCTGGCGTTCAGGGACTGGGTGGTAGAAAAGCTGCAGACAGATGACCGGGAGGCACTGCTGGGTTATCGGCAGCAGGCGCCGTTTGCGGTACGCAACCATCCGAGTGATGAGCATTTGTTGCCGTTGTTCTTTGCCCTGGGGGCCGGGGGGCAGTTCGGGATAGTGCACCAAGGGTTTACCTTGGGTGCGCTGGGGATGGACATTTATCGGTTCGACTAACGATAGCCGGGGGCGCTTTGCGCCCCTTTCGCGACACAAGGCCCCTTTAAGAGCTGCCTTGTGTCGCGATGGGCTGCACAGCAGCCCCCAAATTCCACAGGCAAAAAAATCCCCAGCCTCGGCCGGGGATTTTTTCATTGCGCCAGGATCAATCCTCGCGGTAGCGACGCAGCTTCAACTGCTTGCCAGCCACGCGGGTGTCCTTGAGCTTGGACAGCAGCTTCTCGAGGCCATCTTCCGGCAGCTCGACCAGGCTGAAGCTGTCGCGTACCTGGATACGGCCGATAGCGTCACGCGCCAGGCCACCCTCGTTGAGGATCGCACCCAGCAGGTTCTTGGCTGCGATACCGTCACGGGCGCCCAGGGCGGTGCGGCAACGCACACGGCCTTCGGCCAGTGGCAGCGGCGCACGGCGCTCGCGATCACCGCGATCCGGACGCTCGCCACGCTCACCACGTTCGGTACGCTCGCCACGCGGGGCGAAGCTTGGTACCAGAGGCTGCTCACGCTCTACCGCAGCCAGGTCCAGCGCCTGGCCATTGGTGGCCTTGCGCAGCAGGGCCGAAGCCAGGGCACGGGCGCTGCAGCCCAGGTCATTGGTCAGGCGGTCGAACAACTCGCCATGGGTGGCTTCTGCTTCAGCTACCAGCGGCGCCAGGCTGTTGGTCAGCTTCTTGATACGGGCATCCAGCACAGCCTGGGCATTCGGCAGGCGCGCTTCGGCAACCTTCTGCCCGGTTACACGCTCGATCACCTGCAGCATGCGGCGCTCACGCGGGGTAACCAGCAGCAGCGCACGGCCATCACGACCGGCACGGCCGGTACGGCCGATACGGTGAACGTAGGACTCCGGGTCGTACGGCATGTCAACGTTGAACACGTGGGTGATGCGCGGTACGTCCAGGCCACGGGCAGCAACGTCGGTAGCGACGACGATGTCCAGGCGGCCATCCTTGAGCGAGTCAATCACGCGCTCACGCTGGTTCTGGGCGATGTCGCCGTTCAGCGCAGCAGCCTTGTAACCTTTGGCTTCCAGTGCGGCGGCCAGGTCCAGGGTGGCTTGCTTGGTACGCACGAAGGCGATCAGCGCATCGAACTCTTCCACTTCCAGCAGACGCAGCACAGCCGGGATCTTCTGGTCGGCGTGGACCATCAGGTGGGCCTGCTCGATCGCGGTAACGGTCTGGGTCTTGCTCTGGATCTTGACGTGCTTCGGTTCACGCAGGTGACGCTCGGCGATCGAACGGATCGACGACGGCAGGGTAGCGGAGAACAGTACGGTCTGACGGGTAGCCGGGATTGCGTCGAAGATCACTTCGAGGTCATCCATGAAGCCCAGCTTGAGCATCTCGTCGGCTTCGTCCAGTACCAGGTACTGTACGGTCGACAGGACTTTTTCGTCGCGACGCAGGTGGTCGCACAGACGGCCCGGGGTAGCGACGACGATTTGCGCGCCGTTGCGGATAGCGCGCAGCTGTGGGCCCATCGGGGCACCACCGTACACGGCAACCACGTTCACGCCTGGCATCTGCTTGGCGTAGGTTTCGAAAGCGGTAGCTACTTGCAGCGCCAACTCACGGGTTGGCGCCAGGATCAGGGCTTGCGGCTCGCGCTTGCTCACATCGATCTTGTTGAGGATCGGCAGGGCGAAGGCAGCGGTCTTGCCGGTGCCAGTCTGCGCCTGGCCGATCATGTCGTGACCGGCGAGGATGATCGGGATCGATTGTTGCTGAATGGCGGACGGCTCTTCGTAGCCGGTCGCCAGAACGGCAGCAACAATATTCGGATTAAGATCGAGAGCGGCGAAGCCGCCGGTTTCCTGGGTCATGGGTCTGCCTCTAAGTGCATCCGCAAAGACCCATGCTGCAAAGCTGCACATGCCTTGAAAGACCGGAAGGTCACCCAGGCAGCTTTGTCGGCGGGGATTTGCGAAAACGATTGAAAAAGAAAACTTGGGAAGGTCCGCCTAGCGGACGTGCAGCCGAAGCTGGACTCGGAGGATTTGCACCACCTGATTTTGAGGTCCGCTAAAAGACCGGCGCGTACTATACCCGAAATACTGCAGAGACGTGAGGAATATTTTCAGGGGGCATGGCCAGTATCGGGCCATCAATCCGCGGTGGCTGAATCGTTATTTCCCTGAAGACTGATGCGATCATTGCAGAAGCGGCCTTGTGTCGCGAAAGGGGTGCGAAGCGCCCCCAGGGATTTCAGCTTCGCAGCATAGATTGTCGGGGCCGCTCTGCGGCCTATTCGCGACACAAGGACGCTCCCGCACTGACCGTGCCAGGCATTCAGGTAGCCGGCCGAATTTCGCGGATCAACCCTTCAAGCCTGTACCCCAACTGTGGCGCCAAAGCCTCCGCCCGGGCCCGCAAGCCTTCCATGTCCAGGGTCTGCTCCAGATCCGCCGGCACCAGCAGGATCACATTGCCCTCCTTCACCGGCAGCTCCCAGTAATGCCGGTGGTACAACCCGCGCAGCAACGCCGCCCCCAGCGGCTTGCCATCATCGGTGGCCCACTGGTTGATCACCAGCCACCCGCCCGGGTTCAACTGCTGCTGGCAGTTCTCCAGGAAGTTCCACGCCAGGTGGCCTACCCCCGGCCCATGGTCGGTATACAGGTCGACGAACAGCAAGTCGGCCTTCTCTGCCGTGGGCAGCAGCTCCAGGGCATCGCCGATGCGCACATACAACCGCGGGTCGTCGTCCAGGCCCAGGTACTGCATGGCCAGGCGCGGCACGTCCGGTCGCAGTTCGATGGCCTCGATATCGTCCAACGGCAGAAACTTCATGCAGGCCTGGGTCAGCGTGCCGGCGCCCAGGCCAAGAAACAGCGCGCTCTCCGGCTGTTCATGGCACAGCGCGCCCACCAGCATGGCGCGGGTGTAGTCGTACTCCAGCCAGCTGGGGTCGGCGGTAAACACGCAGCTTTGCTCGATGGCATCACCAAATTCCAGAAAGCGGTAGTCGTCTACTTCGTACACGCTGATGACGCCAAAGGCATCCTCCACCCGTGCCAGTAGCCGCTCTTCCCGTTCCGCCGTCATGCTCACACCCACCCGCGCAAAAACGCGCATTGTCCGCCAACACCCTTGATGCAACAAGCGTGGCGCCAACTGTTAACATGCCCCATAGCCGATAACCCAAAAGACCGAGCCCAACATGAACCAACCGTGGAGCCCTGACAGCTGGCGCGCCCTGCCGATCCAGCAGCAACCGACCTACCCCGATGCCGCGCACCTGCTGAAGGTTGAACAGACCCTGGCCAGCTACCCGCCGCTGGTGTTCGCGGGTGAGGCGCGCGAGCTGCGCCGGCAGTTTGCCGAGGTGACCGAAGGCAGGGCGTTCCTGTTGCAGGGGGGCGATTGCGCCGAAAGCTTCGCTGAATTCTCGGCAGCGAAAATCCGCGACACCTTCAAGGTGCTGCTGCAAATGGCCATTGTCATGACCTTTGCTGCCGGCTGCCCGGTGGTCAAGGTGGGGCGCATGGCCGGCCAGTTCGCCAAGCCACGTTCGGCAGGCGATGAAACCATCGGCGACGTCACCCTGCCGGCCTACCGCGGCGATATCGTCAACGGCATCGGCTTCGATGCCAAAAGCCGCATCCCGGACCCGGAGCGCCTGCTGCAGGCGTACCACCAGGCCACCGCCAGCCTCAACCTGCTGCGCGCCTTCGCCCAGGGCGGCTTTGCCGATCTGCACCAGGTGCACAAGTGGAACCTGGACTTCATCGCCAACTCGGCGCTGGCCGACAAGTACCACCAGTTGGCCAACCGCATCGACGAAACCTTGGCGTTCATGCGCGCCTGTGGTCTGGACAGCGCGCCACAACTGCGCGAAACCAGCTTCTTCACGGCTCACGAAGCACTGCTGCTGAACTACGAAGAAGCCTTCGTGCGCCAGGACAGCCTGACCGGCGATTACTACGACTGCTCGGCGCACATGCTGTGGATCGGCGACCGCACCCGCCAGCTGGATGGCGCCCATGTCGAGTTTTTGCGTGGTGTGCATAACCCGATCGGGGTCAAGGTCGGCCCGAGCATGAACCCCGAAGAGCTGATCCGCCTGATCGACACGCTCAACCCGGCGAACGACCCGGGGCGCCTGAACCTGATCGTGCGCATGGGCGCGAGCAAGGTCGGCGACCACCTGCCGGGGCTGATCCGCACCGTCGAGCGCGAGGGGCGCAAGGTGCTGTGGAGTTCCGACCCGATGCACGGAAACACCATCAAGGCCAGCAGCGGCTACAAGACCCGTGACTTTGCACAGATTCTTGACGAGGTGAAGCAGTTCTTCCAGGTTCACCAGGCCGAGGGTAGCCATGCCGGGGGTATTCATATCGAGATGACCGGGCAGAACGTCACCGAATGCATCGGCGGCGCACGGCCGATTACCGAGGATGCTTTGTCGGATCGTTATCACACCCATTGTGATCCGCGGATGAATGCCGACCAGTCGCTGGAGCTGGCGTTCCTGATTGCCGAAACCCTCAAGCAGGTGCGGCGCTAAGCAACGCCAGGCGCAACTGGCTGCCCTCCGTGCGCGGGCAGTTCAGTTGCACGCTCGCCAGCCCCAGCCACCTGGCAAGGCGTAGCAGGTTGCTGGCCAGGGCCTGGTAACCTTCTTCATCCAGCCCCGGTGCCTCGACATGCACGGCATGCACCGCCAACTGGCCCTGGGCACGCTCGGCGCGAAGGTCCACCCGCGCGGCGATGCGTTCGCGATACAGGAACGGCAGCACGTAGTAGCCATACACACGTTTGTGCGCCGGCGTGTAGATTTCCAGGCGGTAACGAAAGCTGAACAAACGCTCGGTGCGATTGCGCTCCCAGACCAGCGAATCGAACGGCGACAGCAATGCACTCGCGACAATGCGCCGAGGGATGCGCGGGGTGCCAGCACAGTAAGCAGGCTGCTTCCACCCCTGCACCTCGACCGTTTGCAAGCGGCCGTCGGCCACCAACTCGGCCAGCGCCGCCTTGCCCTGCGCCGGCTCCAGGCGGAAATAGTCGCGCAGGTCGCGCTCGGTGCCGATACCAAGCGCAGCAGCAGCGTGCAGCATCAAGCTTTGGTGTGCATCAGCCTCGCGGGGCAACGGTTGCTCAAGAACCGACCGGGGCAAGACCTTGTCCGGTACGTCATATAGCCGCTCAAAACCGCGCCGGCCCGCCACGGTCACTTCACCGGCGGCGAACAGCCATTCCAGCGCGTGCTTTTCCTCGCTCCAGTCCCACCATGGCCCGGCCCGTACCTCACGGGTCGACAAACTCCCTGCGCCAAGGGCGCCCTGTTCACGCACGGCGGCCAGCACGCGTGCGATCACGTCCTGACGTTCACGACCAAACTGCGCAAGCTGGCGATAGATGCCCCGACCATCGGCGGCATGGGCCATGCGCCAGCGCAGCATCGGGTACAGGTTCAATGGCAGCAACGACGCTTCATGGCCCCAGTACTCGAACAAGAGACGTTGACGGCCTTGGCCCCAGGCGAGTTGGTCAAGGGTCGCTGGCGAGTAGTCGCCCAGGCGGGAGAACAGTGGCAGGTAGTGCGAGCGGACCAAGGCGTTGACCGAGTCGATCTGCAACACGCCCAGGCGATGCAGCATGCGCTTGAGTGCCGAAAGGGTCGGGGCCGCTTCCGGCTGCCTGCCAAAACCTTGGGCAGAAAGGGCCAGGCGGCGGGCCTGGTTGATGGACAGCTTGAGGGGCAAGCCTGATCTCCTTGTGGTATCCGCACCGGCCTACTCGCGGGCAACGCGCCCCCTGTGTAGGAGCGGGCTTGCCCGCGAATAGGCCGGCAAACCCACCCACAAACTTAGCCTATTTACGCAGCGGATCATCCCAGAAATGCCGCTCGGCCTCTTGCAGGATATCCGCCCGGCTCAACCCCAGGTCGTGCAGGGTGGCATCACTGAGGCTGGCCAGCTCCCGCCGCTGGCGGTACAGCTGCAGCCAGCGCACCGGGCGCTGCAAGGCCGCATGCCACAGGTGGTTCAGGGAAAAGGCAGATTGCTGGATGCTGCTGACATGACCTTTCATCGTGAAGCCCTCCGTGTTGGATGGCCTCAGTCTCGCGCCAGGGATAAGATCAATCCAACGAATGTTTCTGATGCGATGCATCTCGGAGATTGATGCAATGTCCCAATACCAGAGCCTCGATGCAGACGTACTGCGCACCTTCGTCGCCATTGCCGAGCAAGGCGGTTTCACCCGCGCCGGCGAGGTGGTCAACCGCACCCAGTCGGCGGTGAGCATGCAGATGAAACGCCTGGAAGAAGACATCCTGCAGCGCCAGCTGTTCGAGCGTGATGGCCGCCAGGTAAGGCTGACAGCCGAAGGCCAGGTGCTGCTGGGCTACGCCAGGCGCATCCTCAAGCTGCATGGCGAGGTGTTCAATACCCTGCGCATGCCGCACATGGTCGGGCTGGTACGCATCGGCACACCCGACGACTACGCCATGCGCTTTCTGCCGACCATCCTGTCGAGCTTTGCCCAGGCCTACCCGCTGGTGCAGGTAGAGGTGCACTGCGACTCGTCCAAACAGCTGATGCTGCGCCAGGACCTGGACCTGACCATCGTCACTCGCGAGCCAGGCAACGAGGTTGGCCAGTTGCTGCGTCAGGAACGTCTGGTGTGGGCCGCCGCCGAAGGCTTCTGCCCACAGGAACAACGGCCGATGCCGGTGGCGCTGTTCAATACCGACTGCTTCTGCCGTGCCTGGACCTGCAATGCGCTGGAGGCTCAAGGCATCGATTACCGCATTGCCTATACCAGCCCAAGCCTGGCAGCCATCTTTGCCATCGTGACCGCAGGGTTGGCGGTAACGGCGCAGTTGCAGAGCCTGATTGGCGGGAATATCCGCATTTTGGGTGAGAACGAAGGGTTGCCGCAGTTACCGGTAGCCAATGTGATGTTGGTGCGCAGTACCCAGCACCCTTCGCCCATCACCGATTGCATGGCCGGTTACATCATCGAGGGGTTCAAGTGAGCCGGGGGCGTAAAGCGCCCCAACCTCTCAAAGCTCAAAGCCGAGCATCACCGCACACACCACCAAAAACACACAGAACATCGCCCGCAGCACCTTCTCGGGTAACGCATGGGCCAGCTTCACCCCCCAGCTGATGCTGAGCAAGCCACCCACCGCCAGCGGAATCCCCACGCCCCAGTCAACGCTATGGTGCACCCCATAGGTCACCAGCGTGACCAAGGTACTCGGTGCCGCCAGCGCCAGCGACAGCCCCTGCGCCACCACCTGGGTCGTGCCAAACACGCTGGTCAGGATCGGCGTAGCCACCACTGCCCCACCCACGCCGAACAAACCGCCCATAGTGCCGGAAAAGCTCCCCAGCACGCCCAGCCAAGGCCATGCATAGCGCATTTGGGCGCTGGCCGGCGCCACCTTCATGAACATCCGCGCCACGTTCCACACCGCCAGGGCCACCAGGAAGCCGACAAAGCCAAGGCGCATGGAATGCGCATCCAGCCCTACCGCCCAGATCGAGCCCAGCCATGCAAACACGAAGCTGCACAGTGACAGCGGTACGGCATGACGCAGCTCGATGCGGTTGCGCTGGTGATAGCGCCACAGCGCCAGCAGCACGTTCGGCACCACCATTACCAGCGCCGTCCCCTGCGCCAATTGCTGGTCCAGGCCAAACAGCACGCCCAGCGCCGGAATCGCGATCAGCCCGCCGCCAATGCCGAACAAGCCCCCCATGGTGCCCAAGGCAGCGCCCAGCACGATATACAACAACCACTCGATCATCAGGGCCTCGTCCGCCTGTACAGGTAATGGGAGCATGCTAACGATTGCGCGCTGGCGGGGAAACGCACAGCAGCGCACAATGGCTGTGCGTTTTCCGCAAAAGCAAGGCAGCCATGAGCCCCGATACCCTGACTGAACAGCTAAGCCTGTTTCTCGATGTGCTGGAAACCGGCAGCTTTTCGGCTGCCGCTCGCCGCCACCCGCTGACACCGTCCGCCGTGGCCCGGCGTATCGACGCCCTGGAAAGCGCCGTCGGCAGCCGCCTGTTCACCCGCAGCACCCATGCTGTGCGCGCCACACCGGCGGGCAATGCGTTTGCCGAGCGTGCCAGGCGCATTATCGATGAGCTGCGCCTGGCACGCGCCGAAGCGGTGTCGCTGAGCAATGCGCCCGAAGGGCTGATCCGCATCGACGCCCCTGCTGCGTTCGGCCGCCGCCACCTGGCCCCGGCCATTGCCGACTTCCTGGTGGGCTACCCGGGCCTGGACGTGCAACTGCGCCTGATCGACAGCTTTGTCGACCTGCATGGCAGCCACCTGGGCGAGGTCGACCTGGTGCTACGCGCGGGCCCTTTGGCCGACACCCGCCTGGTCGCCACGCCGCTGGCCTACATGGTGCGCATCGCCTGCGCCAGCCCGGCCTACCTGGCCAGCCACGGCGTACCCACCTGCCCCAGCGAACTGCCCGGCCACGATGGCCTGGACTGGGATGGCCTGGCACCCCCGTTCGCCTGGCGCTTCGAGGTGGGTGGGCACACCCGCCTGTACCGCCCGGCGCGCATGCGCATGGCCGCCAACAACGCCGAAACCCTGCTGTTCGGCGCCCTGGCAGGTTTAGGCATAGCCCACCTGCCCACCTGGCTGATCAGCGAGTACCTGCTGCGCGGCGAACTGGTGCCGCTGTTTTGCGAAGGTGGCTTGCCCAAGGCCGAAACCAGTGGCATCTACGCACTACGCCTGGAACATGAAACGAACTCTCGCAGCCGTTTGCTGCTCGAATTTCTCAAGAACCGCTTCAGCCCGATTCCACCCTGGGATCTGGCCCTGCGCAGTGAACTGCGCGAGTAATGCGCGCACTAATGATCAGCGTGCCAGAATTCCCTATTGATAACCCTCAAGGACCTGCATGAACGCCAACACCCAAGCCTCCTGTGACGAGCTGCTGCTGGACAACCAGGTCTGTTTCGCCCTGCACTCCACCTCGTTGCTGATGACCAAGGTTTACAAGCCACTGCTGCAGGCCCTGGGCCTGACCTACCCGCAATACCTGGCCATGCTCGTGTTGTGGGAGCGTGACGGCCTTACTGTGGGCGAAATCAGCCAAAGCCTGCTCACCGACCCCGGCTCGTTGACCCCACTGCTCAAGCGCCTGGAAAGCGAAGGCCTGTTGCAGCGCAACCGCAGCCGCGAGGACGAACGGGTGGTGCTGGTACAGCTGACCGACAAAGGGCGCGCCCTGCAACAACAGGCCAAGGAAGTGCCACAGTGCATCCTCAAGGCCAGCGGGCGCAGCCTGGCGCAGTTGCAACAACTGCAGGCCGACCTGCTGGACCTGCGCGAGAGCCTGCAGAAAAACCTCTGACGACTATGCTGGGCAATGGCCGTTCGGCAGAGCGGTAAAGATTTATCTTGCGCACTAATTAATTGAACGCTAATTTAAATCCCACACCAACCCGCGCCCTCCTGCAACCGGGAGCGCACAGCACATTAGCGAGGCTCAAGATGCAAAAGGTCACTCCGCTGTACATCGCAGAAGCTACCTCCACCGGTGGGCGCGACGGCAAGTCCAGGTCCAGCGACGGCAAGCTGGCAGTCAGCCTGAGCACCCCCAAGGAACTGGGCGGCGCCGGCGGTGATGGCACCAACCCCGAGCAGATGTTCGCTGCCGGTTACTCGGCGTGCTTCATCGGTGCCTTGAAGTTCGTGGCCGGCCAAGAGAAGAAAGCCCTGCCGGCAGATGCCTCGATCACCGCGAAAGTGGGCATCGGCCAGATCCCGGGCGGTTTCGGCCTGGACATCGACTTGCACATCAACCTGCCGGGCCTCGCCCAGGCTGACGCCGAAGGGCTGGTGGAAAAGGCTCACAAGGTGTGCCCGTACTCCAATGCCACCCGCGGTAATGTGGATGTGCGGTTGCATGTAACCGTGTAAGGCCTGCGCAATCTGCGGGCACAAAAAAACCCGGCCGTGGCCGGGTTTTTGCGTTTCGCAAGAAGAATTACTTCTTGGAACGACCTTTGAAGCTGTTGTCGCGAGTGTCGATGTCGATCCACTCGTCGATCTGGATGAAGTCGGCAACCTGGATCTCGGTACCGTTCTTCAGTTTGGCAGGCTTCATGACCTTGCCCGAGGTGTCGCCGCGAGCAGCGTTCTCGGTGTAGACAACCTGACGGCTGATGGTGGTCGGCAGTTCAACCGATACCAGACGGCCTTCGAAGAACACGGCTTCGCAGATGTCTTCCATGCCTTCTTCGATGTACGGCAGAACGGCGTCGATGTCTTCGGCGTTCAGTTCGTACATGGTGTAGTCGGTGGTGTCCATGAAGGTGTACGAGTCACCGCTGATGAACGACAGGGTCGCTTCTTTGCGATCCAGGATCACGTCATCCAGCTTGTCGTCCGCACCGTATACGGTTTCGGTCTTGTAGCCGGTCAGCAGGTTCTTCAGCTTGGTCTTCATGATCGCGCTGTTACGGCCCGACTTGGTGAACTCAGCTTTTTGAACCAGCCACGGGTCGTTGTCGATCCGCAGTACGGTACCGGGTTTCAGTTCTTTACCAGTTTTCATTACGAAGTATCCGAATCTGGATGGATTTATAAAAATCGAGGCCGCGTATCATAGCGAATTTCGGTAAAAGTGTACTAGCGCTGTGGCAAGGTCCTGCTGAGTGGCCTGCTGCGCCGCCCAGCGCCGGGCATGTTGCTGCAGTTCCGGCCAATGCCGGCGGGCAGCCTGCCAGGCCTGGCCCATGTCGAAATCCATGTTCCAGGCGCGCCACAGGCCCAGCAGCGCGGCGTCGGCATCACCTGACAAACCGCGTCGATAATGCGCCAGGAACGCTTCGAGCTTTTCCCAGTGAGCGTTCTCGTCCTGCACGTAGATATGCCACAGCATCGGCTGTGCGGCCCATTGCGCACGGACGAACGAATCTTCGCCACGCACCGCGTTGAAATCGCAGCTCCACAACAACTGGTCGAAGTCGTCCTGGCTGACAAACGGCAGCACCTGCACGGTCAGCGCGCCACGCTTGCGCACATCACCCACTTGCAACGGTGCCTCGCCAAGCCACTGGCCAAGCCCCGCGACGCTGCGCCCCTGCGGCACCAGCAAGTGGCTGGCTTGCTCGCCACTGGCCAAGGCATCGAGCCAATTGGCCAACTGCGGGTTTTCGTAGGCAAACAGCGAGATCAGCAACGCGCCTTGTTCGGGGCTCACGCCCAGCCCTTGCAGGAAGGCCAGGCGCTCATCGGCGGACTGCTGGAACGCATCACGCCGGGCCAGCAGCGAACGCTCGCGCAGCAAGCCACCGGTCTTTTCGGTAAAGCCCGGGAAGAAAAACACCTTGCGCAGGCCATTGGGCTGTGGCGAAGGCAAGCCATGGCAGCCCTCTACCCAGTCTTCGGCACTGAGGTATTCAAGGTTCAACCACAACGGAGGCTGCGAGCGGGCACGCATGGCCTCGACATAAGCCGCAGGCAACTGGCAGGCAAACGCGCCGATAACCACGTCGGCAGGCGCCTCCGGCAACCACGCTGTCGGCCACTGGCGCACCTCCACACCCTGCTGCCATTGCTGCGCAGCCGAGGCATCAGCGCCGGGGCACATGGGCGTAAATGCGTTGAGGTCATCCACCCACAGGCGCACGGCCAGCCCATGCTCGGCCACCAACTGCCGGGCCAGGCGCCAGGTCACGCCGATATCGCCGTAATTATCGACGACGCTGCAGAAGATGTCCCAGGTGGCTTTCATGCGCCCCTCCCGTGCGGGTGCAAAAACTGCGAATTCTGCGCATAAATTGTCGCCGACAAAAGCGCCTGCGCGGAAAAATGCCCGGACGCATGCGACAATGCACCCCGACCCACCCTGCCAGGAGGCTGCCATGCCCCGCCACCGCGAACTGAAGATCACCCTCAAGCCGTTGCCGTTGATCGTGTGCGTTGCCCTGGGCCTTTGGCTGGGCGCCGTGGCCATTGCCGCGAGCCTGTGGCTGGGCCTGCAGTTGTGGCCGCAACAGGTGCAGCCCGTGGCCCAGGTGGTAGCGCCAAGTGTGTATCGCCCTGCCGCGCCAGCTGCACCAGCCCCGGCGCAGGACACCCAGGCCGAGATGTTCGAACGCTACAAAGCCATCCTGCACAAGCAGGAACAGCAACAGGCCGCCGACGCCGCCCAGGGCAACCCGCGCAACCTCACCAGCCCCAAGTGCCAGTTCTGGCTTCAGCAGAACCGCACGGCGCCCACCGACAAAAGCCAGGCCAACGTGCTGGAGTTCTGTTACTGACCATGGACAAGCCCCACCTGCTGGCACAGATTGTCGCCACCCTCGAACATGACCTGGACGTGCTGACCCGCGCGGCGCAAACGGCCTATGAAGCGGCTACCGCCGAAGAGAACATCGCCGAGAACAAGTACGACACCCTGGGCCTGGAAGCCTCCTACCTGGCTACCGGCCAGGCTCGGCGCAGTGCCGAGATACGCCAAGCGCTGATGATCTACCAGCAACTGCTGTTGCGCGATTACGACCCGGCGCGCGGCGTACAGGTGAGCAACCTGGTGACGCTGGAGGATGAGGAAGGTGGCCGGCGCCGGTTGTTCCTTGGGCCTGAGGCGGCGGGGTTGAAGATTGGCGAGGGGGATGGACTGGTGACTGTGATTACCCCTCGTGCTCCGTTGGGACAGCAGTTGATGGGCAAGAGGATTGATGATGAGGTGAACCTGGGCGTGCAGGCACTGTTCATTGTTGATGTTGTCTGAACTGGCCTCTTCGCGGGTGAACCCGCTCCCACAGGGATTGCGCAAAGCCTGAGGACAGCGCTGTACCTGTGGGAACAACTGTCTTTTGCTGCTTTTGCCGGCCTCTTCGCGGGTGAACCCGCTCCCACAGGGATTTGCGCAAAGCCTGAGGACAGCGCTGTACCTGTGGGAACCACTGTCTTTTGCTGCTTTTGCCGGCCTCTTCGCGGGTGAACCCGCTCCCACAGGTTGGTTGCTTACCTCAAGGCATGCATACGCCCTGTGGGAGCGGGTTTACCCGCGAAAGGGCCGGCACAGGCAATACAAACCTAAAGGTCTTGCAAGGCATCAAACCGCGCCGCCAACCCCTGCTCGGCAAACTGCTCCACGACAAAATCGATAAACGCCCGGGTCTTGCCCGGCAACAGCTTGTGCTCGGCGAAATACAGGCTGATATGCCCATCATCCACATACCAGTCCGGCAACACCCGCTGCAGGCGCCCGCCCTGCAAGTAGGGCACGGCAAACGGCAGGCTCACCAGGGCGATGCCCAGCCCCTGCTCGGCCACTGCGCACGCCGCGTCGGAATCGCTCATGGTCATCGCCTGGCGTAGTTGCAATGGCAGCTGCGCCTGCCAGCGGCTGGTCAACGGCCACGAGCGTACCCGACCGGTCTGCGGTGAGCGGATCAGGATACCGTCATGGCGCTTCAGCACCTGCGGTTCTTCTATCGGCGCATGGCGCTGCAGATACGCCGGCGCCGCCACCAGTACCCGGTGCGCGGGCGTCAGCTTGCGCGCCACCACGCCCGGCGGCAGTTCGAAACCACCACCAATCGCTGCATCGAAGCCCTGGCCAATCAGGTCCACCTGCCGGTTGTCGAAGTGCCAGTCCGGGCTGATCGCCGGGTAGCGGCGCAAGAACTCGCCCAACAACGGCAACACATACAGGCGCCCGAACACAGTGCCCATGCTCACCCGTAGCACCCCAGCGGGCTGCCCTTCGGCACTGGCCAGGTTGGCCACGGCGTACTGGATGGTGCGAAAACTGTCACTGACCTCGCTTAAAAAACGCTGCCCCGCCTCGGTCAAGGTCAGCTTGCGAGTACTACGCTGGAACAGCCGCACGCCCAGGCGCGCTTCCAGCTGGGCAACATGCTTGCCGACGGCGGCGGGGGTAATGCGCAACCGCCTGGCCGCTTCGGCAAAGCTGCCTACCTCGGCACTGCGGATGAAGCATTCCAACGCGTTGAACGATTCCATGGCCATGATTGGCAACCAAAGGTTTACTCTGCAGATAGTGATTGCCATCTTATCAGCAGGTAATCAAGCGCCGATACTGCGCCCATCCAAGGCATTCCGGCCTGGCTTCCAGCAGGAGATCAGCATGTCCAAGCAACCTACACTCGAAGGCAAAGTAGCCCTGGTACAGGGCGGTTCCCGTGGCATTGGCGCCGCCATCGTGCGGCGCCTGGCCCGCGAAGGCGCACATGTGGCCTTCACCTACATCAGCTCCGCCGGCCCTTCAGAGGAACTGGCCCGGGAAATCGAAGAAAACGGCGGCAAGGCCCTGGCCCTGCGCGCCGACAGCGCCGATGCCGCGGCCGTGCAACTGGCGGTGGATGACACCGTGAAGGCCTTCGGCCGGCTGGACATCCTGGTCAACAACGCCGGTGTACTGGCAGTTGCACCGGTGACAGAATTTGACCTGGCCGACTTCGACCGCATCCTGGCAGTGAACGTGCGCAGCGTGTTCGTCGCCAGCCAGGCTGCAGCGCGCTACATGGGCCAGGGTGGTCGCATCATCAACATTGGCAGCACCAATGCCGAGCGCATGCCGTTTGCCGGTGGCGCGCCGTATGCCATGAGCAAGTCGGCCCTGGTCGGCCTGACCCGCGGCATGGCGCGCGACCTTGGGCCACAAGGGATTACCGTGAACAACGTGCAGCCGGGGCCGGTGGACACCGACATGAACCCGGCCAGTGGCGAGTTTGCCGAAAGCCTGATCCCGCTGATGGCAATCGGCCGATATGGCGAGGCAGACGAGATCGCCAGCTTCGTGGCTTACCTGGCGGGGCCTGAGGCGGGGTATGTCACCGGGGCCAGCCTGACCGTGGATGGCGGGTTTGCGGCCTGATTGACGGGTGGCCGGTGCTGGCCCCTTCGCGGGTAAACCCGCTCCTACAACGAACGCATACCCTTGTAGGGGCGGGTTTTGCCGCGAAGGGGCCGCCACAGGCTCACCCATTCCCGATGCCCAGGCGCTGCTCCATCACCTGCAGAAATGCCCGGGCAGCCGGCGTAGGGCTGGCCGACCACACCGCATACAGGTGCCGCACCGGGGCATCCCGCAGCCGCGCCACCGCCACGCCTGCAATGCCCTGGGCCATCCGCTCCGGCACCAGGCCCACTGCCATGCCCCGCTGCACGAACTTTTCCACCAGGCGCACATGCCCGATCTCGAACTGCACCCGACGCTGCAACCCCACCGCCTGAAACGCCTCGTCGGTCTGACGCCGTGCGCCGGTGCCCTCAGGGAAGTCCACCAGCACTTCACCCGCCAGGTCGGCCAGCGCCAGCTGTGCCCTGCCTGCCAGCCGATGCCCCACCGGCAACAACGCCACCAGCTCCTCCCTGGCCAGCAAGCGATGCTGCACCCCTTGCACCACCTCGCCCTGCCACAGGCCGATAAAGCCCACATCCAGGCGCCGCTCGAGCACATCGGCAATCAGCAATTCGCTCTTGGCTGTCAGCCAGCGCACATCCACGTCCGGATAACGACCATGAAACACTGCCAACAGGTCGACCAGGTCCAGCGCGGTGAGCGAGCTGATTTCACCAATCGCCAGCCGCCCACGCACCTGGCCACAGGCCGCGGCCACGTCATCGGCAATGCGCGCGGCCGCCTCCACCGCTGGCCGGGCACTGAGCACGAAGGCCTCGCCCGCCGGCGTCAGGCGCACCCGGCGCGAACTACGCTCGAACAGGCTCACGCCCAGGTGTGCCTCCAACCTTGCCACCTGATGGCTGAGGGCCGACTGCACCACATGGCAACGTTCGGCCGCGCGGGTAAAACTGCCCGTGTCGGCCACGGCAAGGGCGTATTCGAGCTGCTTGAGATTCATCGATCTATCTGCTTTCAAGATGGATAGGTTGAAAACTATACATTGGTGTCATGCCAGACACTTCCGGATAATCATCATTACTTTACCGCCTGCCCCGAGACCCCCATGCAAACCCCCACTCTCAGCCGTGCCCTGATCCTGCTGATGGCCACCGCCACCGGCCTGGCCGTGGCCAGCAACTACTACGCCCAACCCCTACTGCACAGCATCGCCCAGCAGTTTGGCCTGAGCACAGCCAGCGCCGGCAGCATCGTGATTGCCGCGCAGCTCAGCTATGGCGCCGGCCTGTTGCTGCTGGCGCCGCTGGGCGACCTGTTCGAACAGCGCCGGCTGATCACCGTGATGACCGTCATTTCCACCATTGGCCTGGTCATCAGCGCCTGTGCCCCAAGCCTGCCCTGGCTGATCCTGGGCACGGCAATGACTGGGCTGTTCTCGGTGGTGGCACAGATCCTCGTGCCCATGGCCGCGACCCTGAGCGAGCCGCATCAGCGCGGGCGCGCGGTCGGCACGCTGATGAGCGGCCTGCTGCTGGGCATTCTGCTGGCACGTACCGCGGCCGGGTTCATGGCCGAGCTGGGCGGCTGGCGCAGCATCTACGTGCTGGCCGCGGTGCTGATGGCAATCACCGCCGTGGCGTTGTACCGCAGCCTGCCGCAGCACCACAGCCATGCCGGGCTGAAGTACCCGGCACTGATCGGCTCGGTGTTCCGTTTGTTTCTTGAAGAACCGGTGCTGCGCTTGCGCTCGCTGCTCGGCCTGCTGGCCTTCAGCCTGTTCGCACTGTTCTGGACACCGCTGGCATTCCTGCTGGCGAACGGCCCGTACCACTATTCGGATGCAGTGATCGGCCTGTTTGGCCTGGCCGGCGCAGCGGGTGCGCTGTCAGCCAACTGGGCTGGGCGCCTGGCCGACCGCGGCAAGGGGGCGTTGGGCACCACCGTAGGTCTGGTGGTATTGCTGCTGTCGTGGGTGCCGCTGGGGTTTGCCGAGCAATCGCTGTTGGCGTTGCTGCTGGGCGTGTTAATGCTCGACCTGGCGGTGCAGTTGGTCCATGTGAGTAACCAGAATGCCGTCATCGCCCTGCGACCAGAAGCGCGTACGCGGCTCAATGCCGGGTACATCACCTGCTATTTCATCGGCGGCGCACTGGGGTCGTTACTGGGCACGCAGTTGTTCCAGCACCAGGGCTGGATGGGGATCGTGGTGGCAGGCTTGGTGATTGGCGCCCTGGCGCTGCTGGCCTGGCTTGCCAGCGCCCGCAAAGCTGACACATAACCCCCTGCAGGGGCAGCCACGTCAGCCTGAGGGCGACAATCTACCGCACGACCCTCCGTCGTATGGCCGTTGACTTGCCTGCCCGGGCAGCGCTCAGTAGTCGCTGGAAAATGCCCAATCCCTGACAGGACGACTTTATGACAAGACTCACGGTGCAATCCGGCGATTTCTTGCAAGGTGAAGGCGAGTATCGCAACGGATCGCTCACACTCAAGACCCCGCGCAGCCCCTCCCCCGGTGAGCGGATTTCCCTCGCGCGCATCAGCGACCTCAGGCTGGCCAGCCTGGAATCAAGCCGCAGCCTGGGCAGCGCCCTGGGCTGGGGCATGGCCGGCGCGCTGGTGGCGGGCCCTGTGGGGTTGCTGGCCGGGCTATGGCTTGGCGGCAAAGAGGAAGAAGCCACCTTCCTGGCCACGTTCAAGGATGGGCGCAAACTCATGGCGATAACCGACGGCAAAACCTGGTCAAAGATCGATGACAGTTGGCGGCAGCACAAGCGGCCCGCCAAACAGAACTGAATATCGCGGGGCCCGGATCGTTTTATGCAGAAGGCGGCTGTTAAGATGCCGCCTTTTTCACGGTCGGAGCCCCCGCATGCCCCCGCGTCACCCACGCCTGCCCCTGAGCCTGATCAGCCTGGGCCTGGCCCTGCATTGCCCCCATGTGCTTGCCGAAGACAGCGTGGTGCTGGCGCCGCTGCAGGTGTCCGACACCTATGCCAACGATGGCTACCAGGCACGCCAGGCAGCGGTGGGTGGCTTCCAGCCCGCGCCCTTGCTCGATACGCCAGCCTCGGTCAGCGTGTTCAGCCAGCAACTGCTGGAAGACCGCCAGGTGCGCACGCTCAGCGAAGTGCTGCAAAGTGACGCCTCGGTTGGCGAAAGCTATGCCCCCATCGGCTACTACGAAAACTTCAACGTGCGCGGCTTCGAGCTCAATGCCGCCAGCAGCTACCGCATCAACGGCCAGACCATCGCCGGCGAGCAGAATGTGGCTCTGGAGAACAAGCAGCAAGTGGAGTTGCTCAAGGGCCTGTCCGGGCTGCAGAGCGGCGTATCGGAGCCCGGTGGCCTGATCAACTACGTGACCAAGCGCGCCGAAGACGTGCGCAGCGTCACGGTATCGACCAATGAACAGGGCGAACGCTACCTTGCCACCGACGTGGGTGGCTGGTTTGGCAGCGAGAAGCAGTTTGGCCTGCGCGCCAACCTGGCCCATGAAGACATCCGGTCTTACGTTGACCACGCCGACGGCAACCGTGACTTCGCTTCGCTGGCCTTCGACTGGCAGATCAACCCGGATGCCACCTTGCAGCTGGATGCCGAGTACCAGCACCGCGAACAGCGGTCGGTACCGGGTTACCAGTTACTGGGCGGCACCGAGGTGCCCCATGGCATCGACCCGGATGACCGCCTGGCCTACCAGCATTGGGCCAAGCCGGTACAGAACGACTCGCTGAACCTGGGCGGGCGCTTCGAGTACCGCTTCAACGAGGCCTGGACCGGCACCTTGAGCGCCTCGCGCAGCAAGGTGGTGATCGACGACTACAGTGCATTTGCCTGGGGTTCGAGCGAAGGCGCGTTCTTCGGCAGCAATGGCGACTACGACATCTACGACTTCCGCAGCCCCGACGACACCCGCCGCACCGACGAGGCACAGGCCATGCTCGCCGGCCGCTTCGATGCGCTGGGCGTAGGCCATGAGCTCACCGTGGGCGGCAGTGCGCAGCGGCGCACACTGGATCAACGCCCTTACTACAACGAGTGGCTCGGCACCGGCAACATCTACACCGGCGCCCCCGCCTTCGAGCCGTCCGACAAACCCATCGGCGCCAGCGAGCGCCGCCTGGACAGCCGCCAGTACGGCCTGTTCGTCAGTGACCGCATCAGCTTCAACGAGCAATGGCAGACGGTGCTTGGCGCCCGCGGAGTGCGCCTGGATGAAAAGACCTGGGACGAGAATGGCGTGGCTGGGCGACATACCCGTCAATACGAGTTGTTGCCCAATGCGGCGCTGATCTACAAGCCGCAACCCGACACCACCGTCTATGCCAGCTATTCCAAGGGGCTGTCTGCTGGCGGCACTGCCCCGTGGTTCGCGAGTAACGCCGCGGAAATTCTCGCGCCCACCACAGCACACCAACTGGAACTGGGCCTCAAGCATGACTGGCAGGGCCTGAGCCTGAGCGCCGCACTGTTCCAGATTCGACAGGCTTACCAGTACGCACGCCCGGACGGCGCCGGTAACTTCACCTACGTGCAGCAAGGCCAGCAGAAGAACACCGGCCTAGAACTGGGCGCCAGTGGCTGGGTGACCCAGAAGCTGCAGGTGCAGGCCAGCGCAGCGGCCATTCGGGCACGGGTGCAGAACAGCGGTACGGATGACTATGAAGGCCACCAGGCAATCAACGTGCCCAGGTTCCGCGCGGCGCTGCAGGCGGATTACACGCTGCCGGTGCCGGGGCTGGCGCTGTTGGGCGGGGCGCGCTACAGCGCCAGCAAGTATGCGAGCCAGGCGGGGAATGTGGAGGTTGGCGGCTACACCGTATTCGACCTTGGCAGCCGCTACCGCACGCGCATTGCCGGGTATGACACCGTGCTGCGGCTGACCGTGGACAACGTGTTCGACAAACGCTACTGGCGCGATGTGGGGGATTACCTGGGGGACAACTACCTGTTCCAGGGGGCGCCGCGTACGGCTCGGCTGTCGGCTTCGGTCACCTTCTAGATGGCCAGGGCCGCTTTGCGGCCCTTTTCGACCGGTCCGGCGCCCCCGGCACTGAAATTGTCGCGCTCTCCTGTAGGAGTGGCCTTGTGTGGTGATGGGTTGCGCCGCAGCCCCAATGGCCGTAAATGCAAAAAGCCCCCGGCTTTATCAGCACGGGGGCTCTTCGCAGAATGTGGCGGTGAAGAAGGGATTTGAACCCTTGATACGATTTCTCGTATACACACTTTCCAGGCGTGCTCCTTCGACCACTCGGACACTTCACCGTTTCTCTTCAAGCCTTGCAGCCTGTCGAGGTGCGCTAATTTAGTGAAAGCGCTTTCCTTTGGCAAGCATTTTTTTCAAATTTTTCATGTATTTGCACTTGAGCCCGGCTGAACGCTGACCGACCAGTCAGCCTTGCTGCTTTACCTCGCCCCTGCCGCTGGGTAACGTCGTCGCCACGCCAACAAAAGGACTCTGCCATGAGCGAGCTGATTACCTACCACGCCGAAGACGGCATCGCCACTCTGACCCTGAGCAATGGCAAGGTCAACGCCATCTCGCCCGACGTCATCACCGCCTTCAACGCTGCGCTGGACCGCGCCGCCGAGGAACGTGCAGTGGTGATCATCACCGGGCAGCCGGGCATCCTGTCGGGCGGCTACGACCTGAAGGTGATGACCAGCGGCCCGAAAGAAGCCATCAGCCTGGTCACCGCCGGTTCCACCCTCGCCCGCCGCCTGCTGTCGCACCCGTTCCCGGTGGTGGTCGCCTGCCCGGGCAATGCCGTGGCCAAAGGTGCCTTCCTGCTGCTATCGGCCGACTACCGCATTGGGGTCGAAGGGCCGTACAAAGTGTGCCTGAACGAAGTGCAGATCGGCATGACCATGCACCATGCCGGCATCGAGCTTGCCCGCGACCGTCTGCGCCGTTCGGCCTTCCACCGTTCTGTGATCAATGCCGAAGTATTTGACCCGCAGGGTGCGGTGGATGCCGGCTTCCTCGACAAGGTGGTGCCGGCCGAGCAGTTGCAGGACGCGGCCTTGGCAGTGGCGCGGGAACTGAAGAAGCTGAACATGCTGGCGCACAAGAACACCAAGTTGAAGGTGCGCAAAGGGTTGCTGGAGGCACTGGACAAGGCGATCGAGCTGGATCAGCACCATATGGGCTAGCCACACTGGCCTCTTCGCGGGTAAACCCGCTCCCACAGGGATTGCGCATACCTTGAGGTAAGCACCCAACCTGTAGGGGCAACTGTCTTGCTCAATTTCTAGCATCTGGCGCGCCCCCTGTAGGAGCGGGTTTACCCGCGAAGAGGCCGAAACAGGCTCACACCAAGGTTTGCCCCTGCCAGTGCACACCCGTACACTGCCCAGCGACTATCCGGTGTGAGTCGTACCATGCTTTATTCGTTGCGCATGTTCCTGCTGGCGCTACATTTTCTTGCGGTTGGCGTCGTGGGCCTGGTGATTGGCCTGTGCCGCCCGTTCAACCCCGACAACAGCCGCCTGTTCGCCCACCTCTACAGCCTGCCGGCCACCTGGCTGATGCGCATCAAGGTCAAGGCCGAGGTCGGCCCGCTGTGGGACCAGCCGCCCGGCTGTGTGATCGTTGCCAACCACCAGTCCAACTTCGACCTGTTCGTGCTGGGCCAGGTGGTGCCACAACGTACGGTGGCCATCGGCAAGAAGAGCCTGGGCTGGATTCCGCTGTTCGGCCAGCTGTTCTGGCTGGGCGGCAACGTGCTGGTCGACCGCAAGAATGCCTACCAGGCACGCAAGGCCCTGCAGAAGACCACCCGCGTGCTGCAGGATGACACTTCGATCTGGATTTTCCCCGAAGGCACGCGCAATGCCGGCGAGCATTTGCTGGCGTTCAAGAAAGGCGCGTTTCACATGGCGATAGAGGCCGGCGTGCCCATCGTGCCGGTGTGTGTCAGCCGCTACGCCGGGCGCATGAGCCTGAACAGCTGGCGCCAGCGCACGGTGATCGTGCGCTCGCTGCCACCGATTGCCACAGCGGGCATGACCCAGCAAGACCTGCCAGCCCTGATCGAACAGTGCCGGGAGCAGATGCAGCAGTGCATTGACCGGATGGAGCATGAGCTGGCCTGATCCGGGTTGCTCTTGCGCCAGGTACAGCCCAAGCTGTAACCCGTGTTCAACCGGAATAAGCGGGCAACCATGGGTCGAGTAGTGGCGTCAGCGGTGTACAGCGCCGGCAGGAAGGTCACCAACATCAGCATCGACGAAGGCAGCGAGTGGGCACGCAAGCCGGGGCATTTCGTGTGGATCGGCCTGGAGGAGCCCAACGCCGAGGAGCTGGCCAACCTGCAGTGCCAGTTCAACCTGCACGAACTGGCCATCGAAGATGCCCTGGAAAAGCACAGCCGGCCCAAGCTGGAAACGTTCGGCGACGCGCTGTTCATCGTCACGTATTCGCCCGTACGCCACGAAGGCAAGCTGGAGTTCATCGAAACCCACATCTTCGCCGGCAACGGTTACATCATCACCTGCCGCAACGGCCACTCCAAGTCCTACGCCATGGTGCGTCAGCGCTGCGAGGCGCGGCCCCTGTTGCTGGAGCACGGCGAAGACTTCGTGCTGTACGCCCTGCTCGATTTCGTCACCGAGAACTACCAGCCGGTCAGCGAAGCCATTCATGGCGAAATCGAAGAACTGGAGCAGAGCGTGCTGGGTGGCTCACTGCAAGAGGACGACATCCGACGGCTGCACAGCCTGCGCCGCGACATCCTGCGCCTGCGCCGCTACGTGGCACCGATGGTGGAAGTCAGCGAAGAGCTGCAACGCCTGAGCTTTCCGTTCATCGACAAGAACATGCGCCCGTATTTTCGCGATGTGCAGATTCATGTGACGCGGCAGATGGAAGACCTGGCCGGTATCCGAGACATTGCCAGCCAGACCATCGAGATCGGCATGCTGCTGGAGTCGTCACGGCAAAGCATCGTGCAGCGCAAGTTCGCGGCCTGGGCGGCGATCCTGGCGTTCCCCACGGCGATTGCCGGAATTTACGGGATGAACTTTCAAAACATGCCGGAGTTGGGGTGGCATTACGGGTACTTCGGGGTACTCGGGGTGATCGTGTTGGGCTGTACGGGGCTATTTGCCAGCTTCAAGAAGTCGGGCTGGCTTTGAGAATGGCGGGGCCGCCTTGCGGCCCCCGGCCATCACGCTGCGGTATCTTTGCTCGCCGGCTGCTGGATAAAGCGCATCATCCACTCCCCCACCAGGTCGCCCTGATGCTCGCTGGCCAGGCTGGCCACGGCCTTGTGGTACACCTCGTCACCCAGATATGCCTGGCGCGCATCGAGTAACGCGCGCGAGTAGTCGTGCACGAACTCCGGGTGACCCTGGAAGCACAATACCTGGTCGCGAATATGGTACGCCGCGTTCGGGCAGAAATCGCTGGAAGCAATCACCGTGGCGCCTTCCGGCAACTCGGTCACCTGGTCCTGATGGCTGATCAGCAGGGTCAGCTCCGATACTTCAGGGTCCATCCACGGCGCATGCGCGGCCAGCGAGTAACGGTGAATGCCCACGCCCCAGCCTTTATCAGCCCGCTCGGCCTTGCCGCCGAGGGTCAGGGCCAGCAGTTGGTGGCCAAAACACACGCCCAGCAGCTTCTCGCCACGCTCGTACAGCTTGAGCAGGTAGGCCTTGAGGGTCTGGATCCAGGCATCGGTACCAAATGAATCGGCCTTGCTACCCGTCACCAGGTAGGCATCGAACACTTCATTCTCGGCGGGGTAGTCGCCATTCATTACGTTGTACACACGAAATTCGGCGGCGATCGGCTGACGCGAGAACAGCTGCTCGAACATCCTGCCGTAGCCCTGGTACTGCGCGGTCAACTCCGGTCGCAGGACATCGGTTTCAAGGATGCAGATGCGTAACGACATAGGGATAGTCCTGAACGACATGGGTGGGAATCTGATGTAGAGACTGCCGCGAAAGGCACGTACAAGCAAGTAGGCTGCACTGACGAACGGTCACATTTTGCCGGTGCCCGGCAGGCACCTGCGCCACTGTCTAGCCAGAGCATGCCAGCCGACTGGCACATGGCCTCATAGCCATAGTGAATCAACAAACTATGCAATTAGAACAAAGGGTTCTCAAACATGGATGACGTACACCCTACTGTTGGTTGTATATCCACTTACAAGAGGCAGGCAGTTCAGGCGCCACGCTGCGCCACTGTGATCGACCCGAAGCTCGACAAGGAAGCCAACGGGTATTCAGGAATAACAACAAGAAGGCGGTCCGCCATGTTCAGACAATCGAAAATTCGCCAAGCTGGGCTTATTTTATTCGCCACCACGCTGCTGCTGATCCTGCCGAACCTGACACGTTTGTTCGGCTGACTGCGGCGGTGGCGCCAACTGGCAGCGCACAGGTAACCTGCTGGCCTTGATGGTCGGAGATTGCCCATGCGCCACTGCCTTGCCCTGTTAGCGTTGCTTCTGAGCCTGCCGCTGTCGGCGGCGCAACTGCACCTTGAACTGGGCGCCAACGGGCGCCAGTGGAGCAGCGCCGAACTGCTTGGCCACCCGCAGGCCCGGGACATCAGCATTGATCAGGATGTTTCCTACAAACGGCCCATGCGCTATCGGGCCGTGCCGTTGGCTGCCCTGCTGCAAGGCGTGAGCGACAGTGACCACCTGCAGGCCGTGGCGCTGGACGGTTTTGCCGCAGAAATGCCGGCGGCCCCACTGCTGCAGCCTGGGCCTGCACGGGCCTGGCTGGCCGTGGAAGACCCGGGCAAGCCATGGCCGCCACTGGGCCAGGGAAAGCCGAGTGCAGGGCCGTTCTACCTGGTGTGGACCGCCCCACAGGCTAGCGGCATTCGCCCGGAGCAGTGGCCGTTCCAGATAGCCACCCTTCGCAAGCTGGCCCCGGTAGAGCAGCGGTTTCCGGTGCTGCTGCCCGACCCGCAGTTGCCGGCCGACAGCCCGGTGCGCCAAGGCTTTGCCCTGTTCCAGCAGAATTGCCTGGCCTGCCACCGGTTGAACGGTGCGGGGGATGCGCAGGTGGGGCCGGACTTGAATGTGCCGCATAACCCGACCGAGTATTTTCAGCCGGGTTATTTGCGCAAGTTGATACGGAACCCGCAAAGCCTGCGACAGTGGCCACAGGCGAAGATGCCGGGGTTTGACGAGAATGTGTTGAGTGAGCGGGAGCTGGATAGTCTGTTGGCTTATCTTGGGCATATGGCCAAACGTAGGCCTTGAGGGTTTATTCGCGGGTAAACCCGCTCCTGCAACGGCCTGCACATTCCTGTGCAGGCGCGGTTTTATCGAGGCGTCGAACCGCCGCGAAGAAGGCAACAAACCGGTCAGGCAATCGGCCGCTCGTGCTTGACCCCCCAGCCTTCCACCTCGCCCCCATAAGGTGTCACCAGCTGCTCGAAGGCCTCTTCAAAGTCGCCAATCCCGAAATAGGTGGCATACATGACCTTGCTCAGTTCCAGGTGCCAGGCACCATCGCCCAGCTCCTTCACCTGGGCATTCAGCGATTCACCCCGAAACTGCCCGGCCGCGCGGCGGGCCCCTGCTTCGTCGGGGAATACGGCATAGAACTCGATGGGATGGATCTGGGTGAAGTCGAAACCGCCTGCTTTCATCTGGCGCAGGACGTTGGTGCTGATATCGTCGTTCTGGCTGCTCATGAAACGTCCTCCTGAATAATGCAATGGATAGACTTTCCGTGCACTACGCACCTGCCGGCAGCGGCCGGGCAGTACGAGCTGATGCAAGACGCGAATTGATGCGGTGCCAAGCCGCTGAACAGGCTGACACCTTCCACCAGCGTAGTGCCTGCACAGGCACCACGCAAACGTGTGGTTCAGGCCATTTCGTGGATGCTGGTGATGGTCACGCCGCTGTGCTCGCGGAGCCAGCGCGCGGTAGGGGAAATGGTGCGGTCCTGGAAGTCGTTGAGGTCCAGCTCGTCCATCACCGGAAACAGGTGCGAACGGATGGCCCGCGCGGCGTCTTCCTCGCTGGGGCAATGCTCGGCATGCAGCAGCAGTGTGGACGGTTCGCCTTTCTGGTCGGCAAAGATGACTTCCCACTCTTTCATTGAACGAACCCTCTGAGTCAAGGAGCACAGGGTGTGTGATGCCTGAATAACTGACCCTGGGGCTAAGGGAATGTTCAGTCTGTGGGGACCCATTCGCGGCTAAAGCCGCTCCCACAGGGAAGTCATCGCCTTCGAGACCTGTGATATCCCTGTGGGAGCGGCTTTAGCCGCGAATGGGCCGCAAAGCGGCCCGAATGCAGCGTTACTTCGGCGTGCCGTGCACCACACCGGCGGTGTTATCCAGCAGGCTCTTGGTCGCCGTCTGGATATAGGCTTCGAGCTTCTTGAGCATTTCCGGCTGGTCCGGGCTTTCGATCAGCTCGGCCTTGAACTCGCTGCCCAGCTGGTAGCGGTACATGCGCGGGGTCATGTCCTTGGACTCGATCAGGATGCGGTCGCCCTGCACCAGGCCGACGATCTGCTCGCTGCCCGACGGTTTGATCATGCCCACGCCCTGGTCACCCTCAGGCAGATTGAGCAGATCGCGGCCCCAGCACTGGTGCCGGGCCTGGCCACCCAGGCGGCCCATGATGGTCGGCACGATGTCGACCTGGGTGCCCACCGTGTGGTTCACCGCCCCGAACTTCTCCTGAATGCCCGGGGCAATCAGTAGCAGCGGTACGTTGAAACGGCCGAGGTCCAGCTCGGTCACCTGCTGGTGGTTGCCAAAACCATGGTCGCCAACGATGACGAACAGGGTGTCCTTGAAGTAAGGCTCCTTACGCGCCTTCTCGAAGAACTGGCCCAGCGCCCAGTCCGAATAACGCATGGCGGTCAGGTGCTCGTCCAGGCGGCCCTGCCCGGTAACCTTCTCGACTGGCAGGTCTTTGGGCAGCGCATACGGGGTGTGGTTGGACAGAGTCTGCAGCAGTGCGTAGATCGGCTTCTTGCCATCGTGCTTGGCCAGCTCCTCGTTGCCGCGGTCGAACATGTCCTGGTCGGACACGCCCCAGGTCGGGTCGGAGAACACCGGGTTGACGAAGTCATTACGCCCAATGAAGGTGGTCATGCCCTGGTTGCCGAAGAAGCCGGACTGGTTGTCCCAGGCAAAGTCGCCGTTGTAGACGTACACGTCGTCGTAGTCACGGGCGCTGAGCAAGGCTGGCAGGCCCGACAGCTTGTGTCCGCCTTCCGGGGTCTGCATCAGGTATTCGAAACCTGGCAAGTTGGGGAAGCAGGCCATGGTGGCGAACATGCCCTGGTGGGTATGGGTGCCGTTGGAGAAGAAGCGGTCGAACAGCAGGCCTTCTTTGGCCAGCTTGTCGAAGTACGGTGTGATGTTGTTGGGGCTGCCCAGCGCACCCACCGAGTGGCCGGCGAAGCTTTCCATCAGGATCACCACCACGTTCTTGATCGGCAGGGTGCGCTCGGCCGGCGGCAGGAAGTCGCGGCGGATGGCAGCCTCGTCGGCATCGACCAGGGTATCGTTGGCGGTCAGCAACTGCTCGCGCACGCTTTGGGTAGCAACGGTTTGCTCCAGCACCGGCTTCCAGATGTTGGCGCGGTCCTCGCCGAAGCGGCTCTTGGCGGCGTCGATCAAGGTCAGGGTGCCGTTCAGGCCCAGCTGGTTGACGAAATTGGAGTCGGTGGTGAAGGCATCACCCCAGCGCATTGGCGGCCCTTGGCGCAGGGTGCCACGGGCAGCAACCACGGCTACCAGCAGAATCACCATGAACACCGCCAGGCGGTTGTACCACGGCGCCACGCGTTGTTCGCCGTGGCCACGGGTGATGCGGTCAATGCCCTTGAACAGCAGGCTCAGCAGCCAGGTGCCAAAGGCCCAGGCCAGCAGGTAGCGCACCACCGGGAAGCCGTACCAGAGCATGCTCAGCACGGTTTTCGGGTCTTCCTTGATGTACTGGAACACCAGGCCGTTGAGGCGCTGGTGGAACTCGCGGTAGAAGTCCATTTCCATCAGGCCGAGGAACATCACCACGCTCGAAGCGAGGGTCAGCCAGAAACGGAACAGGCCGCGACGGGCCATGGCCCAGGGGCTTAACAGGGCCAGCAGCAGCGGAATGCTGATGTACACCACCACCCGCAGGTCGAAGCGCAAGCCGTTGAGGAAGCCTTCGGCGACCGTCGAATACGGCGTATCGCCGACCATATCGCTGTTGTAGACCAGCAGCGCCAGGCGCACGAGGCTGAGCATCAGCATGATCACCAGGCCGCTGAGCAGCGTATAGGCCAGGTGGGATTTCAGGGTCGGCGAGAACGATGCTCGCGCGCCCCGTTGCTTCAAGGCGTCCGTGTTAGCCATGAATGGGAAGGTCCTAGGATTGCGGTTTGCGAAGAGGCGGTGGCGCTAGGCCAACGCAGCATTGTGCGGGTGCGGATTCTGTTTAAACCAATGTGAAAATTTTGTCACGGGGGCGTTGCGGGTTTTGTCTGCTCCGGCCTCTTCGCGGGTAAACCCGCTCCCACAGGCACCGTAAAGAGCCAGAGGGCAGTGCAATATCTGTGGGAACAGGTTCAGCCGCGAAGAGGCCAACAGAAGCATTCAGATCCGTACATTCCCCCGCGGCCCGGCAATCGCCCAGATCACCAGGCCCACTACCGGCAGCAGTGCGATCAGCAAAATCCACAACACCTTGGCGCCCACCTCGCTGCCACTCTTGATCACGTTGAGGATGGCCCAGATATCCAGCGCCAGAATGATCAGCCCGACCAGGCTGTTGAATGTCGACCCCATGCCTAAACTCCCGTCCAAAGGCTTTGATGCACAGCATAGCCAGCTATCGGGCCAATAGAAGGGAATCCTTGGCAGTTGGCGCAGGTCCCTGAGTAGACTGCCGGTATTCATTGATTCGAGGTTCGCATGCCACCCGCCCACAGCCAAAGTGCCGCCCCACCCTCCATGCTGCAGGCCTGGCGCCAGCAGGTTGCCAACACGCCCTGGCTCAGCGCCGGCCTTGGGCTGAGCCTGTTGGCGGTGATCGTGCTGCTGGCAGCCAGCTTCTGGAACGCAGTCAGCGGCGACCATGCCGACAACCTGCACCTGGCCGTGCTGGGCGGGTTGTCGGGCTTTGGCGCCACAGCGCTGGGCGCCGTGCTGGCGGTGGTGCTGCGCGATGTCAGCGCGCGCACCCAGGACGTGATGCTGGGCTTTGCCGCCGGCATGATGCTGGCCGCCAGTTCGTTTTCGCTGATTCTGCCGGGGCTGGATGCCGCCCGCGAAATCACTGGCAACGGCCCGGCGGCGGCGTTTACCGTGGTGCTGGGCATGGGCCTGGGCGTGCTGTTGATGCTCGGCCTGGACCGCTTCACCCCGCACGAACACGAAAGCACCGGCCCGTGCGGCCCGCAGGCCGAGCGCATCAGCCGGGTGTGGCTGTTCGTGCTGGCGATTACCCTGCACAACCTGCCTGAAGGCATGGCCATTGGCGTGAGCTTCGCCAATGGCGACATGAACATCGGCCTGCCACTGACCAGTGCCATTGCCATCCAGGACATCCCCGAAGGGCTGGCCGTGGCACTGGCTTTGCGCGCTACCGGGCTGTCGAGCCTGAAAGCGGCGCTGGTGGCGATTGGCTCAGGCCTGATGGAGCCACTGGGGGCGGTGATCGGGCTGGGGATCTCGACCGGCTTTGCCCTCGCCTACCCGATCAGCATGGGCCTGGCGGCCGGGGCGATGATCTTTGTGGTGAGCCACGAGGTGATACCCGAAACCCACCGCAACGGGCACCAGACAGCGGCAACGTTGGGATTGATGGGTGGGTTTGCCGTCATGATGTTTCTGGATACGGCGCTGGGCTGATGTTTTGGGTTGGCTGTACAGGCCCTATCGCCGGCAAGCCAGCTCCCACAGGTACAGCGCAGGTTTCAAGCCCTGTGGTGATCCTGTGGGAGCTGGCTTGCCGGCGATAGGGCCATCAGCCTTCAGATGTGTACAGCTACTTTCAAAGCTTCCAGGGCCGGTTCAACCTTGATACCCACCTCTGCCCCCAACTCCAGCACGCGCGCCAGGTCTTGCTGCCCCACCATCACCATCTGCAACTCGTCATCCAGCAACTGGCTGAAGTTCAGCAGCACATAACCACCCGCCTCTTTGTTCAGCGCGCTCATCTGCACCTGAATGCGGTTCAGCGCAGTCAGTGGCTCGGTGCGGGCCAGTTGCTTGGGTTTGAGGGTGAACGGCACACTGTTGTCGAACGAATCGCTGATCAGCTGGAACAGCGCCTGATAGCTGTCAGCCTGGAACACCACGGTGTCCGGCAGGCTGCCCAGCACCACCCATTCGCCCAAGGGGATGGGGAAGGTGTCGTCGTAGTTGATGTCGGGGTTGGCGGCCAGGAAGGCGGCCGGGTCGGCGTAGGCCTGGGCGGCTTCGTCGGAGATGCGCTCGATGTCGGCCTCACGCATGCAGCCAGCGCCAATGAGGCTGATGAATTCGAGCAACTGAGTTTTCATGAAAGGGGGCCTGCGACGGGTGAAAAGTCGCCAAGGATAGCCGCAAATGCCCCCGGACGGTTAGCCGGCCAGTGTTTGCAGACGTGCAGCAGCGGCCACCGCACCCATGGTTTGCGCTGCCATCAGTGCAGTGGCACCGCGAGCATCCTGCCGCGCCGGGTCGGCGCCTTGGGCCAACAGGTAATCGAGTATCTCGCTGCGGTTGAACATGGCCGCCAGCATCAGCGCCGTGCGCCCGTCCTGCGCAGCAGCGTCTACCGGCACGCCGTGTTCCAGCAACAGGCGGATCATCGCCAGGTCACCCTTGAACGCGGCACCGGCAATCGGCAACTGGCCGTTGTCGTTGGCAATCAACGGGTCGGCGCCTTGCGCCAGCAGCACGCGTACCGCGTCGTGGTGGCCGTGGTAGCTGGCCAGCATCAGCAAGGTGTCGCCCTTGTGGTTGCGCAGGTTGGCTGGCAGGCCACTGGCAAGCAGGCGCCCGAGCATTTCGGCATCGCCCTGGCGGGCACATTCGAACACCTGCTCGGCAAAGGCGGCGGTTTCGTCGTCGGTCATGGTGGCGGGCGCGGTTTGGCTGGACATCGGGAACCTCCTGGCATAAATGATTGCCCAAGTGTTTGTCAGGCATGCCATTGGGGTCAAAGGTTCAGATTCTATAAGCCCGATAGGCAAAACCCTGACCGTGCAATTTGCACTGTGCAAAATGCACGACCTTGCAGCCTGCACGATGCCCCGTGTGCAAATATCCCGCAAAGCCCCGTAAATACTGGGTTTTCCCTTCTCGAAGGTTCTGGCACGGTCGCTGCAACTATCAACTCACGTCTGCCACACAACAGCCAGGAGTTGATATGGACCTCATCCAGCAAAAGTTCGTTTCGGTATTTTCGGCCTATCAGGTGAATACCCAGGCCCGCCCCGATGGGGGCGTGCTGCTGACACTGCGCGCGGCCGATGGCAAGGTTACCCGCCGGGTACTGACCTATGGGCAACTGCACAGCGCCGAGCAGCTGTCATGGGCGATCAGTGCCATCCGCCGCGACTTGGCCGAGCAGGCCAGTGAACTGCCGGTGATTTCCATGTTGCAGAGCCAGCAGCGGTTTGCCCTGCCGACTTATCGCTGAGTGGTGTGTTGCCTGATCTGGCCTCTTCGCGGGCAAGCCCGCTCCTACAATGGGTGGCGTGTTGCCTGATCTGGCCTCTTCGCGGGCAAGCCCGCTCCTACAAAGGGTGGTGTGTTGCCTGATCTGGCCTCTTCGCGGGCAAGCCCGCTCCTACAATGGGTGGCGTGTTGCCTGATCTGGCCCCTTCGCGGGCAAGCCCGCTCCTACAACGGGTTGTGAGCTTGTTGTAGGAGCGGGCTTGCCCGCGAAGAGGCCGGCATGGCCATTAAAGCTCGTCAATACCGAGAAACGCCCGCGCAGTCACATCCCCGGTAAACCGCGCCTGCGCACCCTGCTCGCTGCCGTACAAGCGCAACGCCAGGCAAAACGGCGTATCGCCTAGCTCAACCCAACGCCGCGTCCCAGCCGGTACCAGCAACTGGTCACCCTTCTCGCACAGCACCGAATACACCCAGTCACCCACACGCAAGCCAACCTGGGCCCGCCCGCTGACCACGGCAAACAGCTCGTCGGCGTTATGCACGTGTTCATCGCGCACATCCACCTGCGCCGGGTCTTCACCGTCTCGGTTCAGCAGCACGAAGGCCTTGCTGCCCTGCGCGGTCATCAGCTTGTCCAGGTATTCACGGCAAGCCCCCAGCACCTCGTCCTGGGCCGTGCCCGGGCGCACGCGCAGGCCGGTCTCAGCATGCACAAAGCGCACACCCTGCTCGGCCAGGGTGGCGGCGATGTCGTCGTGGTGGGTCAGCACCTTGTTCGGCAGTTCCGGGCTGGCGGGGTGGAAAACGCTGAGAATGCTCATCAGGGGCGGGTCCTGGTCGATTGCGAACAAAGGCCAATGATAACGGCTGCAGCCAAGGCTGCGGCACTGGCCATACCAAAGGTGAAGGTGGGCCCCAGCAGTTTCCAGCTGTAGCCCGAATACAACGCCCCCAACGCGCCACCGGTACCCGACAGCGCGGCGTACAACGCCTGGCCCTGGCCTTGCTGGCGGGCGCCGAAACTGGCCTGGACAAAGGCGATGCTGGCGGCGTGGAAGCAGCCGAATGTGGCTGCATGCATCAACTGGGCAACGACCAGTACGGCCGGCTCGGCGGCCAGGTTGCCCAACAGCAGCCAGCGCACCGCCGCCAGCAGGAAACTGGCCAGCAGCACCCGCTGCACGCTGAAGCGGGCAAACAGGCGGCTCATGAGCATGAACATCAGCACCTCGGCCACCACCCCCAGCGCCCATAGCAAACCGATGGCACCGCGGCTATAGCCCAGGTGCTCAAGGTGCAGGGTGAGGAAGGTGTAATACGGGCCGTGGCTGAGCTGCATCAGCGCCACGCAGGCATAGAAAGCGACCACCCCCGGGGCACGCAACTGCTGCAAAAAGCCGCCCGCGCTGCTGCGCTCGCCCTGCTCCGCCGGTTGGGCATTGGTTACCCACAGGCTGGCGGCGACGATGCCGGCCATGATCGTGACCAACGCCACCGGGTAGATGTCCAGGCTCAGCCATTCGAACAACCTGCCCAGGCCGACAACGGTGAGAATGAAACCGATCGAACCCCACAGGCGTACCTGGCTGTAGCGCGCTGTCTGGCCGTGCAGGTGAGCCAGGGTGATCACCTCGAATTGCGGCAGTACTGCATGCCAGAAGAACGCGTGCAGGGCCATGACCAGCGCCAGCCAGGCGTAGCTTTTGCCGAAGAAGATCAGCGAAAAGGTGGCCAGGGTGCACAGCGCCCCCAGGCGCACGATCAGCAGGCGCTGACCTGTGCGGTCGCCCAGCCAGCCCCACAGGTTGGGGGCGATACAGCGCATCAGCATGGGGATGGCGACCAGCTCGCCGATACGCGCCGGGGAGAAGCCCAGGTGGTCGAAGTACAGCGCCAGGAAGGGGGCGGTGGAGCCGAGCAGGGCGAAGTAGAACAGGTAGAAGCTGGACAAGCGCCAGTAGGGAATCGGTTGCATGGATGGCCTTGTGGGGAACTGTGCCGGCCTCTTCGCGGGTAAACCCGCTCCCACAGGTACCGCGCTGCCCTCTGGCATTGCGCAACCCCTGTGGGAGCGGGTTTACCCGCGAAGCGGCCGGTGCAGGCGGATCAGAGCTGGCCCAGCACCGGGGTATTCACTTTCACGTCGGCATTCTGCGCGCGGTGGCGCAGCAGGTGGTCCATCAGCGCAATGGCCATCATCGCCTCGGCAATCGGCGTGGCGCGGATGCCCACGCACGGGTCGTGGCGGCCCTTGGTGATGACGTCCACCGGGTTGCCGTCAATGTCGATCGAGCGGCCCGGGGTGGTGATGCTGGAGGTAGGCTTCAGCGCCAGGTGTGCCACGATCGGCTGCCCCGACGAGATGCCACCAAGGATGCCACCCGCATTGTTGCTGAGGAAGCCTTCCGGTGTCAGCTCGTCACGGTGTTCGGTGCCGCGCTGGGCGACGCAGGCGAAGCCGGCACCGATTTCCACGCCCTTGACCGCGTTGATGCTCATCAGCGCATGGGCCAGCTCGGCGTCCAGGCGGTCGAAAATCGGCTCGCCCAGGCCAGGCATGACGCCTTCGGCGACCACGGTGATCCTGGCGCCTACCGAATCCTGGTCTCGACGCAGCTGGTCCATGTAGGCCTCCAGCTCTGGCACCTTGGCCGGGTCGGGGCTGAAGAAGGCGTTCTGTTCAACCGATTCCCAGGTCTTGAACGGGATTTCGATCGGGCCCAGCTGGCTCATGTAGCCGCGCACGGTAATGCCCTGGCTGGCCAGGTACTTCTTGGCGATGGCGCCGGCCGCCACGCGCATGGCGGTTTCGCGGGCCGAGCTGCGGCCACCGCCGCGGTAGTCGCGGATGCCGTACTTGTGGTGGTAGGTGTAGTCGGCGTGGGCCGGGCGGAACAGGTCCTTGATCGCCGAGTAGTCCTTGGACTTCTGGTCGGTGTTGCGGATCAGCAGGCCGATCGAGCAACCGGTGGTACGGCCTTCGAACACGCCAGAGAGGATTTCTACCTCGTCGGCTTCCTGGCGCTGGGTGGTGTGCCGGCTGGTGCCGGGCTTGCGCCGGTCGAGGTCGTGCTGCAGGTCGGCGAGGGAAATTTCCAGGCCCGGTGGGCATCCATCGACAATGGCGACCAACGCCGGGCCATGGCTCTCGCCAGCGGTGGTGACAGTGAACAGCTTGCCGTAGGTATTGCCGGACATGGACGCTCCGCGAGTTCTGCCTGAAATGGACGAAAGCGGCAGTATACAGATGGTTGGGCTGCCTGTGCTGGCCTCTTCGCGGGTAAACCCGCTCCCACAGGGATTGCGCATGCTTTGAGACAAGCACCCAACCTGTAGGAGCAACTGTCTTGCTCAATTTTCCAGCATCTGGCGCGCCCCCTGTGGGAGCGGTTTTACATGCGAAGAGGCCAAACCTGCCGAGCACACCTCGAGAACCTTCCCACAAACATTGGGTCAAACCGACATCTCCCCATGAAGTACCGCATGATGTCGCGCCTCGTCGCCTTGTTCTTCCTGCTGTGCACCGGCCTGGCCCAGGCCGCCGCCCCCACCGTGCTGCAACGCCCGATCGACCTGGATACCGGCCAGGGCGTGTTGCATGGCAGCCTGCTGCTGCCGCAACAGGCCACCCCGCCGCCCGTGGTGCTGATCATTGCCGGCTCCGGCCCCACCGACCGAGACGGCAACAACCCGGCTTCCGGCAGGGTCGACAACCTCAAGCGCCTGGCCCTGCTGCTGGCCAACGAGCACATCGCCAGCGTGCGCTACGACAAGCGCGGCGTCGCTGCCAGCCAGCCGGCCACCCCCGACGAGCGTGACCTCAGCGTGGAGCGCTACGTGGCCGATGTGGTTGCCTGGAGCCATAAGCTGAAGGCTGACCCGCGTTTCGGCCCGCTGATCCTGATCGGCCACAGCGAAGGCGCCCTGATCGCCAGCCTGGCCGCCGAGCGGGCCGGCGCCAGTGCGGTCATCACCCTGGCCGGCAGCGGTCGGCCGCTGGCCGATGTGCTGCGCGAACAGCTGGCCCAGCGCCTGCCACCGGCGCAACTGGCCGGTGGCAGCGCCCTGCTCGACCGCCTGCAGGCCGGGCAAACCAGCCTGGAGGTGCCGGCGCCCCTGCGCCAGGTGTTCCGCCCCAGCGTGCAGCCGTACCTGATTTCGCTGTTCCAGCAAAACCCCGCCGCCGCCTTCGCCCGCCTGCCCATGCCGGCGCTGATCGTGCAGGGGCGCAACGACGTGCAGGTGGACGTGGCCGATGCCGAGCGGCTGAAGGCAGCCAAGCCTGATGCCCAACTGGTGCTGATCGACGGCATGAACCACATGCTGCGCATCAGCCCCAAGGGCATGAGCCAGCAGCGTGACAGTTACCTCAACCCCGAATTGCCACTGGCGCACGAGCTGGGTGAGCGAATTGTGGCGTTCATCCAGCATTTGCCTTCGGCGTAAGGGGAACGGGCTCAGGTCTCGTGCTGGCCTGCCGATACAGCAGGCATAGCCGAGGACACCCCCTGATGACCACCACCCCCGCCGCCGTAGAACCGGCCGAAGAACCCCAGGAAAACCCTGCCCAGCCCTGGGCCGACCTGGCAGCAGAACACTTTCAGCTGTTGCGCCTGGCCGCCCTGCCCACCGACCGCAGTACCGGCGCACGGCCGCTGCGTTTTGTGCAGTTCGGCTACGCCGAGCGCCACGACAAGGCGCACAGCCTGCTGCGCATGGAAATCCAGTTGCCCGGGCAAAAAGTGCACAAGGAACAGAACCGCCTGGACATCCGCGTCGACCACGCCGAACGCCGGGTGCGCATTGGCAGCGAACACGGCCTGCAACTGGAACCGGTCAACCGGGGCATTGGCCGCTTCATGCTGGCCCAGGCTGCACAATGGCTGCAACGCAAGTGGTCGCATTACCAGGTAGAGGGCATGGCCCTGCCGAACAAGGATGCGCTGAACGAGGACTCACGCCTGCGCCGTGACCACTGCTTGCGCGGGGTGGGCATCGAGGTGCAGTACGAGGACAGCCAGCACCTGAAAGGCCGTACCGTGGAGATGACGGTGGGCCAGCTGAAAGCCGCCTGGAGCAACGAGCGCTTGCAGCGGGTGAATATTCTGGATACCGCCAGCTTGCTGCAGCAGGCGGACCAGCAGTTGCAGGAAATGGAAGCGCAACTGCGCGAACGTGACGAACGGGTGGCCAAGTACCAGCGGGAAGACGGCGGGTTGCGTTTTACGATCACCTGCCTGGTGGCATTTGCAGTGTTCCAGGCCGGGTTGCTGATCTGGATTGCCACCCGCTGAGAACGCATCAGCCGGTGGAGATTGGGCCGCTTTGCGGCCCCTTCAAGGTCAGACCCGGGCCTTGAACAGCTCCTGATGCTGGCGGCACTGCTCGGCCGTCAGCATGAACACCCCATGCCCGCCACGCTCGAACTCCAGCCAGGCAAAATCCACCTCGGGGTACAGTGCCTCGACATGCACTTGGCTGTTGCCCACCTCGACAATCAGCAAGCCCTTGTCGGTCAGGTGGTCGGCCGCTTCGGCCAGCATGCGGCGCACCAGGTCCAGGCCATCGTTGCCACAGGCCAGGCCCAGCTCCGGCTCATGGTGGTACTCGGCCGGCATGTCGTCGAAGTCTTCGGCATCGACATACGGCGGGTTGGACAGGATCAGGTCGAAACGCTGCCCCGGCAAACCTGCAAAGCCGTCGCCCTGCACGGTGTACACGCGGGTGTCCAGGCCATGGCGCTCGATGTTCTGGTTGGCTACTTCAAGGGCCTGGAACGACAGGTCGGCCAGCACCACCTCGGCCTCGGGGAACACGTCGGCGGCGACGATGCCAATGCAGCCCGAACCGGTGCACAGGTCAAGAATGCGTGCCGGCTCGCTGGCCAGCCACGGCTCAAACCGTTTTTCGATCAATTCGCCAATCGGTGAACGTGGCACCAGCACGCGCTCGTCGACGATGAACGACATGCCGCAGAACCAGGCCTCGCCCAGCAGGTAGGCGGCCGGCACGCGTTCTTCGATGCGGCGCTTGAGCAGGTGTTGCAGGCGTACCCGCTCGTCGTCTTCGAGCATGCAGTCCAGGTAGCTGTCGGCCACCTCCCATGGCAGGTGCACCGCACCCAGCACCAGCAGACGGGCCTCGTCCCAGGCGTTGTCGGCACCGTGGCCGAAGAACAGGTCGTGCTCGTGGAAGCGGCTGACCGCCCAGCGGATGTAGTCGCGCAGCGTGCGCAGACGGGATGTGATCACGGGGTACTCCTAATTCAGACCGGACAAAAGTCTAACAGCCCGGGGCGCACATTTGTTCCATCCGATCGTCCCAAGGCTAGCCACAGGCCAGTAATCATGCCGGTTACGTTGTCAACCATTCCCATTGGCGCCAATGCAAGGGAGAATAGGTGTACAAAAGCCCTTCCAAGGAGCCCTTGATGTCCGTTCCAACCACGATGTTCCGCCTCACTGGCCGCGACTACCCGCCGGCCAAGCTGAGCAACGCCAGCCTGATCATCATCGATGCGCAAAAGGAGTACCTCAGTGGTCCCCTGGCGCTGTCGGGCATGGACGAGGCCGTGGCCAACATCGCCAGGTTGCTCGACGCCGCGCGCAAGAGCGGCCGTCCGATCATCCATGTTCGCCACCTGGGCACGGTGGGTGGCCGTTTCGACCCACAGGGGCCGGCTGGCCAGTTCATTCCAGGGCTGGAGCCGCTGGAAGGCGAAATCGTCATCGAAAAGCGCATGCCCAACGCATTCAAGAACACTCAGCTGCACGAGACGCTGCAGGCGCTGGGCCACCTCGACCTGATCGTCTGCGGTTTCATGAGCCACTCCAGCGTCAGCACTACCGTTCGCCGCGCCAAGGACTATGGTTACCGGTGCACGCTGGTGGAAGACGCCTCGGCAACCCGTGACCTGGCGTTCAAGGACGGGGTTATCCCGGCCGCGCAGATCCACCAGTGCGAAATGGCCGTGATGGCCGACAACTTCGCTTGCGTAGCCCCTACCGCCAGCCTGATCTGAAGCGCTGGCACGACCGCCCGGCAGCCGGGCGGAACCCGATGGGCCACAGCAGGTCGAATTCCGGATATCCACAGAGGAGAGCGGAATGAAGCTTAAAGGCAGTTTCGACGCCAAGCGCCTGCGCCCGCGCCAACCGCGCAACTGGGGTGCCCGCCTGGCGGCCGGCCTGTCGGCCCTGCTGGCGACCTTGGGCGTGTTACTGGCCATGGCCGGCGTCGCCGGCCTGCTCGGCAACTACCCTGCCCTGCAGGAACTCAACACCAACAAACCGCTGTCCAGCATCCTGACCGTGGCAGGCTTGCTGCTGCTGTGGCTGGGCGTGCGCTTCTGGCGGCGCAGCCGCATTCGGCTGCGCCGCGGGCGGGAGTTGAACCTGTCGCCACACCTGATGAAAAAGCACGATTGAAACCTGTGCCGGCGATAGGGCCAGTACAGGCTGCACACAGCCCCACAGTCGCGTAAACTACGCCGCCCACGTGGAGGCAACATGCAAGACGACGATTTTTCCCTGTTCAAGGCCGAAGTGCGCGGCGTAAAGCCGATCCGCCACGACCGCGCCGAAGTCGGCAAGCCCAAGGCCGACCGCCAGCAACTGGCCGGTCTGCGCCAGGCCGCGACAGTACGCAGTGACAAGGCCTTGGTCATCGATGGCATGTCCGACCAGTTCGTCATCGACGTGGGCGCCGAAGACGAGCTGATGTGGCGCCGCGATGGCGTGCAGGAAACCCAGCTGCGCAAGCTCAAGCTGGGGCAGATCCCGTTCGAAGGCAGCCTGGACCTGCACGGCATGACCGTGGAAAAGGCCCGTGAAACCCTGTGGGACTTCATTGCCGAAGCCACCCGGCTGGAAGTGCGCTGCGTGCGCGTGACCCACGGCAAGGCCGCACGCCTGGACGGCAAGCGCCCGATGATCAAGAGCCACGTCAACACCTGGCTGCGCCAGCACCCGCAAGTGCTGGGTTTTGCCTCGTGCAGCGCCCGCCACGGCGGCACTGGCGCGGTGTATGTGATGCTCAAGCGAACCATGCTCGAAGGCCGCGACGAGTAACGCCGCGCTTGCAGCGCCGCCCGCACCGCCGTACCCTTCGTTTTTGCGATTTTTTCCCAAGGTAGATCCATGTCCCTGGAACAGAACTACACCGAGATCCTCAGCCAGCTTGGCGAGGACGTCTCCCGTGAGGGCCTGCTCGACACGCCCAAGCGGGCTGCAAAGGCGATGAAGTACCTTTGCCGCGGTTATGAGCAAACACTGGAAGAAGTGACCAACAACGCGTTGTTCAGCTCTGACAACAGCGAAATGGTGCTGGTCCGGGACATCGAGCTGTATTCGATGTGCGAACATCACATGCTGCCGTTCATCGGCAAGGCACACGTGGCCTACCTGCCCAAAGGCAAGGTACTGGGCCTGTCGAAGGTCGCGCGTATCGTCGACATGTTCGCCCGCCGCCTGCAAATCCAGGAAAACCTCAGCCGCCAGGTGGCCGAGGCCATCCAGCAGGTTACCGGTGCCGCCGGCGTGGCCGTTGTCATCGAAGCCAAGCACATGTGCATGATGATGCGCGGTGTCGAAAAGCAGAATTCGACCATGATCACCTCGGTGATGCTGGGTGAGTTCCGCGAAAACGCCGCCACCCGTAGCGAGTTCCTCAGCCTGATCAAGTGATTGGCTGCTGCCCCCAAGCCGACCCCGACGGGTCGGCTTTTTGCATTTCAGGAGTTGCCCATGATCGTCAAAGCCCTGCGGGTTGGCCTCGGCCAGCTCATCGTGTTCGGTGACTGGATCAGCCGCCCGGCCAAGCGCAAGCGTGATGCCGACGCCCAGGCCCGTGTCGAGCAAGCAGCCAAGGGCCTGGCGCTGTACCAGTTCCATGCCTGCCCGTTCTGCGTCAAGACCCGCCGCACCCTGCACCGCCTGAACGTGCCGGTGGCGCTGCGCGACGCCAAGAACGACCCGGTGCACCGCCAGGCCCTGCAGGAAGGTGGCGGCCGGGTGAAAGTGCCGTGCCTGCGCATTGAAGAAGCCGGCAAGGTGACCTGGATGTATGAGTCCAAGGCCATCATTGCCTACCTGGATGAGCGGTTTGCTGCGGTTTGAGGGTTTTTAGGCTTCTTGTACCGGCCCTTTCGCGGGCAAGCCCGCCCCTACATGGGCCGTACACCGCCATAACATTGCAGGAGCGGGCTTGCCCGGTACAGGGTAGAACCTAACCCACCATCGGCACATGCCGCGGGTGGCTGGCAACCCGCTCCAGCCAGGCCCGTACAGCCGGGTAGTCGGCCAGGTCGAACCCGCCCTGCTGGGCCACATGGGTGTAGGCATACAACGCCACGTCGGCAATCGAATACTGCTCACCGACCAGGTACGGGGTCATCTGCAGCTGCCGCTCCATTACCTTCAACGCCTTGTAACCGCCCTTGTGCAGCTTGCGGTATTCCTCCAGGCGTTCGTCCGGCAAGCCCAGGTAGAACTGGATGAAACGCGCCACGGCAATGTACGGTTCGTGGCTGTACTGCTCGAAGAACTGCCACTGCAACACCTGGGTACGCAGGCGCGGCTCGCTGGGCAGGAATTCGCTGCCATCAGCCAGGAAGTTGAGAATGGCATTGGACTCCCACAGGTAGCTGCCGTCCTCCAATTCCAGCACCGGCACCTTGCCGTTAGGGTTCATTGCCAGAAACTCGGGCGTTTCGGTCTCGCCCTTGAGGATATCCACCGGGTGCCACTCATACGGCCGGCCCAGCAGGCTGAGCATCAGCTTGACCTTGTAGCAGTTGCCCGACTGGTAGTCGCCATAGACCTTGTACATCGCCCCTCCACTGCCAAGCAGTTTTGCAATTGCGCCCAATAGTTGGTGACTGTACGGCTAAATGCAATGGCCGCTGTATGGCAAGGATCAACCTTGCGCGCTGTAGTCTGAAAAAACTGCTTACACCTTTACAAGGATTTTGTTCATGACCGATGCCACTTCCGCACGCCTGCGGCCCCTGGCAGACACCTCCCCATCAGCGGTGGTCGCCGGCTTCATTGCCATGCTCACCGGCTATACCAGTTCGCTGGTACTGATGTTCCAGGCCGGCCAGGCGGCCGGGCTGACCACCGCGCAGATTTCGTCATGGATCTGGGCGCTGTCAATTGGCATGGCAGTGTGCAGCATCGGCCTGTCGCTACGCTACCGCACACCGATCACCATTGCCTGGTCCACCCCCGGCGCCGCGCTGCTGATCACCAGCCTGGGCGGGGTCAGCTATGGCGAAGCCATTGGTGCGTACATTACCTGCGCCGTGCTGGTGCTGGTGTGCGGGCTGACCGGCAGCTTCGAGCGCCTGGTCAAGCGTATTCCCGCTTCGCTGGCCTCGGCCCTGCTGGCGGGTATCCTGTTCAAGATCGGCAGCGAAATCTTCGTGGCTGCCCAGCACCGTACCGTACTGGTGCTGGGCATGTTCTTCAGCTACCTGCTGGTCAAGCGCCTGTCGCCGCGCTATTGCGTGCTGGCAGCACTGCTGGTGGGCACTGCGCTGTCTGGCGCACTGGGCCTGCTGGACTTCAGCGGCTTCCACCTGGAAGTGGCCAAACCGGTATGGACCACGCCCAGCTTCTCGCTGGCGGCCACCATCAGCATCGGCATCCCGTTGTTTGTGGTGGCGATGACCTCGCAGAACATGCCCGGCGTGGCCGTGCTGCGGGCCGACGGCTACCAGGTGCCGGCCTCGCCACTGATTTCGGCCACCGGCTTTGCCTCGCTGCTGCTGGCGCCGTTTGGCTCCCACGGGGTGAACCTGGCAGCGATCAGCGCGGCAATCTGCACCGGGCCGCATGCCCATGAAGACCCAAGCAAGCGCTACACCGCTGCGGTGTGGTGCGGCATTTTCTACGGCATTGCCGGGGTATTCGGCGCCACCTTGGCGGCGCTGTTTGCGGCGTTGCCGAAAGAGCTGGTGCTGTCGATTGCGGCACTGGCGCTGTTTGGCTCGATCATGAACGGCTTGACCGTGGCCATGAGCGAAGCCCGCGAGCGGGAGGCGGCGGTGATTACCTTCATGGTGACCGCTTCAGGGTTGACCTTGTTCTCGATTGGCTCGGCGTTCTGGGGGATTGTGGCGGGGGTTTTGGCCCTGGTAATTCTCAACCCGCGCAAGGCCTGAAGATTATTATTGCCTGTACCGGCCCTATCGCCGGCAAGCCATCGATAGGGCCAACGTAGACAACACAAAGGCCAGGCCCAGGTTCACAACCTGAAATGCCCCACCATCCCTTTCAGGTCGGTGCCCAACTGGGCCAGTTCGGTACTGGACCGGGCATTGTCCTGCATCGCCAGCGCCGCCTGGTCCGCACTGCCGCGGATCTGCGTGACACTGCGGCTGATCTCTTCCGCTACCGAACTCTGCTGCTCGGCTGCCGCGGCAATCTGCTGGTTCATCTGCTGAATCAACGACACCGCCACCGCAATGCTGCCCAGCGCACTTTCGGTCTGCAGTGCATCAGCCACGGCCAGGCGCACCAGCTCGGTACTGCCACGGATCTGCGCTACCGACTGCTGGGCGTTACCCCGCAGGCTGGCAACCAAGGTTTCGATCTGCTCGGTCGACTGCCGGGTGCGCCGGGCCAATGCACGCACCTCATCAGCCACCACGGCAAAACCCCGCCCCTGCTCACCGGCCCGGGCCGCTTCGATGGCAGCGTTCAGCGCCAGCAAATTGGTTTGCTCGGCCACACTCTTGATCACTTCCAGCACGTCGCCAATGGTGTGGATTTCGGCACTGAGGCTGTCGATGCCGGCGCTGGCGGTTTCTGCAGCCGCCGCCAGTTGCTCGATGCGCTGCATGCTCTGGCGCACCACCTGCTGCCCCGAGCCGACCTTGGCATCCGCCGCCTCGGCCGCTTGCGACGCTTCCTCGGCATTGCGCGCCACGTCGTGCACGGTGGCGGTCATTTGCTGCATGGCCGTGGCAACCTGTTCGGTTTCTTCCTTCTGGCTGCCCACCTCGCGGTTGGTCTGCTCGGTAACTGCCGACAACGCCTGGGCATTACCCGCCAGTTGCTCGATGCCTTGCTGCAAACCACTGACAATGCCGGCAAGCCCCGCTGCCATCTGCTGCATGGCCTGCATCAACTGCCCTACCTCGTCACGGCGCGGCGCCTGGGCATCAAAGCCCAGTTCCCCGGCGGCAATGCGCTGGGCGCGGGCAATCACATGTTTGAGCGGGCCCACCACCGCGCGGGTGATCAGCCAGGCCGCCAGCACACCGACCACCAGCGCCAGCGCCGTGGCCAGGCCAATGGCCACGGCATTGCGCTGCAGTTCGCCTTGCAGCACCTGCTCTTGCGCCACATAAGCCTGGTCGACCCGACCAGTCACCTGCTCGGCACTGGCCTGCAACTGGGCCTTCAGCCCCTGCTCACGGGCCAGCTGGTCGGTGTATTCGTTGAGTTTTTCCGAAAAGCTAGCAATGTGCCCCGCCACCTCACCCAGTACGCTCTGGTAACCGGCATCACCCACTGCCCCCTGCAGTTGGCCAACCAGGCTGGCCGCCTCGACGGTCTGGGCAATGCGCCCCTGGCCAACGTCCTCTTCGCCCTTGCGGCTTTTTTCCAGGCGTACCCGTGCTTCGTCCATCGCCTGCAGCATCAGCCGCGAAACCTGCGCCACCTGGGCGGCCTGCTCGAGGAATTCGCCACCCTGCTGGCCTTGAGACTGCTTGAGGGTGTAAACACCATCATCGGCCAGGCCAGCCTGCAGCACATCAAGGTTGTTGGCCACGCTGGACACCGACCAGCTGGCCATGTCCAGCGCCAGCTCCTTCGCCTGCACCGCCTCTACAAACGCCTCGAAGGCCTGGCCGTATGCGGCAAGGTCGGTTTCCGCCGCCGCCAGTGCCGGCAGGCCCCGGGCGCGCTCGACCAGGCCCTGCAGGCCGCTGCGCAAGGTCTCGGCCTGCTGCATGTCGGAGCGCAGGGCAAACGCCTGCTCATGCTGACGCAAGCGCAGCAGGTCGGTATTGAACTGGGCCAGCTGGCGCAAGCTGTCGAAGCGCTGGCCAACACTGTGCAACGCCGCAATGCCAATGGCCGCCACCGCCAGGGTTAACAACAACACCAAGGCAAAGCCCAGGCCGAGTTTGCGGGCCATGCCCAGGTTGGCCAGCACACCGAGCTTGCTCGCGCCCATCGCCGTTCCCCTTTCAGCCTGTGAGGTTATGCCGAGGGCCAAGGGTGGCAACCTTATCAGCCCTTGAACAAGGGGGTGGCGCCAGAATAGTGTCAAATAGCTATGAGTTGTCGTTTTTGGCTGCGCAGAGGTCGTTTTTGGTCAACTTCTCAAGCGCCATCATTAGGCCATCAATGATAGCCGGCAAATGAACTTGCGGTGGCGCCAATCCATATTAAATCGACGCAAGTAAAACCGGCATTTATTCCAATCCTTGCTGTATTAATTACTCTTGGCGCCATTAAAACTCCACCAAAAGTGGGGCATTAAAAAAATATTAAAGAGCCCCTGCACTTTTTAAAAACGGCGCTATCGTGATCGGTAACTGGCCCGCCCTCCGGACCTGTAGTGCACCCCTGGAGCTTGTCATGAAAACAGCCATGCTGACTGCTGTGGTTACCCCGTTGCTGCTGATTACTGTGCCGACGGTGGGGCATGCCGAAACTTCCACTGCAGCGTTATTTACCCTTGGTTTACAAGGCAGCTATACCCAACTGGAACTGAACGGGCGTGGCAACAAGACCGAACATATGCCTGAGGGCGGTGTGTTCATCAACTACGGCAACAAGATGACTGCGCGGCAGGGGCTGGTCTATCAGGCCGAAGCCAGCGGCATGTACTCGAAAAAACAGAACCAGAAGCTCAAAGACGGCCAGGCCGACCTGGACCTGGGCTGGCGGCTGGCCGTGGCCGAACGCCAGTCCCTCGACCTGCTGGTGGGCGCCGGCTACAAATGGAACCGCCTGCAACCCAATACCAGCCGCTATGACGTCGACCTTACCAACCGCACACCGTTCGCCAAGATAGCGGCGGGTTACAACTACCGTTTCAATAATGCCACCTTGCGATTTGAAGCCGGTATACGCCAAGTAATCAATGGTGATTCGCAATTGAAAATACATGGCATCAGCAGCGAAGAGGTTGATTTGAATGACACCTGTAACCCGTTTGCCGAATTGAGTGTGCTGTTCAATCAACACGGCAGCGTTCCCGTACTCGCCTCGCTTTACTTCAGCCGCTATAAGTATGAACTTGACGGGCAGTTTGTGATGACCGACTCGGACGAACAGACCCGCGACGAATACGGCCTTAAAGTGGGCGTCAGCTTTTAGCCGGGCGGGCCGGTAACCGCCCGGCTTGCGGTATCGGCTCAGATCGCGGTTGCCCCACCGTCCACCGTCAGGCAATGCCCGGTGGTAAACGCCGCGCCATCGCTGCACAGGTACAGCACGGCGCTGGCAATTTCCTCGACCTTGCCAATGCGACCGACCGGGTGCATGGCTGCAGCGAACTCGGCCTTGCGCGGGTCGGCTTCATAGGCGCGGCGGAACATGTCGGTATCGATCACCGCCGGGCACACGGCATTTACACGGATGCCTTTCTTGGCGTATTCGATGGCCGCCGACTTGGTCAGGCCGATCACCGCATGCTTGCTGGCGCTGTAGATACTCATCTTCGGCGCTGCCCCCAGGCCTGCCACAGAGGCGGTATTGACGATTGCCCCACCGCCCTGGGCCAGCAGCAACGGCAGCTGGTACTTCATGCACAACCACACGCCCTTCACGTTAACGCCCATGATGGCATCGAACTCGGCCTCGCTGCCTTCGGCCAGGCGGTGCTGCTCTATCTCGATGCCAGCATTGTTGAAGGCGTAATCCAGCCGGCCATATGCAGCGATCAGGCGCTCGTGCAACTGCCGTACCTCGGCGTCACGGGTAACGTCGCAGGCAATGAACAGCGCTTCGCCGCCCGCCGCCTGTACCTGCGCAACGGTGGCCTCGCCGCCGACCGGGTCCAGGTCGGCCACCACCACTTTCAGGCCCTGCCGGGCGAAGGCCAGTGCGGTTGCCCGGCCGATGCCGGCTGCAGCGCCGGTAACCAGGGCTACCTGGCCAGAAAAAGTCATGCTCATCGCGTGCTCCTGTGACGGTATGGTGGGGTTCAGAGCATAGTCAGGCACCGCCCGGCCTGGCAGCATCATCACACCAACGGTTGGGCTACCATGCTTGTCAGTGATGTTAAGGACCTGCCTTCATCAACAGGGTAGATTGAACACCTATCACCCTCCACTGCCCACAAGGACCCCGCCATGACCCAGACCAACCGCCGCTTCCTGCTTGCCAAACGCCCGGTCGGCGCCGTGCGCCGTGACGACTTCAGCTTCGAGAGCGTGCCTGCCGAACAACCCGGTGAAGGCCAGGTGCTGGTGCGCAACCTGTACCTGTCGCTGGACCCGGCCATGCGCGGCTGGATGAACGAAGGCAAGTCCTACATCCCCCCCGTAGCCCTTGGCCAGGTGATGCGCGCATTGGGCGTGGGTGAAGTGGTGGCCTCCAACCACCCGGGTTTCAAGCCGGGCGACCATGTAAACGGTGCGCTTGGCGTGCAGGACTACTTCACCGGCGAGCCCCAGGGCCTGCACAAGATCGACCCCAACCTGGCGCCCCTGCCGCGCTACCTGTCGGCGCTGGGCATGACCGGCATGACCGCCTACTTCGCCCTGCTGGACGTCGGCCAGCCGAAAGCGGGCGACACCGTGGTGATTTCCGGCGCGGCCGGTGCGGTGGGCAGCATTGTCGGGCAGATTGCCAAGGTGAAAGGCTGCCGAGTGGTAGGCATTGCCGGCGGCGCCCAGAAGTGCCAGTACCTGCTGGATGAGCTGGGCTTTGACGGGGTGATCGACTACAAAGCCGAGGACGTGCTGGCCGGGTTGAAACGTGAATGCCCGAAAGGCGTGGACGTGTATTTCGACAACGTTGGCGGTGACATCCTTGATGCGGTGCTGACGCGTATCAACTTCAAGGCGCGCATCGTGATTTGCGGCGCGATCAGCCAGTACAACAACAAGGAAACCGTGAAAGGCCCGGCCAACTACCTGTCGCTGCTGGTGAATCGCGCGCGCATGGAAGGCTTTGTGGTGATGGATTACAGCAAGGACTACGGCAAGGCCGCGCTGGAGATTGCCGGCTGGCTGGCCAGCGGGCAGGTGAAGAGCAAGGAAGACGTGGTAGAGGGGCTGGAGACCTTCCCTGAGACGTTGTTGAAGCTGTTCAGTGGGGAGAATTTTGGCAAGTTGGTTTTGAAGGTTTAAGCGCGTCTGGCCTGAGCGGCTGATCAAGGCGTCGAACCGCCGCGAAGGCGCCAAGCCTGCCGGCCAGTTTCCACCGGCCGCTCAACGTTGCAGTCGTCACCGCATTCGCGGGTAAACCCGCTCCTACACGGGTCGGTGTTGGTCACAGATCGGTGGCTCGACACAACCCGTCGTAGGAGCGGGCTTGCCCGCGAATAGGCCAGACCTGCCGGCCAGTTTCCACCGGCCGCTCAACGTTGCAGTCGCCACCGCA